>Ga0209675_1000070_pt1 | contig 169161 bp, 157 predicted proteins | sample AraplaCol_mLB_r2_2_FD_184280 | JGI IMG/M metagenome (GOLD analysis project Ga0209675, IMG submission 184280) | Arabidopsis root microbial communities from North Carolina, USA - plate scrape MF_Col_mLB_r2 (SPAdes) (version 3) | ecosystem: Host-associated > Plants > Roots > Endosphere | place...
CGTGTTCAACCTGTTCTTCGAGAACTCCACGCGTACGCGCACGACGTTCGAGATCGCCGCCAAGCGGCTGTCGGCGGACGTGCTGAACCTCAATATCAATGCGTCGTCGACCAGCAAGGGCGAGTCGCTGCTGGACACCATCAACAACCTGTCGGCGATGTCGGCCGACATGTTCGTGGTGCGCCATGCCAGTTCGGGCGCGCCATACCTGATCGCCGAACACGTGGCACCGCACGTCCACGTGATCAACGCCGGCGACGGCCGCCACGCGCACCCGACGCAGGGCCTGCTGGACATGTACACGATCCGGCATTTCAAGAAGGACTTCACGAACCTGACGGTAGCCATCGTCGGCGACATCCTGCACTCACGCGTGGCCCGTTCCGACATCCACGCGCTGACGACGCTGGGCGTGCCCGAAGTGCGCGCGATCGGCCCCCGCACGCTGTTGCCGTCCGGGCTGGAGCAGATGGGCGTACGCGTCTTCCACAACATGGAAGAGGGCCTGAAGGGCGTGGACGTGGTGATCATGCTGCGCCTGCAGAACGAGCGGATGAGCGGCGCGCTGCTGCCGTCGGCGCAGGAATACTTCAAGGCCTATGGCCTGACGCCGGAGCGCCTGGCGCTGGCCAAGCCCGATGCCATCGTGATGCACCCGGGCCCGATGAACCGCGGCGTGGAGATCGACTCCGCAGTGGCCGATGGCCCGCAGTCGGTGATCCTGAACCAGGTGACCTTCGGGATCGCCGTCCGGATGGCAGTCATGGGCATCGTAGCCGGCAACAACGACTAAGAGTCACTATCAAAATGATTCTGGCGTCGTTGCGCGACCTTGCCGTACCACTTGTACTGTCTGCGGCCGCGCGCCTAGCCAGAACCGCTTCGCTTCCTTTTGATAGCGCCTCCCAAGGCGGCAAACCAAAAACCGAATAGACGCCAGCGAACTAGACATGAAGATTCAAATCCAGGGTGGCCGCCTGATCGATCCGGCCGCGAACGTCGACGCCGAACAGGACCTGTATATCGCCGCCGGCAAGATTGTCGCCGTGGGCCAGGCGCCTGCCGACTTCAACGCCAACAAGACCATTGATGCCCGCGGCCTGATCGTGTGCCCGGGCCTGGTGGACCTGTCCGCGCGCCTGCGCGAGCCGGGCTACGAATACAAGGCGACGCTCGAATCCGAGGTGGCCGCAGCCACCGCCGGCGGCGTGACGAGCCTGGTGTGCCCGCCCGACACCGATCCCGTGCTCGACGAGCCCGGCCTGGTCGAGATGCTCAAGTTCCGTGCGCGCCGGCTGAACCAGACCCACGTCTATCCGCTGGGCGCGCTGACGGTGGGCCTGAAGGGCCGGGCGCTGACCGAGATGGGCCAGCTGACGGAGGCCGGCTGCGTCGGCTTCAGCCAGGCCGAGATGCCGATCGAGGACACCAAGGTGCTGCAGCGCGCGATGCAATACGCGCAGACGTTCGGCTTCACACTGTGGCTGCGCCCGGAGGATCCGTTCCTGGGCGGCGGCGTGGCGGCCAGCGGCGCGGTGGCGTCGCGGCTGGGCCTGTCCGGCGTGTCGGTGATCGCCGAAACGGTGCGCCTGCATACGATCTTCGAACTGATGCGTGCCACCGGCGCGCGCGTTCACCTGTGCCGCCTGTCTTCGGCGGCCGGGCTGGAACTGGTGCGCCAGGCCCGCAAGGAAGGCCTGGCGGTCACGTGCGACGTGAACATCCACCATGTGTCGCTGACCGACATGGACATCGGCTTCTTCAACAGCCAGATGCGCTTCACGCCGCCGCTGCGCAGCGGCCGCGACCGCGACGCCATCGTGGCGGCGCTGGCCGATGGCACCATCGATGCGTTGTGTTCGGACCACACTCCCGTGGACGACGACGAGAAGCTGCTGCCGTTCGCCGAAGCCACGCCGGGCGCCACCGGCCTGGAACTGCTGCTGCCGCTGACGCTGCGCTGGGCCGCCGAGCACAACGTGCCGCTGGTCAAGGCGCTGGCCCGTATCACGAGCGAACCCGCCCGCGTCATCGGCCTGCACGCCGGATCGCTGACCGCGGGCAATGCCGCGGACATCTGCATCTTCGATCCGAAGCAGATATGGAAAGTGGAGCGTTCGGCACTGAAGAGCCAGGGCAAGAATTCGCCATGGCTCGGCTACGAGATGGAAGGGCGCGTGCGCATGACCCTGGTCGACGGCCAGGTCGTGTACGAGCAGCGTTGACCGGCGGCTTGCCGATCGCCTGAAAGGCTACCGGGGTTTGAAGATGATCTGGTTACGCAAGCTGCGGCTGGGATTGCATTTGTTGCGCGGGATGCTGGTCTGCGCAACGGTCTTCCCGTGGGCGAGCGCTCACCTGCGCGAGCGGCTGATCCGGGACTGGTCTTGCAAACTGCTGGCTATCTGCGGCATCCAGGTGGAAGTCGAAGGCATGGCCCCCGGCGAAGCGGCACCGCGCGGCGCCATGCTGGTGTCGAACCATATCTCGTGGCTGGACATCTACGTTATCCACAGCTGGCGGCCGGTGCGCTTCGTCGCCAAATCGGAAATCCGCAGCTGGCCGCTGATCGGCTGGCTTTGTGACAAGACCGGCACGATCTTCATCGAACGTGCCAGCAAGCGCGACGCACACCGCGTACTGCACCACATCGCTGACGTGATGCGGCAGGGCGATCTGGTGTGCGTGTTCCCGGAAGGCACGACCACCGATGGCAGCAAGGTGCTGCCGTTCCACGCCAACCTGATGCAGGCCCCGCTGGTGGGCGGCCTGCCCGTGCAGCCGGTGGGCCTGAGCTATCTGGACGCGGCTACCGGCCAGCCGACGCTGGCACCGGCGTATATCGACGACATCTCGCTGATCGAATGCCTGAACGCCGTCCTGAAGTCGCCGCCGATCAAGGTGCGGCTGACGCTCGGGCCGCAATTGCTGGCCCATTCGGCAAGCCGACGGGAATTGGCGGAGGCGGCGCGGGAGGTGGTGGTGCACCTGCTGGATGGGGCGCCCGACGCGGCACTGAATGTAGCTAAAAAGCTACATCAAGCCCCGGTGCCGGTAGTCCAACCTGCGACTGCCACGTCCTGAGCCTCTGGTCGTCCCCGCTCCCGCGGGATTCGCAATCTCAGGCGAACGGATCAGAATACTGAGGGCAATCCACCTGGATGACGGTTCGCGCGTCCGGGTCGCGCGCCAGCCTGGCAGCGGTTAGCTCCCCTCCCCAGACACAGCCGGTATCGAGAGCCATCAGGTCGGGGCGCATCACCAGACCTAGCGTCGACCAGTGTCCGCATACCACGGTGGTGTCAGCGGTGCGTCGTCCCGGGACGTCGAACCATGGCATGACGCCCGCGGGCGCCTTGCCAAGACCTTCCTTGGTCTTGAGGTCCATGACGCCGTCGGCGGAGCAGAAGCGCAGGCGGGTCAGGGCGTTGACGATTACCCGATGACGCTCGATGCCGCGCAGGCTGTCATCCCAGCGATCCGCCGCATTGCCGAAGATATCCGCCAGGAAGCCTTGCCAGTTCGGGCCCTGCAGTTCGGCTTCGACTTCCTGCGCAAGGTCGATGACTTGCTGGGCTGTCCATTGGGGGAGGACGCCGGCGTGGACGATGAGGAAGCCGTTTTCGGCGATAGCCAGCGGCTGATGGCGAAGCCATGTGAGTAAGTCAGCACAATCAGGCGCCTTGAGGATGTCGTCGAGCGTGTCTGACTTGCCCTTCTTGCGGACGCCGGCGGCTACCGCGAGCAGGTGGATGTCGTGGTTGCCGAGGACGGTTTGCGCCCGGTAGCCCATGGCCTTGACGATGCGCAGCGTCTCCCGCGAGGCGGGGCCGCGGTTGACAAGGTCGCCGACGAAGCGAAGGGGGGCGTTCGCCGGCAATTGTGCGAGCAATTCGTGAAGGGAAGGGGCGCAACCCTGGAGGTCGCCGATGGCGAAGGGTATGTTAAGTGCTTTATGGTACACAATAGTCAATGGCGAGGGACAGGACTGTGACCCGGCAGTAGAAACTAATAAGTAGATCCATTCACCCTAAATTGGTCCCGTCAAGCGTTACAAGACGCTACAAAAAGTTGGAACTGGTGCTCAGGTTGGCGCCGGGGGTCAGATAGAATACCGCCACTCCAAAAGGACTTTAGGAATCTGCCACCCCCACAAGGATCAGGCGGACGACCGGCTATTGCCGGGGGCATCGAAACATATCGAAGGCAGGGGAGCAAGCGTTTTGTCGCATATTTTGGTTACGGGCGGAGCGGGTTTTATCGGCGCCAATTTTGTTCTCGACTGGCTGGCACAGCCCGGCGCAGACAGCATTGTGAATGTCGACAAGTTGACCTATGCCGGCAATTTGAAGACGCTGGCGTCGCTCGAGGGTGATTCGCGTCATGTATTTTCGCAAACCGATATCTGCGATCGCGCCGCGCTTGATGCGCTGCTGAAGACATACCGCCCACGTGCGGTGGTGCATTTCGCGGCGGAAAGCCATGTTGACAGGTCCATCCACGGTCCTGGCGAATTTATCCAGACTAACGTGATTGGAACGTTCACGTTGCTGGAGGCAGTGCGAGCCTGGTGGAGTGAGTTCGCCGGGCCGAAAAAGGCCGATTTCCGCTTCCTGCATGTGTCCACAGATGAAGTGTTCGGCTCGCTGGGTCCACAGGACCCACAGTTCTCCGAAACCACTGCGTACGCGCCGAACAGTCCTTATTCGGCATCCAAGGCGGCATCCGATCATCTGGTCCGTGCATATCATCACACGTATGGCCTTCCCGTCCTGACGACTAATTGCTCGAACAACTACGGGCCCTATCACTTCCCCGAGAAGCTGATCCCATTGATGATCACCAACGCGCTCGGCGGCAAGCCGCTGCCGGTGTACGGCGATGGCCAGAATGTGCGCGACTGGCTGTATGTCGGGGATCACTGCAGCGCCATTCGCGAGGTACTGGCGGGGGGGCGTCCGGGCGAGACCTACAACGTCGGCGGTTGGAACGAAAAGACGAACCTTGAGGTGGTGCATACGCTGTGCGACCTGCTCGATACGCTCAAGCCAAAGACAAGTGGTTCATACCGGGACCAGATCGCGTTCGTCAAGGACAGGCCTGGCCACGATCGCCGCTACGCAATCGACGCCCGCAAGCTGGAGCGCGAGCTGGGTTGGCGACCAGCGGAGACTTTTGAAACCGGCCTGCGCAAGACCGTACAGTGGTATCTGGATAACCAGGCTTGGGTTCAGGACGTGATGTCTGGCGAGTATCGACACTGGGTAACCAGGCACTATGCTGCGTAAGGTCCATACTGCTCCGTGCATTCTTGTAACAGGAAGCAACGGGCAAGTCGGATTTGAGTTGCGCCGTAGTCTGGCAAGTCTTGGGCAAGTCGTGGCATTGGACCGCGAGGCATGTGATTTACGCGAGCCCGACAGCCTGCGTCGCCAAGTGAGGCAGTATCGCCCAGATGTCATCGTGAATGCGGCGGCCTGGACGGACGTGGATGGCGCCGAATCGGAGCCAGAGCAGGCATTCGCCATCAACGGCGTGGCGCCCGGCGTACTCGCCGAGGAGGCGCGCGCGCTGGGCAGCTTGCTCGTGCATTACTCCACGGACTATGTATTTAACGGCCGAGGTACCGCGCCTTATCGGGAGACCGATGTTGTGGGGCCCCTGTCGGTGTACGGCAAGAGCAAGCTGGCAGGCGAAACGGCGATTTCCGCCGCGCAAGCCAGCGCGATTGTTCTGCGGACGTCCTGGATTGCCGGTGCGCACGGGGGGAATTTCGCGCGCACCATCCTGGCGCTGAGCCGAGAACGCGAGACGTTGCAGGTGGTCAACGATCAGATCGGGGCCCCGACAACAGCGGCGTTGATTGCCGACGTCACCGCGCGCATCATCGACCGGGCGTGGCTGCATGGGGATCGTGCTGCATTTCCAGCGGGTCTCTATCATCTCGCTGCAGCGGGCGAAACGTCATGGCACGGCTATGCCGTGGAGGTGTTGCGGCATGCAGCCAGCAGGGGCATGACGCTAAAGGTGGCGCCAGATTCTGTCGAGCCGGTTGCTTCGCAGGCGTATTGGCAGGTAGCGCCGCGCCCGGCGAATTCCCGGCTGGACACGCGCAAGCTGTGTGAGACATTTGATATTTATCTTCCTGAATGGCAGTCGGGCGTGCATCACCTGATTGACCAGATGCTTTCTGACTAGACACATGCGCAAGGGCATTATTCTGGCTGGCGGGTCCGGCACACGGCTTTACCCCATCACTCGATCGGTTTCCAAGCAATTGCTGCCGGTCTATGACAAGCCGATGATCTACTATCCGCTGAGCACGCTGATGCTGGCGGGGATTCGCGACATCCTGATCATCTCCACGCCTGAGGACACGCCGCGATTCGTCGAGATGCTGGGCGGCGGGTCCAAATGGGGCCTGAACCTGCAATACGCGGTACAGCCGTCGCCAGATGGCCTAGCGCAAGCGTTCCTCATCGGTCGTGATTTCGTGGGCAACGATCCCTCGGCACTGATCCTGGGCGACAACATCTTCCACGGGCATTCGCTGATTCGGCAACTGAAGGAAGTATCGGGGCGCCAGGCCGGCGCCACGGTGTTCGCCTATCACGTGCACGACCCGGAGCGGTACGGCGTGGTGGAATTCGATGACGCCTTCCGTGCGCGTTCGCTCGAAGAGAAGCCGCTGGAGCCGCGCTCCAATTACGCGGTGACGGGCCTGTATTTCTACGACAACCAGGTCTGCGATATCGCGGCCGATATTCGCCCGTCCCAGCGTGGCGAACTGGAGATCACGGACATCAACAAGCGTTACCTCGAGATGGGGCAACTCGAGGTCGAAGTCCTTGGCCGCGGCTATGCCTGGCTCGATACGGGCACCTACGATTCCCTGCTGGAAGCCGCCAGTTTCATTGCCACCGTGCAGAAACGCCAGGGCCTGATGGTGGCGTGCCCTGAGGAAATTGCATTCCGGAACAAATGGATCGGTGCTGAAGCCGTCGAGGAAATGGCCAATGCACTAGCCAAGAATTCCTACGGCCAGTACCTGCATGGGCTGCTCGCGGACGGATACCGGTAAATGACGCAGCAGCCCGGCCTGCGGGCCACGCCTACCTCGATTCCCGACGTCCTGATTCTGGAGCCGCGCGTGTTCCAGGACGAGCGCGGCCATTTTCTCGAGAGCTTCAACGAAAGGGCATTCGAGAAAGCGACGGGCGTTCGACGTGCGTTTGTGCAAGACAATGAATCGCGATCCTTGCACAAAGTGCTTCGCGGGCTCCATTATCAGACGCGTCGTCCGCAGGGCAAGCTCGTGCACGTCACGGCGGGCGAGATCTTTGACGTTGCGGTGGATCTTCGCACCGATTCGCCGACATTCGGAAAATGGGTGGGTGTGACCTTGTCCGCGCAGAACTTCCGGCAATTGTGGATTCCAGAAGGCTTCGCGCATGGATTTTTCGTGACATCCGATTACGCGGACGTGCTTTACAAAATGACGGACTATTACGATCCGCAGTTTGAATTCGCCATCGCTTGGAACGATCCCGATATCGATGTCGAGTGGCCCGCCGCAGACGGCCTGGTCATTCACGCCCGTGACGCCAGTGCGCCGCGCTTGCGTGACGTTACGCTTCCATTTCGGGTGCCATCGTGAAGCAGAATTATTTGCGGCAGCCGGTTGACGGCCAGCGTTCGCTCACCGCGCGCGAGCAGGCGCGCGCGGTGAGCGAACGCCGTGCCATTCTGTTTTGCGCAAATACCGCGTGGTCGATGTACCGGTTTCGCCGCGGGATGTTGGCTGCGCTGATTCGCGATGGATACGAGGTGCATGTCGTTGCTCCGGAAGACGCCGAGGCGGCGTCGCTACGGGCCATGGGCTGCATCTTTCATCCGATGGCGATGGCTGCGCAGGGCCGCAACCCGATTCAGGACATGAAGCTGGTGATGTCGTTGCTGGCGCTCTACCGGCGCGTTCTTCCCGCCATGATTTTCCACTATACGATCAAGCCGAATATTTACGGTTCGGTTGCTGCACGCCTGGCAGGTATTCGATCGATCGCCGTGACGACGGGCCTCGGCTACGTTTTCATCAACAAAGGAATCGTGTCGAGCCTGAGCAAGCTGCTGTACCGGATTTCTTTGCGCTTCTCGGGTCAGGTTTGGTTCCTGAATCAGGAAGACCGGACTGCGTTTGTATCGGCAGGTCTGGTCGATGGTGAGAAATGCACGGTTTTGCCTGGCGAGGGAATCGATCTCGATTATTTCGCGCCTTTGCCGCAGCAGGGCGACAGTGCACCCGACCAGTTTACTTTCGCGCTCATCGCCCGGATGCTGTGGGACAAGGGTATCGGGGAATACGTTGCTGCCGCCCGCGCGTTACGCGAGAAGCACCCTAAAGTGCGATTTCTGCTTGTCGGGCCGATGGGTGGCGATAATCCAAGCGCGATTCCGAAAAAGCAGATTGAGGCTTGGGCCGGCGAGGGCATTATTGAGTATCTTGGCATGGTTAGCGATATTCGCCCTGTGATTGGCGCAGCCAATTGCGTGGTCTTGCCCTCGTACCGGGAAGGCATTCCACGCGCATTGCTGGAAGCCGCAGCCATGGCGCGGCCAGTAGTGGCTACGGCGGTGCCCGGGTGCATGGACGTCGTGGAAAACGGGGCGACTGGCCTGCTGTGCCGGGAGCGCGATCCGCGGGATCTTGCGGCCAAGATGGAATATATGCTGGAGCGGGACCGCGAAAGCATGCAAGAGATGGGTGTTGCCGGGCGTGCCAAAATGCAATCGGAATTCGATGAGAAATTCGTCATCGAGCACTATCTGAATGTGATTCGTGCCCTACTGGCAAGCAAATAAGCTATTGGTGCAGACGCATGCGCGCCCCCGAAGGGCGGGGTGGCATGGGGTCGAAAATTATTTTGAAAAAACAGGTTCTGGAGCTTGTGACTTTTTATGACTTTTGTTCCTGTGATTCTCTCCGGTGGGGCCGGCACCCGACTTTGGCCGGTGTCGCGCGAGTTGCATCCCAAGCCTTTTATCCGGCTTGCGGGCTCGTACAGCTTGTTGCAGAAGACGTTTATTCGGGCGGCTGAACTGCCGGACGTCACTGAAATCCTAACGGTGACGAACCGGGAGCTGTTCTTCAAGACCGAAGATGAGTACCGCGAGGTCAACGCCGATGGACTGGCTACTTCCTACCTGCTTGAGCCTTTTGGCCGCAATACGGCTGCCGCGATTGCGGCGGCGGCCACCGATGTTGCCGAACGTCATGGCAACGATGCCATGTTGTTGATCCTCGCCGCCGATCACGTTATCAAGGATCAGCCTGGGTTCGCGGAGGCCATTGCCAAGGCGCGTATCCTAGCTGCGGAGGGCCAGCTCGTGACCCTCGGCATCCAGCCCGAAAGCCCGGAGACTGGCTACGGCTACATCGAAGCCGATGGCACGAAGGTGCAGCGGTTCGTCGAAAAGCCATCGCTGGAAAAGGCTACCGAGTACTGTGCAAGCGGCCGGCATTTCTGGAACGCTGGCATTTTCTGCTTCCGTGCCGGCACCGTGCTGGAGCAACTCGCGCGCCATGCGCCGGATGTATTGACCGCCGTCAACGACTGCATGGCGAAATCCAAGCAACTACGCGGCGACGGTATGGTCCAGCGTGCGCTGGACGCCCGCAGCTTCGAGCAAGCACCGAATATTTCCATTGACTATGCGTTGATGGAGAGGTCGTCGGAAGTTGCCGTGGTGCGGTGCGAGATCGGCTGGAGCGACGTGGGCTCGTGGAGCGCGATCAGTGACATGACCGATGCGGACGCCAGCGGCAACAAGGTCGAAGGGGAGGCGCTGCTGCACGACGCGGCCAACTGCTATGTGCGCAGCGAAGACCGGCTGGTGAGCCTGGTTGGTACCAATGACCTGATAGTGGTGGATACCGCTGACGCTTTGCTGGTGGCCGATCGCTCCCGCGCACAGGAGGTCAAGGAAATCGTTCGCCAGCTCAATTTGCAAGGGCACGCGGCGAGCAAGATCCATCGCAAGGTACATCGTCCATGGGGTACCTATACGGTGCTCGAAGGTGGAACGCGTTTCAAGATCAAGCGGATCGAGGTAAAGCCGGGCGCGTCGCTGTCACTCCAGATGCACTATCACCGCAGCGAACACTGGATCGTGGTGAGCGGCATGGCGAAAGTCGTCAATGGCGATAAGGAAATGCTCGTCAATACGAACGAGTCCACTTACATTCCGGCTGGCAATCGCCACCGGCTTGAAAACCCGGGCAAATTGCCGCTGGTCATGATCGAAGTCCAGTGCGGGGATTATCTCGAGGAGGACGACATTGTCCGATTCGAGGATTCCTACGGCAGAGCTTAAGAACAGGATATGCAATGAAGAAGGTCGCGCTTATTACAGGGATTACCGGTCAGGATGGGGCATACCTTGCGGAGTTTCTGCTAAACAAGGGATACGAAGTGCACGGCATCAAGCGCCGCGCATCTCTTTTCAATACTGATCGCATCGACCATCTGTACCAGGATCCGCACGTTGATCACCGTAATTTCATCCTGCACTATGGTGACTTGACGGATTCCACGAACCTGATTCGTATCATCCAGCAGGTTCAGCCGGACGAGCTTTACAACCTCGGTGCGCAGTCGCACGTTGCAGTGTCGTTCGACAGCCCCGAATACACGGCCAACAGCGATGCGCTCGGCACGCTGCGCCTGCTCGAAGCCATTCGCATCCTGGGCCTGGAGAAGAAAACGCGCTTCTACCAGGCGTCGACGTCTGAGCTGTATGGTCTGGTCCAGGAAATTCCGCAGAAGGAGACCACGCCGTTCTATCCGCGCTCGCCCTATGCCGTGGCCAAGCTCTACGGCTATTGGATCACCGTGAACTATCGCGAATCGTACGGAATGTACGCATGCAATGGCATTCTGTTCAACCATGAATCGCCGCTGCGGGGCGAGACGTTCGTGACTCGCAAGATCACGCGCGCGGTCAGCCGTATCGCGCTGGGCCTGCAGGATTGCCTGTACCTGGGCAACCTTAACAGCCTGCGCGATTGGGGCCATGCACGCGATTACGTGGAGATGCAGTGGATGATGCTCCAGCAGGAACAGCCCGAGGACTTCGTCATTGCCACTGGCGTACAGTATTCGGTGCGTGATTTTGTCCGCATCGCTGCCGAGGAACTCGGTATTACGGTGCGTTTCGAGGGCGAAGGTGTCGACGAGATCGGCATCGTCGACAGCATCGACGCGCAGAAGGTTGCCGACGCCGGACTCAAGGTGGCCGCTGGCCAGACGATCGTTCGTGTCGATCCCCGCTATTTCCGCCCTGCCGAAGTGGAAACGCTGCTTGGCGATCCGACCAAGGCCCGCGAAAAGCTTGGCTGGACTCCGAGCACGAGCTTTGCCGAGCTGGTTCGGGAAATGGTGGAAGCCGATTTCGACCTGGCGCGACGCGACAGCCTGGTGAAGGAGGCCGGTTTCAAGGCCTTCAATTATCACGAGTAAGCAACGTGAATCCTCAAGCCAAGATCTATGTGGCCGGGCATCGCGGCCTGGCCGGTTCGTCCATCGTGCGCCGCCTGCACGCGGCGGGCTACCAGAACATCGTGCAGCGGACGCACGCCGAGCTGGACCTGACCGACCAGGCTGCCGTGGAGGCATTCTTCGAGAACGAGCGTCCCGAATATGTCTTCCTGGCAGCGGCGAAGGTGGGCGGCATTCACGCTAATAACACCTATCCGGCGGAATTCATTCGTGACAACCTGGCGATCCAGACCAATGTCATTCATTCTGCCTGGAAGAGCGGAGCGCGCAAACTGCTGTTCCTGGGTTCGTCTTGCATTTATCCGAAGTTTGCGCCGCAGCCAATGCCGGAAAGCTGTCTGCTGACGGGCGAGCTGGAGCCGACCAACGAGTGGTACGCCATCGCCAAGATTGCCGGCATCAAGATGTGCCAGGCGTATCGGCGCCAATACGGTTTCGACGCGATCTCGCTGATGCCTACCAATCTCTACGGACCGGGCGACAACTTCGATCTGCAGAACTCTCACGTACTGCCGGCGCTGCTACGCAAGTTTCACGAAGCCCGGGAACGCGGCGACGCGGAAGCAGTGGTGTGGGGCACCGGTACGCCACGCCGCGAGTTCATGCATGTGGATGATCTCGGCGCCGCTGCCTTGTTCCTGATGGAAAACTACTCCGACGAGACAATTGTCAACGTAGGCGTCGGCTGCGACGTATCGATCAGCGAACTGGCGAGCATCATTAAGGATGTGACGGGCTTCCAGGGCAAAATCGTGCAGGACACGAGCAAGCCTGACGGCACGCCGCGCAAGCTGATGGATGTCACCCGGCTGAATGCACTTGGTTGGAAGGCCCAGGTGGAGTTGCGTGAAGGCGTGGCGCAAACCTATGCGTGGTTTGTGGAGCAGTACGGCCTCCGAAGTACATCGAGCATTCGGTAACAACAGTAAATGCCGAAAGTGCAGCTCATTGGAAACAAATGAACCTGAGTGAAAACCAAACCGTCCTGGAACATGGTCGATCTGCGAAGAATTATTGGGCAGACTTCTTCAAGCATCGCGAACTGCTCTATTTTCTGGCGTGGCGAGACATTCTCGTGCGCTACAAGCAGACGCTCGTTGGTGCGGGTTGGGTCCTGATTCGCCCGTTCCTGACCATGCTCGTATTCACCGTGGTCTTTGGCAAGATCGCCGGCCTTTCTTCGGGCCCGGTTCCGTATTCGCTGGTGGTGTTCGCCGGAATGCTGCCGTGGTTCTTCTTTTCCAACTCGCTGACTGATTGCAGTAACAGTCTAGTAACAAATGCGCAGCTGCTTTCGAAAGTCTATTTCCCCAGGCTGATCGTGCCGTTCAGCACTATGCTGGTCAGCCTGGTGGATTTCATGATCTCGGGAATTCTGCTCGTGGGATTGATGCTTTGGTACGGACACTTTCCTGATTGGCACATGCTTTTTCTGCCGTTCTTCGTGGTGCTTGCGGCGTTGTTTTCCATGGGGTTGGGTCTGTGGGCTGCGGCATTGAACGTGCGGTACCGTGATTTTCGACACCTGATTCCCTTTTTCCTGCAGCTGGGTATCTATGTCTCGCCCGTCGGATATGCTTCAAACCTGATTCCGGAGAAGTGGCGTACGCTTTATTCGTTCAATCCTTTGGTGGGGATCATCGAGGGTTTTCGCTGGTGTATCCTTGGCGAAGGCACCCATATTTTCTGGCCTAGCGTTGCTATCTCCGCGGCTGCAGGACTGGTTCTGGTGATCAGCGGCATTCGGTATTTTCGCAAGGCCGAAGCCAGTTTTGCGGATGTGATCTGACTATGACAGTTGCGGTAAAGGTTGAAAACCTCTCAAAAAAATACCTGATCAACCATGTCGTGGGTAGCCAGCCGCGTTCGATCCGAGAGGCGGTAGGCCGCAAACTGGGAGGCTTGTTGCCTTTTGGTAATCGACATCCCCTCCAGGGGGCGGAAGCTGGAATCACTGCAAACTCAACAGAGGAGTTCTGGGCGCTGCGCGACGTATCCTTCGAGATCAATGAGGGCGAGCGCATTGCGATCATCGGCGGTAACGGTGCAGGAAAATCCACACTGCTCAAGATACTAAGCCGTATTACCGAGCCGAGTTCGGGGCAGGTGGCCATTCGCGGCAAGGTGTCGAGCCTGCTGGAAGTGGGCACCGGGTTTCATCCCGAGTTGACAGGCCGGGAGAATATTTTCCTCAACGGTGCCATCCTGGGGATGCCAAGAGCGGAGATCCTTCGGAAGTTCGACGAGATCGTCAATTTCTCGGGTGTTGAGAAGTTTATCGATACGCCGGTGAAGTTCTATTCCAGCGGCATGTACGTGCGTCTGGCATTTTCGGTTTCGGCATGGCTCGACCCGGATATCCTTATCGTTGACGAGGTGCTGTCCGTCGGTGATCAGGCATTCCAAAAACGATGCATGGAACGCATGAAGGAGTTGACGAGTTCCGGTCGGACGGTTCTCTTCGTTAGCCACAGCATGGCGGCGGTGAAATCGATGTGCGAAAAGGCGCTGTATCTGAAGAAGGGCGAAGTAGTTTCTTTTTCGTCCGTTGATGAGGCTGCCACCTCGTATTCGCGGACGGTTGCGGAGGAATCAGGCGAGGAAGCCTGGCACAAGCCTACTTTCTCCTTGCCGGATGCAGGCATCGAAGTGCAAATCGACTGCGCGGACTATATCGAATGTCTCGGCGGCAGTGTTGTCGACAGCAATGGAAATGAAGCCGCCCATCTCGATATCGACAAGCCCTTCAGCATTGTTTTGCGCTACAGGATCAAGAGCGAAGTGCCCTATCGGGTCGTTCCGAATTTCCACTTCTACGATGAAGCGGGTGGGCGTGTGTTCATATCGTTTCCGGAGTCCCCTGCTTCCTCTTCGATTGGTGACTATGAGATCGTGTGCAACGTGGAGCCATTTCAGTTCAATAATGGCCGGTTCAGCGTGATGCCTGCACTGAGCAGCTACGAAATGGAAAACCCGCTGCATTTCGCGCTGTATAACGCGTTGCGATTTGAAGTTCACGAGCCGCGTAATGCTGACCCTCGTCGGCACGGTTGGGAGGGGGGGCTGCCCGGTGTATCCCGCCCCCGCCTGAAATGGGACTTCCGCAAGCTGTGATTGGAATTTTGCCCCGGCGCCAGGAATGGCTCGGGGCTCACCAGAATTTAGCGATGCTTAAGCAAATATTCGGAAGCAGGTGGAAGCAATCCGCCTCCAAAGACGAGGATCCCGTTGAGGTAGCCAATCCCGACATTCGAACGGCCTTCGCACAGGCCGGCGAGGACATGATCGTGGATTTCATCTTTCGCGCCATCGGGATCGAACATCCGACGTATCTGGATATCGGTGCACACCATCCGCAACGTCTGAGCAATACGCAATTTTTCTATATGATGGGGTCGCGCGGGGTGAATGTAGAACCCGATCCGGACCTGTTCGCGGAATTTCCAAAGCATCGTCCAGATGATGTCAATCTGAACGTGGGGATAGGTGAGGGCGGCCCGTCGTCCTTGCCGTTTCATGTCATGTCAACGCGCACGCTCAATACCTTCTCGAAGGAAGAAGCGGAGCGTTATGCGGCCACTGGCCTGCATAGTATCGAGCGTGTCATCGATGTGCCCGTACGGGATATCAACGACGTAATTTCCTCCCATTTCGGGGGCGGAGCACCGGATTTTCTTTCCGTCGATGTCGAAGGCCTTGATGTGGAAATCGTCAGGAGTCTTGATCTGTCCCGTTTCAGACCTGTCGTGATATGCGTCGAAACGCTGACGTTTAGCGAGACCCGAGAAGAGGTCAAGCTCGTCGAGGCGGCCGAGTATTTGGGGAAAAACGGGTATTTTTCGTATGCAGACACATACATCAATACCATCTTTGTAGACAAGCTCAGGTGGCGCCAACGGTAGTCGATATCCGTTAGCCGATATCTGATCAGCGTAATGACAAAAAATACTTTAATCGCAAGCGTGGTGCAGCCTTTCCAGCACCTGCTTCTGAAACTGCTCACGTTTTCCGTTCGGCTTGGCGCTCGTCTATCGACCACGGAATTTACCTCGCTGGTGCTGCGAGCGTTCAATGCCCAGCCAGGCCTCGCCAGTGCATTGGGAGAGCAACTGCCACAGTCCAGTTCCGAAAATGCAGGTGCCGTACTCAGGGGGCTGCTAGGCGACGCATCGACGCAGTCCGCGGATCATGCGCAAATCGATCAACTCATCAACTTCTCAGCCTTCTGGCGCAATGAATGGGTTGCACAGAAGGCGGCATCGTTGCCCGCTGGGGCCAGCATACTGGATGCGGGCGCGGGGCAATGCCAGTACAAGCAGCTTTTCTCACATGCACGCTATCAGGCTCAGGATTTCGCGCAGTATGGCGGAACGGAGCAAGGTCCGCTCCAGGAGACGTGGAAGTATCCGACGCTCGATTACGTGTGTGACATCACCAGGATTCCGGTGGACGACGGCACGTTCGATGCCGTGATCTGCACGGAAGTGCTGGAGCATGTACCAGACCCAATTTCCGCCATAAGGGAATTGTGCCGAGTCGTGCGGCAAGGTGGACGGGTTTTCCTGTCTGCCCCCCTTGGCAGCGGGATTCACCAGGAGCCGTATCATTTCTTCGGTGGCTTTTCGCCCTATTTCTACGAAAAGTACCTAGCGGAATTCGGCTGCGAGATTGTCGAGATCAAGCCGCTCGGTGGGTTGCTTCGCCATGTCGCACAGGAAATCCATCGTGCGGCGCGGACCATGGACGGCGATAGTACAGCCATGACGCCTGAACGCCGATACATCATGATGGACTGGCTGCCCCGTCTTCTCAGCGAAATGGAGGAAACGCATTTCGTCGAACAGTTTACTGTGGGCTACCTCGTGGAAGCGCGCAAGTTGGAAAGCGTCGCGGCCTCTTGAATCAACGGGCCACCTGGCCGTTGCCGGATCCAAATACTGACCATGACCACATGATTATTGCCAATCTTATCGGCGGCCTTGGAAACCAGATGTTCCAGTACGCCACGGGCCGTGCAGTTGCGCATCGCCATAACGTGCCTTTGCTGCTCGACGCCAGTGGCTTTGCGCATTATGACCTGCGTCGTTACGAACTGGACGAATTGTCGATCCAGGCGCGTCTTGCTACGGATGAGGAACTTGCTCATGCAGGGGTGAAGGCGAAAGCGCCAACGCTTCTTAGTCGCGTTGGGAGAGCCTTGGGTCTGGGTCGTCCGGCAAGTCTGCTAAAGGAGGCGTCTTTTACATATGATCCGCGCATCGAGCAAGTCACCTCGCCGGTTTACCTCGATGGCTACTGGCAAAGCGAACGCTATTTCTCAACTATTGCAGCTCAGCTGCGCGAGGAGTTCATGCTCAAGACGCCCACGGATGTCGCGAACCAGCAGATTGCCGCGCAAATCCGTGAGGCTGCGGAGCGAGCCGTATCGCTGCATATTCGTCGCGGTGATTACGTGAATAATCCCCAGACCGCCCAGTACCACGGCGTGTGCTCGCTCGAGTACTACCGTGCCGCTGTCGACTACGTGGCCGGGCGGGTGTCTTCGCCGCACTTCTTTGTGTTTTCCGACGATCACGCGTGGGTGAGCGAGAATTTCAAACTCGACCACGCGGTGACGCTGGTCGACGTGAACGGCCCTGACCGTGGCGTCTGGGACATGGCACTGATGAAGGCATGCCGTCATCACGTGATTGCCAACAGTTCGTTCAGCTGGTGGGGCGCGTGGCTCAATCCCCATGCGGACAAGATCGTGGTGGCACCGCAGCGCTGGTTCAGCGGCGCCTCGCACGATACGACCGATCTCGTGCCAGCTTCATGGGTTCGACTATGATGGCGCCGATGATCAGCGTAGTGCTGCCGGTCTACAACGGCGCAGCCGATGTGGAAAAGGCGGTCGCGACCATCCTGGCACAGACGTTCACGGATTTCGAGCTCATCCTCATCAACGATGGCTCGAAAGATAACTCGGCCGACGTGCTCGAATCGATGACCGATCCGCGCATCCGGCTGTTCCACCAGGACAACATGGGTTTGGCGGCCACGTTGAATCGCGGCATCGGTCTAGCTCGCGGCCGCTATATCGCGCGCCAGGACCAGGACGATCTATCGCATCCGGAGCGCTTTGCGCGGCAGGTGGATTTTCTCGAGCGGCATCCGGACCACGGCCTGCTTGGCTCAGCAGCCCAGATTTGGGTGGGCGATACGCCGACCGAACGTGCGCACGACCATCCTACCGAGCATGGTGCGCTGAGCTTCGAGCTGCTGTTCAACAACCCGTTCGTGCATAGCTCGATCATGATGCGCAAGTCGACCGTGGAAGCGGTAGGCGGCTATACGACGGACCCCGCCCGCCAGCCGCCGGAGGACTACGAGCTGTGGTCGCGCATGGCGCGTGCCGGGCGCGTTGCCAACCTCGCGGAGCGCCTGTTGGTTTATCGCGAAGTGCCGGCAAGCATGTCGCGAACAGGTCCGAATCCATTCCTCGAGCGACTGGTATTGATCTGTGCGGAGAATCTTGCTGCAGTGCTCGGACAAGCCCAGCCCTCGCGCGAGGTGATGGATGTGGCGGCCATGACGCATTCGGCATTTCATCGGCTGTCGTCCCGGCCCGACATCGATCGCATGTGCAACGCCGTGCGCATGGCTGGCCAGAAAATTGCAGCACAATCGCCGCAATCTGATGTGGCGCAGCGGACGGAAGTGAAGATTCAGAATTTGCGTCATCAGTATCTGATCCGAAAGCACAATATGAACTGGGCCCGGCCGCTGGCGCGCGCGGTACGTGATTTCGGTCGCCGCCTCGGGATTCTGCGTCGCTGATTCGAACGAGTAGGAAACCATGTAATGCGGATCTTGTTCTGCTGCGAGTTCTACTACCCTAGCATTGGCGGGGTGCAGGAAGTGATGCGTCATCTGGCCGAGCGTCTGGTGCAGCGCGGGCATCAGGTGACCGTTGCCACCACGCGACTCCTGGAGCGCGATTTCACATCCCATAACGGCGTCGAGATCGTCGAATTCGGCGTGACGGGCAATGCGGTGCGGGGGTTGCATGGCGAGGTGGACCGCTTCCGCGACTACGTAACGGCGTTCGACGGTGACGCCATCATGATCAAGGCCGCCCAGCAATGGACGTTTGATGCCTTGTGGCCCGTGCTCGACCAGCTCCGCACCCGCAAGGTGTTCATCCCCTGCGGCTTTTCCGGGTTGTACGAGCCGACCTACGCTAGCTATTTCGAGGCGTTGCCGGAAGTGCTGCGCAAGTTCGATCACCTGATTTTTTACGCCGAGCGCTATCGCGATATCGATTTTGCGCGCCAGCACGGCCTGGAACAGCGCACCATCCTGCCCAATGGGGCTTGCGAGGTGGAGTTCTCGGTGCAGAAGGACAGCGATTTTCGGCGCCGGCACAATATCCCCGAGGACAGTTTCGTGTTCCTGACCGTCGGCAGCATCACAGGCGTCAAGGGGCATAAGGAAATTGCGGAGTCGTTCGCGCGGCTTCGCAATGGGCGCCGGAACGTTACGTTGATTCTCAATGGCAATCCCCCTCCAGCACCAGCCGTGGTGATCACTTCACCGACGGACGGCGCGCAAAGCGTTTCTGGCGCCGGGAAGGTCATGGGATTTCTTGGTGGACGCGTGCGCCGCGTGTCGGGCCTGGCGTGGCGGTCGGTTGGTGTGCTACGACGCGAAGGCTTTGGGGGCGTGCGATCCCGAATCTCCGCGCTGGTGGCGGGACAGCTTGACGCTGCCGGTCATCTGCAGTGGTTGCCCCACCGTATGCGCAAGGCGGCCGATCCGATCGGTTACTGGGTCGAACGCGCCAGCCGCCAGCCCCACAAGCAGGTGCTGACGGTCAACCTGGAGCGCAAGGAACTGGTGCAGGCATATATGAATGCCGATCTTTTTGTGTTTGCATCGAACATCGAGTACTCGCCGTTGGTGCTGTTCGAGACCGCGGCCGCCGGCACGCCATTCCTGTCCGTACCGGTGGGCAATGCAGATGAAATCGCACGGTGGACAGGCGGCGGCGTCATTTGTTCCGCGCCGAAGGACGACCGCGGATACACGCGCGCCAACGCCGAGCAGTTCAGTGCCGAGATGAAGCGCCTGATGGAGTCACCCGCGGAACTTGATGCGATTGGTTATGCTGCGCGTGAACGCTGGCGTGAACAATTCACGTGGGCACGGATTGCCGATCGCTACGAGGCGATCCTGCGTGGAACGGTCACGGTTGGCGTCCAGGAGACGCTGGCCGAGCCGACCAATGGCTGACGTGCAGTCCGATATCAGATGGCGAGAGGTTTCAAGGATGGATCGAAAATGCATTGTTGCGTGATTGGGGGGGCCGGGTTTATCGGCACGTATCTGGTGGGCGAACTGCTTTCCTCGGGGCGTGAGGTGCGCGTGCTGGGACGCCGTGCGGCAAGGCCAGCCCAGTTGCCCGCTGCGGCGGAGTACGTCTCGGTCGGGCAGGATACGATCGACTGGAGCCAGTGGCTTGCCGGCGCCGACGAGATCGTGGATCTGGCTTACGCCACTGTGCCGCAGACCAGCTTTGCCGATCCGGTCTATGACATTCTGGCCAATCTTCCGCCAACGGTTGGTTTGCTGGAGGCGGCGCGATCGCTGCCGCTGCGCAAGATGGTGATCGCGTCTTCGGGCGGCACCGTTTATGGGCACGTCGCGAATTTGCCGATCGTCGAGACATGTCATACCGATCCGGTCTCGCCATACGGTATCACCAAGCTAACACAGGAAAAGTATGCGTTGATGTTTCATGCCTTGCACGGCGTACCCGTCAGCATTGTGCGACCCGCCAACGCGTTTGGGGCGGGCCAGCGCCCATTCACCGGACAGGGCTTTATTGCCACCGCGATGGGCGCGATTCTCAAGCGCCAAGAAGTGACCGTGTTTGGCGAATCCGGCACAGTGCGGGACTACATTCATGTGGCGGACGTCGCGCGCGGCATTCTTGCCGTCCTGGAGAACGGCACTGCCGGGCAAGTCTACAACCTGGGCTCGGGGATTGGGCGCAACAATCGCGAAGTGCTGGAAGCCATCGCGCCACATGCTGCGCGCAATGATTTACCGGTGCACATCCGCGTGGCGCCGGCGCGCCCGTTCGACGTTCGGGCAAACGTGCTCGATAGCGGCAAGCTGCAGGCATGCGCCGGCTGGGTGCCGCAGGAAGATTTCAACCAGGGGTTGTCTTCAATGTGGGACGCCATTGCCAGCGACGTGAGCTGGCAGACATTAGTCAATGGAACCCCGCAATGATCCCGACCATTTCGATCCTTCTACCCGCCTGGAACGCCGAGCAGACGCTCGGGGTGGCACTATGTTCGTTGCTGTCGCAGACGTTTTCCGACTTCGAACTCCTGCTGCTCGATGATGGTTCCACGGACGGCACGGTTGCGGTCGCGGAGGCTCTGGCAGATCCGCGTGTGCGCGTGATTCGCGACGGCCGTCGCATGGGACTGGCGCGGCGGCTGAACATGGGTATCGACCTGGCACGGGGCCGCTATATCGCGCGCATGGATGCCGATGACGTCAGCTTTCCCGAACGTTTCGCGCGGCAGGTGACGTTTCTCGATGCCCATCCGCATATCGATCTGGTTGGCTGCCGCGCGGTGGCGTTCCGCGGTGACGGCGAAATACTCGGCATGCTGCCGTTTGCAGGCACACACGAGGCGATGTGCGCGCGGCCCTGGCGCGGCATTCCACTACCACATCCGGGCTGGATGGGCCGCCGGGAATGGTTTGTCCGTCACCACTACGGCATGCCGGAAGTCATGCGTGCGGAAGACCAGGAATTGCTGTTGCGCAGCCACACCCAGAGCCGGTTCGCCTGCCTGGATGAGGTGCTGCTGGGATATCGGCAGGGGTATTTCAACCTGCGCAAGACGCTGCTGGCGCGCCGGTCACTGCTGGTGGCGCAGTTGAAGTACTTCGTGCATCAGCGTCAGATGCGCTACGCGCTGGGCGCCCTGACGCTCACGGCCGCCCGTGTGGCGGTGGACCTGCTGGCGGCGCTGCCGCGCGCCGAGAGACTCTATTTTGTGCGGATGTCCGAGTGTGCTCCATCGGAATCCATTCATACGCTGCGCCGTAGCCTGGAAACCTGCACGGCAGCGGTGCGTACCTGACCAACCTGCGACGGGGCGCCGCACAGGCGCGCGCGTGCTTTCACGGCCATCCGCTCACGATCCCGGCGGGGCTCTGACCGATCAGCGTAGTGACAGCTTGCGTGCCATCACGTTGCCAAGGCGTGAAAGCGCCGCGCGGACACGGCTTTCCACATACCAGCCAAGCATCATGGTCGCATTGCACCGTGCGTCGGTGTGTTTCAGGGCAGCTCGGTTACGGCACAGAAAGCGCGCTGTGTTGAACAGTGCGTAGCTCTCATAGGACAGCCGTCCGCGACCGCGAGCGCCGCCCGTTGCCTGCGACGGCGGCAGGTTGATCTGCACTGCCCGCGACTCGTAGACGATTTTCATGCCGCGTGCCCGGTTGCGGATCAGATAGTCTGTCTCTTCGCGATAGCAGTTGCCCACGTAGCCTGTGTCAAAGTCGATCGCCTGGGCCGCTTCGGTGCGGATTAGGAACGACGCGTGACAGACTGGCACTTCCATGGGCTGTTCGGTGACGGCCGCGAAGTCGAACTGCAGGCGGTTCAGACGGACTACATCGTCGACATCGCGCGCCGGCTTGCGCCGCGCCATTACGGCGGCGTCCGTATCCTTGTCGTCGCGGAGGTACAACGCGGAAGCACCAACGATATCGCTGGACGTTTCCCTCATCGTTTCGATCAAACGGGCCATGGCGCCAGGCATCAGGATGGAGTCGTCGTCTCCAAAATAGACATACTCCGTCTGAGCCAGCGCCTTGCCGCGGTTCTTCGAGGTGGTCTGCTTACCATTGACTGCGTTGCGCAGGTATGTAACTACCGGGTAACGCTCCATCAGCTGACGTGCCACATCGGGCGTATTGTCAGGCGAGCAGTCGTCCACCAGCACGAGCTGGGCGACCTCCGGCTGCAGATACGACGGAATGGTCTGTGGCAGCAGGTGCGCGCGCTTGTAGGTCGGCACCACCACGGTCACGTTAGGCAGGCTGGCGGACATGGATTCTGGAGATTGCGTAAACAATGCCGGCGAACAGCAGTGCCTTGCACAGCGGCACGAGGAAGAACAACTGGTTCTCGCGCGGCACCAGCAGGAAAAACGGCAGTGTAGCCGCGAAGACGAACAATCCCAGCGGGGCCGCCTGGGCGAATCGATACAACAGGCGCAGCATGCCTCCCGTAAAAAGGCCGGCGGCCAACGGGCCAAACAGCGGCGAGTAGAGCAGCCCTTCGGCTACTGCAGAGCCGCCCATGCCTTTGCCGCTCAGGTACATCTCCGCGTCGACGATGAATGACACGCGGTGCGCCAGACTGGCGGTGCGATGCGCGAACTCGATTGTCTGGCCTGCCGGCAGATCGCCCGTCATGCGGTGATAACCATCCACAAAGATCGCAAACGTGGACTGCAGTCCGTCGGCAAGAGAGGTAAAGGCCGCCAGGTGCTTCAGTGTTGAAACCACGAAGATCAGGCTGACGCCCTGTCCGTAGAAAAAGCCGAAGAGCGTTTCGAAGGGATCGGCGGATAGCACCGTGGCAATCGGCATGCCGATGCGCAACCGCCCGACAACGTCGGCCAGGATGGCAAGTCCCAGCACTGCTCCACCCGCCTTCCACCATGACACGCGAATCGGCTGCGTCGATACCAGCAGCCATGTCAGACCAATGATCTGCGCCATCGGGATGCCGCGTGCACCCTTGAACATGTCCAACGCGCAGAGCAGGATGCCCACCGCATAACCAGCGAGTGCAGGCCTGAGCCGGGGACGAGATGCGAGGTAGGCGAACACGCAAAAGATGAGCCATCCGCCTATGGCGTATGGGATGCCGCTCGGGCCGCCGTACTTGTACATGGCGAGATAGTCGCCCGTACGCCACGTATCGATATTGACGTAGAGCCGATAGAGCGTGAAAGGCAGAATGGCCAGGCCGGCGCGTAAGGCGATGGTCCCGAGATAGCCATCCTCGCGCGTCGGCACATCGCCCAGCCTTCCCGCGACGATGGCAATGCCCGCCAGGAAGAGGCAGACAGCGGACAGGGCTTTCGCGACTAGCGTGTCCTCCATGGGGCCCATCAGAAACCAGTCGCCGTAGCGATAGTCCGCCCAACCGAAGAAATATGTGATCAGGAATCGGCTTAACAGGAAGAGCGTCGTGGTGGCGCCAAGCAGCATCGCCGGATTGAAGCTATTTTTCGTCGCATTGCCGACCCTGTGCATACATGCAAGAAACGTCAGCATGGTAAGCGGTGCCTGCACGCTCAGCGAGCCGACTGCACCGCTGATGAGGTTGGCGGCGGCTAGCACCAGTACTGCCACGATGGACAAGTTAGGCATCCCGGGCTCCGAGAAACAGAATGAAAGCAACGATCAGCAGGACGAAGTTCGCCAAGGCATAGGCCATCGCGGCGCCCGAAAGTCCTGCCAGGCCCGTCAGAAAGTAGGTACTTAGTACAAAGCCAGTGGAGAACGTCAGTTCGAGCGCCCACGAAAGGCGCAAGCTCCGCTGATAGATGAAATAGGCCACGAATGGCATCGCCAAGGCCTTGAACGCGTCGCCGAGCAATTCGATCCATAACAACGGCGCGATGGCATCGAAGGCATTGGAGTAGAGGAGCCGCACAACGGAGTCCGCAGTTTGCCACAGCACCGCAGTGCCAATCGCAAAGCCGGTCACCACTAACAGACCATAGGCTGGCAGCCGTACTTTAAGTGCGCGATGCGGTTTGCCGCTACGGAAAACCTCTGGTAGCAGTACGAAGCTGACGACGGCCTGTGCCATGGCCACCACTGCATCGGAAATGCGGAACATGCCTTGCCACAGGCCGGCGGCCTCGGGACTCACCTGGATGGCAACGATCTGGCGGACTGCGATTACTGCGGCGGTACCCACTACGGCGGGCGCCAGCGCAATCGCCACGTAAGGCGCCAGTTCGCGCGCCGCGCTAGCCCCATCGCGCCACAAGCCTGTGCCGGCATGCCAGCGGGTGCCGGTGACAGTGGCGGCGACAAGCCAGACACAAAGCGTGGCAGCGAAGCCCGCAATAAGCGCGTGCACGGCACTCTGTACGGAACCGGGCGTGACGAACATCCAGTAGCTCGCTAATGCGGCGATTCCCGAAACTGCCAGGACGATCGCATTCAGGCGGGAATGACCTTGAGCCAGCACGCTTGCCTGAATCTGAACGGCAAGGCCGGCCAGAAGTCCCAGCGCGAGCGCCGCAAACGGACCAAGCGCCGTTGCGCCTGAGACGATGCCGAGCTGCCGAAAACCGGTATGCCACAAGAAAATGAGAAATGGCACACCCAGGGCGAACAGCATCCCGCCGGACAGCCACTGGTTGCGCGTCTGCTCGCTTTGCCCGGGAGTGGACAGGCGGGCCACCAGCCCTTGGGTCACACCGCCGTTAGAAAACGTTGTGTACAACGTTGCCAGGCTGAATACATTGCCCCAGGTACCAAAGGCAATCGGACCCAGTTGAGTGGACAGGATCTTATTGGCAGCGAGGCCGCACAGCAACTTCAGAAGAACGCCTAGACCCGAGATCAGTGCATTCAGTGCCATGGAGGCGAAGCCAGGGTCTGGTTTGCGCTGAACACGCGCGCACACAGGCGCGAGCTCATTGCGTTTAACAGATAGCTTGCCAGGAAGAATGTCGACGTGACTTTGCCGAAGCCTTCCATCGTCCTCATGATGAACCAGACCGAATGGGCCGAGCGGAACTTGTTCGAGGAGAACGAACGCTTGCGCACGCGGTACCAGGCGAGCGTCTTTGGCAGGCGCTTACCGCGGAGGCCACCCTTGATGAGGATGGCCCAAGCCGCAAAGTCCTCGGCGACAAGGCCAGGCGGCATGGCAGGAAAAACACCGTCGCCAGCGATCTTGCGTTTGAGCATGACGGCCAGGCAACCCACGCCTCGACGCGCGTTATGCGAAAACAGTGTCAGCCGATTTGGGCCGCATATTTTCGATAATGGGCGTCCACTGCCATCCTCGAACGGAATATAGTCGTGATAGCTAAAATCGAGATTTTCCTCGCGCATAAACGACACTTGTTGCTCGAGCTTATGTGCATCCCAGATATCGTCGGCATCCAGAAATGCCACGAATTCTCCAATAGCCGCCGCGATGCCGATATTACGTGCCCGTGCGGGACCGTATGCGACTGGATTTGTGATAATTCTGATCCGAGCGTCGGACGCAGCAAGGCCGGCCAGTACGGAAGCCGTCTCGCCATTGGAGCCATCATCCACCAGAATCCATTCGAAATCGGTGAGGCTCTGCTGCAAAATCGAGCTGGCCGTTGCGCCAATATATTTCCCGTCGTTATGGACGGGAGTAATGACGCTAACCAGTCGTTTGGCGCTCGATGTGATCATTGTGGAAGGAGAAGCAGTTCAAGCCGCCTTGTTTGCGACGCCTGCGAGTATAAGGCATCGAATGCTGCAAATGCGGCATTCCGTAGTGGGAGTAGATCCGGGGTTTGTAAAATTGTGTGAAGTGTGCTTGCCATCTCGGCAGCATTTTCCACCACAGTGATTGCCGGTCTGAATCTCGTGTCTGCCAGCGCGCCCTCATAGCCCACGGCGGCATTGGGCATGCAAATGACAGGCAGGCCAAAAGACAGGGCTTCTGCGACCTTGGTCTTCATGCCGCTGCCCCAGCTCACAGGAGCAAGATAGAGGGTAGCCCCGCCGAATGTTGCCGTCATCCGTTCCGGAGAAGGGCTATCGACAATCGTCAGGCCGGAATACGACGCTGCCGCTTGTGCAGCGCGCGCCCCGGCCACGATGAACTCCACGGGTCGATCCGACCGCTTGCGAAACAGGCGAGCTACCTCTGCAAAGTGCCCTAGCGCCGCCTGATTGGGCTCGAAGCCAAAGTGGGCGGTGAACAGGATCCTGACTGTTGCGTGAGGCGATTGGGGCGCCGACGAAGGTACGCCCCGTCGGAGCGAGATGGGCAGTATCGCACTCCGATCGGGCGTCGCGTAGTGTTCCCCAAACAGCTTCCGATCCGCCTCCGTGATAAAGGTCATGAAATCGGCAGCGTGGCTTGGCGCTTCCGCGCGGCGAATAAGCCATGTGTCGATTGCATTGCTTACCCGCCGTAACATATTTCCTTCATTGTGCTGCCGCTTCAATTCGACTTCCACATTGTCGCTGAGTATCCCAAAGGTCTTGTTCGGCATTTTCCTGTGCATGCGAGCCATCAGACCGCCGCAACGGGAATTGTGGAATAGCACCACATCGGCGTGGCGCGCCTGCTCGACCAATAACGGCATATGGTTGACGAGATAGGTCGGATACAGCCGCAGGCGGGCTGCAATGTCACGGCGACGATTCTTTTCCAGATAGACTCGGTGGCATTTCTCGGGCAACGAGAATGGCTCGCCGTTGCCCATGTCCTTGCTGCAGACAGTCAAATGGCTGACGCCGGGTACGTCGCAGAGCGCTTCGGCCAGTGAACGCAGGTAAAGGCCACCACCAGACAGCTCCTGAAGGCCGTTGGGGGAAATCAATATAATTTTCACGAATCTGGATGCAATTGGGCGCGGACCTGACTGCAGAAGCGGTCGATCGAAAAGCCGTCCTCGATAAATGCGTGCATGCGCTCGGGGTCGCAGTTGGCGCGCAGGTGTTCAAGAATCGACGATGCGCTCTTGAAGAAGTCGCTCGGGTCGGCCGGCAGTTTGCTGACCCAGGGTACCCCCTGCCGCAAAAACACGTCGCAGGCGCCGACGCGCGTGCCAAGTACGCTGACGCCGGATGCCAGCGCCTCCAGCGTGACCAGTTCGAACCCTTCGAACAGCGACGGAAAGACCATCACGTCGATCCGATCATAAAATTCGGCCATGGCGTCCGGTGACAGGCCTGGCAGGACCTCGACCGATGGCAGGTCGCGCAGGGCTGTCGGGATGTCACTGGTGGTGGCAATCGTCAGGGTCATGGCGCCTTGCTGCTGGCCTACCCATCTTGCGATCTGGACCAGGTAGTCCAGGCCTTTTCCATATTCCAGCCGGCCAGCGAAGCCGAGCCGCACGGCAGCGCCCGTGAACTTCGGCAATGGCCGAAAGAGCGAAGCATCGATGCCGTTGTGCACCACGGCGCATTTCGCTTCGGGGACGCCATGCAGGCCGACGGACAAATCCCGGACCGCTTCGGACACACAGATCACGCGCCGCGCACAGTGCATTGACATGGCTTCCAGCATGGCCAGCAGCCGCATGCCGACGAAGCGCTTGCCCGAACCTGCCAGGGCACGAATATAACCCGCCGCTGAGCCGTGCACGATTACCGCGTCAGAGGGGTAGAGCGGCGTATACGATGAGTTTGAAATCGTCCGGAACTTGCCGCCGGATAATCTGCGCCGCCACAGCCACAGCGATGCGGCGATTGGAAACAAAAACTGCGTGAGCCGTTTGCCGCGCAAGAACTGTGGTAAAACCGCAACTTCATCTACGAGAGTGACGCGCGCCCCCAACCGGACCAGGTCCGCCTTTAGAAGATGGACGACGCGCTCGACCCCGCCGATGTTCTTTGTTCCGTTACGCGATACAAGAAAAATTGGCAAGAGCATAAACAATCCCGATGTGGGCGCCTGTGTCTTTGCACAACGCTGGGGGCAGGCCCCACTATCGGACCAACATTATGTGAAGTTTAATATCGGCTGCTGTCGCACCGGCGGCGTGACAAAAGGCGTCGCATATTCTACGCGATTGCCGTCCGGCCTCCTGCGGCCGATACTGACCCCTGAGTTTTCATGTTCGAATTTTTCTGGCTCCCTGCGATTTCGGCGATGTTGAGCGTCGGCGCAGTGCTGATCCTCCGTCCGCTGGCAACGCGTGGTGGTCTGCTGGACCATCCTGGTGGCCGGAAGCGGCACGAAGGCTCCACGCCTCTGGTCGGCGGTATTGCCATCCTGATTGCGCTGTGGATTTCCAGTGCGATGTTCGTGCGTGGCTACGACCACTACACGCCGTTGTACATCGGTCTCACATTGTTGGCAGTCGTCGGCATGTTCGACGACCTCAACGGCATCTCTCCGCTGAGCAAGCTCGCATTCCAGTTCTTCGCCGCGATACTCATGACCTCCTGGGCGGAGGTGTATCTGCATTCGCTGGGGGACCTGCTCTACAAGCGTGACGTCATTCTCTATGCGTGGGGCATTCCGCTAACACTGCTGGCCACGCTGTCGGTAGTCAACGCCGTCAATATGACCGATGGGATGGACGGCCTGGCAGGCGGGCTGTCCTTCATCGTCTTTGGCTGGTTCGCCTGGCTGGCAAACGATATTGGCAATCCTGGCGCCCTGCGGATCTGCCTGCTGATGTGTGGCGGCATCGTCGGCTTCCTGCTGTTCAATATGCCGAGCCCATTGCGCCAGCGGCTGGTTTTTCTGGGCGACGCGGGCAGCTTGCTGCTGGGCTACGGGATCAGCTGGTTCGCGGTAGAGCTCTCGCAGAAGGAATACAACCCCGGCGGTCATGTTCCGCCTGCCGTCATGCTCTGGGTGGTAGGCCTGATCCTGATCGACCTGCTGGCCGTGGTGATCAGGCGGGCGGTCCAGGGTAAGAATCCACTGTCGGCCGACCGCACGCACCTGCATCATTTGCTGTTGCGGATGGGTTTCAGCGCCAAGCAGACCGTCTGGTGCCTGCTGGCCGGCAACCTGTTGCTCGGCCTGGCGGGCGTTGTGGGGTGGAAGTTGGGCGTGCCCGAATCCATCATGTTCGCGGCGTTTCTGATACTGACCGGCATTCATCTGCTCGTCATGCAGCGCGCCTGGATCGTCATTCGCTGGGTGCGCCGGATTCGCTCGCGCTAGTGCCCTTGCGAACGCGCTGCCCGGGAGAGTAGGTCGGAGAAGAGGGTCTCCCATTGCCCGACGATCCGATCGGCGGCATAGGCATGCGCCGTCAGTCTGCCGGCAGTCGCCAGCGCCTGCTGCAGATCCGCGTCGCCCATTATCTTCAGCAGGCCTCGCGCCAGGGCGTCCGGGGCGTTGGAGGCAACCGTCACAGCGTTCACTCCGTCTTGAAGTAGCGATTTGGGACCGGTTTCGCAAGCCGTCGACACGACAGGCAGGCCATGAGCCATGGCTTCGAGCAGCACCAGCCCAAAACCTTCATAGCGCGAACTCAGGCAAAAAATGCTGGCGTCCCGATATGCGGTCTCGATATCCGTGCGGGTGCCGGGCAGGCTGATATCGGCGCCGATCCCCATGGTTGCCGCTTGCGCTTCCAGCGCCCGGCGCTCGGGACCTTCCCCAACGATTTCCAGTCGCCAGCCAGGGGACTGGGCCATGACGTTGCGCCAGGCTTCCAGCAGCACATCGAAACCCTTGGCCGGCACCAGACGCCCGACGGCAAGGACGGTGCGCGATGCCCGCGTGGCTGATTCGGCTGGCCACGTGAACGGCAACGGATTCGCGATCACGCGCAAGTCGAAGCGGTGAGTCAGTGCCCGAGTCCAAAGTTCCCTGTCGGCGGATGTCAGCACCACGACCGCCGCCGCACTGCGGGCAGCCAGGCGCCGTGCCACCCTGCGGGCCGGCTTGCCAAGATCCTCGTTGAAGTGACAATGCTCCCAGGCAATGCGCGGCACGCCGGTGCCGGCAAGCGCCGGCAGCGTGAACCACGTCAGCATCGGATCGACTTCTATCAGGATGTCGATCTTGTGCGTCCGGACATAACGTCGGATGCCTCGAACCGTCGTCAGATAGTGGCGTTTGAAGGATGGGCGGGCGTCGAACAGCGCCTGATGCACGACGCCGGAATGGAGCGCGAAGCTAGACCGGGTATCGAAAAGACTAACAATATGGACGGTATAGTCTCGCTCCGCCAGTGCGTTAGCCAGCACTGCCGTCATTCGCTCGGCCCCGGCGAAGGCGTTCATGGTCCCGGTGAGGAAGCAGACGGTCGGACGATTCACGATGCGTGACGCCTCCGCGCATGCAACCACATTCCGGCGCCCGCCAGCACCGCCAGCACACTGGACACGGCATATCCGAGAATGGCGCCGCGAGCGCCCAGTTCGGGGATGGCGATGAGGTCGACCACCACCGTCGCGACGCAGGCAATCCCCCACTTGATGGCGATCCAGCGCGGCTCGCGCAGATAAGCGGCCAGGATGGTGAACCCGACATCGGCAAACATGAGCGGCGATACGAGAATGGCCAGACGCAGGAGCGCAATGGCATCCTTGAATGCCGATCCATACAGCAGATGCACGATCCACGGTGCCAGCAGTGCCAGGACAATGGCGCCGGCCAGGCCCACGACAAAAAGGAAGACGGCCAGTTTCAGCACGCTGCGCACTGCAGCGCCGGCGTTGGGTCTCGCGTATACGTAGAGCGGCGCGATGCCGCTCGCCAGAATGGCGGCCAAGGCCGTGAAGTTGTCGACAATCTGTACGGTGGCGGCATACGCGGCAAACTCAGATGCGCCCACGTGTGCGTGGAGGATGAGCTGGTCGATGCGACGCGCGCCCATCATCAACATAAAGCTGATCCAGAAAAGGGCGCCGTCGCGCAGCAGTGCTCGGGTCAGGTCCGGATCGCATTTCAGGCGGTGTCGTGGCATGCGATGCCGATAGAGCAGGCACAGCAGTCCAGATGCCATGACGGCTTCCAACAGAAAGGCCGCGGCGTAGGCCGGTGTGACGTGTACATTCCAGTATGCCAGTCCGGAGACGACACCAAGCTTCAGGGCTAGCGAGGCCACGTTGATGCATACGCCGGGGCGGGTCTCGGTGCGCGACTGCATCCACGCGATCACGACGCCGAAGGGTTCGCGCAGCAGGATCGAGCCGGCAAGGACCAGTGCGGCCCACCAGTTCTGAAGCGGCTGCCGTGTTGCCAGCAGAATCCCGATGACCAGTGCGTAGCCGCCAAGTGCCGCGCGAAAGCGAAGCCGGAAAACATGGACAAGCAGGCGATGCTGGCTGGCCGCATCGTCGGCTAGCGCAACGAGTCGGGGGATGACGACCTCGCCGCCGCAGACTAGTGCCACGGACGCGCCGAGGAATACGAGCGACTGCGCATACTGGAAGGCAGCGAAGCCTTCGGTTCCCAGCGTGCGGGCCAGGATCGCGACCACGGCAACGCCGGCGACTACCTGCGTGCCACGGTCCAGCAACATCCATGCCACGTTGCCTGCTATGCGTCGGCGCATGGATGAGCGTGGCCGGCGTGATCGGGTGCGGCGCTGATGACCTGGCGATAGAGTGCAAGCCAGCGGTCCGCGGCAGCGGCGATGCCAAAATGCTTGACGATCCGCTCGCGGCCGGTCCGTCGCTGAACGGATGCGCGGTCGTCGTTCGTCAGGAACCGGCACATCTCGCGGGCCAGTCCATCAAGGTCGTCGATCGGTACGATCGTGCCCAGGTCGCCGAGCAGTTCCGCCACGCCGGGCGCCGACGTAGAGACAACCGGGCATTCGCAGGCCAGGGCCTCTGCCAGGACCAGCGGCATTCCCTCGACGCGCGAAGAGAGTGCAAAGAGGTCGGCGGCGTTAAGCAGTGCCGGAATGTCGTGCCGCGTGCCCAGAAGCTGGATGCGGTGCTGTTGCCCATGGTGTGCGATGCGCGACGCCAGTGCGGGGCGCTGCGGACCATCGCCAGCGATCAGCAGCCGCGTGGGCACGGTGCAATCCATGCGCTGGAAGGCGTCCACCAGCGCCACTTGCGCTTTTTCGGTCGCTAACCGGCCGATATTGAGGATCATCCGCGTGTCGGAGTCGAGACCGAGCTGCGTCCGGGTCGTGGCGCGTAGTGCATCGTCTCGCTGGAACTTGACGGTATCGATGCCGTTGTACATCACGCGTACGCGGTCGCGTGCAACCGCTCGCGCGCGGACCATCTCCGCTAGACTGGTTTCGCTGACTTGCGTGGTCAGGGCGCACCAACGGTCGGTGAAGCGGTACATGGCCATGCGCAGCTTGCCACCTTCGGAGAAGCTGTGCGCCGCACAGATCAGCGGTGGCAAATCGGTGAGTCGGGCCAGCGTACGCGCAAACATGTTGGCATGGAACATGTGCGAGTTCACGATGTCCGGCCGCCACCTGCGAGCAAACCGATGAGCAGCGCCCAGTGCACACGCCATAGAGGCCGGCGTCTTCTGCATGTCCAGCATCAGCCGCTCCACGGCGTCGGGAATGGGCACTTCGCAATCAGGCGTGAGGCTGATCAGGGCAACCCGATGGCCCCTTGCAATGAACTCTTGCGTCAGTGCCGACACCTGCTGCTCGGCGCCCCCCATGCGCAGGCCGGTCGTTACCAGCAGGATGCGCATCGGACTGTCGGTGTTGGTCAAGACGGATGGACTCAACGCGCACCGTATCCGGTGAGCAGGGTCCGCAGCGTCTTGATCGCAATCAGGAGATCCAGCGCAAACGAGCAATGCTTGACGTAGTAAAGGTCGTAGCTCAGCTTGGTGACGGTCTCCGCATGCGTGCCGACGTAACCCTGCTGCACCTGCGCCCATCCCGACAATCCTGGGCGTACCAGATGCCGATAGGGATAGTACGGAATGCTGTGCGAAAACTGCTCGACCATTGGCACTTGCTCAGGGCGCGGGCCGATCAGGCTCATGTCACCGATCAGGACGTTCCAGAGTTGCGGAATCTCATCCAGTCGGTACTTACGGATGACGCGGCCCACGCGGGTGACCCGGGGGTCTGCCTTCGCGGCGAACTGCGCGGGTGCATCAGCTTCGGTGGTCATGCTCCGAAATTTCAACATCACGAACGTGCGACCAAACAGGCCGACACGGGCCTGTCGGAATACGGCGGGGCCCGTGGATTCCATTCGGACGGCCAAGGCTACCAGTACGCTTAAAGGCAACGCGATTGGGGCAAGGCAAAGTACCGCAAGGATGTCAAGCAACCTCTTGAAGAACCCATAGAAATAGTGTTTGGCGTAGTCGTCAAGAAAATTCTCGTCGATATGGGCCAGGCCCACCCGGCCAGTAAGCATTTCGCCAATGCGCTCGACAGAGTAAAGGCGAACGTGTGTCAGCTTCAGATGCGACAGCTTGCGTGTGCGCTCGGGATCGGCAGTGGCATTGCGATCTACCATCAGGGCGTCGCACCCCGTGGCCTCCTTCAGCGAATGGATTTCTTCGAGGCGATGAGGACTCGGCGCCGCGGCGCCGGGCATGGCAAGGATGGTTTCGAGCTGCGCCAAAGTCGCGGGGTCGGAATATCCGAACACCGGCACGTAGTTGCGGACGAACAGGCGGTACCCAAACCACGCCCATGCCAGCGTACCGAAGTAGCTCAACACCAGTGCGACGCGAGAGTATTCGAGTCGGAGAATGGCAAAGGCGACGAGCATACCGACGAAGGAGAGTGTAGCGGAAAGTCCAACCAGACTATTTCCTTCGGCGGCCGGTAGGTGCAAGGACCTCAGCGTTAGCGCGAATGCACACAAATAGGCTGCACAAGACCAGACCAGAGTGCGTGTAAACAAATTCGTTACAAGCCCGGTTTGACGAAGTGCTTCCGCAACAAAAACAGAAACGCCGAGCAGAATGAGGCCGAGCAATGCCCATCCTACCATCCGGCTTGCCCGGCGGATGATTTCCGATCCACGGGCACGTACGACCGGGGCGGAGCGAGGAATGCTATTTGTTTTCGTCATTCGCGATTTTAGCCTGATGTCCAACCCTCATCGAGGTTGCCGCCGGAAAGGATTTACAAAGATTTTCAATCTGCAGCCAAATCCTGCAGACTCGTATTCCGGAAGGGGAGCCGGTATGATGGCAAGTTGGGGTGGCTAAGGGTGCACAATCGGAAGCAAGCTAACGGGGCGACCAGACATCAACAACATACCGTACAGGACCGCGCCGTTTGCGTATTACTAAAGCAGCGCAGGATTATAACTGCGTGCCCTGCCCGCTTCGACGAAATATGCGGGGAGCCTCGCGTACACCGGTCGAAAGCTGGCGTTCTAGCCCTCATTTTGCGGATGGGTGCGCAATCTGTTTGTTGCGATGCGGCACAATGCTGTCCTGGTGAAGGTCCTCCTGCCCGGCTCTCTTCGCGCGATGAACCCTCTCAAACAACGGAGCGCTTATGCAAATTGATCCCTCGATCTTCAAGGCCTATGACATCCGCGGCATCGTCGGCAAGACGCTGACCCCGGAAGTGGCCCGCTTCATCGGCCTGTCGTTTGGCTCGGCCGCCGTCGAACTTGGCGAGAAAACCGTGGTGGTGGGCCGCGATGGCCGGCTCTCCGGGCCGGATCTGCTGGGCGGGCTGGTCGAAGGCCTGCGCGCCGCCGGGCTGGACGTGATCGATGTTGGCATGGTTGCCACGCCGATGGTGTATTTCGGTACCAATATCGAGCTGGATGGCCGCCACGCCACGTCCGGCATCATGGTCACGGGCAGTCACAATCCGCCCGACTACAACGGTTTCAAGATGGTGCTGGGCGGCAAGGCCATCTATGGGGAGCAGATTCAGGCCCTGCGCCAGCGCATCGACGCTGGCAATTTCACCAAGGGTGGCGGCAGCTACAAGCTCGTGGACGTCCGCCAGCAGTACCTGGACCGCATCATCGGCGACGTCAAGCTGGCGCGCCCAATGAAGATTGCCCTGGATGCCGGCAACGGCGTGGCCGGTGCGTTCGTGGGCGACCTGTTCCGCGGGCTGGGCTGCGAGGTCGTGGAACTGTTCTGCGACGTGGACGGCCATTTCCCGAACCATCATCCCGATCCGGCGCATGTCGAAAACCTGCAGGACCTGATGAAGTGCCTGCGCGAGACTGATTGCGAACTGGGCCTGGCCTTCGATGGTGACGGCGACCGTCTGGGCGTGGTCACCAAGGACGGGCAGGTCATCTTCCCGGACCGCCAGTTGATGCTGTTTGCCGAGGAAATCCTGTCGCGCAATCCGGGCCAGCAGGTGATCTACGACGTGAAATGCACGGGCAAGCTGGCGCCGTGGATTCGCCAGCACGGCGGTGAGCCGCTGATGTGGAAGACCGGCCATTCGCTGGTCAAGGCCAAGCTCAAGGAAACGGGCGCGCCAATCGCCGGCGAGATGAGCGGCCACGTCTTCTTCAAGGATCGCTGGTACGGCTTCGACGACGGTCTGTACACGGGCGCACGCCTGCTCGAAATCCTGTCGCGCCACGCCGACCCAAGCGCCGTGCTGAACGCGCTGCCGAACTCGAACTGCACGCCGGAGCTGCAACTCAAGGTTGCCGAGGGCGAAGCCTTCGCGCTGCTCGACAAGATCCGCGCCAATGCGAAGTTCGAGGGTGCGAAGGAAGTGATCACGATCGACGGCGTGCGCGTGGAATATCCGGACGGCTTCGGCCTGGCCCGGCCGTCGAACACCACGCCCGTGGTGGTGATGCGCTTCGAGGCCGACAACGATGCCGCGCTGGCGCGCATCCAGGCCGAATTCAAGCGCGTGATCCTGGCGGAAAAACCGGATGCAAAGCTCCCGTTCTGAGGTCGTGCCGCCGTCGGCCGAGACCCCCCCGCAGCCTTTGGCGGCGGCGGGGACGTTTGCGTTGCCTGCGCGGCCACGCATCCTGATCGTCAAGGTGTCGTCGCTGGGCGACGTCGTGCACAACATGCCGCTGGTACACGACTTGCGCGCGCGCTGGCCGGATGCGGAGATCGACTGGGTGGTGGAAGAGGGCTACGTCGACCTGGTGAAGCTGCTGCCCGAGGTGCGCCGGGTCATCCCGTTTGCGCTGCGGCGGTGGCGCAAGCGGTTCTGGCAGGGCCAGACCTGGGCGGAGGTAGCCGCATTGCGCGCGGCCATCCGCGAACAGGCCTACGACGCCGTGCTGGAGACGCAGGGCCTGCTCAAGACCGCCATCGTGGCGCGCACGGCTTCGCGCGCCGCTGGCGCACCGGTGATCGGGCTGGGCAATGCCACGCAGGGTTCGGGCTATGAGCCGGCTGCGCGGCTGTTTTATACCGCGCCCGTCACGGTGCCCCGACAGACCCATTCCGTCCGACGGTCGCGCCTGCTTGGCGCGGCCTTGACCGGCACGACGCCGCCGGAGCCGCCGCGGTTCTTTGGGCCGGCCGCCAGCACGCTGCACGTTGACGATCCGCTCTGGGCCGGCCTGCCGGCACGCTTCGCGGTCTGTTTCCACGCCACGGCGGGTGCGAAAAAACGCTGGCCGGTGGCGAACTGGCATGCACTGGGCCACAAGCTGCATGCGGAAGGGCTCACCGTGCTGCTGCCATGGGGCAGCGAATCCGAAAGGCGCGACGCCGAGGCGCTGGCCGCTGGCATGCCCGGCGCGCAGGTGCTGCCGCGTTTCTCGGTGATGCAGGGCTTCGGCCTGATCAATCGGGCCGAGGTGGTCATCGGGGTCGATACCGGGCTGGTGCACATTGCCGCGGCGCTGTGCCGGCCGACGGTCGAGATCTATACCGCCACGTGGCGCTGGAAGACCGAAGGCTACTGGTCCGACCGCATCGCCAACGTGGGCGACGACGGCATCGTGCCCGACGTCGATGAGGTTTATGCCGCCGCACGGCGCGTGCGCGGAGTCTCCATCTGATGCTTCGAATCGTTTATACCTTGCTGTGGCTGGTGATCCTGCCACTGGCGCTGCTGCGCCTGACGTGGCGGTCGCGCAAGGAACCTGGCTATCTTCATCACGTGGGGGAGCGCCTTGGGCGCTATGACGGCTTGCCATCCGATGGCCCGTGGCTGTGGGTCCATGCCGTATCGGTTGGCGAAACGCGTGCCGCGCAGCCGCTGATCGACGCCTTGCTGGCCGCCTATCCGCAACACCGCCTGCTGCTCACGCACATGACGCCGACCGGGCGGCAGACCGGCGCGCAGCTTTATGGCAGCAACCCGCGCGTGCAGCAGTGCTACCTGCCCTATGACGTGCCCTACATGGTGCGGCGTTTCCTGGCGCATTTCCGGCCGGACGCCGGACTGATCATGGAAACGGAGGTCTGGCCGAACCTGGTGCATGTGACCCGGCGCGCCGGCGTGCCGCTGTTCCTGGTCAACGCCCGGCTGTCGCCGCGCAGCTATCGGCGTACCGCGCGCTTCGGCAGTGCGGCGGCTTCGCTGTACAACGATTTCACGATGGTCCTGGCCCAGACGCCGGGCGATGCCGAGCGGTATCGGGCGCTGGGCGTGAAAGCGGTGCAGATCACCGGCAACCTGAAGTTCGACATGCAGCCGCCGGAGGCGGGCATGGCGCGCGGACAGCAGTTGCGGCACGCCTTTGGCGGCCGGCAGGTACTGGCGGCGGCCAGCACGCGCGAGGGCGAGGAGCCGCTGATCCTGGAGGCTTTCTCGCGCTGGCCCGGCGAGACGCGTCCCGCGCTGCTGCTGGTGCCGCGTCATCCGCAGCGATTCGACGAAGTCGCCGCCATGGCCGCGCGCGCCGGATTTACCGTCCAGCGCCGGAGCGCGCTCGACATCGATCAGGTGGCGGAACCCATCACGGCCGACATCGTGCTCGGCGATTCGATGGGTGAAATGGCGATGTACTACGCGGCATCGGACATGGCCTATATCGGTGGCAGCCTGATCCCGCTGGGCGGGCAGAACCTGATCGAGGCCTGCGCGGTAGGCACGCCGGTGTTGATGGGGCTGCACACTTTCAACTTCGCGCAAGCCACCGAGGATGCCATTGCCACCGGCGCCTGCCTGCGGGTGGCCAACGCCGAGGAACTGATGGCCGCGGCGGCCGGCGTGCTGGGCGATGCGGCGCGGCTGGCCGAGATGCGGGCGAATGCGCTGACGTTCGCGGGGCTGCATCGGGGGGCGACGGCCCGGACGCTGGGGGCGCTGGCGCCAGTGTTGCGCTGACATACAGACGGCGCGCGTGACGCTAGACTGGTCGATATTGTGGATGTTGCTGCGCTTGTCGCGCGGCAAGCTGAAGGAGTCGACCCATGCAAAGCGTTCTGCGTCCCCTTGTGATGACTCTGCTGCTTGGCGCGGCGGCCGTCCTGTCGGCCTGTGCGACGGGCCAGCCGCCCGACAATCCATCGGCCAGTGCCAGCCTGAACGAAACGCGCTCCAGCGGCCCCAGCCGCTGGGAACTGGTGCGCTGGCAGATGCCGGACGGCACGGTACGTGACATTCCGCATGGCGACAACGGCGAGCCGATCGTCTTCAATTTCAGCGATGGCATTGACTCGTCGCAAGGCACCGTCAATGGCACCAGCGGGTGCAACCGCTTTACCGGTGGCTATGGCAAGACCGACACCGGCATCCGGTTCGACCGCGTGGCGGGCACGCGCATGGCGTGTCCGGGCCCCCGGATGGAAACGGAGTCGGCCCTGCTCAAGGCGATGCAGTCGCCCTTTACGACGGTCGGCACGCAGCCATCGGCCGGCGCCATGGGCCGCCAGATCATCTGGAAGACGGTCGATGGCGATCTGTTGCAGTTTGTCGAACGGGAAGGCGTAGGCCGGCGCGGCGACAAGGTGGATCCCGCAACGGGCGCCGTGCCGGGCCGGGAAAAAATCGTCTATATCGATTCACAGCGCGTGGAATGCACCGGTGCCGGCAAGCTGCAGTGCTACCGCTGGCGGGAATCGTCCGATGCGCCGTGGCAGCTCTGGTACGGGCCGATCGAGGGCCTCGATTTCGAACCGGGCGTCACGTACAAGCTGCGGGTGAGGGAGTACCAGGTGCCGAATCCTCCGGCCGATGCGACGGCCATTCGGTGGCAGTTGCTCGAGGTGGTGGAGCGGCGGAGGGGGAAGTGAAAGGGCGATGGATTAGAATGGCGGGTTGATTTGGCGCTCAGCCCGTAATGCACGTTGCCGGTAGCGCACGTGACTATTTCGTCCCATGACTATGCACTCCACCCGGCTGTCGATGATGGCCGATGCTCTCGTCTTCGCGTTTCCGATTCTGATCCTGTGTGTGCCACGCGGGGCCGGGGTGTTTCTGGCTGGGGTTGTTTTGCTGGCGTTGGCAGGATGGCGGGGCATGGGACGTGCATGGCGCGAGCACATGAACATTCTACTTCCCCTTGCGTGTAGTGTTCTCGCATTCCTGATAGTTTACGTCTCCTCGAAGCTGTACTTTCACACGCCGTGGAACGTCATCGACAATCCATCGCGCACATTGCTCGCAATCCTGGTCTGCTGGATGATCGTGCGTGTAGCCCCCAATGCGGAGCGCTTGTGGCAGGGCATCAATGTTGCACTTGCTCTGGCGCTGGTCACTGTCCTCTATCAGTACTTCGCACAGGGTAATGGACGACCTTCGGCTTGGATACAGCCGATCGCATTCGCCAATATTGTGGCTGCACTGGCTCTGGTGGGCTTTGTCAGACCGGGTGACAGCCACCGTGCAGACGCCCTGGCGTGGCTTGCCGTCGTTTGCGCGGTGCCAATCCTGCTCGTCAACGAAACGCGGGGTGCGATGGTGGCAATGCTGCTTACAATGTTCCCATTGTTGCTTGTTCGCTATCGGCGTTTCGGGCCCAAGGCTTTCGCGGCGTCTGCCGCAGGTGTCCTGCTACTCACGGCCGGCGCGTACATGGTTCCTGGGAGTCCGCTTGCCAAACGCGTTGACCAGGCGGTCTCCGAAGCTACGCGCTTTGTCGAGCAAGGCAAAGTGGAGACATCGGTGGGGGCGCGGCTCAAGATGTGGCAAATCGGGATGGGATATTTTGTCGAGCACCCGATGATGGGTGTGGGCGTCGGGCAGTTCGCGCGCATCCTGAAGGATTCCGACTACTGCAAGGCGCAGGCGCTGAAATCAGAGAGCGATGACAAGCAGGTGGTCTGCGTGCTGGAGCATGCGCACAACGACATTGTCGAAGCAGCCTCGACGACAGGTGTTCCCGGTCTGCTCGCCCTGCTCGGTCTTTTTCTGGTTCCCGCAGCACTATTCTGGCAGGCATTGCGTAAATGTCGCAGTGTTGAAAACTACCGTGGCGTCAGCCTTGCGTGCGCTGGGCTGGGCGTTGTGATGGCATCGCTGATCTCTGGAATGACGCAAGTCACCCTGGCCCACCAGGCCAATATTGTGTTCTATGCAGGTCTAACGGGACTGTTGTTGGGGCTGGCCGGCCGCGAGGCTCATGCCGCGCGTACCGTCGTCCGGTTGGGGACGGATCGTGGCGCCGCTGCCTCGGACCCTAGATCCTCATCGTTGTCTGTCTGAACAGGCGACGCCGCTAGCAGAGCGAGATATTACCTAGCTACGCGACCAGCCGGGCATGTCCCGTCGGGAACTGGTTCCGCGCGCCGGCTTGGCGGCTGGTGCAGACCCCACGTTCATCTTCCCCGGCAACTTATACATCGCCCCCGGCAACTGCGTCAGCAGCGTGTTGATCTGCACCACATCGTCTTCGGAAAGCGTGCCGGTCGATGCCTTCAGGCGCATGCCGTTCATGATGGTGTCGTAGCGGGCCTTGGACAGGTCGCGGCGTGTCGAAAACAGTTGGGCTTCGGCGTTCAGCACGTCGATATTGATCCGCACGCCCACTTCGTAGCCGAGCTGGTTCGATTCCACCGCGCTCTGTGCCGAGCGTTCCGCTGCTTCCAGGGCCTTGACCTGGGCCAGGCCGTTGAAAACGCCGGAGTACGTCTGGCGCGCCTGTTGCGCGGCGGTGCGGCGGGCGAATTCCAGGTCGCTCGCGGCCTTGTCGGCCAGTGCCAGGGTTTCGCGCACGCGCGACTGGATCTGGCCGCCGGTGAAGATCGGGATATTCAGCTGCACGCCCACCACGCCGGAGTTGTAGCGGCTGCCGACGTTGCTGAGCTGCGTGGCCGTGCCCTGGGCGTTGGTGTAGCCGTAGGATGCCACCAGATCCACCGAAGGCAGGTGGCCCGCCTTGGCCTTGTTCGTCTCGCGCTGGGCGGTTTCCAGGTTGTAGCTGGCCAGTCCCACCTGCGGATTGGTCTGCTCGGCCTGCGATGCCCACGCGTTCACGTCGGCCGGCAGCGGCCCGGGGATCTGGGCCTCGGGCCGCAGCCCCATCAGTTCGTCCACGGGTTTGCCCGTGATTTGCTGCAGCGTGGCCCGGGTTACTTCGAGCGCACTCTGGGCCGCGATTTCGGTCGATGTAGCGAGGTCGTAGCGGGCCTGCGCGTCGTTGGCATCGGTAATCGTGGCGGTGCCCACCTCGAAATTGCGTTTGGCCTGTTCCAGCTGTTCGCCGATGGCCTTCTTCTGTGCGCCGGCCAGGTAAAGGTTGTCCTGCGCGGCCAGCACGTCGAAGTAGGCCTGCGACGCACGCGTGATCAGGTCCAGCTGCGCCTGCTGGAACGTGACTTCGCCCGCCAGCGACGCCAGTTCGCCCTGCTTGTAGGTTTCCCAGCGGTCCCAGCGGAACAGGGGCTGGGTCAGTTGCAGCGCCCACGTGTTGGCGTTGAAGTAGCGCGTGGTATCCACCGGCGAACTGTAGTCGGCCATGGTCCGCTGCGCGCCCGCCGTGCCCGCGATCTGGGGCAGCAGGCCGGCACGACCCTGCGGCAGCTTTTCGCGCGTGGCCAACAATTGCGAGCGGGCGCTGGCGAACTGGGCGTCGTTGGCTTGCGCGTCGCGATACACCTGCAGCAGGTCGGCGGCCAGCGCGGACGGCATGGGCAGCCAGGCGAGCAGGGCAGCCGCGAGCACCAGGGGTTTCCTGGCCGCAACGGACACGGCGGAAAGCGCAAAACTCATGACATCTCCAGCTCGGCCAGCGGCACGCGCGGCCAACGATCGATAGGTTGCGACGGGTGGTACTGCCAGGGACGGGGTACTTCGGATATTGCGGATGCTGCGGGTACGGCCGGGCTGCTGCGCGGCGGGACGGCCCCGGCGTGCTGCCGGGGCCGGTTCCGGATCAATACTGCGGAACGGACGGATCGACCTGGGTCGACCACGCGTGGATGCCGCCGGTCAGGTTCCAGACCTTGGCATAGCCCTGGCGCTCCAGGAAGCTGGCCACCTGCATGCTGCGTGCGCCGTGGTGGCAGATGCAGACGATCTCGGCCTCTTCGTCGATGTCGTTCAGACGGGCCGGAATCTGGCCCATCGGGATATGCGTGATGCCGGGCATCGCGGCGGTGCGCACTTCCAGATCCTCGCGCACATCCAGCAACACTGGTTTGGCGCGGCCGGCATCGGCCAGCCATTGCGCCAGTTCGGGGGCGGTAATTACGTGCATGGCCGGCTCCGGTTCAGAACTTGAAGCGCGACGGCTGTGCGGCGCCTTGCAGCGGCTTGGCCAGCGTCTCGAACACGTTCACCATCTGGTACTCGGTCTCCGACACGCGCGTGATGATGCGGGCTTCCATCACGGGCGCCGTGCCGATGATGGCGGCGATACGGCCACCGACCTTGACCTGCGACAGGATCGACTGCGGCAGTTCCGGCAGCGAGCCCGAGATGCAGATCACGTCGTACGGGGCCGCCACGGCCCAGCCGTCGGCGGCATTGCCTTCGGCCACTTCCACATTGGTCACGCCGGCATTGGCCAGGTTCTGGCGCGCCAGTGCCACCAGTTCCGGACGGATATCGACGGTCACCACGTGGCGGCCGCGGGCCGCCAGCAGCGCGGCCATGTAGCCCGAACCTGCGCCGATTTCCAGCACGTTCTCGTGCTTGCGCACGTTCAGGTCCTGCAGGACGCGGGCTTCCACGCGCGGGGGCATCATGTTCTCGCCGCCCGGCAGGGGAATCTCCATGTCGACGAAAGCCAGCGCGGCGTAGGCCTGCGGCACGAACTGCTCGCGCTTGACCACGGCCAGCAGGTCCAGGATTTCCTGGTCCAGCACGTCCCATGGGCGGATTTGCTGTTCGATCATGTTGAATCGGGCTTTTTCGAGATCCATCTTGCCTTTCCTTCCAGATGCTTGCGGGGTTGCGCCGCCGGCCGGGCTTTTTGCCCGCCGTCCGCGCTGTTGTTTCGATCAGTGCCGGATTTGCCTCGTCCCGTCGGGCGGCAGAGCCGCCGCATGCCGGGATGTTGCGCAAAAGCCCGCTATTTTACCCCCGCCGACCGGGCTGGCATGTTTACAAACGGTTAGCGTTGCGTCGTGGCACGCGGGCCGGTGCGCGGCGTGGGGTGTCTTCATGTCGGGATGGTTTCTGCGTCGTCCTGGCCGGGCTGCGCGGCGGGTGCGGATTGCGCGGCGGCACGCTCCGCCATCAGCTCGTCACGGATCCGTTCCCAGACGTAAGGGCCCTGGGGCACGGGCAGCGGGGTGTCACGGGCGGCGCCTGTTGTCAGGCCGAACAGCAGCATATGCAGCAGCTGGTCCAGGAAGGCATCGGGGTCGATGGCCGGCACATTGACCTGGCTGAAGGCGCTGCGCCAGAGCATCAGGAACACGAGCGGCGCGCACAGCAGCGTGGTCGCGGGATTGGCCGGCACGTGGCGGAACTCGCCGCGTGCCACCCCGCGCGCCAGCACGCGGGCAAACAGCGCATCGCCGGGGCCCATCACCTCGTCCTGGTAGAACTGGGCGATATCGGGGAAATTGCCCGATTCTGCAATGATCAGCTTGGTCAGGCCGGCTACCGGCGTGGCGCCGATCAGGCCCCACCAGCCCAGCAGCAGTTCGCGCAGCAGTTCCGGGGTGGAGCCTTCGTAGGTGTCCACCAGGTCCGTGCCCTTGGCCAGCGCGGGCACCATGTTTTCCCGGACCACCGTCTTGAACAGTTCTTCCTTGTTCGCGAAGTACAGATAGACGGTGCCCTTCGACACACCGGCCGCCGCCGCCACGTCCTCCAGCCGGGTCGCGGCGTAGCCACGTTCCACGAACAGCGTCAACGCGGCGGCCACCAGCTCTTGCGGGCGCGCGGCCTTGCGGCGGCTCCAGCGGCGGGGTTCGTGGTCTTTCTTGGGCAGGGCAGGGCTCACGGGACAGGCGCCAAAGCGATGCATGCGGAACGCACCGCGGTATTAATAACTTGTCGGTCAGTAATGTAGAGGACCGGAATTGCGGGGTCAAGCGGCGTGCGACGAACGGTATAAGTGACGCATGATACGCAAGTTGCGCTTTGTTGCAGGTCTCGCGGATCGGGTCAGGCACAATGCCGGCTTGGCACAGCGCCTCCGCCGTGCCCTTTATTGTCGGCATCTGTCGCTGAAACCTTCACCATGTCCTGCCAGTCTGAACCCACCTGCCGAGCCGGCTGCGGCGCCTGCTGTATCGCGCCGTCGATCACGTCGCCCCTGCCAGGCATGCCGCATGGCAAGCCGGCTGGCCAGCGGTGCGCGCAACTGATGGCGGACATGCGGTGTGCGGTGTTCGGGCAGCCGCAGCGGCCGGCATTCTGCGGTGGACTGCGTCCGTCGGCCGAAATGTGCGGCGATACCCGCGAATCCGCCATGGTCTGGCTGACGCGGCTTGAGCAGGCGACAGCGCCGGCTGGGGCGGTGCGCTGACCCTACTGTTTGATGGAGATACATGCATGATCGCGATGACGCGCCGGCGCTGGCTGGCGGCCGCAGGTGTCGCCACGCTGGTGGCCACGGGCTGGCTGGCGGGCTGCAGCGTATTCCGCAGCGAGTACACATTCTCGCAAAGCCAGTTGCAGGACGCGCTGGCGAAGAAATTCCCGTTTAACAAGCGTTATATGGAGGTCTTCGATATCCAGCTTGCCAACCCGCAGCTGGCGCTGGACTCCACGCGCAATCGCGTGCTGGTCAGCTTCGATGCCACCATCGACAACCGGCTGTTTTTCCGCCAGCCGCTGACGGGCCGCTTCGCGCTGGACAGCGCGCTGCGCTATGACCCGCCAAGTCATTCGCTGGTGCTGCAGGACCCCGAGGTCAAGCAGTTCGACGTGCAGGGATTGCCGGGCCAGTTTTCACGCCAGTTGAATGCGCTGGGCGGTATCCTGTCGGAGCAGTTGCTGCAAAACTATCCGCTTTATACGTTCAAGCCGGAGCAGTTGCGGCTGGCCGGCACCAGCGTGGAGCCCGGTACAATCACGGTCCTGCCTGACGGTATCAACGTCAAGATTAATCGGCCGTAAATCCAGAGCAACAATAATGCGATGCCTTCGGGCATCGCTGGCGGTATCCCCGCCATTCGCGCCCACTTTTTGAGTCCATATGGATATTGCACTCGCCCTCAAGGCCGTGATTCTCGGCATCGTCGAAGGACTGACCGAGTTTCTCCCCATTTCCAGCACCGGCCACCTGATTCTTGCCGGACAACTGCTGGACTTCAATGACGAAAAAGGCAAGATCTTCGAGATCGTGATTCAGTTCGGCGCGATCCTGGCGGTTTGCTGGGAATTCCGGCGGCGTATCGGCGCCGTACTGGGCGGGCTGGCGTCCGACCCGAGGCAGCAACGCTTTGCGATCAACGTGATCGTTGCCACGGTGCCGGCCATCGTATTGGCGCTGGTGTTCGGCAAATGGATCAAGGCCCATCTGTTCAATCCGATTACCGTGGCGCTGGCGTTCATCGTCGGCGGCGTGGTGATTCTCTGGGCGGAATGGCGAGAGGGGCGGCGCGGTACCGTGTCGCATCCGCAGGGCAATGCGCTGCTGGAAGCGGCCAAGGCTGGCGCGCCGCGCATCGAATCGATCGACGACCTGACCTGGCGCGACGCCTTGAAGGTGGGCCTGGCGCAGTGCTTCGCCCTGGTGCCGGGCACCTCGCGCTCGGGCGCGACGATTATCGGTGGCATGCTGTTCGGCCTGTCGCGTCAGGTGGCCACCGAGTTCTCGTTCTTCCTGGCGATTCCGGTCATTTTCGGCGCCACGGTCTACGAACTGTACAAGGCGCGCGCGGTGCTGTCGGCCGACGACCTGGGCATTTTCGGCATTGGCTTCGTGTTCGCGTTCCTGTCGGCGTTCCTGTGCGTACGATGGCTGCTGCGATTCGTGGCCACGCATGATTTCAAGCCATTTGCGTGGTATCGGATTGCTTTCGGGATTATCGTGCTGCTGACCGCCTGGACGGGTATGGTGTCCTGGCACGCCTGATTTGCGGCGCAAGCGCTAATCCGCGACATCATGAAAAAAGGGGCCGTTGGCCCCTTTCTTATTTCTTCCGGAATACCACGTCCCAAACGCCGTGGCCTAGCCGCACGCCGCGTTTTTCGAATTTGGTCACGGGACGGTAATCGGGGCGTTCCGCAAAGCCGCCGGCAGCGGTCGAGGTATTTTCCAGGGTCGGTTCGCCGCTCAGAACTTCCACCATCTGATGCGCGTATTCTTCCCAGTCCGTCGCGCAGTGGAAATAACCACCGGGCTTCAGGCGGCTGGCCAGCACCTTGACCAGCGGCGGCTGCACCAGGCGGCGCTTGTTGTGGCGCTTCTTGTGCCAGGGATCGGGAAAGAAGATATGCACGCCGTCCAGCGACTGCTCGGTCAGCATGTGGGCGATGACTTCCACCGCGTCGTGGTTCATGATCCGCACGTTCTGCAGATCGTTCTCGCCAATCAGCTTCAGCAGCGCGCCGACGCCGGGCTCATGGACTTCGCAGCCCAGGAAATTGTCCTGCGGACGCAGTTTGGCGATATGCGCCGTCGTCTCGCCCATGCCGAAGCCAATTTCAAGAATCGACGGTGCCTCGCGCCCGAACGTGGCCGCCCAGTCCAGCGGCTCGCCTTGATACGGCACGATGAACCTCGGACCGAGGTCGTCGATGGCGCGCTGCTGTCCGGTGGACGTGCGCCCGGCTCGCCTGACAAACGAGCGGATGCGGCGCGGATGCGCGACCTCGTCACCCGGCTTGGCAGGGGTGGCGTCTTCAGGGTGTCCGCTGGCGCCGTCGGCGTCGTCGCCCGGCAGCGTGTCGGTGTTCGTGTCTTGGGGAAGCATGGCAACAAAAAACCGCCGGGCGGATCGCCGGTCATCATTGACCGGGTGCCAGAGGCGGCTTGTCAGATCTGGGAAGTGGAGCGGGCGATGGGAATCGAACCCACGTCTTTAGCTTGGGAAGCTAAGGTAATAGCCATTATACGACGCCCGCCATGGCTTACTGGGGGCGGATTGTAGCATGGTTGTCGGGCGGGACTCGCCCGTTGGCCACGCCGCCTAACCCGGCGCACAATACCCGATCCTCACAAGAGACGCCCCCGCCCGTGCACCCTGTTCCCGCTCAACACTTCAATTCCTACCTGCTGCCGCGCATTGTCGAGCGTGTGCGGCACCTGTCTCATGGCACCTTGCATGCGGATATCGTGCCGGCGTCGGCGTCGGATCAGCCCGCCTGTCTGCGCGTCTGGTCCCCGGCCCGGGTGGGCGGCGGCCGCTATGCCTATCCGATCGACATCACGCTGTCGTGGGACAGCTTCGAAGTGGACCGCCTGTTCTGTTCAGGTGGTGATGTGCGGTTCGACGCGTATCTGGATGCCTTGCCGGCCAAGCTCGATGCCTGGCAGGAACCCCGGCAGATCGATTTCAACTCGCGGACGCAGGCCGAGGCCACGGTGCTGATTGGCGGGCTCGACTTCGAACATCTGCTGCGATAAGCGCGGCGCGATTGCGGCGGGCGGCTACCGGAGGGTCAGGCGGCACGTGGCGGTCGATTCCGCCCCGCCCGGCAACCATCGCAACCCGTGTGCGTGGTGGATCGCGTTCGGCAGACCGAGCCACGGCTCGACGCAGTAGAAGTCGGAATCGTCGCGCTCGGTCCAGGTGGTGACGGCGTACCAGGGCGCAGAGTTCGCGGAATCGAGTCCGATCCCGATGGTACGTGCCGGGAGTTCCACGCGGACAGACCCGACATCGTCAGTGCCGGCGGCCTGCAGGACATGGAAGGTGTCCTGCAGCCGCGGATCGTCCAGTCGATAGGCTGGCTCGCCGGGCTCGGGCGCCGTCAGGCTGCCGTCGGCCTGCTGGCGTACGCGGGACGCCGGCGGCATGACGATGCGGCTCTGTGCGCGGGCGGGATGGGGCAGGGCGAAGTAGAAATGATGACCCGCGTAATACGGCAACGGGGGCAGCGCGGCGTCGCCGGTATTGCGCGTGCGCAGCGTGACCGCGATGCCATCCGGCACCAGCCGATAGATGGCCGTGAACACGAATTCAAACGGGTAGCCGGGCCGGGTCAGGTCGGACGACGTCAAAGACAGGCTGACCGCGTCCTCCGACAGTTCCGAGACGGCAAACGGCAGGTCGCGTGCAAAGCCATGCTGGGGCAGATCGTGGGTCACGCCCGCACCGTCGCGCCAGCGGCCCGCTTCGCCGTCGACGAAATGCCGGCCGATAAACGGAAATAGCAGCGGGTTGCCGCCCCGCACCTTGGCGACGCGGGTCCAGTCGGCGTCGTCCGGCCAGTAGAGGATGTCCTGTCCGCGATGCACCCAGCGCACAAGCCGGCCCCCGTGCAAGGGCGCCAGCAGCAGGTAGTTGTCGTCGTGGCCGACCCGGAGCAGGTCCTGGCCCTGGAATCGTTGAGTGGTGGTCATCGTCGGCATCCGTGGCGCGTCGAAAACCGCAAGCGTAGCGCAAACGGGCCGCCGGGCTTGTGCGGCGGGACGCGCGCGGCTGCCTTACCGCCGCATCTCGTCGCTTGTGTAGATGGTTTCGCGCACCAGCGGATACACCTGCGCCTCCCAGTGCTTGCCGTTGAATACGCCATAGTGGCCGACCCCGGTCTGGATGTGATGCATGCGCAGGTAGGGGCGCAGGCTCGAACACAGGTCCTGTGCCGCCATGGTCTGCCCGATGGCGCAGATGTCGTCGCGCTCGCCTTCGATCGTCAGCAGCGCCGTGCGGCGGATGGCACGCGTCGACACCCGCCGCCCGCCTACGTCCAGCAGACCCTGCGCCAGCAGGAAGCGCTGGAATATCAGGCTGACCGTCTCCAGGTAAAACTCGGCCGTCAGGTCCATCGTGGCGAAGTACTCGGTGTAGAACGCCTGGATGGCATCGGCCCTGGCATGTTCGCCACGGGTGCGCAGTTCGAACAGGTCGCGCAGCGCCTGTTCGTGCCGCTCGCGGTTCATGCTCATGAACGCAATCAGCTGCACGAAGCCCGGATAGACACGCCGCATGGCGCCCGCAAACCGCCACGGCACATAGCCGATCAGCGTGTTTTCGAACCACTCGATGGGACGACTGGTGGCCAGTTCGTTGACGCGGGTCGGATTCACGCGGGCGTCGATCGGACCGGCCATCAGCGTCAGGCTGGGCGGCTGCATCGGGTCGCCATCCTCGGCCATCAGCGCCGCGGCCGCCAGCGCGGCCACGGTCGGCTGGCAGACGGCTACCAGGTGGGTGTTGCCGCCCAGTGCGTGCAGGAACGTGACCAGGTGCTGCACGAATTCATCGAAGCCGAAGCGGCCGCACGACAGCGGGACGTCGCGCGGGTTGTGCCAGTCGGTGATGTAGACGTCGTGGTCGCGGAGCATCGTTTCCGCCGTGCCGCGCAACAGCGTGGCAAAGTGGCCGGACATCGGCGCCACCAGCAGTACGCGCGGCTGTGGCGGCACGCCTTCGCGGCGAAAGCGCATCAGCGTGCAGAACGGCGTGCGCGTTACCACTTCCTCCACAACCGGCACGTCCTGGCCACGAATGCGCACGCTGTCGATGCCGAAGGGCGGGCGGTAGTGGGTAAGTCGGGCCAGCGCCAACACCTCACAGGCGCCGCGCAGCGTGCGCAGCGGTTCCGATTTGTCGCCGCCGCGCCATGCGCCCAGCAGCGTGGCCGTGATGTCGGCGAGCGAGCATGCTGGCTGAATCAAGTCTGCGTATGTCTGGTAGGCCTGGTAAAGCATGGCTCGATCTCCCCACTTGCGATCCTTGGCGCCGCAATTTATGTGCCATCGTCCTTCATGTTGGCACGCAGGTTGCGGATCGGGAATCGGTTCAGTGCGCCGGAACACGCGCGGTGCACCGTGTGGCGTTGCCATCTCGCGGCCACCGTGCGCGATCCGGCAGGCGCTTCGGACTGGTGCCGGTCATGCCCGCCTGCCGCACCGCCCGGGTGCGTACTGGCGGAACCCGTCCGGGGCACCGATACTGCAAGCGGACGTCACGCCCCGGGGGGCGGAGGAGGCAAGATGGCCAAGACAACGCTGACGATCAGCAGCAAGACCTATTCATCGTGGTCGCTACGGGGCTGGCTGCTTGCGCGCTTTGCCGGCCTGGAGTTCGAAGAGGTGCTGGTGCCGCCCGACGATCCCGCCGTGCGCGCCGAAATCCTGTTGCTCTCGCCGTCGATCCTGGTGCCGTGCCTGCGGCATCAAGGCGTGACGGTCTGGGACACGCTGGCGATTGCGGAATACCTCAACGAGATCAAGCCGAAGGCCCGGCTGCTGCCCGAGGATCTGGCCGCGCGTGCCCACTGCCGCGCCATATGCGGCGAAATGCACTCCGGGTTTGCCGCCATGCGCGCGGCGTTGCCGATGAACCTCAAGGGCCATTTCCCCGGCCTGAAGGTCTGGTCCCGGGCGCAGGCGGACATCGATCGCATCACCGCGATCTGGACCGAATGCCTGGAACGGTATGGCGGCCCGTACCTGTTCGGCAAGCACCGCACCGTGGCCGATGCGATGTATGCACCGGTGGTTACCCGCTTCGTCACCTACGGCGTGAAGCTCGAAGCGCCGCTGGTGGAGTTCTGCAAGACGATCCTGGCCATGCCCGAAATGCAGGAATGGATTGGCGCGGCGCGTGAGGAGCCCGACGAAATCAGCGAACTCGACGTGGAGTTCTGACGCCGGGCGCCCCGGGCTGGCATCCCCATTCAGACCGCGCGCGGCTGGCGCGCCAGGTAGTCGGCGGCGTAGGCGAAGTACCACGCCAGGCAGTCCGGATTCGCCATCGCGTCGGGATTCGCGATCCGGTCCGGCGCGTGGCCCAGCAGCAGCTTCTTGATCGGGACTTCCATCTTCTTGCCCGACAGCGTGCGCGGCACGCCGGGCACCTGCACGATCTCGTTCGGCACGTGGCGCGACGACAGCGCCGCGCGGATGCGGGCGCGCATGGCGTCGCGCAGGGTATCGTCCAGCGCCATGCCCTCGCGCAGCACCACGAACAGCGGCATGTACGATTCGCGGCCCAGGTATTCGAGGTCGACCACCATGCTGTCGAGCACCTCGGGCAGGTCCTCCACCACGCGGTACAGCTCGCTGGTGCCCATGCGGATGCCGTGGCGGTTGATCGTGGCGTCCGAGCGCCCGTAGATGATGGCCCCGCCGCGCGGCGTGATGCGGATCCAGTCGCCATGGCGCCAGGCGTTCGGGTACACGTCGAAATAACTGTCGCGGTAGCGACGGCCATCGGCATCGCCCCACAGGAACAACGGCATCGACGGCATCGGCTCGGTGCAGACCAGCTCGCCCACTTCGTCGATCACGGCACGGCCGTGCTCGTCGAACGCTTCGACCTTGGCACCCAGGCACCGGCATTGCATTTCGCCGGCGTAGACCTGCAGCACCGGGCAGCCGGCCACGAACGACCCGGCAAAGTCGGTGCCGCCCGACATCGGCGCCAGCCAGACGTCTTCGCGGACATGGGCGTAGATCCATGCGTAGGCATCTTCGGATAACGGCGAGCCGGTCGAGCCGATGCCGCGCAGCCGCGAGACATCGGCAATCCGCGCGGGCTCGACGCCCGCCTTCATGCAGCTGGTGAAGAACGCGGCGCCGGCGCCGAACATCGTCACGCGGGCATCGTCGACGAAACGCCACAGCACGCCGGCGTCGGGCCAGGCCGGGTTGCCGTCGTACAGCGCGATGGTCGCGCCCAGCAGCAGGCCGGCCACCTGGGCGTTCCACATGATCCAGCCGCTGCTGCTGTACCAGTGGAAGACATCGTCGGCGCCGAGGTTGTTGTGGAACGCCATGAGCTTGAGCTGCTCGATCACGATGCCGCCATGGCCATGCACGATGGGCTTGGGCATGCCCGTGGTGCCGGACGAGTAGACGATCCACAGCGGATGGTCAAACGGCACGGGTTCCACCTGAAGTGGCACGTCGTGCGCCAGCACATCGGCCCAGGCGTGGCGCCGGAGGCTCGCGTTCGTGCCGTCGATCGCAACGTCGGCGTCGCTGCCCAGCGTCGGCACGATCACGATATCGGTCAGCGAGGGCAGGGCGGCCACCAGATCGGCGATGACGGCCGCGCGGTCGTACGCCTTGCCGCCATAGCGGTAGCCGTCCGCCGCGATCAGCGCCTTCGGCTCGATCTGCCGGAAGCGGTCGATCACTGCCACCTGGCCCATGTCCGGCGCGCAGCCGGACCAGATGGCGCCCACGCTGGCGGTGGCCAGGAAGGCCACGATCGTTGCCGGGATGTTCGGCAGATAGCCGGCCACGCGGTCGCCGCGCGTCACGCCCATCTGACGCAGCGCGTGCGCCAGTGAAGCCACCTGGGCTTCAAGGGTATCCCAGCTGATATCGGCCAGCGGCTGCGCCTCGCCGGCATGGCGGATGGCGGTGCGTGGGCGGGCTGCGCCCGTGCCGGCATGGCGGAAGACCTGCTGCACGTAGTTGAGCGTGGCCCCTTCGAACCAACGCGCGCCGGGCATGGTGCGCTGGGCCAGCACGGCGCTGGCCGGTGTGTCGAAGCGCACGTCGAAATAGTCGACGATGGCTTGCCAGAACGCTTCGATATCGGAGACCGACCACTGCCACAGGCTGGTGTAGTCGCGGAAATCCAGCGCGCGCTCGCGGCGCAGCCACTGCATGAAGGCGGCCAGCTGGCTGCCGTCGGCGAACGCCTGCGTGGGCGTCCACATCAGCTTCCCTGCAAGGGTCATTTGTCTCCTCCGCGGCCCGTCTGACGCGGGCCCTTAGAGTGATGGGCGGTCCGCAAATGATAGCGGACCGCCGTGCCGCGGGTGCGCGGCTGGCTGAACGGCTACTTCGGGGACGCGAACAGGGTGCCCCAGATCTCGTCGACACGCGTCTTGACGGCCGGGTCCATCCTGATCGGGGTGCCCCATTCGCGGGTGGTTTCGCCGGGCCACTTGTCGGTGGCGTCGATGCCCATCTTGGAGCCCAGGCCCGACACCGGCGACGCGAAGTCGAGATAGTCGATGGGGGTGTTGTCGACCATCACCGTGTCGCGGCTCGGGTCCACGCGCGTGGTGATGGCCCAGATCACTTCCTTCCAGTCGCGCGCGTCGATGTCGTCGTCCACCACGATGATGAACTTGGTGTACATGAACTGGCGCAGGAAGCTCCACACGCCGAACATCACGCGCTTGGCGTGGCCGGCGTACTGCTTCTTCATGCGCACCACCGCCATACGGTAGCTGCAGCCTTCGGGGGGCAGGTAGAAGTCGGTGATCTCCGGAAACTGCTTCTGCAGCAGCGGCACGAACACTTCGTTCAGGGCCACGCCCAGCACGGCCGGTTCGTCGGGCGGCTTGCCGGTGTAGGTGGAGTGGTAGATCGGATCGCGCCGCATGGTGATGCGGTCGATCGTGAAGACCGGAAACCAGTCCTGCTCGTTGTAATAGCCGGTATGGTCGCCGTAGGGGCCCTCCAGCGCGTGCTGGTAGCCGGACGGGTGGTCGGGATCGGGCTGGATATGGCCTTCGAGCACGAATTCGGCCGATGCCGGCACCGACAGTTCGGACAGCGTCGGCGTGATGCAACTGGCCAGCGCGGTGCGGCTGCCGCGCAGCAGGCCGGCAAACTGGTACTCGGACAGCGTATCGGGCACCGGCGTCACCGCGCCGAGGATCGTGGCCGGGTCGGCGCCCAGTGCCACGGCGATCGGGAACGGCTTGCCAGGGTTGGCCAACGCGTGCTCGCGGAAGTCGAGCGCGCCGCCACGATGCGCCAGCCAGCGCATGATCACCTGATTGCGGCTGATGACCTGCTGGCGGTAGATGCCCAGGTTCTGGCGCTTCTTGTGCGGACCCTTGGTCACCACCAGGCCCCAGGTAATCAGCGGCGCGGCATCGCCGGGCCAGCAGGTCTGGATCGGCAGGCGCGACAGATCGACGTCGTTGCCGTCCCAGACGATCTCCTGGCAGGCCGGGCTGCTGACGCGCTTGGGCGCCATGTCCCACACCGACTTGGCCAGCGTGAACAGCTTGCCGGCCTCGCGCAGCCCACGTGGCGGCTCGGGCTCCTTGAGCGCCGACAGCACGCGGCCAATATCGCGCAAATCTTCCAGGTTCGATGCGCCCATGCCAAGGGCTACTCTTTGTGGCGTCCCGAACAGATTTGCCAGGACCGGTACTTTATAGATATCACCATCGTCACGGCGCGGCTGCTCGAATACGACGGCCGGGCCTTCCGCGCGCAGCAGCCGGTCGCAGATCTCGGTCATTTCGAGGTTCGGCGATACCGGCGCGGTCACGCGCCTGAGGTCTCCGCGCTGCTCCAGCTGGCCGATGAAATCGCGCAAATCTTTGTATTGCATAGTGAATTTGGTTCAGGGATGTGGCGTCGCGCCATGCCGGGGCAGGCTGCTCGATGTGTGTGACGATACACACGCCACCTCAAAGGCGCAAAAAAATCGTGCCTGCGGACGCAGCGAAATTGTAAGTAATTGATGACGGTAGTCATTTGTTCAGACAATTGCCAGACTAGGCGTGGCTTGCGATTGAGGGACAGTGGTCAGCCCGCGAGTGCCGTAAAAGGCGTTGTTACATATTTCTAAAAGTAGGAAGTTTTTGTTTTCTTATGCTTGACGGGTTATAAAAGCGTTCCTACAATCCGGTCTGCTCTAAGGAGTGTTGCGTTGCAACATGGCTTCCACCCTGGTGTCAAGTGGGTGTGGCGAAAAAAGCAACGTCGACATTTCCGAATCGACTGTCCATCAAGCGGCCCCAGGGAGGAGCCCGGTGCGCAGTCCTCTGGCGGGATGCCGGAGTCGATGAGTGATCTTAGTGGCAGGGTGCGGCTCCCCAAGCGGTACCCTGTTTCTCGTTGGGCGCATGGGGAGCGCCCGCCAACAGATGCTGGACACCCCTGCTAGGTGGCGCAGCATCCTTACTTGAATACGTTGAGATCGGGCACGCGCAGTTGTCGGGCGCGCGCAGCGGGCGACGGATGGAGGTAAGCATGAGCGGTTGGAAAACCCTTCATCTTCCCGGCATCGGGCGGGCATTGCAGGTCCGCCTCAGACAGCCGGTACCCGGTGTGAGCCGCGCACTGCAAGTGCGACTGGCCCATCCGGTGGCAGGTCGCGCGTTGCTGCGCGGCGGCCGCACAACCTTGAAGTACACCCTGAACAGTCTCGGGGTGCTGTCGGTGGCCGCAGCGGTCACCCTCACCGTCAGCCAGCAATGGCGGACGTCGCTTGCCGGGGCACTGGCGGGCAATGAAGCGCCTGCCGTGCTGGTGGACGCCGCCGTGGCCAACGCCGAAGCTGCCAACACGGTTCACGCCGTGGCCGCCGCGTCGGTACCGGCGATCTCGGCCGACGCGGCCGCAGCAAGGCTGCTGGCTACCGCGACGTCCAAGGCCAAGGGCCTGCCGACCGTGTCGGGCGTCGACGAATGGAGCCAGACCCCTGCAGGCAAGGTTCCGTCGGTGGCGCACCTCGCTGCCCAGATTCCGGTGCAGCGCGTGGCGCTGGACGCACGCAACACGAGCGCGCTGGGATCAGCGCGCGAGCAGGCCGCCGTGGCGGAGTACATCGCGCGCAAGTACCGTGTCGCGAGCCAGGCTACGGCCCAGCTGGTCAAGGCTGCCTACATGACCGGCCGCGAGGTCGGTATCGATCCGCTGCTGATCCTGGGCGTGATCGCGATCGAGTCCAGCTTCAATCCGTACGCCGAAAGCGGCGTCGGGGCGCAGGGCCTGATGCAGGTGATGACCAAGGTCCACCAGGACAAGTACGAGGCCGTGGGCGGCGTGACCGCCGCGCTGAATCCGTACGCCAACATCAAGATCGGTGCGCTGGTGCTGAAGGACTGCATCGCCCGCGCCGGTTCGATCGAGGGCGGCCTGAAGTACTACGTGGGTGCCACGACCAACACCGACGGCGGCTATGGCGCCAAGGTGCTGGCCGAGCGTGGACGTCTGCGTGCCCTGCTGGGCCTGCCGGCCGCGGACAAGGCTGGCGACGCCAAGACGCAGGCCGAGCATCACCAGAATGGCGAAAAGCTGGAAGCCTCCGGCAATACCGCGCAGGCGGCCTGACCCCCGGGACAGGTTCGACCCGCAAGAAGAAAGGCACCCCTCGGGGTGCCTTTTCTTTTTCCGGCTGCCAGGCCTCGCCCGGAGCGGCGTGGCGCCCTAGCGCAGGAAGTGATGCATGCGATCCATGGCCTCTTCGATATTGGCCATCGACGTTGCATACGAGATGCGGATGTAGTCGTTTGCCGTGTGCGGGCCGAAATCCGTGCCGGGCACCATGACGACGCCGGCATCGTGCAGGATCGCCTGGGTGAGCTTGTCGGCGTTGCCGGCGGCCGGGTGGTTCACGTGCCGGCAGTCGGCATAGACGTAGAACGCGCCGTCGGGCTTGACCGGTACGCGCAGCCCCAGCGCTTCCAGCGCGGGCAGGATCGCGTCGCGGCGCCGATGGAACTCGGCCTTGCGCTCGTCGTAGATCGCCAGCGCCTCCGGCGAGAAGCAGGCCACGGCCGCATGCTGGGCCACGGCCGACGCGCAGATGAACAGGTTCTGCGCCACCTTCTCGAACGCCGGCACCAGCGCATCGGGCACCACCAGCCAGCCCAGCCGCCAGCCGGTCATGTTGAAGTACTTCGAGAAGCTATTGACGGTGATCACGTTGTCGTCGAGCGCCAGCGCCGAGACGGGCGGCGCATCGTATGACAGCCCCTGGTAGATCTCGTCGAGGATGGCAAAGCCGCGGCGCTCGCGCACTTCGGCCAGGATCCCCTTGAGTTCGTCGGGCAGGATCGACGTGCCGGTTGGATTCGATGGCGACGCCAGCAGTACGCCGCGCGTCTTTTCGCCCCAGTGGGCCGCCACCTGGGCGGCCGTCAGCTGGAATCGCTCCGCCGGGCCGCTCGGGATCATTTTCGCCTGCCCGTCGAACGCCGCCACGAAATGGCGGTTGCACGGGTAGCTCGGGTCCGGCATCAGCACTTCGGCACCGATTTCCACCAGCACCGCGCAGGCCAGCAGCAGCGCGCCGGAGGCACCGGCCGTGACGATCACGCGCCGCTCGGGAATGTCCAGCCCGTAGGCGGTCTTGTAGTAGCCGGCAATGGCTTCGCGCAGGGCGTGGATGCCCAGGGCGCCGGTGTACTGCGTCACGCCGCGTCGCATCGCGGCTTCGGCCGCGTGGATGACCGGCGCCGCGGCCGTGAAATCGGGCTCCCCAATGCCCATGTGGATGATGTGCCGGCCGGCACGTTCGAGTTCGGCAGCCTGCTTGGCCAGTTCCATCACGTGGAAGGCCTCGATGTTGGCGAGTCGGGAAGCGGTGGCGATACGCTGGTAGTCCATGGCGATGGGGACAAAAGCACAGGGTGGAAACAAAAACACCCGCCGGAGCGGGTGTCATGCCGGTGACTGGCATCATGGGATGCCGGACGCCGGATTGCAACATCCAGTCAGTGGATGCGGGTCAGCGGCGCGCGGCGACCTCGGGTGCGCGCACCTGGGCGGCCAGCTTGTCGAGCACGCCGTTCACGTACTTGTAGCCTTCCACGCCGCCGAAGGTCTTGGTCAGTTCCACGGCTTCGTTGATGACGACCTTGTACGGGATGTCCAGGCAATGCACCAGCTCGTAGCTGCCCACCAGCAGCGCGGCGCGCTCCACGGGCGACAGTTCGTCGACGGTACGGTCCAGGAACGGCTCGAACGCGGCGGTCAGGCGCGCTTCCTCGCGCACGGCACCGCCCAGCAGCGCGTCGAAATGTTCGCGGTCGGCCTTGTTGAAGCCTTGCGCGTCGTGCAGGTGGGCCTGAATTGCACCGATATCGTTGCGATTCAGCAGCCACTGATACAGGCCTTGCAGGGCCAGTTCCCGGGACCGGCGGCGCGCGCTCTTGGGCGGAGCCTTGGGTTCGGTGCGCGCCTTGGCGCCGGCCGGCTTGCCGGCGGCGTCTTGCGCGTCGCCGTTGTCGGGGGCATTACTCATCATCTTCCTCATCATCTTCATCGCGGCCGTCGTTCTCGCGCAGGGAATCCAGCGCGACGACCAGGTTGGCCATTTCCACTGCGGTGCGGGCGCAGTCGCGGCCCTTTTCGCGGGTGCGGGCATGGGCCTGCGCATCGGTGTCGACCGTCAGGATGCCGTTGGCGATGGGCACGTTGAAGTCCAGTCCCACGCGCGTGATGCCGGCACCCGATTCGTTCGAGACCAGCTCAAAATGGTAGGTCTCGCCGCGCACCACGGCGCCCAGCGCGATCAGTGCGTCGAACTGGCCGCTTTCGGCCATCTTCTGCAGGGCCAGCGGCACTTCCAGTGCGCCGGGCACGGTCACGAGCAGCGTGTCTTCGCCCTCGACGCCGAGCTTTTCCAGTTCTGCTGTGCAGGCTTCGCGCAGCTCGTCGCACACGGGCTCGTTGAAACGGGCTTGCACAATACCGATGCGCAGGCCTTCAACGTCGAGGTTGCTTTCGTAGAAGCCGTGATCCATTGTCAGTTCTCCATTTATTCGATCGGGCACCGGCAGGAATGCCGGTGCCGTGTGATTCCGTACCGCAGGCGGGTGCTTCGTTCAATCCCGTTCCATCGCATCAATCGCAGTTCGGCTCGCCATCCATGGGCTGGCAGCCGACGATTTCCAGATCGTAGCCGGTCATGCTCGGCATCTTGCGCGGCGAGCCCAGCACGCGCATCTTGCCCACGCCGATATCGCGCAGGATCTGGGCGCCCACGCCGTAGGTGCGCAGGTCGGGCTTGCGGCGGGGGCGGTCCTGCGGGGCGTCCAGTGCAGCAAACTGTTCGAAAATCTGTTCCGGCGCGTCGCCGCAGTTCAGCAGCACCATCACGCCCTGTTCGGCGCCGTGCAGCACTTCCAGGGCGGCCGGCAGGCTCCACGAGTGCGTGGTGCGGCCGGCTTCCAGCAGGTCCAGCACCGACAGCGGTTCATGCACGCGCACCAGCGTGGCCGTATCCGGACGCGGCTGGCCCTTGACCAGTGCCAGATGGGCGCGGCCCGACGGCTTGTCGCGGTACATCACGCTGTGGAACTTGCCCCAAGGCGTCTGCATGTCGCGCTCGCCCGTGCGTTCGATGATGCTTTCGGTCCGGCTGCGGTAGTGGATCAGGTCGGCGATCGTGCCGATCTTCAGGTCGTGTTCGCGGGCGAATTCGATCAGGTCGGGCAGGCGGGCCATCGTGCCGTCGTCCTTCATGATCTCGCAGATCACCGCCGCCGGGGTCAGGCCGGCCAGCGCGCCCAGGTCGCAGCCGGCTTCGGTGTGGCCGGCGCGGATCAGCACGCCGCCGGGCTGGGCCGTCAGCGGGAAGATATGGCCCGGCTGCACCAGGTCGGAAGCCTTGGCGTCGCGGGCCACGGCGGCCTGCACGGTACGGGAGCGGTCGGCGGCCGAAATGCCCGTGGTCACGCCCTCGGCGGCCTCGATCGATACCGTGAAGTTGGTGCCATGCACGGTGCCGTTGCGCGACACCATCGGATACAGCTCCAGCTGTCGGCAGCGTTCGGCCGTCAGCGTCAGGCAGATCAGGCCGCGGCCATACTTGGCCATGAAGTTGATGGCTTCCGGCGTCACGAAATCGGCCGCCAGCACCAGATCGCCCTCGTTCTCGCGATCTTCCTCGTCAACGAGGATGACCATGCGGCCGGCGCGGATGTCGGCAATGATGTCTTCAGTACGGGCGATAGTCATGGCTTGGAACGGCGTTCAGTGAGGGCGGGCGCGGGATGCGAGCAATCGGACAGGCAATCAGGCGGGCAGGGCCGGCGCGGATGTCGCGAGACCGGCGAAATCAAGGCCGCTATTGTACGCCATGCCGTTCGACGATGCCCCGGGTTCGGGGGCGAACCGGGCCGCCGCCGACAGGGCCCGGGTTCGCCCGGGTTGTCGTCAAGTGAATGAAGCGGCATATCGGAACGGTTCCATTGCCAAACGCCGGGACAGCCGGCGCCAGACCACGGAGATATCAGATGCATCCACCCCTGCAGGGCATCCGTATTGTCGAGTTCGAGGGCCTTGGTCCCGGGCCGCTGGCCGGCCGGATGCTGGCCGACATGGGCGCCGAGGTCACGGTCATCGCCCGGCGCCAGGGTACGGCCGTGGCCGATCGGCTGGGCGGCAGCAAGCCCAGCCCGCTGCGGCGCGGCAAGACGATCGTCCCGCTGGATCTCAAGCAGCCGGCCGACCTGGCCGAGGCCTTGCGCCTGGTTGCCACGGCGGATGGCCTGATCGAAGGGAACCGTCCCGGCGTCATGGAGCGGTTGGGGCTGGGCCCGGCCGACTGCGCCGCCCGCAATCCCGCCTTGGTCTACGGGAGGATGACCGGCTGGGGCCAGACCGGGCCGCTGGCGCAGACCGCTGGCCATGACCTGAACTATGTGGCGCTCACCGGCATGCTGTCGCTGTCCGCGCGGCCGGGACAGGCGCCGATCATCCCGCCCACGGTGCTGGGCGATGCCGGCGGCGCGCTGGGCCTGGCCTTCGGCATGGTCTGCGCCATGCTCGACGCCCGCGCCACGGGGCGCGGCCGCGTGGTGGATGGCGCCATCGTCGACATGGTCGGCATGCTCGGCAGCATCGCGCTCTGGGTCCGTAACAACGGCCAGCTGGACGGAGACGAGCCAAGCCCGTTCCACCAATCGCCGTTCTACGACGTCTATGCCTGCGCCGATGGTGGTTTCATCACGATTGGCGCGCTGGAGCCGCAGTTCTATACGTTGCTGCTGACGAAGCTCGGGCTCGAAGACGTCGATCCCGCCAGCCAGTATGACCGCACCGCGTGGCCGTCCCTGAAAGCGCGCTTCACGGCGCTGTTCCTGAGCCAGCCGCGCGCCCACTGGGACAGCCTGCTAGGTGGTACGGACGTGTGCTACGCGCCGGTGCTCAGCATTGCCGAGGCAGCCCGCCATCCGCACAACGTGGCACGGGGGCTGTTCGTCGAACGGGAGGATGGCACGCTCGATACCGCAGGCGCGCCCAGGTTTCTGGCGCCCGAGGCCTGAGCACCGGCTTAATCGATCGGAATGCCAGCCTGAAAAGCGGCGATTAAAGCTCTTGTGCTTGCTGCCGACAATACAGATGCGGCGTCATGGCGAATCCGCCTCACACGTCGGGGGCCGCATTCTCGATCAACTCGTCAGGTAATTCCTATGGTGACTTCCCTCGTCAGTTCACTGGGCGCGGCCGATGCAGGCAGCGATCCGGTCGCGCTGTTGATGCTGCGCAAGACGCTGGACCTGCAGGCGCAGAGCATGACCCAGCTGCTCCAGTCGGCGCCGGCCATCTCGGGCGGCAGCAATCCGCCGCATCTGGGCAACAACATCGACATCAAGGTGTAATTCCCGCGCGTCGGCGCCTGCGCAAACGGCCTCCGCTATGCTTGTGGAGGCCGTTAGCCATTTGACGGACGGAAAATTAAGAAAAATACGCCGAGGAGGGGACTCATGATGCGAGCCATCCGATATGCCCTGGCCATGGCCGGACTCTGTCTGGCGCAAGCGGCATCTGCGCAGGAAGCCACACTGGACGAGAGCATCGCCACCGTCAGCCTGCCGCGTGGCACGGAACTCAGTCTTGTGGTTAGCAAGAAGCCCGGGTCGACGCCGACAACCGCGGCCTTGCTGTTTCCCGGCTATCCCGGGGTACTGAGGGTGGAAGCGCAGGCCGGCGGGGCGCCGGAATTTCAGTTACGTGGGAATTTTCTGGTCCGGGCGCGCCGGCATCTGGTCAGCGACAGCGTCATGGCCGTCCTGGTGGATTGTCCCAAGGACCGCTGGACGAACTGCGATGACAGCTACCGCGAGTCGGATCAGTACGCCGCCGACATTGCCGCCGCCATCGACAAGCTCAAGGCGGAGCGGGGCGTCAGCAAGATATATCTGATCGGTACGAGCTACGGCACGGTATCCAGCGCATTCCTGGCCCGAAAGCTGGGCGGCCGGATCGAGGGTGCGATCCACACGTCGACGTTCACGGATCCGCGTGCCGGACGGGGCCGTGGCCCGGTGCATGGTCTGGCCATGTGGGATTTCGACTGGACCGCCGCACATGTGGACCAGCTGTTCGTCCATCACCAGGATGATCCGTGTCCGCTGACGCAATATCGCACCATCGCGGCCCGCCACGGCAGCATTCCGCTGATCACGGTCCAGGGCGCGAAGGGCGTACGCGGCGAGCCATGCGAAGCATTCTCGCAGCACGGCTTCGCGGGCCGGGAGCGGCCGGTCATGCTGGCCATTGGCGACTGGATGGCCACGCGCAAGGTGGCCGAGACGGTGGGGACGAAGGGCGACGAGTGAGACAGCCGGCTGAAGCCGCCGAATCAGGTTGCCGACTCGGCTCGCCGAATCGAGCCGCTGCATCAGCCTTAAAGGGTTCGCCGGAGGGGCTCGCCGGAGGGGCTCGCCGGAGCGTCAGCCGGCGCAGATGTCCGTGCTGGCGGCTACGCGCGCCGGTCAGAGCGCCGGCCTGGCCACCCCGTCGGACGCCGACAGCATCCGCTCCACGTAGCGCGCGATCAGGTCGATTTCCAGATTCACGCGCTTGCCCGAAGCCAGTTCGTTGAGCGTGGTCACTTCCACGGTGTGCGGAATCAGGTTGATCGAGAACACGCAGCCGTCGGCTTCGTCGCTGACGGTGTTGACGGTCAGCGATACGCCATTCACCACCACCGATCCCTTGTAAGCCAGGTAGCGTCCCAGCTCGCGTGGGGCACGGATGCGCAGTTCGTGCGACTCGCCCACGGGAGCGAAACGGACCACTTCGCCCAGGCCATCGACATGACCGGACACCAGATGGCCACCCAGGCGGTCGGCCAGGCGCAGCGCTTTTTCGAGATTGACGCGGCCCGGCTGGTCCAGCCCGACGGTCTTGTCGAGCGATTCGCGTGAGACATCCACGTCGAAGTGGCCCGCTTCCAGCGTGACCACGGTCATGCAGGCGCCCTGGATGGCGATGCTGTCGCCGATGCCCACGTCGGACAGGTCAAGATCGCCGGCGGCCACGCGCAGGCGCACGCCCGCGTCGGCATCGCCCAGCGGCGAAACGGTTTCGATACGGCCCACGGCCGCCACAATGCCAGTAAACATGCTTGCCTCTGTCTGAATACGAATAGGGATGTCAGTCCTTGCTGTCGGCACGGCGGGCGATCAGGCGCAGGTCGTCGCCGATCTGCCGCACCTCGTGCCAGCGGAATTGCGCGGCGTCTTCCAGCCGGGTCAATGGCGGCAGGTTGAACATGCCCTGCGCGTCCCCCAGCAGCCGGGGCGCCATGTAGACCAGCAGTTCGTCGGCACAGCCTTCGCGGATCAGCGATCCGTTGAGCTTGTAGCCGGCTTCCACATGCAGTTCGTTGATGCCCCGCTGGCCCAGCGCCTCGAGCATGCGGCGCAGTTCTACCTTGCCGTGCCGGTTGGGCAGCGCCACGACTTCGACGCCCCGGTCTTCCAGGGCGCGCTGGCGCGCCTTGTCCTCGACGGCGCAGAACACCAGGACGGGTTTGGCGAAATCGCCAGTGTCGCGATGCAGGATCTGCGCGTCGAGCGGCACTTCGAGCCGCGAATCGACCAGTACGCGTTGTGGCTGGCGCGGCGTGTCCACGGCCCGCACGGTCAGCGCGGGGTTGTCGTCGCGCACGGTGCCGATGCCGGTCAGGATGGCGCAGGCGCGGGCGCGCCAGGCATGGCCGTCGTCGCGCGCGGCCTGGCTTGTGATCCATTGGCTGGTGCCGTCGTGCAAGGCCGTGCCGCCATCGAGCGAGGCAGCCACCTTGACGCGCACCCACGGCGTTCCGCGCGTCATGCGCGAAACAAAGCCGATATTGAGGTCGCGCGCTTCCTTTTCGAGCAGCCCGCAGCGCACGTCGATGCCGGCGTCGCGCAGCCGCTGCAGGCCCCGGCCCGATACGCTCGGGTTCGGGTCTTCCATGGCCGCCACCACGCGGGCGATGCGCGCGCGTACCAGCGCGTCGGCACACGGCGGCGTGCGGCCAAAATGGCTGCACGGTTCCAGCGTGACATAGGCGGTGGCACCCGCCGGGTCATGACCCCGCGCAATGGCGTCCTTCATGGCCTGGATTTCGGCATGATCCTGGCCGGCCGGCTGCGTATAGCCCTGTCCGATGACCTGTCCGTCCTTCATCAGGACACAACCGACGCGAGGATTTGGCGTGGTGGTGTACATGCCCCGTGCGGCGAGAGCCAGGGCCTGTGCCATGGCGGTGTGGTCGGAATCGGAAAACATGGTGTGGCGAATCGGGCCTGAAGTGGTATGTCCGGTCAATCGATATTCTGGGAAATCAGGAGCGTCGGACCGGTGCTTTGGCGCCTGCGGAATGTCAGTCGCAATCGGCATCGGCGCCGGGCCGGCAGATCCGGATGCGCCCCTGGGCGCCGAGCCGTACCTGGCGTTGCGCCTGGTGGCAACGCACCAGGAATGTGGCGGCCAGAAAGCCGCCACGCTCCGACCGTGAGTATCCCACAGGTGTCAAGCGCAGGCTTTGGGTGGCGCCGGCGGTGGCGCGCAGCGTGATGCGCAGGCAGCGGTCATGCAGCGCGACGACCGAAAACGGCGGGGTCGGCGCGCCACCAGTGTCTCCTGTGGCCGTCAACTGCCAGCCGCGATCCAGGGTGCCTGCGCCGTGGATCGGCTCCAGCCTCACCTCGGTCCGCCGCGCCGACGCCGTGGTGCGTGCCAGCGCCAGCGAGGCCGCCAGGCGGTCTGCGGCGTGGCTGGCGCTCTGTTCGGCGACAAGGGCGCCGATGGTGGGCCATGCGGCCACCGCAAGCACAGCCGATACCGCCAGCGATACCAGCAGTTCGGTCAGCGTCACGCCATACTGCTGCAACCTTTTTTGCCTCGACATGATGTTCAGCACTCCGGGGGCAACCGCGTGGCGACACCGTCCGGCGTGGGCAGCAAGAGCCACTCTCCGTTGCTGCGAAGCACAAGGGTGCCGCAAAGCGGGTCGGGCCGTACCGGGGCGGCGCGCACCTCCACACAGCGCGACAGCGGGAGGCCGTCGCAGCTGGTGGCGGTAAGCCAGTGACGGGTACGGGCAGGTGGCGGCGGGACGGCTTTCGGCCAGTCGCCGGCCGGCGTCGTGCCATCGGTTGCACTGGCGAATGTCAGGTGCACCAATGCATGGCGCTCCAGCGCGAGCATGGCCGCCACCAGTTCCGCACGCGCCTGCATGCGCCAGCCGCGCTCGGCCTGTCGCTGCCAGGCAGGCACGGCCAGCATCGTCAGTATGGTGATGATGGCCACGACGACAAGCAGTTCGGCCAGGCTGAAGCCGGCGGGCCGGGGCGCGCGATCTGGTCGATGGAACATCATTGCGGCGACCTCACCAGTTCGCGCCAGCCAAGTCGTCCCCGCCGCCGGTGCCAGCGTGCCTGCTGCAACAGCGCGGCCGTGTCGCCGTTCACCTGCCAGAGATCGAGTCCGAATGTGTCGCGCGTGGCGGTAACAGGAGCGGTCGGCTGGCCGGTGGCGAGTGCCGACATGATCCCGATGGGTGCCGGCATGCCACCGGCCCATGGCAGGCCGGTCACGGCGTGGACCGGCGTGCCGTCGCCGTCCGGGGTGGTCACCGACTCGCCGCTGGCAGCATCGACCAGATAGCTGCGCCGCGTTCCATCCGCGTCCACGGTGGTAAATCCGAGGTGGACCGGACTCGCGCTATACAGCGCGTCCACGCGTTCGCCCGGGCGGGGCAGGGTCAGCGTCCAGCCGTTTGCCGAAGCGGCGTCGGGTTGTGCCGACCTGAGGACCACGCCCTCGCCCTTCGCCATTGCCGCGATGCTGGCCGGTGCATGCGTGGTGCCGGGGCGATCTGGTATCGCGGACACCTCGTTGCCGGTGCCGTAGACGATGAGCGGCGTTGTGCCAGTCTGCACGACCACGGGGGCGTCGGTGTTGTCACCGGCGATGCCTCGCTGCCGATGCATGCAGGTGGCTGACGGCGCCGGGGCACCTGTGGACAAATGGCCAAGGTCGAAGCGCCAGAGCCTGCCCGCAGCATCGGTGGCATACGCCGCGTGCGCCATGCCGCCGGCCGTGCTGCGGATGGCCACGGCCAGCAAGGGGATCGAAGCGGTGGTGGCCGCGCAGCCCGCATCGGGCAAGCTGAAGCGCGGGACGTTTGCGGATGCTGACCAGCTCTGCGCGGGCCGGTCGAGCGGCAGCAGGGCCAGCGCCGCGCGCGCATGCGTGTCGACGTCGGGCGAAACGATTGCCGCTGCCGCCCAGCGCCGCTCCCCGCGCGCCATCCACATGGCCGCGCCGATGGGGCCGCTGCCCGACAGCCGTAGCATGTCATTCGCTTGTACTTCCCACAGCAGGCGGATTGGGGTTTGCGCGTCGGGCGTCGAGACATCCAGCACGAATACCGCGCCAGGCTGGACAAACGACGACGTCTGGCGTGCCGGAATCCCGCACAGCAGCAGCGTGCGCCATGTGCCCGATGGGTCGGCGTCGATGCTGGTGGGGCGCGGACATGGGGCAGATGGCACAGTCCCGGCAGGCTGGGCCAGCAGTGCAGCGCCTGCGAGGGCAGCGCGCGGCAGGTAGCCGGCAAGTTCCTGGCCCGTTACGGCGTCGAAGCCATGCAGCAGGCCGTCACGGGTGCCCAGCCAGACCACGGTTGGCCGCCTGGCGTGGCGTTGACGGAAATCCGTGTGCCCCGGCTGCATTGGCAGCCAGGCGGGGGGCGCCACGACATGCACGCGCGCCCCCGCAGCATTGCCCAGGCGGGTATCGCGCCGCCTCAGTGCAGCGTTCCGCATGTCGCCTTGCAGCCATGCCAGCCGCGCTTGCCCGGCGCCCTCGGGCGTGACCCCATCGAGTACGGACCGGGCATCGTCATCGATGGCCGACCAGCGCAGCGGAGCGAGCTGGCTGCCGCCCAGGTAAAGTCGCCGGACGTGCGGTTCCTGGCGATCGAGCTGATCGCCGGCTTCCCAGGGCATCTGTACGGGGGAGGACGACAGTGCCGCCGTCCGGAACGCAAGGGCGTGCAGCCGGCCTGTCCAGGGATAGTCGCCACTGGAGACGCGATATCCCAGCGGAAGCTGGCCTGGCGTTGCGAAGCTGGCGGAGATCGGCCATGCGGCCAGGACCAGGGTGAGCAGCCATCGAACGACACGATCGTTGATGTTCATGGCTGAAACTCCGTCTGCAGCAGCACGCGGACGTCCGGATCGCGGCCCATGCCCAGCGCAACGATGCGCATGCGTGGCCACATGCCGGGTGTCGGCGGGTCGTCGCGGATCTCAATCAGATAGCGGGGCAATGTCGTGGCGCCGATCACGGCTGCCGGCAGTACCGGCAGTTGTGCGCCCGTGAAGGTGCCCAGCGCCACGCCGATGTTGGCGGCCGCATCGCCCGCATCGCCCACGTCGCCGTCCAGCCATGCCTGCCACACGCGATGATCCCCATCGGCCATGCAGATGCCACGCTGGGCGCCGTCCGCGCAGGTGCCCGGTGCGGGCCAACTAGCGAGCCGTGCGCTGCCCGATGCGATAGCGGCGATCAGGTCGGCTTCGGCATCGTGCAATGCCGCCTCGGCGGCGCGGAAGGCAATCTCGCGGTCGAGCGGCTGGCTTGCCAGTTGTCGGCCGGCCAGAAGAAAGTGCGTGGCGGTGGCGCAGATGCCACCCATCAGCAGCATCAGTGTGGCGACGAACGCGAGTAGCGCGGCACCTGAACGCCTGCGGCGGCTCAGCATATGAGCCCCTGGCACGGTGACGGGTTGCGGAGCCGAACCGTGGTGGCGAACACCCGACGCCTCAGGCGCGGATGTCTGTTCGGCACGAAGACCTGTTCGTCGGCATGGCTGGCGTCGTCGGGCGGAAACAGCCTGAGACGTTGCGCCGTGCCGGACGCGAGCGCCGGGCGCTCGCCACGCACGACCAGGGCGATCTGCACTGCGTGAACGCGATGCCAGCCGGCGGAGCCTTGTGCCGGCAATTCACGCGCCGGCACGAATCGATCGATGCGTCCGTCGCCGTCGAAGTCCATGCCGTAGCGCAGTTGCAACGTCTCCACCCCACGCACCAGCGTGCCGGCCGTGTAGCTGCCTGCCAGCAGGCGGCTGCCCTGGCGCGTCGGATAGCGACACAGCAGTTGTGGCACGCCGTCACCGCCCACGCCCACGTAGAACAGGTTGGTCGATGCGTGGTGAGGCAGGGCCAGACCTCGTGTCTGGACGATGGCGCGGGCCGGCAGTGCGTAGCCACCGCAGTCACTCATGGTGCCGTCAGGCAAGGTGGGGTCGGCGGCAAGGCCGCTGCCGGATACGCGCACAAGCAGCGCATCGCTGCCGTTCACACCGGCCCGTGCGCACTGCATCGGGGCCTGCGTCCGCGATGGTGTCTGCCACTGCATGTGGAGCGATGGCTGGGCGCAGTCGTCGCGTCCTTCGATGGGCGGCGCCGGCGCCGGATGCGCCGGCGCGAGCGCGACCTGCGCCGGAATCCAGCCTGCCTGCCGAATCGTGTGGGACAGGATGAACAACGCGCGCTGCCCCCGCTCCTCGATCGAAACGCCGTCAACCACGGTGGCGTACGCGGTGCGCATGACCTGGAAGATGGCGAGCGCGGCAAAGGTAGCGAGCAGGCCCAGGGCAAGGCCCACCATCATGCTGGCGAGCGTGAAGCCACGATCCCGCTCTCGCTTCAGGCGGCGGCGCGTCATGGCCGCACCCAGAGAGCGATGTGCGTCACGGGCATCGCCGGTCCGGCCGGGCGGGGCAATGGATCGGGTGGCAGGCTGGCCATCGCGATGCGGTTGCCGTGCATGCAACCCGCCTGCGCGGAGGCGTCGTCGCACAGCCCTGCACGGGCCGCATCGCCGGCTACCAGCCGCCAACCTTCGTCGCGCGCTTCGGCCTGTTCCGCCGCCAGCCGCAGCGTGGCGCCGAGCCGCTCATGCTGGCCACCCCAGCGCAGCCAGGCGCTCCCAAGCGTGGCCAGCGGTATCGCGCCCAGGCCAACGATGGCCAGGCAGACCAGGGATTCAATAAGAACGTCGCCCCGGGCCCGTTGGCGCGAAACGCCAGGGGCCGGAGAGTGACGGTGGGTCAGTCGGAGCGGATAACAGAAAGCCGAGGAAGGCATGGCGCATCGGTTCTTCGGGAACGGATGGCCACGATAGCGGCTGGGAGGGGGTTAAAACGTGTCCGGATGTGACGGGGTTGCGTCAATGTGTGTCCGAGGGGCGGTGGGAAGCGTAGGGCATGACTTCGGATCGCTGACTCGGCAGGATGCCAATGGGTTCAGCTGCCACTCAGCCTGGGCATCGTGCAATATCCGTTCGTATCGTCCGGATTAGGGGTGCAGACGCGCGAACGGCCCAGCAGACTGACTTCCACCATGCGCTGGGCATTGCCCAGCGTGAACATGATTGCCATTGCCATCTGCGTCTTGTCGGCCGACTGGGAGTAGCCGACCGGCGAAAACGAGACGTAGTCATTCCCATTCGTGGCATCGTGCTCATACGAAATGTCCGATGGCAACGGGTCGTACACCGCCACCAGCGTGTCATTGGCGGCCTCGTACTGGCCATTCGGGTTGGCGTGTTCGTTGAACAATCTCCAGCCGTTCTTCCAGTCACCATCAATAGGGGCCACCGTCACGTAGCTATTGCTGGCTGCGGCAATCGTGCGTGCCTTTGACAGCGTAACGTTAAGACTGTCCGCCACGGTCACCAGGCGCTGACTTCTCAGGAACATCGTCATGCTCGGCACGGCAAAGCCGAGAATGATGCCGGCTACCGTTATGGTGGTCATCAGTTCGATGAGCGTATAGCCTTGATGGCGCCTCAGCATCGCAGGATTAGTGGTCATGGTACTCACCAGCAGTTTGCTACGGTGGTGGGGGTCGCACTGCTGCCGACGATCGCCAGCTTTTCGTTCGTGCTGCGTAGTACCAGCGTGCCGCAGACCGGATCGTCGAAGCCAGCATTGGGTCTGGCCTGCAGTTGCACGCACTGCCCATCGTTGGCCATGCCGGTGCAGGCGACCGCCGTCACCGCGTATTTGGCGCCGGTCGGGTTGTCGCCGGAATATGCCTTGTAGTTGGACCAGATATTTGTCGTGCCGGCGGCGAAATAGGTGTTCACCTGCGAGAAATGCCGCTCGAACAGCTGCATGTTTTCCATCAGTGCTGCCTTCGCCTCGGTACGTCGGCCCTTTCGGATGAATTCCTGGTAGGACGGGTAGGCGATAGTAGCCAGGATGCCGATGATGGCAACCGTTATCATCAGTTCGATCAGCGTGAAGCCGGTCTGGTGCCTTGCTCGACGGGTATGCATGATGGCCCCTCAGCTCAGTTCATCTTGAAATTGCGGACTTCGCGCCAGCTCTGGCGACCGGGGCGCTTCTGGTTGGGCATCGACGGACTCACCTTGATCGTCCCGTCCGCGCCAAAACTGATGGATTGCGTAGTGGTTGTCTGCACCTGGCCGCCGACCGAGCCGCGCGTCCCTGATGTGGTGGAGGTAACGATGATCGACGGCGCACCAAGCAGCCCCGACGACTGTGCGCCAGTGATGCTACCGTTGGCCGGCATGCCGGTGAGCGCATTGACCACATAGCTGCGGCTGCCCCCGGCGGTGTTGCAATTGTCGGTGGCGGTATAGATCGAGTTGAAGTACAACAGGCCGTTCGACAGGGCTGCGGACGTAATTTGCCGCTCGCTGTTGTCGAGGAAGTCCATCACCCAGCCGGGCTTGCGCAGGCCGGCATAGCCGAGCGCCACAGGCGTGCCCGTGATCTCGATGGCCTTGTCGTCCTTGCTGCTCACCTGCATCGTCAACAGATTGAGGTTCTTGCGCTCCTTGGCATAGGCGGTGCCATTGCCGTCGAAGATGCCGTAGAACGAATTGCCCTTAGCAGGATTGGCCTCGGTATCGGCCAGCTCGTAATATTTTCCGGTGCCGAACATCACGATATAACCCCCGGGCGCATAGGCCACCGACGGCTGCATCGTGATGGGCTGGCGCTGCCCGAGCTTCTTGTCGGTGGCGATGAACATCGGCTGGGCCGGGGAGCCGCCAAAGGCGGGCAGTGTGCCGTCGGCGTGCTCGTTCCAGGTGCTGCTCACGCCGGAAAGGTTGAATTTCCACAAGTTGCCTTGCAGGTCGCCCGCATAGGCCAGCATGGCGGCGCCGGCCGAATTCGTGACGACTGTGGGCGTGCTCATGCCGCCGGCCATCGCCGGGGACACCGCTGCGGCGGGCGTCTTGATCTTCCAGTAGTTCGTGTTCTGGAGCCAGTTGGCGGTACCCTTGTTCAGCGACAGGATGAACAGGACGGAAGGCGCGTCGGGATTGGAGTTCTTGTCGTCGGCATTCGAGTTGATGCCATTGCCCACAATCACATACCAGTCGTAGATCGGCACGCCATAGGTGTCCTTGCCCTTCATCAGCTTGGCGATGATCGGCCGTCCCATGACGTTGCCCATGTCCGGGTCGTCCTTGTCCGTGAATTCCCACAGCACGTTCGCATTGCCAAAGCTGCTGCCGATACTCCCCGTCGGATCGGTGACGTCCAGGGCAAATACGCCCTGGGCGCCGCCGCCGAAACCTGCCGTCAGAATGGATTTCCACTTGTCGCCGATCTGGGCTTCTGAAACGGTGGGCGTCGCGTCGACATAGGCACGGTGGTTATAGTTGACCGACGTGAGCTGGGTCAACGTTCCATACAGCGCGTTCGGAACGTACGCCAGCACTTCGTCACCCGTTTCAGCGTTGAACCCGTGCAGCATGCCATCGTTCGCGCCGACGTAGACCACGGGTGTGCGCGATTCGTAGGTGTTGTAGAACGTGCTGTAGCCCGTGCCGACCCGCGACTTGGCCGGAGGACCGACGTAGACCGGGCCCGAATTGATGATGTCGCCAAGCTTCGTCTGACGCTGGCGGAATACACCGCCACCCAGCCCGTCGCTCTCCTGGCTGCGGTCTCCGCGTAGATAGTCGATCCGTTTGGACCCCAGGCCATCCGCAGCGCCCGTATCGGGATTGAGGTTCAGCAGATCCTGCTGGGACTTCGCGATATTCGCCCACTGGAAAGGCGTGCCCGCGCGGGTGTCGGCATTCATCGTGTACATCGTGCGGGATGCAGCGGTGCGGTTAGCCAGCCTGGCGCCGGCTTCCCATGCCGGCGTGCTGGACACGGTCACATTGGCGTTGCTGTCGCGGGAAAGCTTCAGCGCGCTCAGCTTGCCGTTCCATTGGTTGTCGAAGCCGGGCGTGTAGATGGTCTGGTCGGTATAGACCGTGTTGCTGCTCAGCGCCACGCCCGCGAGCGTGCCGCCTGCGTTGACCACTGCGGCGAATACTTTGCGGATGGCCGCGATCATTTCGGTCGGACGGCTGGCGAGGAACCAGTTCTTGGGCACCCTCGATCCCGACGACGATTCCCATTCCACGTCGCTGTTGGTCAGCTTTCCGCTGACCGTAGTCCGGAAAGGATTGTTGTCCCCGTTGCCGCCGTCGTCGACCGTGTTGCTGAATCCACCGTACTTTGCAGCGAGATAGATCTGGCTGCGGCGGTGGGGATCGTCATAGATGGTGCCATTGCCGGCTTCGTTGACGTCGATGGCAAACGTGGTGACGCGGGCGTCGGGCATGTCCGGGCGGAACGAAGAGGTGTGCGCCCAGAAGGCTGTGCCTGCCATGTAGTATGAGGAATTGTTGGACGAGAAATGCCCCTTGCTCAGCATCGTTGTGAGCTGCTGAGGATTCGGATAGCGGTTGACGTTGCCGACGTCCGGTGTGTTCAGTTCCATCGCCATCACGCGCCCGGTCCAGTCGACGACGTCGAACTTGCTGTACTTGTCCACGGCACGCGTGGGATCGCCACGGCCACTGTAGGTGTTGCCGGGGACGTAGTTGTCCTGGTGGGTGTTGATGTCTCCAATCGTCAGCACGTAATTGGGCTGGCATTTGTTGATCATCGGATCGGTGGTCCACCGGGTGTAGACGGGGAAGTTGTCCGTGTTGGCCGTCGTCAGATTATTGACCGCTTCGGGCGTGGGGCCATCCGGATGGAACTGCAGGTAGCGGATTGCCTCATAGAACAACTCGCTCAGCGGATCGTAGGTCTTGTAGGCGCCGGTCGGGTTATTGGTCGGCAGTCCCATGTCTCCAAGCGTCGTACGGCCAAACTTGTTCAGGTAGTTGACCACCCCGCTGTTCCCCGTGGCATCGCCAAGGGGATTGGGGGCGAATACGCCATAGGCATCCCATTCCTTGGCGGTGTTGGTGACGGTCTTCAGGTCGGTATTGACCGCCGAGTTGCCCAGGTACTTCATTGGCGCGCGCAACACGCCACCATAACGTTCGTTCTGGGCCAGGCTGGAATTGTTGTAGTTGTCGTTCAGGTAGCCGAACGCCGCAAAGCGTACCCGCTCGGCATTGCGCTGCATTTCGCCCACCGGCTTGTAGTTGGTGCCGTCATAGCTGAAGCAGAGATCGGTGCGCGTCGTCGCTTCGCTTGCATCGCACACCTGCACCTGGACGCGATAGGCCCGCCGCTCCGACAGATTCCCGTTCTTGTACTTGTCGGCGTACGGACCCAAGCTGGAGCTTTCGACCGTGCTTGCGCACTTCGAACTGGAGTCGCTGTCGGAAAAGAAGACGTGGTTGCCACACGACGCAATGTTCAGTGTTGCGTACTTGTACGGTGTGACCTGGCTCGGCGTAACCCCTTGGCCGTCCTTGGTGAAGGTCTTCAGCGGAAAGTAACTGTTGTTCTTGAAGAAATCTGACTGCAGCACGGCGCGTTGGAGCACGGTTTGCGTGCGGGTGTCGATCACGCGGTCGCCACCCGTCATGGCCAGGCGCAGCATGTCAATGGCCGACGACGCGGCCCAGTTCATGAAATTGCCACTGAAAGCGCCGGAACACGTGCGCTTGTCCTTCGTAGCGTCGCCGCTTATCGAGAAGTAGCCGGTCGCGGCGCTGTATGTATAGCACTTCGTACTGTTGAAGTAGCCAACGTACTCCGTATCCGAGGCGTAGGCCGAGCGATAGGCCGCGCCGGTGGTGGGGAATTCCACCGACAGCGCCAGCATCAGGTTCGGGTGCAGGTTCTGCACCTTGCCATACAGTGGCGTCGTGGCGATGGCCACCGTGGGTACGGAAGAGGTTGTTGCGGCGCCGGATGCGGTGGCCCAGCAAAGGGCCAGCAGTGGCAGCAGTCGTTGCAGGATCTTCATGACTTAGGTCCCGGTGCGTAGTCTGATCGGATGTCGGGGTGGTCAGAACAGGGGCGGGCTAGGAGTTCGGCAACGGCTTGCGGAAGTACATCTGCACCATTGCCCGCGTGGTGTCATTGGGGCCAAAGCCAACCGCGGTGACCCGATAGATGTAGCGGATGTCCGTGACGCTGTCGCCAAGCGGTTTGTCCTGGATCACTTCGATCAGATAGCGGGGCTTGCGCGATGGCGTAAGGCCGGTACCGGTCGGAAAGCTCAGGCCGGTGAAGGTGCCGTATTCCACGGTTGTCTGTCCGTTGGCGGCGGTCCAGTTGACGGTGTCCCAGATATTGGTGCCCGCCGGCGAGTTGCGTGTATCGCACAGGCCGATGTCGGGCTGCGACTTTGCCGTGCTCGTGCCGCAGCCTTGGGCAAAGTAGAAGTCCTGGGTCTGGTCGAACATCCAGGCGCGGCTGCCGGTGCTGGCGATGTCGAGTTCGGCGTCGCGTAGCGCGGCTTCTGCTGCCTGGAGTGCGATGTCGAAATCCCGCTGGTTGCGAGAACTGCGTTTGGTATCCAGTGCGGATCGAGCGCCGGCAATGGCCAGCATGGTGATGACCAGCAGCATGATCACCGCGGTGACCAGCGCAACGCCGCGCTGTGTGCGGCGATATATCGGCGCCTTTGGGGGTATCTTCACATGCATGTCGGATCTGCCTTGAGGCAGCTCAGGTAGTTGCGCAGCTGGATGGTCGCGCTGAAGAGCTTGCGCGCGGACCGCAGGTCCTCCGTAGGCTGGAACGACGAATCCTGCAAACTGGCACCGAGCGGGCCGAACATGCTGAAGGTGCCCTGACTACCGGGATCGGTGTTTCCGGTATCGGTGCGAACAACCATCGATACCTTGACGGTCAGGACGGTTTTCCAATCCGCGACGGTCGCTATTTGCGACGCCGTCACATACTTGTCAGGCACCTCGTCGTCGTTGATGCCGACGCCGTACAACACCTGGAACGCTTCCACGCCGGGAACCAGTTCCTGCGCGGTGTAGTTGGCGAGGTCCTCTGTACCATCGGCTTTGCGTTGACGGTATTGGCACCAGAGCGAGGGCTTGCCGTTGGTGCCCCGGGCGACGTAGAGCACCGACACGCTGCGCTGCCGGGCCGCCTGGTCCGAATCCGTATAGCCGGCCGCCGCCTGGCCCGAGCAGTCCACAACGGAGCCGTCCGGCGTCTTGCCGTCAGCGCCGGAGAAGCCGAAAAAGCGGATCATGACGGCATCGCTGTTGTTGACGGCCGCACCCGGGCCGCAACCGAACGATTCAACGCCATCAGCATCGGTGGCGACCCTCGGCGCGGAACAGGCGTCCCGTCCGAGGATCATTGGGTCGGATACTGTCATGAGCCCGCCCTTGTCGTCATTGGATTGCGGCGTGAACGCGGTCTGCTGCAGCAGGCGTGTGACGACCGACATGGCAAAGTTGCCGCGTTCCTGCAGGTTTCCGCTGTCGTCAATGCTGGCGTAGCTGGTCCGGCTCATCATGTAGAACGCCAGGCTCGCGGCGAGCAACAGCAGTGTCAGCACCAGCGTGACCATCAGTTCCACCAGCGTGTAGCCGGACTCCAGGCGGCGAGAGGGGAGGTGTGGGCGGCGCATCAATTGTCGATCCCCGGCATGACGACCATGACGATCTGCGGCGTGGGCGCGCCATTCGCACCACGGGAATCGGCCATGGTCTTGCCGGTCGGTACGTCGGTACCGCCCGTGTCCGTGAAGCGGGAAACCCAGCCGATCTTGACTACCAGTGGCGTACTGTTGACCGGTACGCCTGGGGCTGCGGTACAGCCCCAGGCGTACCCGGTATTCGCGTTGAACGCCGTGGCGTCACGGCACACGACAGCCCGCCCGCCCGGCAGGCTGCTCTTGATCTGCCGCGCCCATTCGGCCTCGTCGAACGTTGCCATCAGGGCCGCGCATGCTGCCGACTCGGCCGCGCAAGGCGTGATATAGGGGTTGTTGGCGTCCGAAACAGTCGGAATGCCTTTGTCTGAGTCGAAGGTGCTGTAGCCGCCAGCGTTGGTGACGTCGTCGTTGGCGCGCATGCGATCCGCCATGTCGGCTGCGATCTGCAGGGCCACGACATCATAGGAAGATTGCTGCGCGAATCGGAATGACTTGATAAGCAGGTTCGCCACGCCAAGCACGCCGAAGGCGAGCACGACAATGGCTACCAATGCTTCAAGCATGGTGAAGCCAGCTGCCTCCCGGCAGCGAGATTGACCCATTTGTGACTCCCGTCCAAAAAAACGACAGTTCTTTTTTGTTCTTTGCGCGGCGCGCTGGAATTCTGTGCGTCCGGGCCTCTGATGGGTCCGGTTCCGCGTGTGGCGACGCTGCTGTGTCGCAGCGTTTTGTATGCGATGGAAACGCGCGCTCGTCCGCCTGCCTCCTAACCCGAAGGAGGTTAGTGCAGATTAGACAGCTTTTTTGGGGAAGTGGCTACCCCTTTCGTGGGGTAGGGGTCGAAAATTCGTCGAGTACGTCGCGGAATTCAGACACATCCTCGAAGCTTCGATACACGGAAGCAAAGCGGATATAGGCGATCTTGTCGAGCTTGCGCAGTTCGCGCATGACCAGCTCTCCTACCTGGCTGCTCGGGATTTCCTTTTCGCCCAGCGCCAGCAGCTTTTCCTCGATGCGCAGGATGGCTTCGTCGATGGCTTCGGCGGAAACCGGCCGCTTGCGCAGCGCCAGCCGCATCGAATCCTTGAGCTTGGCCCGCGAATAGTCCACGCGTGAACCGTTCTTCTTCACGATGGCCGGGAAGAACAGCTCGATGCGCTCGTAGGTGGTGAAACGGCGGTCGCAGGCTTCGCAGCGCCGGCGCCGGCGCACGGCTTCGCCGTCCTCGGAGACGCGACTGTCAAGGACCTGGGTATTGGAATGACCGCAGAAGGGGCATTTCATGCCTGACCACCTGAAGAAATATGCCAGCCCGCATTTTGCATCTTTGAGTTCTGCTGCGGGGTTGTGGCGGGTCAACCGGCGCCGCCAACCCGGGGAGGGCGGCGCCGTTGGTGCGTACTAACTATAGATACGCTTCAGATCGCCCGGGGGGCGATCCACGCCATCGGTCCGATCAGCCGTAGACCGGGAAGCGGCGCGTCAGTGCGGACACCTGCTCGCGAACCTTGGCGATGTTGGCTTCGTCGTGCGGGTTGTCCAGCACGTCGGCGATCAGGTTGGCCACCTGGCGGGCTTCTTCTTCCTTGAAGCCGCGCGTGGTCATGGCCGGCGAGCCCAGGCGGATGCCCGAGGTCACGAACGGCTTTTCCGGATCGTTCGGGATGGCATTCTTGTTCACCGTGATATGCGCGTCGCCCAGAATCTTCTCGGCTTCCTTGCCGGTGATCTGCTTGGCACGCAGGTCCACCAGCATCACGTGGCTTTCGGTCTTGCCCGACACGATGCGCAGGCCGCGCGCGATCAGGGTCTCGGCCAGCACGGCGGCGTTCTTCACCACTTGCTGCTGGTATTGCTTGAACTCCGGCTGCAGGGCTTCCTTGAATGCCACGGCCTTGCCGGCGATGACGTGCATCAGCGGGCCGCCCTGGATACCCGGGAAGATCGCCGAGTTGATGGCCTTCTCGTGCTCGGCCTTCATCAGGATCACGCCACCGCGCGGGCCGCGCAGGCTCTTGTGGGTGGTGGTGGTGACGAAGTCGGCGTGCGGCACCGGGTTCGGGTACACACCGGCGGCAATCAGGCCGGCGTAGTGAGCCATGTCGACCATGAAGTAGGCGCCCACTGCCTTGGCAACCTTGGCGATACGTTCGAAGTCGATGCGCAGGGAGAAGGCCGAAGCGCCGGCGATGATCATCTTCGGCTTGGTTTCCTGGGCCTGCTTCTCCAGCGCGTCGTAGTCGATGTCTTCCTGGGCGTTCAGGCCGTAGCTCACGACGTTGAACCACTTGCCGCTCATGTTCAGCGCCATGCCGTGGGTCAGGTGGCCGCCTTCGGCCAGGCTCATGCCCATGATGGTGTCGCCCGGCTTGAGCATGGCGAAGAAGACGCCCTGGTTGGCCTGCGAGCCCGAGTTCGGCTGCACGTTGGCGGCGTCGGCGCCAAACAGCTGCTTCACGCGATCGATGGCAAGCTGCTCCACCACGTCGACGTACTCGCAGCCGCCGTAGTATCGCTTGCCGGGATAGCCCTCGGCATACTTGTTGGTCAGTTGCGAACCCTGGGCGGCCATCACGGCCGGCGAGGTGTAGTTTTCGGAGGCGATCAGCTCGATATGATCTTCCTGACGCTGATTTTCCTTCTGGATCGCGGCGAAGACTTCGGGGTCGATCTGCTCGATCGTGAAACGGCTGCGTTCAAACATGGCGTGACTCGTCTGTAAAAAGGAAAGCGGACGGCAATATCGATAGGAACATCGGTTGCAGGTCGGCGCAATCGCATTAAAGCGGGAATTACTTCGCGGATAGGGCGCGCGGGAAGGCACTGGCGTCCAGCACCGGGCGGCTCCATGTGGCTGACCGGTACAGGGCGCACCCTGCTTCCCATTCGCTGCCCAGGCGAGCGGCAGGCGCTTTTTACTTCACGCCCAATGAACTTGCGCTTCCTCGTGGTAGTACCCACTGACTTCGCCAGTCGCGCAAGGTGGAATGGTTGCGGCAGAGTTTATGCGAACGCGCCGCGGGCCGCAACCCGGCAGCGGGCGGGCCCGGAGCGCGCGGCGCCTGCGTCGTCAAGGCCTTGTGGCGCATGGCTCGCAACTTGCTGTTGCAAAGTCGCATACGGGTTAACCAGTGCGCTCCGTTACAATGCGGCCCATGCCAAATTTCGTGTGGCCGCTGCGCGTGTATTGGGAAGACACCGACGCAGGCGGCGTGGTGTTTTACGCCAACTACCTCAAGTTTTTCGAACGGGCGCGGACCGAATGGCTGCGCTCGCTCGGCATTGAGCAGCAGAGCCTTGCCGATACGTCCGGCGTGGTCTTCGTCGTACGCAGTACCACTGTGGAATACAATGCGCCCGCCCGGCTGGATGACCAGCTGGAAATCCGTACGCATATCGAACGGGTTGGGCCCGCATCGGTCCAATTCGCCCAGGAAGCCTGGCGCGGGGACTTGCTGCTGGCCAGCGGCAAAATCCGTGTCGGAAGTGTCGACAAAGGCACCTTCCGTCCGGCCCCGATTCCTGCCCCTGTTCTCGCTACTATTAAAAACGCTCGATGAATCCGGTGACCGTCACACAAGACCTGTCGATCATTTCGCTGGTCCTTCACGCCAGCCTGCTGGCACAGGCCGTCATGGCGCTGCTGCTGGCGATGTCCCTGTTCTCGTGGACCTATATCTTCCGCAAGCACCTTGCGCTGCGCTCGGCGCGCACCCAGACGGAAGGCTTCGAGCGGGACTTCTGGGCCGGCGGCGACCTGCAGGCGCTCTATAACAGCGCCGTGAACAACCGCCACAACACTGGCGCGCTGGAGCGCATCTTCGAATCGGGCATGGGCGAATTCCTCAAGGCCCGCGAGCGCAGCAACGACGCCGGCGCCTTGCTGGACGCCGCCCGCCGCGCCATGCGTGCCGCGTATCAGCGCGAGATGGACGTGCTGGAGTCGCATCTGCCGTTCCTGGCGTCGGTGGGTTCGGTGAGCCCGTACATCGGCCTGTTCGGTACGGTGTGGGGGATCATGAACGCATTCCGCGGCCTCTCGAATGTGCAGCAGGCAACGCTTGCGTCGGTGGCTCCCGGCATCGCGGAGGCGCTGGTCGCCACCGCGATCGGCCTGTTCGCCGCCATCCCGGCCGTGATTGCCTACAACCGCTACGCCACGGAGATCGATCGCCTGGCCATCCGGTTCGAAAGCTTCATGGAAGAATTCCTGAACATCCTGCAACGCCAGACGCGTTAAACAGACAGGGGAGCATCAGACATGGCAGCCATCCAGCGCCGCGGCGGTTCGCGCCGCCGGGCCAGCGCCGAGATCAACGTCGTGCCGTATATCGACGTGATGCTCGTGCTGCTCGTCATCTTCATGGTGGCGGCACCTATCGTGAGCCCCGCGGTGGTGGATCTTCCGTCGGTGGCCAACGCCACGCCGCAGCAGCAAACGCCGCCGATCGTCGTCACCGTGCATGAAGATGGCCAGCTGACCGCGCGCGGCAAGGACAGCTCGGGCGGATCGTTCGAGCGCAAGCTCGACAAGCGCGGCCTGACCGATTTCGTGCGCCAGCGCCAGAACGAGAATCCGGACCAGCCGGTGGTGATTGCTGCCGCCAAGACGGTCAAGTATGAAGCCGTACTGGACGTCATGTCTGAGCTCAAGGCCGAGGGCGTCAAGCGCGTCGGCCTGATGGTCAAGTCCAAGTAAGCATTATTGCGTCCCAAAGTGGCCAGCCTCTCGTCACGTCATCCGCAGCAAGGGCCTTCGCGCACGAAGGCCGCCGCCTATCCGTATCAGCCGGTCAAGGAACGCGGCACGATGCGGTCGTTCCTGCTCGCGCTGCTGATGCACCTGTTGCTTGGCATCGTGCTGTACTACGGCGTGCATTGGCAGAGCAGCACGCCGGTGGGCGCCGAGGCCGAACTTTGGGAAGAAGTTCCCGATGTCACGCCCGCGCCGCCGCCCCGCCCGGTGGAACCGCCGGTGCCGACGCCGCCGCAGCCGGCCGTGCGCAGCAAGGTCGAGGAAGCGGCCGACATCGCGCTGGAGCAGAAGAAGCGCAAGCAGGCCGAGGAGGCCGCTGCACGCGAGGAAGCCGCCCGCCGCGAACGCGAGCGCAAGGAACAGGAACAGAAGGAAGCCCAGCGCAAGGAAGAGCAGCGCCAGCAGCAGCTCGAAGCGCAGCGCAAGGAAGACGCGAAGAAGAAGGCTGACAAGGACAAGGCTGACAAGGCAGCGCAGGAAAAGGCCGCCGAAATCGCCCGGGAAAAGGAAAAGGAAAAGGCCGAGCAGCAGCGCAAGGAAGCCGACGCGAAGGCCAGGGCCGAGGCCGACAAGCAGGCCAAGGCCAAGGCAGACGCCGAGAAACAGGCGAAGGCCAAGGCGGATGCCGACGCCAAGGCCAAGCGCGATGCCGCGGCCAACGCGCAGCGCAAGAGCGAACTTGCGCGCCTGCAGGCGTTGGCAGGCGGTGGCAGCGCGTCGTCGAGCGGCGGCGGCGTTGGCAATGCCGCCGGATCGGGCGCGGGCTCGGGCGGCAAGGCGTCGCCGGGCTATTCCGACCGGGTGCGGCGCAAGGTGAAGCCGAACATCATCTTCAATGGCGCGGTGGATGGCAATCCGTCGGCCGTGGTTGCGGTTCGGCTGGCGCCGGACGGGTCAATCCTGTCCAAGCGGCTGGCCAAGTCCAGCGGCGATTCGGATTGGGACAATGCTGTCTTGCGCGCCGTGGAGCGTTCGGACCCGCTGCCGCGTGACGAGGACGGCAAGGCCCCGTCGTTTGAATTCACGATCACGTTCCGCCCCAAGGACTGACCGGCGGGGGTCGAGAGCCATGATTTGCAACATAATGCAACCTTCATCGTTGGCCGCCAGTCCCATCGCTACCATGAACGGTTGCCTGACGCGGCCGGCAGTGTGCAAGACGTACACGCACGGAGCATGCGCCAAGCTGCATGCCGTTCCTGTGCCCGACTTGCTGTGCCCGCCGTACCGATGAATCCCAAAATCGACTGAGGAGCAGCATGCGAAAGCTTTGGGTCCCTAACTGGCTGTCCCGGCGCCAGACTACCAAGATCACCCGCGACCAGGGCCGCCACGCGCTGATGGCCTGGCTGGCAGTGGCGCTGATGTCGGCCGGCGCCGCGCACGCGCAACTGAACGTGGAAATCACCGGCGTGGGTTCGAACCAGTTCCCGGTGGCCACGGCCAATTTCCAGGGCGAAGGCCAGGGCGCGCAGAACCTGACCGCCGTCATCCGTTCCGACCTGACCAACAGCGGCCGTTTCCGCAATATCGATCCGGCCGGCGCCACCGTTGCCGAATCGGCCCAGGTAGACCTGGGCAGCTGGAAGGCCAAGGGCGCCGACGCGTTCGTGGCAGGCAGCGTGACGCCGTCCGGCAACGGCCAGTACGAGGTGCGTTTCCGCCTGTACGACACGGTCAAGGGCCAAAGCCTGGGCGGCCTGGCCTTCAATGTCAGCCAGAGCCAGCTGCGCGTGACCGCGCACAAGATCGCCGACTACATCTACGAGAAGCTGCTGGGCGAACGTGGCGTATTTGCCACGCGCCTGTCATATGTGTCGAAGGTGGGCAACCGCTACCAGCTCCTGATTTCGGATTCGGACGGCCAGAATGCCCAGGTGGCACTGTCCAGCAGCGAGCCGATCATTTCGCCGTCGTGGTCGCCTGACGGCCGCCGCGTGGCCTATGTCTCGTTCGAGGCCAAGAAGCCGGTGGTGTACGTGCATGACCTGGCAACGGGCAAGCGCACGCTGGTGTCGAACCAGAAGGGCAACAACAGCGCCCCGTCGTGGTCGCCTGACGGCCAGCGCCTGGCCGTGGCGCTCTCGCGCGATGGCAACACCCAGGTCTACCTGGTCAACGCCGACGGCTCCGGCCTGCGCCGCATCTCGCGCAGCAGTGCGATCGACACCGAGCCGCAGTTCTCGCCGGACGGCCGCAGCATCTATTTCACCAGCGATCGCGGCGGTGCGCCGCAGATCTACCGTATGCCGGCCTCTGGCGAGGAATCCGGCGCGGCACAACGCGTGACCTTCAAGGGCAACTACAACGTCAGTCCGCGCATTTCGCCGGACGGCAAGTACCTGGCCTACATCTCGCGTTCGGGCGGCTTCCGCCTGCAGCTGCAGGACCTGTCCAACGGTGACGTGACTTCTCTCACGGATACGTCCAACGACGAAGCCCCGAGCTTCGCCGCCAATGGGAAATACATCCTGTATGCCACCCGCGTGGGCGGCCGCTCGGTACTGGCGGCAGTCTCCACGGACGGCCGAACGAAACAGGTTCTGTCACTCCAGTCCGGCGAGGTTCGCGAGCCGTCCTGGGGTCCTTTCATGCAGTAGAAAAAGAGGAGTCTCTCGCCATGTCCCAAATGATGACCAAATCGCTCGCCCTGGCCGCCCTGCTGGCCCTGGGCGCCTGCAGCTCCGGCGTGAAGCTGGACGACGCATCGAAGTCGGGTGCCAACCAGGGCGGCGCCCAGACCGATCCGCGCGCCGTGGCGCCGGTGGTCGCGGCCGACCCGCTGAACGATCCGAACAGCCCGCTGGCCAAGCGTAGCGTGTACTTCGACTTCGACAGCTACTCGGTCAAGTCGGAATACCAGGGCACGCTGCAAACGCATGCGCAGTACCTGACCGCCAACAAGGGCCGCAAGATCCTGATCCAGGGCAACACCGACGAACGCGGCACCAGCGAGTACAACCTGGCCCTGGGCCAGAAGCGTGCCGAGGCCGTGCGCCGCTCGATGTCGTCGCTGGGCGTGCCCGAGTCGCAGATGGAAGCTGTGAGCCTGGGCAAGGAAAAGCCGAAGGCCACCGGCCACGACGAAGCCTCGTGGGCTGAAAACCGTCGCGCCGACATCGTCTACTGATCCACGGAATAATCCTTCATGAAAGCTCGCGTTTCCACCTTGCTGTGGCTGGCCGCTGTCTCCGGCGGCCTGCTGGCAGCCAGTTCCGCGCACGCCGGCGTCTTTGACGACGACGAAGCGCGCAAGGCGGTGCTGCAACTGCGGGACCAGTTCAACGGTTTCCAGGCAACGGCATCGCAGCGTATCGACCAGAGCAGCCGCCAGCAGCTCGACATGCAGAACCAGCTGGAAGGTCTGCGTCAGGAAGTGGCCCGGCTGCGTGGTCAGAACGAGGTGTTGCAAAACACGGTGGACACGCTGCAGAAACAGCAGAAGGATTACTACGCGGACCTGGATGCGCGCCTGAAGAAATTCGAGCCGCAACAGGTGACCGTCGATGGCAAGGAAGGGCTTGCACAGCCGACCGAAAAGCCCGAGTACGACGCCGCGCTGAAGCAGTTCCAATCGGGCGATTTCAAGGGTGCGGGCAACGCCTTCTCGGCGTTTGCGAAGAAGTATCCGCAAAGCCCGTATTTGCCGCTGGCGCAGTTCTGGCTCGGCAATTCGCTCTACGCGCAGCGTGACTACAAGGGTTCGACTTTCGTGCTGCAGAACATGGTGCAACAGTTCCCGACGCATGCGAAGGTACCGGACGCCATGATCGCCATCGCCAACAACCAGATGGAATCGGGCCAGAAGGCAGCGGCCAGGAAGACGCTGGAAACGGTGGTGTCGAAGTATCCGGGCACCGAAGGCGCCCAGGCCGCCAGCAACCGGCTGAAGACGCTGAAGTGACCGACCGAGGTACGGAAGCCAGGAAAGAGCCCGCAACTTGCGGGTTTTTTCTTTTTCGGGGGTAGCGACGACGGCATGGCGCCGTTGCTGCGCCATGGCCCCCATCACCCCCGCCTGATCCTTTCCGGGGCGCCGGCGGGCTAAAATGTGCGATTCGCCCAACGCGGCGTATTTGACAGCGCGCTTGTTCCGCGCGCACCCCATCATGACCCAACGTGCAATCGTCCTGCTTTCCGGCGGCCTGGACTCCGCCACCGTGCTTGCCATGGCCCATGCGGCCGGCTTCGAAACCTATGCGTTGTCGATGCGCTACGGCCAGCGCCATTCGTCCGAACTGGATGCCGCGAAGAAAGTGGCCGCCGCGCTCGGCGCCACGCGCCACGAGATCATCGACCTGGACCTGCGCCGCTTTGGCGGGTCGGCCCTGACCGACGATGCGCTCGATGTGCCCGTCGACGGCGCCACCGGCGGCATTCCGGTGACGTATGTGCCGGCGCGCAATACGATCATGTTGTCGCTGGCGCTTGGCTGGGCCGAGGCCATCGGCGGTCGCGACCTGTTTTTTGGCGCCAATGCGGTGGACTACTCCGGCTATCCCGATTGCCGCCCCGAGTACGTCTCGGCTTATGAAACGCTCGCCAACCTGGCCACCAAGGCCGGTGTCGAGGGTGACCGCTTCCGCGTGCACGCCCCGATCATTGACATGACCAAGGCCGAAATCATCCGTGCCGGCGTGAAGCTGGGCGTCGACTATGGCCTGACCGTGTCGTGCTACAAGGCCGATGACGAAGGCCGCGCCTGCGGGGTTTGCGATTCCTGCCGTATCCGCAAGGCCGGCTTTGAGCAAGCCGGCGTAGCCGATCCGACACGTTATCAGCCGGCTGCCTGATGGCCTGAACGCCTGAACAACCGGCCGGCCATGACGAGAGGCGCCGCCGACGAGTGCCTCCGTTCAGAAAAATCAGAAATCTACGAGCCCCCAGTCACCACATGCCCGAAATCGACATCCCAGCGCTCACGCACACCGTCCTGCTGAGTACCTTTGTCCTGACCTTCCTGTTTGGCGCCGTGCTGCAGCGCACGCACTTCTGCACGATGGGCGCCATTTCCGACATCGTCAACATCGGTGACTGGAGCCGCATGCGCATGTGGATTCTGGCCATTGGCGTGGCGATGATCGGCACCGGCGTGCTGGCGTGGGCGGGACTGATCGACCCGACCAGGACCATCTACACGTCGGCCCGGCTCGGCTGGCTGTCGGCGGCGGTGGGCGGGCTGCTGTTCGGCTTCGGCATGGTGCTGGCGTCCGGCTGCGGCAGCAAGACGCTGGTGCGCATTGGCGCGGGCAACCTGAAATCGCTGGTGGTGTTCGTGTTCCTCGGGCTGTCGGCGTACATGACCTTGCGCGGCCTGTTCGGGGTCGTGCGCGTGAATACCGTCGATGCAGTGGTGCTGCCGCTGCCGTCCACGCAGGACCTGCCGTCGCTGGTGGCGCACGCGACCGGCATGGCGCGCGGCACGCTGCAGCTGGCGCTGGGCGTGGCGATCGGCGCGGTGCTGGTGCTCTGGGCGCTGGTCGGCAACGGCTTCCGGACGTTCGACAACCTGCTCGGCGGCCTGGCCGTCGGGCTGATCATCGTCGGCATGTGGTACGTGTCTGGCCACCTTGGCTATGTGTCGGAAGACCCGAATACGCTCGAAGAACTGTTCGTCGGCACCAACAGTGGCCGCATGGAAAGCCTGAGTTTCGTGGCGCCGTACGCATACACGCTGGACTGGCTGATGATGTTCAGCGACAAGAGCAAGGTGCTGACAATCGGCATCGTCAGCGTCTTCGGCGTGATCGCGGGCGCGGGTGCCTATGCGCTGGTATCGCGCACGTTCCGCTGGGAAGGATTCGGCAATGCCGAGGACGTGGCCAATCATATGATCGGCGGCATCCTGATGGGCGCCGGCGGCGTGACCGCCCTGGGCTGCACGATCGGGCAGGGGCTGTCGGGCGTATCGACGCTGGCCATCGGTTCGTTCATCGTGTTCGCGACCATCATCGTCGGCGCAATCCTGGCCTTCAAGTACCAGATGTGGCGTCTGGAACGTATGGCCTGAGTGGCGCTTGACGTGCCCGAAGCTTGACACCCCATAGGGGCCTCCCTATAATCGCGGATTCAGTTTTTCCGGGTCGTTAGCTCAGTCGGTAGAGCAGCGGACTTTTAATCCGTTGGTCGCGTGTTCGAGTCACGCACGACCCACCAGCATTCCCAGAAGGGCCTGTGGCGAAAGTCACAGGCCCTTTTGTTTTGCCCGCGCCTTGTCAGCACTTCTCTGCGCAATCGGGTCGCCGGCCGTTTGGTCCATGCGCAAACGCACGTAACAGATCAGGCAGCGTGCGCCGGCGCTGCCTAGAATGAATTTCCCGGTTCCCCAAAGGCCGATGCGCAGACAACCATGCAGCGGATTGCAGGCCACCTGGCACTCTTCGTCGTCCTGGCATTCTGGATTGCCGATGTGACGTGGGCTTCCGACATATCGTGTCCGCACGCCTATCGACCACGGTGTGATGTTTCCGCCCCGGCCGGTACCTCCTGTTCGGAGCCTGTGCGGCACCATGCGCGCGGCTCGCAGTTGATCTGCGAGTACGCGATGCTGCACGAGACCTACGAGGCCATCTACGCCGATCAGCAGCGCAGGCGGTACGCCGGCACGCTGCGCAGGGCGGATCTCGATGCTTGGCGCAGGGCGCGTGACGCGTGCACGACGGTCCGGTGTCTTGACCAGTTGTTCGCGGATTGGCGCAGGGCGTCACCCGGGACGGCCACCCGCGAAGCAGCGACACAGAAGCCGCCAGCGATGGCCGACAACCGGGCGGTCAGGCGAACGCAGCCGGCACTGCCGGCGCCGCGCGCCATGCCGGCCAGGGATGCAGAAATGTCGCCGGTTAGCGCGACGGAAGATCTCAATCTTCCTGCCCCGGTGTTCGAATCCGTGCCGATGTCCCTGCGCGATTCGCTGCCGCCACTGCCGCCAGTTGCCCCCCGTGTGCCGGGCCGGGCGAACAATGCGCCGGCGCCATTTGGATCGCTGGCGTGGCTGTCGTGGATCGTGGTCGCCCTGGCGGCCGGCGCCGGGTTCTATTGGCTGGTCGTGCGCAAGGAAGCCACGCGCTATCTGGATGCGGCCTTCAAGTCGGCTTCGGCCGGGATGTCGTGGCTCAAGACGCTGCCAACCCTGGCCTTCATCCTCACCGGACTTGCGCTGTTGAACGGCGTTTTACTCGTCGTTCTGCTAGGTGGTTGGCCGATGCATATTCCGGGCGTCAATTAACCAGTCTGAGTTAGAGACACCCTGTAACACCTCGTTGACAATTTAACCAGACAAGGCCGGCCACCCAAGGCCGGCCATGGTGCATTCATCGACAGGGCCGGGCCCATGGCCTGGCGCGGGAAGTCTCATATGCAGCAAGCTGGTGGCGGCGGTAGCCTGCCGGCCAATGAGCACGTACTGCGTGTCGTCTGGCCGTTTGTCCCGGTGGTTCTGGCGCTGGCATTGTTTTGCATCGCCAGTGTGGACGTGTTGTCCGCCGCACGGGGCTTCGTGGCCGGCGAGAGCCTCTGGACCAAGGGGCAGAAGGCGGCGGTCTTTCATCTGCTGCGCTACGCCGAAAGTCGCGATGAAGCCGACTACGACGCCTATCTGGCCGGCGTCGCCGTGCCGCAGGGCGACCACCAGGCGCGCCTCGAACTCGAAAAACCCAACTACGACCACGCCCGCGCGGTGCAGGGACTCCTGACCGGCGGCAATCACCCCGACGATGTGCCCGGCATGATCCGCCTGTTCCGGTATTTTCGGAATGTGCCGGAGATCGACGAGGCGATTTCGATCTGGGCGGCTGCCGACGTGGAGATCGCACGGCTCGATGTCATGGCGCGTCGGCTGCGCGAGCGCGTGGGCGAGCACGGCTGCGACGCCGCCTGCGTGATGCCGCTGCAGCGCGATATTGCCGATATCGATGCATTGCTGACGCCCATGGAGGCGGCCTTCTCCGCCGCGCTGGGCAAGGCGTCGCGGCGCGTTCGGGGGTTGCTGATGTGGGGATCGGCGGGGCTGGCGTTGACGTTGCTCGCCTGTGCCTCATGGATGTCCACCCGGGTGATGAGCCGGCAGCGCCAGCTTCGGCACGCCCTGACGGTCAGCGAGGAACGCCTGCAACTGGCCGTGGCCGGGAGCACCGACGGCCTGTGGGACTGGCATCCCCACCGGGGCGAACTGTATTTCTCGCCACGCTGTGCCGAAATGCTCGGCTATGGCCCCCATGAACTGCCGCATGCGCGTGAGACCCTGCTGGCCCTGATGCATCCAGCCGATGTGGCCGAATTCGACCGGCGCCTGGTGGTGCATGTGCGCCAGGGCACCCCGTACGACGTGGAACTGCGCCTGCGTCGCAAGGGCGGCGGCTATCTGTGGGTCAGGGCCAGGGGCCGCATGGTGCGTAGCGCGATCGGCAAGGCGACGCGCATGGCTGGCTCGCTGAGCGATATTTCCGACCGCAAGCGGTCCGAGGCGCAGCTGTTTGCCGAAAAGGAGCGCGCGCAGGTCACGCTGCAGGCCATCGGCGACGCGGTGATTACCACCGATGTCTGGGGGCGCATCCAGTCGCTGAACCCGGTGGCCGAGACCATGACCGGCTGGACCGATGCGGAGGCCGCCGGCTGTTTCCTGCAGCAGGTCTGCCGGCTGCATGACGAAGCCACCCGCGAGCCGGTTGCCGACCTGGTGCCGCGCGCGCTGGCAGGCACCTGGCCCGGCCAGATGGTGATGCTGCTCGAGCGCCGCGAGCCTGCCGCGCAGGGGGCCACGCTGGCCGTCAAGCCATCGGTGGCGCTGATCCGGGACAAGGGCGGACAGGCGATCGGCATCGTGGTTGTCCTGCACGATGTCAGCCTGGAGCGGGCCCACGCCGCGCAACTGGCTTACGAGGCCAGCCACGATCCGCTGACCGGTCTGGTCAACCGGCTGGAATTCGAGCGGCGGCTTGGGGCGGCCGTGGCGCGCGCCCAGCATGAAGGCTGTACGCACACGCTGATGTATCTGGATCTCGACCAGTTCAAGGCCGTCAACGACACCTGCGGACACGCGGCTGGAGACGAACTGATCTGCCAGATCGCCGATGTCATGCGGCATCAGCTACGGCGCAGCGACACACTGGCCCGGCTGGGGGGCGATGAATTCGCGGTGTTGCTGGAGTATTGCGCCGCCACCGATGGCGAGCGCGTGGCCGAAGGGCTGCGTAGTGCCATCGCGGCCTACCGGTATCGCTGCCACGATCATGAATTCTCGATCGGGGTCAGCATCGGCCTGGTACGGGTCGACGAACGTACAGCCAAGCGCGAGGATGCGCTCGATGCGGCCGACCTGGCCTGTTACCAGGCCAAGCGCGAGGGCCGCAATCGCGTGCAGGTCGGCTGATCCGGCGCCTGATCAGGGTTGGGAGGCCGGAGGCGCAGCCGCGGGGGGCGACGGCACCAGCGGGTCGCGGAAGCCGGTATCGACCGGCACCGCCACCGCCCGCGCGGCCGACGCCGCGTGCGCATGCACCTGCGGCTGCGCGCCGTGCCAGGTCTTGTAGGCCCAGTATCCGGCGCCGGCCAGCATGCCGAGTTTCGACACCTTCCAGGCCACGCGGCCGATCGGGGTCTTTCGCAGCAAGGGCAGGGCCAGTGTGATGGCCGTACTCACCAACGGATAGTCGCGCGTGATGCCGAACAGCTTGAGCCAGCCCGACGGGCGGGTCATGCGAGGCAGCCAGGCGCCCAGGCTGGTCATGCGGCGGGCGCCACCCTTGACCTGACGCAGCGCCTGCACGGCGTCGTAGCGTTCCAGTGCGGCGCGCGTGATCAGCAACTCCTTGCGCACGGCCAGCGGCAGGCGAACTTCGCGCGTGAAGCGGACCGGACGGGGGTGCTCGTGGCGCGGGCGGCTGTCGATCGAATCGTCTTCGGGGGTGGTCATTGGCGCAGCATCTCCCGGTCCTTGTCCAGCTCGGCCAGCGTGGATTCAAACAGCGGCGGGGCGTGGCGGACCTTGTTGCGAGCCACCAGCAGGCAGAGGCCGGCGCAAATCAGGTAGAACAGCACGATCGCGCCCAGGGCCTGCCAGCGATAGCTTTCCCAGAACAGGATGGCGACCAGCAGCGTGAAAGTCATCAGCGCCATGCTGAAGAACACCAGCCCGAACAAGGCCAGCAGCGCAACCTTCATCAGCCGCTCGCGTTCCTCGGCCAGTTCCACGCTGGCCAGCTCCAGGCGAGTCTGCAGCATCGACACCACGGAACCGGCGAGGTTGCGAAGGGATTCGAGGAACTTGGGGGAATGGGATTCGCTCATGCGGCTCCGGCGAAAAATCGATGCGCCGGCATGGGCGGCATCTGCGAGGGATGGACCGGCAGCGGCATGATGGGGCCGCGCCAGTCCGTCTTCAAGACTGCATGCACCCGGCGCAGATGCGCGGCCGGGGCTGGTAATGCGTATTGCTACGGTACTACAGCGCTGCTTACTTGCGGTTCAACAGCAGACCGATCAGCAGGCCCACGCCGGCTGCCACGCCCACGGCGCGCCACGGATGGTCATGCACGTAGTCGTCGGTGGCGCGGGCGGCCGCCTTGCTCTTGGTCACGACGGCATCCTGCAGGTCCTGGGCCTTTTCCTTGGCCTGCTTCAGCAGGCCCATGCCACGCTCGCGCAGTTCGGCGGCTTTCTCGCCGGTGGTCGAGGCCGCTTGCTTAAGCAGTTCTTCGGCGTCGGACAGAACGGTCTTGACATCGCTCATCAGTTTCTCCTGTTGCGGGCGGTTAGGTTCAAGTGGGTGACATTTTGCCTTGCCCGCTCGGGCTTGTGGCATTTCTTGTCGTCCACCTAGCATATGTGGCGGCTGCCCATCGTTTCAAGCTCGCCGACACAATGCCGTATCGCTGTCACCAACGTGCCATCGGCCCCGGGGCAGGTTGCCACAAGGAACCATGGCCCGATCACCCGGGTCTTTATGACTTCGAGTGATTTTGTAGTGACTTTATATTCGTTTGGGTTGGATGGCAATCCAACTAAGCTGGTTCACCGGTTTTTACCTTTCCTTACGTTGGTTTATTTTCCGTTTCTCTGGAGGCTTCATTCATGGCACTGCGTCTTGGCGATATCGCACCGGACTTCGAGCAAGAATCGAGCGAGGGCCGCATCCGCTTTCACGACTGGCTGGGCGAAGGCTGGGGCGTCCTGTTCTCGCACCCGGCCGACTACACCCCGGTGTGCACGACGGAACTGGGCCTGACCGCCAAGCTGAAGGAAGAGTTTGCCAGGCGCAACGTGAAGGCCATCGCCCTGTCCGTGGACAGCGTGGAGTCGCACAAGGGCTGGATCCAGGATATCAACGACACCCAGTCCACCTCGGTCAATTTCCCGATCCTGGCCGACAGCGACCGCAAGGTATCCGAGCTCTACGACATGATCCATCCGAATGCGAATGAGACGCTGACCGTGCGTTCGCTGTTCGTGATCGACCCGAAGAAGAAGGTCCGCCTGATCATTACCTATCCTGCAAGCACAGGTAGAAATTTCAATGAAATCCTGCGCGTCATCGATTCGCTGCAACTGACCGATCACCACAGCGTGGCCACGCCGGGCAACTGGCAGGATGGCGACGACGTGGTCATCGTGCCGTCGCTGAAGGACGAAGAGGTGATCCGCCAGAAATTCCCGAAGGGCTACAAGGCGGTGCGTCCGTACCTGCGCCTGACGCCGCAACCGAACAAGTGAGAAAAAGCCGGGCGCGGGGTTGGTTCCCGGCCCGGCTCAGTACTGCTTTACCGATGTCGTAAAACGGCGGGGTCGTGCCCGTCGTCTCCTTGGTAGTGTGCTTCTGCCCGGCTTTCCAGCCGGGCTTTTTTACGTCCGGGCGATCAGAAGAATGCCTGCAGGCCGGTCTGGGCGCGGCCCAGGATCAGCGCGTGGATGTCGTGCGTGCCTTCGTAGGTGTTCACCACTTCCAGGTTCACCACGTGGCGGATCACGCCGAATTCGTCCGAAATGCCGTTGCCGCCCAGCATGTCGCGCGCCACCCGGGCGATATCCAGCGACTTGCCGCACGAATTGCGCTTCATGATCGAGGTGATTTCCACCGCGGCGGTGCCTTCGTCCTTCATGCGGCCCAGGCGCAGGCAGCCTTGCAGCCCCAGCGTGATCTCGGTCTGCATGTCGGCCAGCTTCTTCTGAACCAGCTGGGTCTGCGCCAGCGGGCGGCCGAACTGCTTGCGGTCCAGCGTGTACTGGCGGGCGGTGTGCCAGCAGAATTCCGCGGCGCCCAGCGCGCCCCAGGCGATGCCGTAACGGGCCGAGTTCAGGCAGGTGAACGGACCCTTCAGGCCCTTCACGCCCGGCATGATGTTCTCTTCGGGCACGAACACCTGATCCAGCACGATTTCACCGGTGATCGACGTGCGCAGGCCCACCTTGCCATGGATGGCCGGGGCGCTCAGGCCCTTCCAGCCCTTTTCCAGGATGAAGCCGCGGATGTCTTCCTTGCCGTCTTCACCGGCCAGCTTGGCCCACACCACGAAGACGTCGGCGATCGGCGAGTTCGTGATCCACATCTTGGCGCCGCTCAGTTCGTAGCCGCCGTCCACTTTCCTGGCGCGGGTGACCATCGAGCCCGGGTCGGAGCCGTGGTTCGGCTCGGTCAGGCCGAAGCAGCCGATCCATTCGCCGGTGGCCAGCTTGGGCAGGTACTTCTGCTTCTGCGCTTCGCTGCCGAATTCGTAGATCGGCACCATGACCAGCGACGACTGCACGCTCATCATCGAGCGGTAGCCCGAATCCACACGCTCCACCTCACGCGCGATCAGGCCGTAGCTGACGTAGTTCAGGCCCGGGCCGCCGTACTGTTCGGGGATGGTCGGGCCAAGCAGGCCGAGTTCGCCCATCTCGCGGAAGATCTCCACGTCGGTCTTCTCGTTGCGGAACGACTGCAGCACGCGCGGCATGAGCTTGTCCTGGCAATAGGCCGCCGAAGCGTCACGGATCATGCGCTCGTCGTCGGTCAGTTGCTGGTCCAGCAGCAGGGGGTCGGCCCAGTGGAATTCGGCGTTGGCAGCCATGGAGGTCTCCTTCTTTGGTGGCGCGGTGAAGGCATTGACGCCTTCATTCGATCCGGTCGATCAAAAAGTTTTGGTTCCGCATTGCGGAACCTTGTTCCGATGAGCTAGTATAGCTGAACCGATTCGCGCTGCAACAGGGGGAAAATCCGCCCCCCGATGATTTGCGTTCGGCAATCGACCAACTTCCACAGGAGCTGTCTCTTGGCCACATCCGCTGTCACCGCCGCCGAGCCGGTCCAGAAGGAACGCGAGAGCGACCCCAATTTCGTGACGGCCCTGGCGCGGGGGCTGGAACTGCTGCGCTGCTTCCGCACTGGCGAGGCGATGCTGGGCAACCAGGATTTCGTGCGCCGCACCGGCTTTCCGAAGGCGACCGTGAGCCGGCTGGCCGGCACGCTGGTGCAACTGGGCTACCTGCGCTACGACGACAGCCTGGGCAAGTACGCGCTCGATGCCGGCGTGCTGGCGCTGGGTTTTTCCTACCTGTCGGCGTCCGACGTGGTGACGCTGGCGCGGCCGCACATGCTGGCCTTCGCGCAGTCGTACGGGGTGTCGGTGTCGCTGGGCAAGCGCGAGCGCATGGAAGTCATCTACATGGAATCGATCCGTAACGATGCCGGCGTGATGCTGGGTCTGGGGGTGGGATCGCGCCTGTCGCTGGTGTCGAGTTCGATGGGCCGGGCCTACCTGGCCGCGCTACCGGCGGCGCGGCGCGACAAGGTGCTGGCGGAGTTCGCCCAGACGTACCCGGAACAATGGAAGCAGCAGGAGGCCCCGATGCGGGCCGCGCTGGCGCAGGCCGAGCGCGACGGGTACGCCGCGTCGTTCCGCGACTGGCACCCGGCCATTCACGCCTGCGCGGTGGCGTTCAAGCCGGTGGGTGAGAAGGATCTGCACATGCTGAGCTGCAGTGCGTCCTACGGGGCCGTCAGCGAAGAGACGTTCCACCAGAAGCTGGCGCCCGCGCTGCAGGCGCTGGGGGCCAGGCTGTCGGATCCGGCGGGGCGATAGCAGATGACTCGCGCCGGCTCTCCCGCCACGCGGTGTGCGGGAGAGTGGAGCAGCCGGCGGCCGGTCAAAGATCCGTCCGCAGTTTCCACAGTTCGGGGAACAGCACGACATCGAGCATCCGGCGCAGGTAGCTGACGCCTTCGGTGCCGCCGGTGCCGCGCTTGAAGCCGATCACGCGCTCCACCGTGGTCACATGGCGGAATCGCCATTGGCGGAAGGCATCCTCCAGGTCGACGAACTTTTCGCCCAGTTCGTAGAGTTCCCAGTGCGCCGACGGGTTGCGATACACCTCCAGCCAGGCCGCCTCCACTGACGCGTTGTACTGCGTCGGCTGGGTCCAGTCGCGTTCCACCACGTCGGCGTCGATCTGGAACCCACGCCGCGCCATCAGCCGGATCGCCTCGTCGTACATCGACGGCGTATGCAGCGCCGTTTCCACCAGTTCCAGATGTTCGGTCCGGTGCGCGTGGGGCCGCAGCATGGCCGCGTTCTTGTTGCCCAGGATGAACTCGATCTCGCGATACTGGTACGACTGGAACCCCGACGACGCGCCCAGGTACGGGCGCATGGCCGAGTATTCGGGCGGCGTCATGGTGGCCAGCACGTTCCAGGCCTGCACCAGCTGATCCATGATGCGCGATACGCGCGCCAGCATCTTGAACGCCGGGCGCAGCTGGTCGGTCTTCACCCCATCGCGGGCGGCGCGCAGTTCGTGCAGCATCAGCTTCATCCACAACTCGGTGGTCTGGTGCTGGACGATGAACAGCATCTCGTTGTGGTCCGGCGACAGCGGGTGCTGCGCGCTCAGGATCTGATCCAGGCCCAGGTAGTCGCCGTAGCTCATGTCGCGGGCGAAGTCCATCTGCGCGCCATGCCAGCCTTCCGCGCCGGCCACGTCGGCCGCCTCGGCCGGCTGGCTGCCGTGCCCCATCGGGCATCCCTTGAATTCACTCATGATGTGCTCCGCTCAGGTCACCGCCGTGCGCACCGCAAAGCGGGGGTCGCGATAGGTGCCGCTGTCCAGCACGTCGCGCATGATCTCCACGGCGTCCCAGACTTCGGTGAAGGTCGTGTAAAGCGGTGTGAAGCCGAAGCGGGCAATGCCGGGTTCGCGATAGTCGCCGATCACGCCGCGCTCGATCAGGGCGGCCACCAGCGCGTAACCGTCCGGATGCGCAAAGCTCACCTGGCTGCCGCGCCGGGCATGCGCGCGCGGCGTGACCAGCGTCAGCGGGTGCGTGGCGCATCGTGATTCGACGAGTTCGATAAACAGGTCGGTCAGCTTGAGCGACTTCGCGCGCAACGCGCTCATGCTGGTCTGGGCGAAGATGTCCAGGCCGCATTCGACCATCGCCAGCGACGTGACCGGCTGCGTGCCGCACAGGAAGCGGCCGATGCCCTCGGCGGGCGCGTACTGCGGCGACATGGCAAACGGCGCGCCGTGGCCCCACCAGCCCGACAGCGGTTGCCAGAACTGATCGCGTAGTGCGGGCGCCACCCAGACGAAGGCCGGCGACCCCGGGCCGCCGTTCAGGTACTTGTACGTGCAGCCGATGGCGTAGTCGGCGCGGGCGGCGGTCAGGTCCACCGGCACGGCGCCGGCCGAGTGGGCCAGATCCCACACGGTCAGCACGCCGCGGGCATGCGCGAGTTCGGTCAGGCCGGCCATGTCGAGCATCTCGCCGGTCTTGTAGTTCACGTGGGTGAGCATCAGCACGGCCGTGTCGGCGCCCACGGCGGCGTCGATCTCGTCGGGGCTGTTCACCAGGCGTACCTCGTAGCCCTGCTGCAGCAGGTCGGCCAGGCCCTGGGCGATATAGAGATCGGTCGGGAAGTTGCTGGCCTCGGACACGATCACGCGGCGCGCCGGATCGCGCTGCTGCTGCACGCGCAGCGCGGCGGCCAGCACCTTGAACAGGTTGATCGACGTGGTGTCGGTCACCACCACCTCGTCGTGGCCCGCGCCGATCAGCGGCGCCAGGCGGTTGCCCAGCCGGCCCGGCAGGTCGAACCAGCCGGCGGTATTCCAGCTGCGGATCAGGCCATCGCCCCATTCGCTGCTGACCACCTCGGCGGCACGCGCCGCGGCGGCACGCGGGCGGGCGCCCAGCGAGTTGCCATCGAGGTAGATCACGCCGGCGGGCAGGGCAAACTGTTCGCGCAGCGCGCGGAGCGGGTCGTCCCGGTCCAGCGCCTGGCAGCGTTCACGTGTCAGGTTGGTCATGCTTTCAGTGTCCAGAGGTTCGGAAGGATTCAGAGCGCGCGCAGCACCGCGCGGACCGGGCTCGCATCGAGCGTGGCCAGGCGCAGCGGCAGCGCGATGAGTTCGTAGTCGCCGGCCGGCACGTCGTCGAGCACGATGCCTTCGAGAATGGCCAGCCGGTGGTCGCGCACCGCGTGGTGGGCGTCCATCGTCTTGGAGGTTTCGGGGTCCAGTGACGGCGTGTCGATGCCGATCAGCTTCACGCCGTGGCGGGCCAGCAGCGCGATGGTTTCGGGCGCGACGGCGCAGAACGCCGAATCCCAGGCACCCAGCGGCACCTGCTGGTAGGTCCGCAGCAGCACGCGCGGCGGTACGTCGGCCAGCGCCGACTCGACGTGGTGCGGCTCCACGCGCGGCGCCGCGCCGATGCAGTGGATCACGCGGCAGGGGCCCAGGTAGGCGTCGAGCGGGACATCGCCGATCGGCGCGCCGTCGGCCGCGTAGTGCAGCGGCGCATCGGCATGGGCGCCGGTGTGCGGCGACATCGTGATTCGGCCAACGTTGACCGGACAGTGTTCATCCAGTTGCCAGGCGGGTTCGTGCCGGAACGGTGTGTCGCCGGGCCAGACTGGCGTGGCGTTCGACACCGGCGGGCTGATATCCCAGATCTGGCGCGTGGCGCTGCTGGGTACGTTCGTGGGGGCGTTCGGCATGGTGACTTGCAATCTCCGGGGCGCGTTTCTGAAGACGCGGTGCGTGTGGGGATCATAGTCAAAAGCGCCGAGAAGAGGCTTGCGAAATGGGCCGTCGATCGCGGCATCTTTCGCATAAAATTGTGTGGATCGAACAGAAATACGTGGATTCTTCGAAATGACCCTCGATCCGATTGATTTACGCATCCTCGCGGCCCTGCAAGAGAACGGTCGCATCAGCAATCAGGACCTGGCCGACCGTGTGGCGTTGTCGCCATCTGCGTGCTTGCGTCGCGTGCGGCTGCTGGAAGAAAACGGGGTGATTGGCGGCTACAAGGCGTGGTTTGACGCCGAGCAGCTGGGGCTGGAGATCGAGGCAATCGTGCAGGTGTCGATGCGGCACGACGTGGAAGGCTGGCACGACACGTTCAACGCCGTGGTGCAGACCTGGCCGGAAGTGCTGACCGCCTATGTGATCACGGGCGACAGCAACTACATCCTGCGGGTGCAGGCGCGCAACCTGAAGCACTACTCCGATTTCATCGTGAATCGGCTATATCGCACGCCCGGCGTGATGGATATCCGCTCGAACATCGTCCTGCAGCGGATCAAGACGGACGGATCGCCGCTGGCGATCCTGAAGGACAGCAAGGACGCGAAGCCGTGACTTAGCCTTCGCGGGGCTCGATCTGATCGAGCGGGTCGAGCGGGCACACCGTGGAAAATTGCGCGCCCTGGAACACCAGCGGCTCGCCGCCAGCGTCGAGAATGCCGCAGCGTTCCACCTCGCCGACGAAGATCACGTGGTCGCCTTCGTCATAGCGGCTGCGATTGTGGCACTCGAACCAGGCCAGGGCATTGGCCAGGATGGGCAGGCCGGTCTCCGACAACCGATGGTCGACGCCGGCAAAACGGTCGCCCTTGAGCGTGGCAAACCGCTGGCACAAGTCCAGTTGTGATGCGGAGAGCACGTTGATGATGTAGTGCGAGCCATCGCGGAACATCGGCAGGCTGTTGGCGCGCGTGGCCATGCTCCAGAGCACCAGGGGCGGATCGAGCGATACCGAGTTGAACGAGCTGGCCGTAATGCCGACGAATGGCGCACCGTTGGCATGCGAGTGGCCCGCGGCGCGCGTGGTGATTACCGTCACACCCGTGGCGAACTGCGACAGCGCGCGCTTGAAGTGGCGGCTGTCAAAATCGGGGGCGGCGGCCTTGCGGCCCTCGGGGGCAGGGGCGGCGGCCTCAGGCATGCCCATGTCTCGGGCTCCACACAAATCCATGATCTTCATATCGGGATGGCCGGCGCGCATTCAACACGCCAAACCTAATCCTGGGGGGCGGCAATTTCGGTGGCCTGGCGCACACACCTTGCAGGGCCCGAAACGCGTGGCGGACGGCACTTGCGGGTGCCAGCGCAGAGTCGTCGCGCGCGCCAGCAGGCGCCAGTACAGGTGCGATTGTAGCGGACTCCGGACATTGGGCCCTCGTGTGGCCCCTGCGACACATCACACGGTCTTTACGCCAACCGGATTGCACTTGTTTCATTTTTAACGGCAGTTCCGTGCGCCATTGCTTATGCTGGAAAATCGATGCCCCGGGAGCCGGCGCGGCATCCGAACCCCTTAACGCGGGAAAGGGAGCGAGCAGATGGATCACGAACTTGAGATTGCCACGCTCGGTGGCGGGTGTTTCTGGTGCCTGGAGGCGGTGTTCCAGCAGGTGGATGGCGTGCGTGCCGTGGAGTCGGGCTACACAGGTGGCCATATCCACAATCCCACCTATCGCCAGGTATGCGAGGGCGACACGGGCCATGCCGAAGTGGTGCGCGTGACCTTCGACCCGGCCACGATTACATTCCGCGAGATCCTGGAGATCTTCTTCTCGATCCATGATCCGACGCAGCTCAATCGCCAGGGCAACGACGTGGGCCCGCAGTACCGCTCGATCATCTTCACCCATTCCGAGGCCCAGCGCGCCGTGGCCGAGTATGTCATTGGCGAACTCGTGGCCAACAAGGTGTTCGATGCGCCAATCGTGACGCAGCTCGAACCCGAGCAGCCATACTGGCGCGCCGAGATGAGCCACCAGAACTACTACCAGGAACATCCGGCGCAGGGATACTGCGCGTTTGTGATCACGCCCAAGCTGGCCCAGTTCCGGCGCGATTATTCGCACCGGATGCGCCGCTAGGCCGGCAAGGCCGCTTTTTCGAGTCGATCGGCAATGGCCGCGGCCAGCCGGGCGATGCTCAGCGGCGCGCACCCTTCGGCATTGTTGCTGACGATGACGTAGGCCGGCTGGCCGGCGCGCAGCGTGCCCGCCACCACGTCGGCGATGGCGTCGCGCGTGGGGTCGTCGGGGTCCACGAGCTTGTCGAATGGCATGTAGGCCCGTTCGGCCATCGCGTACGAGCGACCCTCGCGCAGCATCCATCGCAGCACCAGCGGCCCGGGGGCGCCGTCGTCCATCAGCGTCTGCGCGTGGGCCTGGCGCGATACCGGCGGCAGGCGGTCGCGCGCGGCCAGGCAGAAGCGCACGCCGCGTTCGCGCAGCAGGCGGATGTAGCGCGGCGTCAGCAGCGCCGGATCGCGCATTTCCACGGCATAGCAGGCGTGTGGGGTCAGGGCGGGGTCCAGCGGCGGCAGCGCAGCCAGGAAGGCGTCGAGCCGCGCGAAGAAAGCCGGGCCGTCGTCGGCCACGCTTTGCAGCGGCGACAACTGGAACAGCAACGGCCCGCAGCGTTGTCCGAGGCCGCCCGTGGCCGGCACGATGAAATCGCGGATCGCGATCTCCGCATCCAGGAACGCCGCGTTGGCCAGGCGCCCGGCGCCATCGGGCCCGCGCAGCCAGGCATCGCACACGCTGGCCGGGGCCTTGACCAGGAAGCGGAAGCCTTCCGGCACCTGTGACGCGTAGCTCAGGTAGTCGGCCAGCGGAATCGGACCATAGAAGCCACGGTCGATGCCCGCCGCGCGCAGCAGCGGATGCTGCCCGCAGGCGCGCAGGCCCTTGCGGGACAGCAGGCTTTCCGTGTACTGGCCGTCGTAGACCAGGCCGTGCCAGCCGGGGTACGACCACGAAGAGGTGCCGAAATACAGGTTGGGCGGCAGCCGGCCGGCGAGCGCGGTCAGCGCGGCATCGGGCGTCCAGGGCTGGACGACCTTGCCAGCGGGCGTCTTCTTTTCGGGAGGGCCGGCCGGGGCGGGCTGGGGCGGGGCGTCCGGCGATGCCGGGGCGTCGCCGAACAGGTCGAGGTTGTTGTCAGTCAAGCGTCAAACGGTATTTCCAATCGGAGACGCGTAAATATAGCGCCGCGAGACCGGGAACGTGTCGGCGGCGCGATTCGCCTTCTGACACACCACCTGGTGCAGTGACATGATGCTGTTGGTGAACGCGTGCTCGCAGCCGGCCAGGTAGACCCGCCAGATGCGGTACTTCTTCTCGCCCACCATGGCCCGGATCGCGTCGGCGTTGGTCTCGAAGTTGTCGGCCCAGTGGCGCAGCGTCTGGGCATAGTGCCGGCGCAGCAGTTCCACGTCGAATGCCTCCAGGCCGCCCTTGGCCATGGTATTCAGCACCATGCTGATGTGGGGCAGTTCGCCCTGCGGGAACACATAGCGGTCCATGAAGCCCGAGCCATCGAGCGGCACCGCGCCGCTGTCGGGGTCGGTGGCCGTGATGCCGTGGTTCATCGCCACGCCATCGTCCTTGAGCAGGTCGCGCATGCGGCTGAAGTAGCCGATCAGGTTGTCCTTGCCCACGTGCTCGAACATGCCGACGCTGGTGATGCGGTCGAACTGGCCCTGGATGTCGCGATAGTCCTGCAGCCGGATCTCGATGCGGTCCTGCAGTCCGGCCGCCTTCACGCGCTCGGTGGCCAGGTCGAACTGGTTCTGCGACAGCGTGATGCCCACGCACTGCGCGCCGAACTTCTGCGCCGCGCGGATCACCAGCGCGCCCCAGCCGCAGCCGATGTCCAGCAGGGTCTGGCCCGGCTGCACGCGGATCTTGGTCAGGATGTGGTCGATCTTCTTGAGCTGCGCGGTGGCCAGGTCTTCGGTGCCGTCCTCGAAATACGCGCACGAATACACCATGCGCGGATCGAGCCAGAGCTGGTAGAACGCGTTGGAAACGTCGTAGTGATATTGGATCGACGCCTTGTCTTCGGAGCGGCTGTGCGTGAAGTGCTGCGCCACGCGGGCCAGGGCGCCGCCCGCACTGCGCGCGGCGGCTGCCGACAGGCCGTAGGCCATCTTGATGATATCGGCCAGGCGGCCGTCGAGATCGATCTTTTCCTGGACGTATGCCTCGCCGAGGTTGTCCAGGCTTGGCGTGAGCAGCAGCGGCAGGGCCGAGGCCTCGCGTACGGTCAGCGTGACCTCGGGTTTGTCGAAGTTGCCCAGCTGGTATTCAGTGCCATTCCACAGCCGTAGCCTGACAGGCAGGTTGGCGTGTTCGCGCACGTCGGAAATCCAGCTATCAAGCTGCTTGTCGATTGCTTGCTTGAAGAACATGCGGCTTTCTCCCGATTGGTTGATGATCCCTCTCGAATGAAATGCCCCGTGGTCGGCTGCGCAGACTGCGTAGTGGAACGCAGCACTGGCCCTGGGGGCGCACCGATGCATGGCCGGTGCGGCAACCCAGCAACTTTACGCCAATTCGCCGAATTGTGCAGTGTGGGCCGCCGCAGTCAGTGCCTGTCAGTACAAGCAGACATTGACGATGCAGCGATTCGTCGCGCCATGCAGCGACCTGCCCGTGGTGCCGAGCATCAGGGTGACAACCGGACGATCTGCCAGCTGCCATCGGCCTGCTGCCGGAACGCGATGCGGTCGTGCAGGCGCGACGGCCGGCCCTGCCAGAATTCGATCCACGTGGGCCGCAGGCGGTACCCGCCCCAGTGCGGCGGGCGCGGCGGGTTGTCGCCGAACTTGCTGCGGAAGTCGGCTTCGCGTGCCTCCAGCACGTCGCGGCCGGCAACTTCGCGGCTTTGCTCGGAGGCCCAGGCGCCCAGGCGCGATCCGAGCGGACGCGACGCGTAGTAGGCATCGCTCTCGGCATCGTCCACCTTTTCGACGACGCCTTCGACGCGCACCTGGCGTTCGAGCTGCACCCAGTGGAACAGCAGCGCCGCGCGCGGGTTGGCTTCCAGATCCAGGCCCTTGCGGCTTTCGTAGTTGGTGAAGAACGTGAAGCCGTTGGCGTCCATGCCCTTGAGCAGCACGATGCGCGCCGAGGGCTGGCCGTCGGCGCCCACCGTGGCCAGCGTCATCGCATTGGGTTCGGGCAGCTTGGCCTGCATGGCTTCGTCGAACCAGTTCTGGAACTGGCGGATCGGGTCGCCTGCCACGTCGGTTTCGGAAAGGGCGCTCAGCATGTAGTTGCGGCGCAGATCAGCGAGTTGGGTCATATCGCATATCGAAGAGTCGGGCCGCACGGACAACCATGCGGACGAGGATGCTTCGAGTATAGCGAATGCGCCGCACACCGCATTTGCGCCATGGCAAAGCGGCATCGCAGTTTTACTAGTCTGCGCGATTCAATATTCGCCGGTGACTAGTCCGACAGTTTTGGTGCAGCGAGCTTTTGCGTCTGGCGCCGCGAGTAGTAGTTGGCCATGCCCATCGCGCCGGCCATCGACAGGAAGATGGGCAGCATGCCCAGCGCCGTGCCCACCACACCAAACGTGAGCGGCCACACAACCTGGCTGGTATTGAGCACGGCCGAGCGCAGCCCCAGCGCCTCGCCAGCACGTCCAGAGGGCGAGGCCGTGTGGAGGATGTTCATGACGTTGGGCTGGGCGCTGCCCAGCGCCAGGCCCAGCACGAACGCCAGGCTGCACATGAGCCAGAAGTGCGAGACGAACGGATAGACCACGTAGGCCAGCGCACCCACCAGCAGCGCCAGGCGGATGATCTTCCATTCCGAGAAATGGCGGGACACCATCGGCATGGCAATCCGGATGGCCAGCGTGGCAATCGAGAACGCCCCGAGCACCCAGCCGATCATCGACGGCGACAGGCCGATATGCGTGCCCTGGATCGGAATCAGGAACGCGTGCAGGTCCCACGCGGCGGACAGTACCGCGCTGGCGACGAACACGGCACGCAGTTCGGGGTGGTGGAGCAGGTCCAGCGTGGAGTGGCGCGAACCGTCCTCGATGGCGATGCGTCCCGCGTTGCCGCCCGTCGCTGGCAGGCGCGGCCGCACATACTGCAGCCCGGCCTGGCCCAGCAGCGCCACGCCCACCAGGATGCAGAACGCGGTACGAAAGCCCGCGTGTTCGATCGTATAGCCCATGGCCACGGGCCCGAGCGTGCCCGAGATAGACAGCCCCAGCGCATGCAGCGTGTAGTTGCGCAGCCGGGTCTCGTTGGTCGATACCTGCCCGATCAGCAGCTGCATGGCCACCTGGACCAGCATGAACCCCACGCCGATCAGCGCGCATGCCGCGTACAGCGATGCAATGTCGTGCCAGACGGCCGGCAGCAGCGTGCCGGCCACGACCATCAGCGACCCGGCCGTCATCGGCAGTCGCGGCCCGATCTGGTCGATGCGCTTGCCGGCGCGAATCGCCAGGAACATCGGCAGCAGCGCATAGAGCGACATCAGGATGCCCAGCGTGACCGTGGACGCCTTGAGCGAGATGGCAAATAGGGAAACGACGACACGACTGGCGTTGAACGCCACGTGATTGCACACCGTCAGCGCGATCAGCCAGCTGATCGGGGGAACGGCGGCATGAGGCAACGTCATGGCAGGGGGTGCGCGGGGGCGGCGAAGGTGGTTCGCGCCGCCGGCAAGGGTCTCCGATCCGGACGATAAGACGCGCGAAAAAGAAAATCAGTGCGGCCGGAGCCGCACCTTACAAGGCATCGCCTGCCAGACTGGAACCCGGCGAGCGACGGCGTTGCGTGTCGTTGTTCATTAATTAATTGCTTAATCAACGACCAGCCGATTATGCGACTGCCAGTGGGGTCCGCACAACAACGGTGTGAAAGGGCGTGCCAAATCCGCAACACATTCGGTACAGGTGTGTTGCGGATTCGCCAACGTGGGCACGTGCAATGACGAGAGGCGCCCGGGCACCCGGGCACCAGTAGCCGTGCCGGTCGCTAGCCGCCCTGGTAGAGCTGCTTGTCGTGGTCCGGTCGCAACGGTTGCTGCACCGTGGGCCCGGGCATGCGCGGCTTGGTCGGCGGCGGGGCGGGCTCGCCGCGCGCGGCGTCGGACTTCGTCGGCGACTCGGGAATGGCCGGGCCGGCCTGCTGCTGGCCCTTCGGCGCCGCTGGCCCCTGATAGGTCTTGCCCGGCGGCGGGGCGGTAGGCCGCTTCTTGAGTTCCGCCAGGAGGCTTGCGCACTGGCTTTCGTCGCCGCCGCCCGAGATGTCGAGCAAAGGCACCACCATGGCCACCGGCGCGGTCAGCGCCAGCGCCAGCGCGCCGCCGGCACGCAGCGCCAGGATGGCGATATTCGGGCTGACCGACGGATTCTTGAACGTACCGCCCACATACAGCGGCGAGCGTAGCGAGATAATGCGCAGCCCCTTCGAATCGGGATGGATCGTCAGCGCCAGCCGCTCGTCCTTGAAATCGACCGCGCCCTCGGTGGTGATGATGGCGTCCTGCGTATCGAGCACGAACGTCTGGGCCCGGGCAATGCCGTTCTGGAAGCCGAACGCGCCCACGCCGCAGTTGATCTGTACCGGCTTGTCGCCGAACAGCTTCGAGATCACCACGCTGCCCACGTTCAGGCCGATGGCTTCGAGGATGAACTTGCTGACGGTGCCGTTTTCCACCAGCAGCTTGGCCTCGCCGTTCGACGAGCCCATCAGCGCGGCCACCGAATTGCCCGTCGCCGAAAGCTTGGCGCTGCCGTTGACCTCGCCGACGCTGGCGCGGGTGCTTTCCACCTTCGGAAACAGCTGCTTGATCTTCAGGTGCCGCGCGGTCATGTCGACCTTCGCGCCCATCGGCTCGCGCTTGCCGTCGAGCTCGATCGTCGAAACCAGGTTGCCGCCGGCCACGCCGAAGTTGAGCGGGTCGAGCCGCAGCACGCCGTCGGTCAGCTTCAGGTGCGTGGTCAGGTCCGTGATCGGCAGGTCTTCATTGCGCACGATGCGCTTGCCGGTGAATTTCACGTCGGCATCGATCTCGTCCCAGCGTTCGGTGCGGAACGGCGCCACCGGCAGCTTCTTGTCCACGGGCTGCTTCACGGGGCTGTCCTTGGCGGGCTGGCCCGGCTTGGCGCCCCCGCCGATCAGCGGCGCCAGGTCGTCGAACAGCAGCTGCTTCGAAACCAGTTCGCCCGACAGCAGCGGGCGGGGCGAACGCTGCGCGAACGTCAGCGTGCCGCCCAGGTCGCTGCTGCCCACCTTGCCGGTGAAGTCGCGGTAGGTATAGGCCGAGGCCCCCTTCTTGAGCGTGGCCACCAGGCGGCCGCGCGTTTCATACGGCGGCGTCGATGGCAGCACGATGCCGGTCAGGTTATAGAGCGATGCCAGGCTGTCGCCGGCCAGCGTCAGGTTGACGTCGAGCGCGCCGAGGTGGGCCGGGTTCGTTACCGTGCCTTCCATCGTGGCGCGGGTGGCGCCCACGCGCACATCGGCCTGTACCGGATAAGGGGTGTCCACGTCGCGCAGGCTGAGCACGGTACCGGCCTTGCCGGTGGCGTTGATGGTGGCCTTGTTGTAGTGGCCCACGGCTTTCCAGCGGATGCCGTAGCGGTCGTCGTTGCCGGCCTTGCCGCCCTTGTTGTCGTTGGCCTTGGCCTCGGGCGTCGACGCGGCGGAGCCCTGCGACGCCGCCACCGCCGAGGCGTCGGACGGCATCAGCGCGCCGTCGCGGGCCTTGTCGTAGATGGCCTGGTCGCCAATCGTGTCCAGCGTGGCCTGCAGCTGGATCTTCTCGGCAGCGTCGTCCAGCGCCAGGTTGCCGCGCTGGAGCACCACTTCGCCCACATCGAGGTGCCATTTCGACTTGCCCGAGTCGGTCTGCTTGCGCATGTCGAAGGTCCAGTTGTTGCGCTTGTCGGCCAGCCGTTCGAGCCACACGGCCGGGCTGTCGACGACGATGGTCGGCACGTTGATTTCATGGGCCAGCAGCGGCAGCGGGCGCAGCACGAAGATCAGTTCGCGGATCGTGCCCATGCTGGGCGCCTGGGCCCAGTCGGGGTTGCCCACCGAAATGTCTTTGGCCGACAGTCGGGGCCACGGCACGAGCGTGCGCCAGCCGGTTTCCCCCTGGCCACGTTTCCAGGTGACGGTCAGATCGCCATTGATGGCGAAGGGGCGCCCGATCGACTCCGAGACCTTGTCGTTGAGCCACGGCTTGAGCCGGTTCCAGTCGAAGGTCAGGATGATGACGACAAGGATCGCGATCAGCGCCAACGGCGTGAACACGCTCCAGAAAACGATCTTGTGGCGACGCGAGGCGGGCATAAGGGGTGGACTCCTGGTGGCAGCCGTGCGGCGGATCAACCACTGCACAGGTAATTGTAGGGAGCCCCGTCGCGTGTGGTTGTCGGCCTCAGGCTGACATTGCGGTCGTCGGGACGCCTATTTGTCGTGCATTCGCCGGCCGGATGAATTCCCGCCGGTGACATAAAATGCCGGCAGATTTGAGAATTCCACTATGACGATCAGCCCTACGCCCCTGGCAGAGCAGGACCTGCCCGCGCCCCTGTCACACGAAAGCCCTGCCGACGACGACTACCATCGCCGTTTTGGCGGCGTGGCGCGCCTGTACGGCACGCATGGCCTGGCCCGGCTGGAGGCCGCCAATGTGTGCGTGATCGGCATCGGCGGGGTGGGCAGCTGGGCGGCCGAGGCGCTGGCACGCAACGCGGTAGGGCGTATTACCCTGATTGACCTCGATCACATTGCCGCGTCGAACACCAACCGGCAGATCCACGCGCTGGGCGATGCCTACGGCCGCGCCAAGGTGGAAGCCATGGCCGAGCGCATCGTGGCGATCAACCCGCGCTGCCGCGTGACGCAGATCGACGATTTCGTGACCGAAGACAATGTGGCGGATCTGCTATCAGGCTTCGACTACGTGATCGACGCCATCGACGCGGTGAAGGTCAAGACCGCCATCCTGGGATGGGCCCGCCGCGAGGGCGTGCGCGTGATCACGTGCGGCGGGGCGGGCGGTCAGCTGGACCCCACGCGGGTGCGCATCGAGGACCTGGCCCGCACGATCCAGGACCCGCTGCTGGCCAAGGTGCGTGGCAACCTGCGCCGGCAGTGGGGCTTTCCGCGCGATCCCAGGAAGAAGTTCGGCGTCGAGGCGGTCTATTCGGACGAGCCGCTGCGCTATCCCGAGCCCGAGCAGCAGGCGTGCGAGATCGACGAAGTGCCGCCGGCCCCGGTGCGCGGCCCGCAGGGGCTGGCCTGCGCGGGCTTTGGCTCGTCGGTGGCGGTGACGGCGGTGTTCGGATTCGTGGCGGCGTCGGCGGTGATCGGGGCGCTGGCGGCCGGCCAGCCCTAGGCGGCCAACGTCCGCAGCAGGCCGTCGACGGCGGCATCGTCGGGCGCCTGGTTGTCGAAGAAGATCAGCTCGGGATATTCGGCCGGGTCCGGCGAAAACCGCCGGGCGCGATAGGCGTCCCAGTGCGTGAGCTTGTAGGCGTCGTTGGGATTGGCGCGGCGGATGATGCGCGCGTGGGCTTCGTCCTCCGGCAGATGCACCCACACGATCTGGGTGCGCGTGCCGTCCGGTACATGCAGCCACTGGGGATCGGTCAGCAGATGCGCGCGGATTTCGCGCGACAACGGGCCAATCACGATCACGCTGATGCCAAGCATCAGGTTCTCGCGCGCGGTGTCGAGCAGGCCCTCGTATTCGGGGTCTCGCAGATTGTCCAGATAGGCAGGGCTGTCGCGGTCGTTCGGATCGCCGGTGATGGCGCGCATGGCGGCCGCGCTGTAGCGCCCGTAGAGGGTGTCCTTGTCGAGCAGGCAGAACGGTTCGCCGGTGGCCTGCATCAGCGGGCCGATCAGCCGATGGGCGAGAGAAGTCTTGCCGGTGCCTGCGTGGCCGCAGAAGAAGATCAGTCGGGGCATGTCGGTGGCTTGCTGGAAATCCGTCACTTGCCAGGGGCGCGAGCGTCAAGCATACCGTTCTTTGCGGAAAATCAGATCGGACAGCGGCGAAATCGGTATCCTTGCCGCTTATCTCAAAGAAAAGTTTTCAGATCCATGTCTGCAGCACAGAACCCCTACGACGGTCTTTCCTCGGAAGGCTTGCCAGACGAACTCCGGCTGGGCGAGCCCGTCACCGACGCCACGCACGCGGAATTCCTGCAATTGCTCGATGCCGTGGCCAGATCGGACGATGCCGGCTTCCTGGCGGCGTACGACGAGTGGATCGCGCACACGCGCCACCATTTCGAACAGGAAGAGCAGTGGATGGAGGCCATGCAGTTCGGCCCGCGCTTCTGCCATACGAACGAGCACAAGGGCGTGCTGCAGGTGGTGCAGGCCGTGCGCGACAAGATCGCGCAGGAAGTGGAAGATCCGGAGGGCCCCGGCAAGGGCGGGCTGTCGCTGGGCCGCCGCCTGGTGGATGAACTGTCAGGCTGGTTCGACAATCACGTGAAGTCGATGGACGCGATGATGGTCGAGCATATGAAGGCCAACGGCTTTTCGCTGATCGAGGCGCCGGCCGTCTAGTGCCGTTCTGCATCGGAGGGGGAAACGTCCCGCCCCGATGCGCGTCTTTCACTCAACTCAATTCCACTCAGTTCAGCGCCGTGCTCAGTTGCCGGCGCCATTTCGATACCACTTCTGGCGAATCGGCCATCAACTCGAACACCGACAGCATCGTCTTGCGCCCGATGTCGTCTTCAAAGCCACGGTCGCGGCGGACGATTTCCATCAGCTGCGCCAGCGCGGGTTCGTATTCGCGGCGCGCGATCAACACCTTTGCCAGATCCAGGCGCGCGGCCAGGTTGGCCGGGTCGGCCTCGACCTGCGCTTTGAGTTCGGCGCCGTCGGGCAGGCTGTCGAGTCCCTTCATCGCATCGAGCCGGGTCCGCAGCGCGGCGTAGCCGTCTTCCTGCGGCGCACGCGGCGTCAGGCGGCCAAACTCGGCTTCTGCCGTGTCGATGGCATCGCCGTCGAGCAGGAAGCTGATATAGGCCAGGCGATTCGGGTCGTTTTCCGGATCCTCTGCAAGCGCGGCCTGCCACGCGGCCTTGGCGCCTTCACGGTCGCCGGCCGCGGCCAGCGCCTGGGGATCCTGCATCGCGACCTCGCCCTCACCGTCGCCGGGGGGCAGCGTAGCGATGAACTCGCGCAATTGCGATTCCGGCAGCACGCCCACGAACTGGTTGACGGCCTGCCCCCCGGCAAACGCCACCACGTGGGGAATGCTGCGGACGCCAAAGTGTCCGGCCAGCTGCTGGTTCTCGTCGACATTGACCTTGACCAGCTTCCACGTGCCGCCGGCTTCGGCTTCCAGCTTTTCCAGCATCGGCCCGAGTGTGCGGCATGGGCCGCACCATGGAGCCCAGAAATCCACCAGTACCGGCACTGGGCTATTGATGACTTCGGCTTCGAAGTTCTGCAGGGTGACGTCGCTCATGTTCTGCACCTTGGAATCGGGTTGGCCAGCACTGTGGCCGGATTCCCCTATTGTGAGGACGAAGCCCCAAATTGCAACCGGCGCCGTCGGGAGTCCGTGGCGATGGGTAGGAAAACCTCCTGTTGAAAATAGAACGGTCGTTCAGTTATATTGCTTGACCACTACGCGGGGCCCACCCTGCGAGACACGCGCTTTCCAGAAACTGGTCCCTTGAAGACCATCCGCAGGAGACACCATGACCACCAAGCCCGCCCGTCCGCATTTTCAGTTCTGGCCCAAGCGAGTGCCGACCGAAATCGTGCTGCCGGAAACTTCGCTCTGGTACAACCTCGAAGTCTCGGCACACCGCTATGCGGACAAGGCCGCGATCCGCTACTTCGGCAACGCCATCACGTTCCGTGCGCTGGAGGCGCAGGCCACGGCGATGGCCGGCTGGCTGCAGCAGAAGGCGGGGGTGAATAAGGGCGATCGTGTGCTGCTGTACATGCAGAACTGCCCGCAGTTCATCATCAGCTATTACGCGATCCTGCGCGCGGACGCCGTGGTGGTGCCGGTCAATCCGATGAACCGCGCCGAGGAATTCAAGCACTACATCACCGATGCCGGCGCCCGCGTGGCAATCTGCACGGCAGACCTGGCGGCCGGCGCGATGCAGGCCGACAGCGAACTGGCCGCCGACCAGCGCCTGCAGCATCTGCTGGTGACGCAGTACGCCGACGCGCTGCCGCCGTCGCACGAATTTCCCGAGGATGCGCCGCCCGCCTGGCTGACCGTGCAGCATCCGCTGCCGGACAGCGCCACGCCGTGGGCGCAGGCGCTGGGTGCCGGCCTGCAGCCGGGGCCGCATACCGCCGGCCCCGACGACATGGCGGTGATGCCGTACACATCGGGCACCACGGGCTTTCCGAAGGGCTGCATCCACACCCATCGCTCGGTAATGCACAACGTGATCGGCGGCGCGACGTGGTCGGGCAGTGGCGCGGAATCGGTGATCCTGTCGGTGCTGCCGCTGTTCCACGTGACCGGCATGCAGTACGGCATGAACGGCCCGATCTACACCGGCGCCACCGTGGTGATGCTGCCGCGCTGGGATCGCGAAGTGGCCGGGCGCCTGATCTCGCGCTACCAGGTCACGCACTGGACCAACATCCCGACCATGGTGATCGACTTCCTGGGCAGCCCGAACCTGGCGACGTTCGACGTCAGCAGCCTGCGCTACATCGGCGGCGGCGGCGCGGCCATGCCGCAGGCGGTGGCGGAACGCCTGAAGACGCAGTTCGGGCTGAGCTACCTGGAAGGCTACGGCCTGTCGGAGACCATGGCGCCGACCCACAGCAATCCATCCGAGCGCGCCAAGCTGCAGTGCCTGGGCGTGCCGACCTTCAACACCGACGCGCGCGTGGTGGACCCGGTCACGCTGCAGGAAATGCCGCCCAACGAGGTGGGCGAGATCATCGTGCGCGGCCCGCAGGTGTTCAAGGGGTACTGGGGCAAGGAAGACGCCACCCGCGACGCGTTCATCGAGTTCGAAGGCCAGACCTACTTCCGTACCGGCGACCTGGGCCGCATGGACGAAGAAGGCTATTACTTCATCACCGACCGCCTCAAGCGCATGATCAATGCGTCGGGCTTCAAGGTCTGGCCAGCCGAGGTGGAAAACCTGCTGTACAAGCATCCGGCCGTGCAGGAAGCCTGCATCATCGGCACGCGCGACCAGTATCGCGGCGAGACGGTGAAGGCGGTGGTGGTGCTGCGCGCCGACGCCAGGGGCAAGACGCGGCCCGAGGACATCATCGAATGGGCCAAGGAGAACATGGCGGCCTACAAGTACCCGCGCGTGGTGGAATTCGTCGATGCACTGCCGAAGTCGGGCACCGGCAAGGTGATGTGGCGCCAGCTGCAGGAATCGGAAAACGCGCGCCAGACGCCTGCCGCCGCGTCCTGACGTGGGTGATCTGCGCCCCTCTCCCGCGACGTGGAGAGGGGCGCAGCTTCGGGTAGCTGGATCTGCTTCAGTGCCCCCTGGCACGCATCAGCATCTTGACCATCGTCTTGTAACCGCGCTCGCGCGCATGGCGCGACGGCGTGATGCCCTCTCGGTCCGCCAGGTTGGCGTCTGCGCCGGCATCCAGCAGCAATTGCACGATCTCTTCATAGCGGGCGCTGCCGTCGCCGAGGATGATGGCTTCCAGCAGTGCCGTCCACCCAAGCTGATTGACGCGATCGACCGGCACGCCTGCCTTCAATAGCAGTTTTACGACTTCGACGTTGCCATGCTGGCAGGCCGCAATCAGGGCCGTGCCGTCGTAGCGGTCGGTGCTGCGGATATCGGCGCCATGCGACAGCGACAGGCGCACCACATCGATCTGGTTGGTGGCTGATGCCAGCAGGAAGGCGCTGTTGGATTCGCCGTCTTTCTGGTTCACGTCGGCGCCGGCCATGATCAGCGCGCGGGCCACGTCGCCCCGGCGGTTGTACACCGCTGCCAGCAGTGCGGAGCGGCCGCGTTCGTCCACGGCACGTAGCGACGCGCCGGCCTTGAGCAGCCGGTTGACCAGATCGAGGTCGCCGATGCTGGCTGCCGTGATCAGGTTGCGGTCGAGTGCGGATATGCCTTCACCACGTGCCGCCGGGTGGGAGGGCGGCGGATGCGGCGCCGGTGCCGATGGCGACGACGCGTCGCGCAGCCCGCCGATCGAGCGCGCCAGCGTCTGGCCACCTTGCCCCGCCAGCAGTCCGCCACCCATCAGCAATCCCATGAGCCCCAGCATTTCAGCGAGTGCCTGGCGGCGGGGACGGGTCTGGGAGCGCGTCATGATGGTCGGCAGTGGCTTCGGTCAGACGGTTTCGTGGGGATGGGCCGTGGCAGCCACGGCGTCCTCGGGGCAGGTCGCCGCCGAGGCCGAGGTTCCCACCGGCGTGGCGACGGCACAGGCGTCGCTGGTGGCTTCGGCGGCATCGCTTTCCTGCAACTGGCGCCAGAGCCGGCCCAGGTAGGGGTCGTCCACGCCATGCGTGGCCAGCCCCAGCAGCGTTTGGTGCAGATACTCGCGGGCCGGCCCGTACAGGCCGCAGGCGTGACGCAGGCAGTCCACCACGCGCGCGTCGGGCAGCCGGCCGGCATAGCCGGCATGTTCGCGATTCATCACGAAAGCGAGCGCCCGCTGCTCGGGTGCGTCAGGGCTGGCGTCGAGCTTCACGCGCAGCCAGCGCGGATGGTAGGCGCCGGTCATCATTTCCCGGCGCCACAGCACCCGGAATTCCTGCTCGACGACATGGCGGGGGATGCGGAACACCATGCCCGTGCAGCAGCCGCCGCGGTCCAGGCCGAGCACCAGCCCCGGGTTGTCCCAGGTGCCGCGATTGATTTTCGAATACAGGTAGAAGCCGCGGTGGTAGCCATGCACGGTGGCCAGGCGGCTTTCGGTATGGACCACCATCGGGTTCCAGATCAGCGATCCGTAGCCGAAGACCCAGACGTCGCCGTCCAGTCCGGGGGTGTCGGGGCGGCTGGCCAGCGTGTGGCACAGCGATCGCTCCACATCGGCCTCGGGCAACAGCGAAGACGCGACCGGCGTGCTGCACAGCGTCGTGCGCAGCCGGTTTGCTTCGAGGTCCTGTCTTGTGATGGCCATGGCTGAAAGAATAATCCAAAGCGCCTTGATGCGTCGCAAGCAAACCACACATCGGGGTCAAGGTGTGTGCAGCAGGCAACGGTCGTTGGGTTGGCGCGTGTCCAATGGGTTGGCCGGATCGTGGGCCAAGTCACTACAATAGGGGCCCTAACGCACGCAAGTTTCGTTCAACGCTCGGCGAATTTCGGAGAAACCGCACATGGCGCACACCCTGACCGTGGTATTTGGCAGCGGCAAGGAATTTGAATTCACGCTGGACGACAGCGAGCTGGCGGCGGTCACCGAGGACGCCGCCTGGCGCTGGTTCGACCGCGAATATGCCGAACTGGACTGCCAGGCATCGAGCCCCGTGGGCAAGGTGCTTGTGATCGACAAGATCCTTAATGTCGCGAAGTTTTCCGGCGAGAACCGGTTTGCCGGCAGTGCCGACTGGGCGCAGGATTTTGCCCGCCACGCGGGGCGCCTGCTGGACCGCGACAAGGTGCGGATCGACGTGGGCAACGCCGCCATCGGTTTCTGACCGTTATCGGGCGCGAACAAACAAAAACGGACGCCGAGGCGTCCGTTTGCTTTGCTGTGTGCGCCGGAATCAGACCGACAGCAGTTCCACTTCGAACAGCAGGGTGGCGTTCGGCGGGATCACGCCGCCCGCGCCGCGCGCGCCGTAGCCGAGATCGGCCGGGATCACCAGGCGGCGCGTGCCGCCCACCTTCATGCCTTGCACGCCTTCGTCCCAGCCACGGATCACATGGCCGGCGCCCAGCGGGAAGACGAACGGGTCGTTACGGTCCTTGCTCGAATCGAACTTGCGGCCCGGTTGGCCGTTTTCGTAGAGCCAGCCGGTGTAATGCACGGTCACGTGCTTGCCAGCCGTGGCTTCGTCGCCCGAGCCGACGACGGTGTCTTCGTATTGCAGGCCGGAGGGATTGGTATGCATCGCGATCTTCCTTTTTCTGTGTGGCGGGAAATATAACCGACGGCAGCTGCGATCAGCCGTCGGCGCGCTGGAGCACGTCGCGTGTCAGCTGCACGTTGTGATCGTCGTCGCTGACCCAGATGTCGCCGTCCTGGATGGTCACGGACAGGCGCATGGCACGCTGGGCCATCTGCGCCAGCGCGTCCACGGCTTCGGACGGCACATTGTAGACGGTCACGTTGCGCAGCTTGCCGGCCTTGCCAGCCATGCCTTTCCACCATTCGCGGGCGCTGGCGCTCTGATAGGTATAGACGGTAACGTGGTCGGCGCGGGCGGCGGCGCGCTTCAGGCGCGTTTCATCGGGCTGGCCCAGGTCGATCCAGTGGATGATGTCGCCCGTCAGGGACTTGTCCCAGAGGTCCGGTTCGTCGGGTTCGTCCAGGCCGCGCGTGAACGCCATGGTTTCGGTGGCTTCGCAGGCAAAGGCCAGCAGGCGGACCATCATGCGGGCATCGTTCTCGGACGGATGCTGCGCGATGGTGAGCGTATGACTGCCGTAGTACGGCCGGTCCATGTCCGAGACGGACAGGTCGGCCTTGAAGATCGTGGATTTGAGCGCCATGGGTCAGGAATGCGGCGCGCCGGCAATGGTGCCGGACACGCGAAAGGCGGAATCATACGTGATCCGCGCGGCGGCGCGATGGAAAACCGGCGCGGGTATGTGCGCCGGCCCGCTCAGGCTGCGGGAGGAGCAGCACGGCGCGGGAAGGCCGTCAGGCCCAAATTCTCAGGACTTGCGGTATTCGCCCAGCCAGAAGCGCAGCATGGCCGATACAAGCACCAGCCCCAGGAATGCAGCCGCGGCCACCAGGGCCAGGCCACCATCGCTGTTGATCCTGCCGTCCACAATCAGGCGCGTCAGCAGGATGCCAACCATGCCGGCCAGCAGGGGCAGCAGCAGGGCGCCCCGGCCGTAGGTCTTGAAGGCCCACAGCGGGAAGCGACGGAGAAAATCGGCAGGAATGCTGCACGCCAGGCACGCACCGGCGGCAGCCAGCGACGCCGAAACGACGTCGTTGAGAGAGATGAGGCTCATCTTGACTCGCGTATGGCCGGGTTTGCTTAGGCGAAACGCGGCAGGATGGGAATAGGCAAGGCGCTGATTTTACTGAAGATTTTTTCCGAATAGGTGACGCTGGGCCGTCATCGCACCGCGCGGCGTCGCTTTTTTTCGAATTATTGGGCGGGCCCCGCCGGCGCTGCTTCCACAGAAATCTGCAATGTGACGGTATCGCCGACATCGGGCAGAAAACGCGTCATGCCGAAGGCGCTGCGCGAGAATGTGGCGCGGAAATCACCGCCACAGACATCCCGGCTGATACCGAACAGGACGGTCTGGCCACAACTGAAGCGGTCGGCTTCCAGCCTGATCGGCTGGGCCACGCCATGGAGGGTAAGCGTTCCTTCCACGGCAACCAGCTTGCCGCCCTCCGTCACAAACTGGTTTGCCTGGAGGCGGGCCACCGGAAACGTCTGGGCGTCAAGAAACTGGGCCGAACGCAGCACACCATCGAGACTGCGGTTGCCGCTGTCGACCGAATCGGTGTCCACGGTGAAGTCGATCGACCCCGCACCCGTGGCCGGGTCGTAAATGACACGCCCATCGATCTTGCCAAACCGCCCGCGCACGCTGGTGCGATCGAAGTGGCTGACCCCAAAATAGACGCTGGTATGCGTGGGATCGACGGCGTAGTGCGTGGGCGCAGCCAGGGCCGGCGTGCCGGTCAGGGCCGCCAGCGTGGCGAGGGCAGCAAGCGGGGCGAGCGGGATGCGGGAAGGGCGTCGTGTCGGCATGGCCGTGGGTTCAGTGGACGAACACGGGAAGCAGGAAAATGCCGATCACCGTCAGATAGCCAATCGTCCAGCACAGCGTCCGCAACGTGGCGCGGTCGGTCAGGTAGCAGATCGTGTAGAGGATCCGGACCACGATGAACACCATGGCCAGTTCATTGATGCGGGCCTGGGGCGCCGCCAGATGCGTGGCCGTGAAGACCGCCGCCGCAAAGAACGGAAACGCTTCGAAATGATTACGGTGCGCCATGTCCGCGCGGCGGGCGCGGCCGCTTTGCCTTTCCAGCCACGCGCGCGGGTCGTGGTTATCGAAAGTGCCGGCACGGTTGCCGGCCTTGGCGATGGAGACAGTCAGCACTGGCATCAGGCCTGCCAGCAAAACACACCAGAACGCGATCGGCATGAAGACTCCTTGCGTGTTTCGGTGCGGAGGCGGCATGAGCCGCCGCCTCCTTTCCATTTGTGCCGGGGCCGTGGAGCGCGCCCCAAGGCGGATTCAGCCGGCGACGACCTTGATGCGAACGCCGTCAGCGCCGCCAACGCCCACCACCTGGCCGGCGCGGATCTTGGCGGTCTTGCGTGACTCCGGCGTGCCGTCCACCGAGACCTCGCCAGCCGCGACCAGCGCCTTGCCGGCGCCACCGCTGTCGCAGACGCCAGCCACCTTGAGCAGGTCGTTCAGGGCGATGAACTCGCCCTCGAGCGGAAACGTAATCGTCTGTGCCATGCTCACTTGCCCCAGCTGTCCTTGAGGCCGACCGTGCGATTGAACACGGGCTTGCCGGGCTGCGAATCGGTACGGTCCGCAACGAAATAGCCGTGACGTTCGAACTGGAAGCGCTCTTCCGGCTTGGCGTCGCGCAGGCCCGGTTCCAGGTAGGCGGTCACCACCTTCTTCGAGTCCGGGTTCAGCGCATCGAGGAAATTCTTGCCGCCGGCATCGGGATTCGGGTCGTTGAACAGGCGGTCGTACAGGCGCACTTCGGCCGGGCAGGCATGCGCCGCGCTGACCCAGTGGATGTTGCCCTTGACCTTGACGCTGTCCGCGCCCGGCGTGCCGCTCTTTGTTTCCGGCAGGTAGTTCGCATGGACGGCGACCACGTTGCCGTCGGCGTCCTTGTCCACGCCCGTGCATTCGATCACGTAGCCGTAGCGCAGACGCACCTTGTTGCCAGGGAACAGGCGGAAATAGCCTTTCGGCGGATTTTCGGTGAAGTCGTCGCGCTCGATCCACAGTTCGCGCGACAGCGGGAACACGCGGCGGCCCATTTCCGGCAGCTTCGGGTGCACCGGCGCCGAGCATTCCTCGCTCTGGCCCTCGAGATAGTTGTCCAGGATCAGCTTGACCGGATCCAGCACGCCCACGCTGCGCGGGGCACGGGCATCGAGGTCGTCGCGCACGGCGCCTTCCAGCGTGCTCATGTCAATCCAGCTGTCGGCCTTCGACACGCCGATGCGGTCGCAGAACAGTTGGATCGATTCCGGCGTATAGCCGCGGCGGCGCATCCCGACGATAGTCGGCATGCGCGGGTCGTCCCAGCCGTCCACGCGCTTTTCGTCCACCAGCTGCTTGAGCTTGCGCTTGCTGGTGATGGCGTAGGTGAGGTTCAGGCGGGCGAATTCGTACTGGTGCGGCAGCGGGCTGGCGAAGACGCCGGCATCGCGCAGGTGTTCCAGCACCCAGTCATAAAGCGGGCGGTTGTTCTCGAATTCGAGCGTGCACAGCGAATGCGTGATGTTCTCGATCGCGTCCGAGATGCAGTGCGTGAAGTCGTACATCGGATAGATGCACCACTTGTCGCCGGTCCGGTGGTGATGGGCATGGCGGATGCGATAGAGCACCGGGTCGCGCATCACGATGTTCGGCGCGGCCATGTCGATCCTGGCGCGCAGCACGTGCTCGCCGTCACCGTACTTGCCGTCGCGCATCTCGCGGAACAGCTTCAGGTTTTCCTCGACGGAGCGGTCGCGGAACGGCGACGGCTTGCCGGGCTCCGAGAAATTGCCGCGGCTGGCGGCAATCTGGTCGGCGCTCTGGCTGTCCACGTAGGCCACGCCACGCTCGATCAGGGTCTCGGCAAACTGGTACAGGCGGTCGAAGTAGTCGCTCGCGTAGTACAGATGGGGCTCGCCGCCGGGCTGCTTGGCATCCCATGAGAAACCGAGCCAGTGCACCGCGTCGATGATCGAATCGACGTATTCGGTGTCTTCCTTGACCGGGTTCGTGTCGTCGAAGCGCAGGTGGCAGCGGCCGGCGTAGTCGCGGGCCAGGCCGAAGTTCACGCAGATGCTCTTGGCGTGGCCGATGTGCAGGTAGCCGTTCGGCTCAGGCGGAAAGCGCGTGATGACGGTCGGCAGCGGCTCGCCCTGCTTGTCCGCGCGGCCGCCGTACGTGCCGGCGGCGAGGTCCTGGTCGATGATGCTCCGCAGGAAATTGGAGGCGGCTGGCGTGTCGGTAGGCTTGTTGTCGTGGCTCATGTTTGCGCCGCATCACCTGCGGCTCGATAACTGGTGGACCGGCCCGGTCTGGGTTGACCCGGCCGCGTTCCTGGTGTTCCTGGATTGTGTGCGCTGGAATGGCGACGGAAAGTCCGGCGAATGGTCCGATTTTACCGTGCCTGCGGCGCAACCCGGCGGTACGGCTCGAAATTCGGATTCGTCTCACGGCGCAACGGGCCGAAGTGGTGCAGAATCCACGGCACGGTACGGCTCGACGTACCCGCCTCGCGCATGCTCCGTGCGACGTCATCGTCGCATGCCGTCTTCATTCCCGCCGCAGGAATACATGCCATGAATGCCGCCAGTTCCGCCACGAATACCCCCGACGCCGCCGGCCCCGGCCGCGCCGCCATCCACCAGGCACCCGCCGACGTGCTTGCCGCGCTGTGGAGCGCCGCCGCCATGCCGCCCGAGGCGCTGTCCCATGTGACGCTGACCGGCCAGGATCCCATCCTGCCGTCCAGCTTCGCGATCGGCACCGCCGCGCAGGCCTGCCTGGGCGCGTCGGCGCTGGCGGCGGCTGCGATCTGGGCCCACCGCACCGGCCGCTGGCAGGATGTGTCGGTCGACATGCGCCATGCACTGGCGGAATTCCGGAGCGAACGCTACCTGCGTGTCAACGGCGGGCCGGCGCCCGAGCTTTGGGACAGGATCGCCGGGCTGTATCCGGCCGGGGACGGCCGCTGGGTGCGCCTGCATACGAATTTTCCCCACCATCGGGACGGCGTTCTGAAGATCCTCAAATGCGCGTACGACAAGGACGCCGTACGGGCGGCGCTGTCGGGATGGAAGGCCGAGGATTTCGAGACGGTCGCGTCGGACGCCGGCATGGTCGTGTCGGCCATGCGCTCGCTCGGCGAATGGCTGCAGCATCCGCAGGCTCAGGCGCTGCAAGGGCTGCCGCCGGTGATCATCGAGAAGATCGGCGACGCCCCGCCGGAACCGCTGCCAGCGTTCGGGCCCCATGCCGAGATCAATGTCGATGCACGGCCGCTGAGCGGTGTCCGGGTGCTGGACTTCACGCGCATCATCGCGGGGCCGGTTGCCGGCCGCACGCTGGCTGCGCATGGGGCCGACGTGCTGCTGGTGACGGCCGCGCACCTGCCCTCGATGCCCTCGCTGGTGATCGATACGGGCCGTGGCAAGCGGTCATGCCAGCTCGACCTTCGCGATGCCGACGACAAGCGCACGCTGCACAAGTTGTTCCACGGGGCCGATGTGGTGGTGCAGGGGTATCGCCCCAACGGGCTGGCGGAACTGGGCGCCGGCCCCGACGCGGCGGCGCGGGCCCGCCCCGGCATCGTCTACGTGTCGCTGTCCGCCTACGGCCATGTGGGTCCCTGGTCGGGCAAGCGGGGCTTCGACTCGCTGGTGCAGACCGCCACCGGCATCAATACCGACGAAGCGCACGCGGCCGGCAGCGCCGAGCCCCGGCCGCTGCCGGCGCAGGTGCTGGACCATGCTTCAGGCTATCTGCTCGCGTTCGGGGCGATGGTCGCGTTGCATCGGCGCGCGGTGGAAGGCGGTAGCTGGCACGTGCGCGTATCGCTGGCGCAGGTGGGGCAGTGGCTGCGCAGCCTCGGACGGGTGCCGGGCGGCACGGGGGTGCCGGACCAGCATATCGACGAGATTTCCGATCTGCTCGAGGTGGAGGAGTCGGGCTTCGGCGAACTGACTGTCGTGCGCCACGCGGCGCACCTGTCAGAGACGCCCGCACACTGGGCGTTGCCGTCGGTGCCACTTGGCACGCACGCCGCGGAGTGGCTGCCGCGCTAGGGCCGCGGCATCCGCGGCATCAATACAGCGTAGTGCGTACGCGCTCGGGCAGGTCGCGGTCGTAGGCGGCGCCATCGATCGCGTTCTGGCTCAGCGTGGCCAGCATGGTGCCGGTGCTGGGCAGCGCCTCGCGGGGCACCTGCGCGTCGGCCAGCCACAGGCGCGAGCGCAGCAGGGCGCGCGCGCACTGGAAGAACACCGAGTGGATGCGGATCACCAGTACCGTGGTGGGCGCCTTGTCCTGCATCATGCAGCGGGCGATCAGGTCCGGATCGGTGGAGACGCTGGCCGTGCCGCTGACGCGTAGCGTCTCGTTGACGCCGGGCACCAGGAACAGCAGGCCCACGCGCGGGTCGGCCAGGATATTGCGCAGGCTGTCGATGCGATTATTGCCGCGCCGGTCGGGCAGCAGCAGCGTGCGGTCGTCCAGCACCTGCACGAAACCCGGCGCATCGCCGCGCGGCGAGCAGTCGCCGCCCTGTTTGTTCATCGTGGAAAGCAGGCAGAACGGCGAGGCTTCGACGAACGCGCGATAGTGCGGATGCAGATAGTCGACTTCCTTGGCCAGCGAGGCGGCGCCGGGCTCGGCGTAGAGCGCCTCCAGGTCGGACAGCGTGGCAATGTCGTGCGATGGCATGGGACGGCTCGCGAAGATGGGCGTGGAGAGGAAGGCGCCAGTATGACGCACATCCCCCAGGGCTCGATGGTCGGTGCGGTCAGATGCTGACCGTGCCGCGTCCCAGCTCGATCACGCGGCCGCCCACGCGGATGGCGCCTTCGGCGGTCACGGCAAGGTCCAGCCGGCATCGTCGGTCGACGAATTCACCCTGATCGACTTCATAGCGGGCCGGCAGCGCATGTCCGGTGGCCAGCAGCCAGCCCCCCAGGTTTGCGCACGCGGAGCCGGTGCCCGGATCTTCCGCCACGCCGCCGCCCTGCTTGGTGAAGAAATAGCGCGCCAGCACCTTGCCCGGCTGTTCGGGATCGAAGGCAAACACATAGGCGGTCTTGCGGCCCAGGCTGCTTTGCGGCCAGCGGTCCAGGCGGCTGCTGTCTGGCTGGGCGCGGCGCACGGCGTCGGGCGTCTTCACGGGCACCAGCAGCTGGTCGGCGCCGGTATCGACCCAGATCGGCGCGCCACCCAGGTCGTCGGCATGCAGGCCCAGCAGCGATGCCATCTCGGCATCCGGCAGGCCGGCCGGCGCCGTTTTCGGCGCGCCCTGGTGCGGGGCGGTCAGCGTCCAGCGGTCTTCCACGGCGGTCACGGGGACGACTCCGGCCTTGAATTCCAGCGACAGCGCGTTGCCGGCCTGCGCCAGGTCGCGCACCACGTGGGCGGTGCCCAGAGTCGGATGGCCGGCAAAGCGCATCTCGTAGCCAGGCGTAAAGATGCGCACGGCCGCATTGGCCTTGTCGGACGGCAGGATGAACGTCGTCTCGGACAGGTTGAACTGCAGGGCCAGGGCCTGCATGGTGGCGTCGTCCATGCCGCGCGCATCCTCGAACACACACAGGGGATTGCCGCCGAACGTGGATTCGGCAAAGACATTGACGATTCGGTATGCGTAGGTGGCCATGGGCGTATCGCGGACGTGAATGGAAAACCACATAGTGCAGCGAAGCGCTACGCCGACGCCATGCACAGTTTCATGCAAGTGCAACGGAACAGTTGCGCTCGGCATCCGCTTCGCATCTTTAAGCGGAATGCGATTGGCGAGAGCGCGCCGGGCGCCAAGAATCGAGGTTTTTCGGTTGCTCGCCATGCTGGAACTCAACAACTACGAAACGCTCGTCGCGGCATCGCTGGTGCTGCTGGTCGGGCGCAAGCTGCTTCAGGTCACAACGCCGCTACGCACCTTCAATATTCCCGAGCCGGTCGTGGGCGGGCTGGTCGTGGCGTTATGCCTGGCCCTGGCCCGCTTTACCGCCGACGTGCAGGTGAAGTTCGATACCACCGCGCAGACGCCGCTGATGCTCGCCTTCTTCGCCACGCTTGGCCTGAGCGCCAACCTTGCCAGCCTGAAGCAGGGCGGCAAGTCGATCGGCATCTTCCTGGTCGCGGTGGCGGGCTTGCTGGTGATCCAGGACGCGATCGGCGTCGGGCTGGCCAGCGCGCTGGGCCTGCATCCGGCCACCGGCCTGCTGGCCGGGTCGATCGCGCTGTCGGGCGGGCACGGCACCAGCGCGGCCTGGGGCAAGACGTTCGTCGAGCAGTTCGGCATGTCGTACGCCACGGAGCTCGGCGTGGCGTGCGCCACGTTCGGCCTGGTGCTGGGCGGCCTGATCGGCGGCCCGGTGGCGCGCTACCTGCTGCGCAATGTGGCCAAGCCTGGCGTGGATGCCAGGGACGACCGCGTGCTCAACTTCGAGAGCCCCCAGGCAGTGCGGCCGATCACGGCATCGGCGCTGATCGAGACCCTGGCGCTGATCCTGGTCTGCCTGACCGCGGGGCAGGCGCTGGGCGACCTGTTCAAGGGCAGCTGGCTGGAACTGCCGACCTTCGTCTGGGTGCTATTTGTCGGGGTGCTGCTGCGCAACGGGCTGGCGTTGCTGGGCTGGTACACGGTGTTCGATCGCGCGCTGTCGGTGCTGGGCAACGTGAGCCTGTCGATGTTCCTGGCGATGGCGCTGATGAGCCTGCGCCTGTGGGAGCTGGCGTCGCTGGCGCTGCCGATGCTGCTGATCCTGCTGGTGCAGACCGGCGCCATGGCGGCCTATGCGATCTTCGTCACCTTCCGGGTCATGGGCCGCAACTACGATGCCGCCGTGCTGGCCGCGGGCCATTGCGGCTTCGGCCTTGGGGCCACGCCCACGGCCATCGCCAACATGCAGGCCATCACGGACCGCTACGGTCCGTCGCACCTCGCCTTTCTGATCGTGCCGATGGTGGGTGCCTTCTTCATCGATATCGTCAATGCCGTGGTCATCAAGCTGTTCCTGAGCCTGCCGGTCTACTGACGCCGCACGGGTACCGTGAGATAAAAAAGGCGCCACGGATTGCTCCGGTGGCGCCTCGCAGGACATCAACTACTGTGTTACGCACTGCGGTACTACGATATCAATCAGTCCCGCGGTGTTGCGTCAGAAGCCTACGGCCTGACCGTCGCGGCGGCTGTCGCTGGCGGCCACGTAGCCTTGCTCGGCGTCTTCCGACAGGCGCCAGATGAACTGGCCGGAACCGAAGTCCATATACGGGTCTTCCACCGACTTGAGCTTGTGGCCGCGGTCCTTCAGGCCGGCCACGGTGTTCGGGTCCATGGTGCCTTCAACGTCCAGCGTGAAGTCGCGGTTGACCTTCCAGCGCGGCGCGCAGCAAGCGGCCTGCGGCTGCTGGTTGTAGTCGAGCATGCGCACGACGGTCTGCAGATGGCCTTGCGGCTGCATGTCGCCGCCCATCACGCCGAAGCTCATCACGGGCTGGCCGTCCTTGGTCAGGAACGCCGGGATGATCGTGTGGAACGGGCGCTTGCCGCCTTCCACCACATTGGCCGACTTCGGGTCCATCGAGAAGCCCACGCCACGGTTTTGCAGGCTGATGCCGGTGCCCGGCACCACCACGCCTGAACCGAAACCCATGTAGTTCGACTGGATGAACGAGATCATCATGCCGTTCTCGTCGGCAGCGGTCAGGTAGATCGTGCCGCCCGTGCGCGGCATGCCGAAGTTGAAATGCGTGGCACGCTGCATGTCGATCAGCTTGGCGCGCGACTTCAGGTACGCGTCGTCCAGCATCTGCTCGGGGGTGACCTCCATGCTGCGCGGGTCGGCCACGTAGCGGTACAGGTCGGCAAAGGCCAGCTTCATCGCCTCGATCTGCAGGTGCTGCGAATCGACCGAATCCACGGGCAGCGCGCCCAGGTCGAACTGGTCCAGGATGCCCAGCGCCATCAACGCGGCAATGCCCTGGCCATTCGGCGGAATCTCATGGACGTCGTAGCCGCGATACGACTTGCTGATCGGCTTGACCCATTCGGGGCGATAGTTGCGCAGGTCGTCCAGCGACATCGCGGCGCCGCATTCCTTGCTGAAAGCGGCGATCTTTTCGGCGATCTCGCCTTCGTAGTAGGCGCGGCCCTTCGTGGCGCCGATCTTGCGCAGCGTCTCGGCGGCATTCTTGAACACGAACTTTTCACCCACGAGCGGCGCGCGGCCGTTGGGCATGAACGTGTCGGCAAAGCCCGGCTGGCTCTTGAGGTCCGGCACGGCGGCGGCCCACTTGTGCGCCACCACCGGCGGCACGGCGTAGCCGCGTTCGGCGATCTCGATGGCGGGCTCCATCAGGTCCTCGAACGGCAGCTTGCCGAATCGCTCGTGCAGCGCGGCCCAGCCGGCGATCACGCCCGGCACGGTCACCGAATCCCAGCCACGGATCGGCCGGTTTGCCAGTCCGTTGCCGTCCACGCCGTACTTGTTCTTGAAGTATTCGGGGCTCCAGGCCTTCGGGGCCACGCCCGACGAGTTCAGGCCATGCAGCTCCTTGCCATCCCAAAGGATCGCAAAGGCATCGCTGCCCAGCCCGCACGACACCGGTTCCACCAGCGTGATGGCTGCGGCAGCGGCGATGGCGGCATCCACGGCATTGCCGCCCTTGAGCAGCATGCGCAGCCCGGCCTGTGCGGCCAGCGGGTGCGAGGTCGATACCACGTTGCGCGCGAACAGCGGAATGCGCACGGTGGGATAGGGATTGGTCCAGTTGAAGTTCTGCATGGTGTCTCTCGTTACTGCCTGGTTGTCGTGCTTCGGCAGGGCGACGCCATTGTCGCCCGCTTGTCCTGCTTGTGCTGCTTGTGCTTAGTCGACCTGGATCTTGCGATCCTTGATCAGCTTGCCCCAGCGTGCGCTGTCCTTCTTCACCATCGCGGCAAACTGGGCCGGCGTGCCGCCGATGGGTTCGGCGCCCAGCTTGGCCAGACGGTCCTTCACGTCTTGCGACTGGATGGCCTTGTTGAAGTCGGCATTCAGGCGGTTGACGATCTCGGGCGGCAGGCCCTTGGGACCATAGATGCCGAACCAGGTATCCGACTCAAAGCCCGGCAGGCCCGATTCGCTGGCGGTGGGCAGGTCCGGCGCCAGCGGCGAGCGTTTCAGGCTGGTCACGGCCAGCGCCTTGAGCTTGCCGTCCTTCACGTGCGGCATGCCGGACACGATGCTGTCGAACAGCACCTGCACCTTGTTCGAGATCAGGTCGGGCACGGCCAGCGCGGTGCCGCGATACGGGATGTGCGTGATGAACACGCCGGCCTGGGCTTTGAAGGCCTCGGCGGTCAGGTGGACCACGGTGCCATTGCCGCTCGACGCATAGTTCAGCTCGCCGGGATGCTTCTTGGCGTAATCGATCAGTTCCTTGACGTTCTTGACCGGCAGCTGGTTGGGCACCACCAGCACGTTGGTGGCGGTGGCTACCTGGCCGATCGGCGTGAAGTCGGTCTCGGTGTTGTATGGCAGATGCGTATTGATATACGGCCCGATCGAATGCGTGCTGGTGGTGGCGATCAGGATCGTGTAGCCGTCCGGCGCGGCCTTGGCGGCCATGTCCGAACCGATGGCGCCGCCGGCGCCAGGCCGGTTATCGACCACAATCTGCTGGCCCAGGTTCTGGCCTACCTTCTGGGCGATGGCCCGCGCCAGCAGGTCGGTGGCACCGCTGGCCGGAAACGGCACGATCAGGCGGATCGGCTTGCTGGGAAAGGTGTCGGCGTGCGACGGGGCGGCAGCAAGGGTAAGGCTCGTGGCAAGGCCGATGCCAAGATGGCGTAGCCAGGATTTCATGTTTTTGCGTCTCCGGGACGGATGGGTGCGACGTGGAACTGCGGCAGGAAAACACAAATTATTCCGCGCCCGCGTCCACAATGAAAGTTAATATTCCTTGCTTGATTGACAAGAAAATCTTGTGGATCGCCGCGATGCGATGTCCTCCTCCAACCATGCACCAACGATGAGCACGATTCGCTTCCTGAGAACCTTCGTCGCCGTGGCCGAATACGGGTCGTTTGCCGCCGCCGCCAGCCAGGTGGCCGTGACGCAGGCGGCGGTCAGCCTGCAGATGCGGTCGCTGGAGGAAGAGTTGCGTCGCGCGCTGTTCGACCGCAGCGGCCGGGTGGCCGTGCTCAATGCCGATGGCCGGGCGCTGCTGCCCCAGGCGCGCCGGCTGCTGGCACTCTACGACGACATGCGCGTGCCGCTGGCCGACACCGAAGCCATGGCGGGGGCGGTAGCAGTGGGTGCGGTGGTCTCCGTCATGGGCGGGCTGTCGCACGTGGTAGCGCAGATGAAGCGGACGTACCCGGCGCTCGATGTCAGGCTGATCGGCGCCAAGTCGTTCGAACTGGCCGCCATGGTGGAAAGCGGCGAGCTTGACGCCGCCTTTGTCGTGGAGGGCTCGGCCCGCCTGGCCGGCACGCTGCACTGGACGCCGCTGTATGACGAACCCCTTGTGGCGATTGCATCACGTGGAAGTCAGGGCGACGATGCGCGCCAGGCACTCGCTTCCAACCCCTTCCTGCGCTTCGACCGCAGCCAGCGCACGGGCGCGCTGGTGGAACGCGCGTTGCGCCGCGCTCATCTACGCACCAACGAATACCTGGAGCTGAACTCGATCGAGGCGCTGGTGGAACTGGTGCGGCAGGAGGTGGGCGTGACCGTGGTGCCGCTGCTCAAGCGTGCCCGCTGGCGCGACGACCGTGCGCTGCGCATCCTGCCCTTGCGGGCCGGCGGCGAACCCACCGTGCGCACCATCGGCATGCTGGAGCGCCGCGATCACGGCCGCGTGCATGTGACCGAAGCGATCCGCACCGCCTGCGCGGCCCTGTTCGGCGACTGAGGGCCGGGACGCGCCAGCCCGGGGAACGCCAGGCAAGCGTCAATAGACACGCCAAAAGAAAAAGGGCGCCGCAGGGGCGCCCTCTCTACATGCAGCGGGGAAACGTCCTTACTCTTCCTGGAACGCTTCTTCGCGCTTCGCCTTGATCGACGGCATGGCCACGATCGCCACCAGGACCGCTGCGGCGATCAGCAGGCCCAGCGACAGCGGACGCGTCACGAACACGCTGAAGTCACCACGCGACAGCAGCAGCGAGCGGCGGAAGTTTTCTTCCATCATCGGTCCCAGCACGAAGCCCAGCAGCAGCGGTGCCGGTTCGCAGCGCAGCTTGATGAACAGGTAGCCGATGATACCGAAGGCCGCAGTCTGGAACACGTCGAACGTGGTGTTCTGGACCGAGTACACGCCGATGCAGCAGAACGTCAGGATGGCCGGGTACAGGTAACGGTACGGCACCTTCAGCAGCTTCACCCAGATACCGATCATCGGCAGGTTCAGGACGATCAGGATCAGGTTGCCCAGCCACATCGAGGCGATCAGGCCCCAGAACAGCGCGGGGTTGCTGGTCATCACCTGCGGGCCCGGCTGGATGTTGTGGATGGTCATCGCACCCACCATCAGCGCCATCACGGCGTTCGGCGGGATACCCAGGGTCAGCAGCGGAATGAACGACGTCTGTGCCGCGGCGTTGTTGGCCGATTCCGGACCTGCCACGCCTTCGATGGCGCCCTTGCCGAACTCGTGTGCGAACTTCGAGGTCTTCTTTTCCAGCGAGTAGGCTGCAAACGAAGCCAGTGCCGCACCGCCGCCCGGCAGGATACCCAGCGCCGAACCCAGGGCCGTGCCACGCAGCACGGCAGGGATCATGCGCTTGAAGTCTTCCTTGGTCGGGAACAGGTTGGTCACGTGATCGGTGAAGGTCTCGCGGGCTTCCTTCTGCTCAAGGTTCGCGATGATTTCCGCGAAGCCGAACACACCCATGGCCACCGACACGAAGTTCAGGCCGTCAGTCAGCTCCGGCACGTCGAACGAGAAGCGCGCCGCCCCCGAGTTCACGTCGGTACCGACGAGGCCCAGCAGCAGGCCCAGCACGATCATCGAAATCGCCTTGACCAACGAGCCCGAAGCCAGCACCACGGCACCGATCAGGCCCAGCACCATCAGCGAGAAGTACTCGGCGGGGCCGAACTTGAATGCCAGTTCCGACAGCGGCGCCGCGAAAGCGGCCAGGATCAGCGTGGCCACGCAGCCGGCGAAGAACGAACCGATACCGGCTGTGGCCAACGCCACGCCAGCGCGGCCGCGCCGTGCCATCTGGTAGCCGTCGATGGTGGTCACTACCGACGACGATTCGCCGGGCAGGTTCACCAGGATGGCGGTGGTGGAGCCGCCGTACTGGGCGCCATAGTAGATACCGGCCAGCATGATCAGCGCGGCCACGGGGGGCAGCGTGTAGGTCACGGGCAGCAGCATCGCGATGGTGGCCAGCGGGCCCAGGCCCGGCAGCACGCCGATCAGCGTCCCGAGCACGCAGCCCAGGAACGCGTAGGCGATGTTCTGGAAGGACAGGGCGGTCGAAAAGCCCAGTCCGAGGTTGGCTAACAGTTCCATGAGGGCGGGCTCCTTAGCTTGCCAGGAAAGCCGGCCACACCGGCATCTGCAGGTTGATGCCGTACACGAACGCGCCCATGCTGATCAGCACCAGCACGATCGCATTGAGGACAGCACCCTTCCAGCTGAATTCGTGACTGGCCATCGAGGAGACCAGCACCAGTACCACGACCGACAACACCATGCCCAGCGGCTTGAGCAGCAGGCCGAACAGCACCACCGAACCCAGGATCCACAGCAGGATCTTCAGGTCCCAGCGGGCCAGGTGATCTTCTTCCGCCTTGGAAGACAGCGAGCCCCACAGTACCAGCGCGCCCAGAATGGCGAGCACGATGCCGAGCCAGAACGGGAAGTATCCCGGTCCCATCTTGGCGGCTGTTCCCATGGAATAGCCACGGGCGACGAAGGAAAAGCCCAATCCGACCAGGATGAACATCAGGCCGGAGGCAAAGTCCTTTTGGCTACGTATGCGCAAAATGATTCTCCTCGATATGACACAGCTTTGACTGCTTGAAATCGTCGCGACGAGGGCTACCCCGATCGCGGCAGGGTGGAAGGTAAAAGCGCATCCTTTCAGCTACCTTTCATATGTCTGCATAAAGTGGCAACCTCAGGGTATGTCCCTACGCAGACGTCTGAAAGCGTTCGGTAAGTCGTTGACGATGCAAGGAAAAGTGCAGGGAATACGCGGATGGAAGCCGTAGGCGAGGGGTGCTGCGCCGGACGGAAACGGACAGACCCGCGGCGCGCGGCCACCTATGATCGAAAGCTGGAGTGAAAGCTTTCGCATGGCCTGACCCCCCGACAAGAACCAAGGACAGGAGGCCCGCTTGGAAGCCATCGACCATGCCATCCTGATCGGCGCCCTGGTGATGACGCTGGGCATCCTGCTCGGGGTGTTCTCGGCCCGCTTCGGTGTGCCGTTCCTGCTGGTGTTCCTGGGTGTGGGGATGGCCGCCGGGGTGGATGGCCCGGGTGGCATCCGCTTTTCCAATACCTGGCTCAGCTTCCTGGTCGGCAATATCGCGCTGGCCGTGATCCTGCTCGACGGCGGGCTGCGCACGCGCTTTGCCACGTTCCGGGTGGCGCTGAAGCCGTCGCTGTCGCTGGCCACCGTGGGCGTGGCGCTGACCGCCGTACTGGTGGGATTGTTTGCAACATGGATACTGGGCATCGACTGGAAGCTCGGGCTGTTGCTGGGCGCCATCGTCGGGTCCACCGACGCGGCCGCCGTGTTCTCGCTGCTCAACAGCAGCGGCATCCGGCTCAAGGACCGCGTGGCCAGCGTGCTCGAGATCGAATCGGGCATCAACGACCCAATGGCCATCTTCCTGACCCTGACACTGATCGAATGGATCACCGCGCCGCAGGGCCTGTCGCCCGGCGCGCTGGGCCTGCGGCTGCTGGTGCAGTTCGGCGTCGGCGGCGTGCTGGGCGGCGGGCTGGGCTATTGCATGGCCCATGTGATGGAGCGCGTCAACGTGGCCGAGGGCCTGCAGGCCATCCTGATCTGCTCCGGCGGCTGCATGATCTGGGCCATCGTCCAGTCATTCGGCGGCAGCGGCTTTCTGGCCGTCTATCTGGTCGGGATGATGGTCGGCAACCGCGACCGCGCCGTCAGCGAGGACGTCATGCGTGCCATGGACGGCATGGCCTGGCTGGCGCAATCTGCCATGTTCCTCCTGCTGGGGCTGCTGGTGACGCCGCACCGGATCTGGGATATCGCCGTGCCAGCCCTGGCGCTGGCGGGATTTCTGATGTGCGTGGCGCGGCCCGTGGCCGTTTTTGTCGCCTTGCTGCCGTTCCGGTTCAGCCCGCGCGAAAAGGGTTTCCTGGCCTGGATAGGCCTGCGCGGCGCGGTGCCGATCGTGCTGTCGCTATTCCCGCTGCTGCAGGGCATGGAGGATGCCGGGCTGCTGTTTCGGGTGGCATTCGCCGTGGTGCTGGCCAGCCTGCTGTGCCAGGGCACCACGGTGGCGCTGGCGGCGCGGCTGGCGCGTGTGCTTCGGCCGGCCTACGAAGAGCCGCTGTCGCGCGAGCGCCTGCGCGGCGTTCGCGCGCCGGGCATGGAGATGATGCAGTTCGTGGTGGCGCCCAATTCGCCGATGGAAGACCTGCGCGCGGACCAGGCCGAACTGCCGTCGCGCAGCCGGCTGGTGACCGTGGCCCGCGAAGGCGCGCTGGTGCCGCTGGACCAGGCGGTGCTGCGCGCAGGCGATATCGTGACGATCCTGGCGCCAAGCCCGGCCATGCCGCGCCTGTCGCGCCTGTTCCTGAAGCCGGCCACGCCGCCGGCGTGGGATCAGGTGGCGCATGACTTCCTGCTCGACGGCCAGGCCAGGCTGGCCGACGTGGCGGCACTCTACGCCACGCGACCGCTGCAGGCGGCCCAGCAGGAAAAGACGCTGGAGGAAGGAATGCTGGCGGTGTTTCCGTCGCCGCCGGTGGAGGGCGATGCGGTGGAGATCGCCGGCTTGCGGCTGACCGTGACCCGTATGGAGGGGCCGCGCATCGCGCAGGTCGGGCTGCTGCTGCCGCGCAACGCGGCCGAAGACGCCAGGGACGGCAAGGACCGCATCTGGCGCCTGCGCGACAAGGCGCGCGGATCGCTTAGTCGACCTTCGCGCCGGAAACCTTGACCACCTGGCCGTACTTCTTCAGTTCACGCTGGATCAGCGCGCCGAACTGCTCGGGGGTGGTGGGCGCCGGCTGGGCGCCGATGCGTGCGAGGCGCGCCTTCATGTCGTCGGTCTTCAGGATGGCGACGATGTCGTGATTGAGGCGGTCCACGATATCGCGCGGCGTGCCCGCCGGCGCCAGGACACCAAACCACGTGGAGATGTCGAAGCCTTCCAGCCCCAGCCCCTTGCCGGCTTCGGCAATGGTCGGCAGTTCGGGGAACGACGCGGCACGGTTGGCCGTGGTCACGGCAAAGGCCTTGAGCTTGCCGGCCTTGATGTTGGCCGATGCCGATGCCAGGTTGTCGAAGATCAGGTCGGTCTGGCCCGACAGCACCGACAACTGCGCGGGCGATGCCCCGTTGTACGGGATGTGGACCATGCTGACGTGCGCCATGCTCTTGAACAGCTCACCCGACAGGTGGCCGGCGCTGCCATTGCCGCCCGACGCGTAGTCGAGCTTGCCCGGGTGCTTGCGCGCGTATTCCACCAGGTCGCGCACGTTGTTGATGTGCAGTTCGGCGGCCTTGCCGGGGTGCATCACCAGTACGTTCGGCACGTCGGCCACCAGCGTGACCGGGGCGAAATCCTTGACCGGGTCGTACGGCATCTTCGTGAACAGCGTGGGGTTGATGGCGTGCGTGGCCACGGCGCCCATCACGATCGTGTAGCCGTCGGCCGGCTGCTTGGCCACGTAGTCGGCCCCCAGGTTGCCGCCGGCGCCGGGTTTGTTTTCCACAACCACGGGCTGGCCCAGGCTGTCGCGCAGCTTTTCGCCGATGGCGCGCGCCACGGTGTCCAGCGGGCCGCCGGCCGGGTAGGGCACCACGAAGCGGATCGGCTTGGTCGGCCAGTTGGCAGGGGCGGCGTGGGCCGGGACGGCCAGCGCCGTGGTGACGGCCAGCGCGGCCGTGAGCAGGGTCTTCAGCATGTCAGACGTGGAAAAGGATGGGAATCTGTAAGCCGGCACGTACAGTGCGCGTCGGCGGTATGGGTTGGACCAGAAGGCGTCAGCGGGATGAATTGAAGCGGTTCTGGCCAGGCGCGCGGCCGCAGACAGTACCGGTGGGACGGCAATGGCCGCGCCACGACGCCAGAATCATTCTGCCAGTGCCTCCTAGCGGATGCCGATGCCTCGCGCCATCATCACCGCGCACAGCGGCAGCAGGATTACCAGATGCGCTTCGATCATCACCCAGCGGCGGGCCTTCCTGATCTCTGCCGGCGTCGGCACGAAGTCGGGCAGCCGTTTTGCCTGCTTGCGCCATCCGGCAAAGGTGAAGGTGGGCGGCAGCGAGCATAGCGCGATGACCACGAACACGGTCATCTTGGCGTGGAACCACGGGTTGTGGATATAGAAATCCACGCCCTTGGCGCCATAGACCAGGCGCAGCAGGCCGGTGGCCAGCGTTGCCATGGCCGACAGGAAATAGACGAAATCGTAGATCGACAGGCGGCGGACGGCGGCCGGTGTCATGTCCGGACGCAGGACCACGGCTTCGGCGGCCATCAGCGTAATCAGCACGAAGATGGCAGTGAAGTGCAGGAACGCGAGCAGGGCATCGGTCAGCATGCATTCTCCTAAGGATGGAAAAACGTCATGATCACCGGCCCGCGCGCCCGCCAGAGGCAGGCGCGGTCAAGGTCTGGTCAGTTTCAGACGGATCTGGTCCGCGTCAGACCACACCCTTGGCACGCAGGGCGGCGATTTGTTCGGCACTGTAGCCGAGTGTCTCGTCCAGCACCACATCGGTGTGCTCCCCGAGCAACGGCGGGTGGCGCAGCGCCTCGGGGGGCGTGGCGCTCATCTTCATCGGGCTGCCCACCAGCTTGACCGTGCCGCCCGTCGGGTGGGGCAGGTCCACGCGCAGGCCGCGCGCCACCACCTGTTCGTTCTCGAAGACCTCGTCGAGCGTGTTGATCGGGCCGCACGGCACGCCGGCGCGCTCCAGGTCCAGGATCCACTGCTCGCGCGTGCGCGGCAGCACCATCTCGGCCAGGATCGGCACCAGCGCGTCGCGGTGCGCCACGCGCTGCGGGTTGGTGGCAAAGCGCGGATCGTCGGCCAGCTCGGGGCGGCCGCCGGCGGTCACGAACTTGCGGAACTGGCCGTCGTTGCCCACGGCCACGATGATCCAGCCATCGGCGGCGTGGAAGGTCTGGTAGGGGACGATGTTCGGGTGGGCGTTGCCCCACCGCTTGGGTGCCACGCCGCTGGCCAGGTAGTTGGTATTCATGTTGGCCAGCATCGACACCTGCACGTCCAGCAGGGCCATGTCGATGTACTGGCCTTCGCCCGTGCGGTCGCGGTGGGACAGCGCGGCCAGCACGGCAATGGTGGCGTACTGGCCGGTCATCAGGTCGGAAATCGCCACGCCGGCCTTTTGCGGGCCGCCGCCAGGCAGGTCGTCGCGCTCGCCGGTCAGGCTCATGAAGCCGCCCATGCCCTGGATGATGAAGTCGTAGCCGGGGCGCTGGGCGTACGGGCCGGTCTGGCCGAAGCCGGTGACCGAGCAGTAGATGATGTCCGGCTTGACCGCCTTGAGCGATTCGTAATCGAGGCCATACTTCTTCAGTTGGCCGACCTTGTAGTTTTCCAGCACCACGTCGCTCTGGGCGGCCAGGTCGCGCACCAGCTGCTGGCCTTCGGGCGTGCTGATGTCACAGGTCACCGACCGCTTGTTGCGGTTGGCGGCCAGGTAGTAGGCGGCCTCGGCCGTGTCGCGCCCATCGGGCGTCTTGAGCCAGGGCGGGCCCCAGATGCGGGTGTCGTCGCCAGCGCCCGGGCGCTCGATCTTGATCACGTCGGCGCCGAAATCGGCAAGATTCTGGGCGCACCAGGGCCCGGCGAGCACGCGGGTCAGGTCGAGGACGCGGAGATGGCTTAAGGCTCCCATGGCGGTGACGGCTGGCAGTTCTGAGGAGCCAGCACTCTATCACCGGCCAACCGGGCCGATGCCTCGGGCCGGTGCGCCGGCCGGTGTTCCGTGGGCGATAACCGGACAGGCGGCGCCGTGGCTGTGCCCGGCCCCAACAAGGGGGCGGCGCGCCAGTGCCCCGGGACGGGGCTTCCCCGTATAATCAACGGTTTGCAAATCCAACCTGACTGCCTGCGTCCTGCCACGACGCGCCGAGGCGCCCGATACAACATGAAAGTCTCCGACATTCGCAGCAAGTTCCTGCAGTTCTACGAGTCGAAGGACCATACCGTGGTCCGCTCGTCCAGCCTGGTGCCGGCGAACGACCCGACCCTGCTGTTCACCAATTCGGGCATGGTGCAGTTCAAGGACGTGTTCCTGGGCACCGACAAGCGCCCGTACTCGCGCGCCACGTCGTCGCAACGCTCGGTCCGGGCCGGCGGCAAGCACAACGACCTCGAAAATGTGGGGTACACCGCACGTCACCACACGTTCTTCGAAATGCTGGGCAATTTTTCGTTCGGCGACTATTTCAAGCGCGATGCCATCCAGTACGCCTGGGAACTGCTGACCAAGGTTTACCAGTTGCCGGCCGACAAGCTGTGGGTGACCGTGTACGCCGAGGACGACGAGGCCTACGACATCTGGGCCAAGGAAGTGGGCGTGCCGACCGACCGCATCGTGCGCATCGGCGACAACAAGGGCGCACGCTACGCGTCGGACAACTTCTGGCAGATGGCCGACACCGGCCCCTGCGGCCCGTGTTCGGAGATCTTCTATGACCACGGCCCGGAAGTCTGGGGCGGCCCGCCGGGATCGCCCGAGGAAGACGGCGACCGCTACATCGAGATCTGGAACCTCGTGTTCATGCAGTTCAATCGCGACGAGCAGGGCAACATGACGCGCCTGCCCAAGCCGTGCGTGGACACCGGCATGGGCCTGGAGCGGATTGCCGCGGTGCTGCAGCACGTGCACAGCAACTATGAGATCGACCTGTTCCAGGCGCTGATCAAGGCCGCCGGCCGCGAAACGCATATCGCCGACCTGAACCAGAATTCGCTGAAGGTCATTGCCGACCATATCCGCGCGTGCTCGTTCCTGATCGTCGACGGCGTGATTCCGGGCAACGAAGGCCGCGGCTACGTGCTGCGCCGTATCGTGCGCCGCGCGATCCGTCACGGCTACAAGCTCGGCCAGAAGACGCCGTTCTTCCACAAGCTGGTGCCGGACCTGGTGGCGCAGATGGGCGAAGCCTATCCGGAACTGGCCGAAGCCCAGAACCGTGTTGTGGAAGTGCTCAAGGCCGAGGAAGAGCGTTTCTTCGAGACCATCGAGAACGGCATGTCGATCCTGGACGGCGCCGTGGCCGATCTGAAGGCAAAGGGCGGCAAGGTGCTGGACGGCGAACTGGCGTTCAAGCTGCACGATACGTTCGGCTTCCCGCTCGACCTGACGCAGGACGTGGCGCGCGAACAGGAAATCACCGTTGACGAGGCCGCCTTCGACGCCGCGATGACGCGCCAGCGCGAGCAGGCTCGTGCCGCCGGCAAGTTCAAGATGGCTGCCGGCCTGGAGTACACGGGTGACAAGACGGTGTTCCATGGCTACGACGCCCTGAGCATGGAAGGCGTCAGCGTGACCGCGCTGTATGTCGATGGCGCTTCCGTCGATACGATGCAGCCGGGCCAGACTGGCGTGGTGGTGCTGGACAACACGCCGTTCTACGCCGAATCCGGTGGCCAGGTTGGCGACCAGGGCACGCTTGTGGCGGGCCCGGCCGTGTTCACCGTGGCCGATACCACCAAGATCCAGGCCGACGTGTTCGGCCACCAGGGCACGCTGGCCAACGGCGCGCTGAAGGTGGGCGACAAGGTTGCGGCACAGGTGGACGCCGTTCGCCGCGCGCGCACCGTGCGCAACCACTCGGCCACCCACCTGATGCACAAGGCCCTGCGCGAAGTGCTGGGCACCCACGTGCAGCAGAAGGGCTCGCTGGTCGATCCGGACAAGACGCGTTTCGACTTCTCGCACAACGCCCCGGTGACCGATGACCAGATCCGCCAGATCGAGGAAATCGTAAACGCCGAGATCCTGGCCAACGCGCCCACCGTCGCAGCCGTCATGCCGTTCGACGACGCCGTGAAGAGTGGTGCCATGGCTCTGTTCGGCGAGAAGTACGCCGACGACGTGCGCGTGCTGTCGATCGGCACGTCGAAGGAACTGTGCGGCGGCACCCATGTGACGCGCACCGGCGATATCGGCCTGTTCAAGATCGTCGTGGAAGCCGGCGTGGCCGCAGGTATCCGCCGCGTGGAAGCCATTACTGGCGACAATGCGCTGCATTACCTGCAATCGCTCGACGCCCGCCTGAACGAAGCGGCTGCCGCGTTGCGTGCGCAGCCGTCGGAACTGGTGCCGCGTATCGGCCAGGTGCAGGACCAGGTCCGCGCGCTGGAAAAGGAACTGGAAAAGCTCAAGAGCAAGCTGGCTTCGTCGCAGGGCGATGAGCTTGCATCGCAGGCCGTGGACATCAAGGGCCTGAAGGTGCTGGCTGCCCAGCTGGAAGGCGCCGACGTGAAGACGCTGCGCGAAACGATGGACAAGCTCAAGGACAAGCTCCAGAGCGCCGCCATCGTGCTGGCCGCCGTCGCCGACGGCAAGGTCAGCCTGATCGCGGGCGTGACTGCCGATGCCACGTCGAAGGTCAAGGCCGGCGAACTCGTCAACTTCGTCGCCCAGCAGGTGGGCGGCAAGGGCGGCGGCCGACCGGACATGGCCCAGGCCGGCGGCACCGACCCGACGGGTCTGCCGAAGGCCCTGGCCGGCGTGACGGAATGGGTGTCCGCCAAGGTCTGATGCCCGACTGCCTGAAGCTGCCGTGAAGGAAACGCCTGCGAAAGCAGGCGTTTTTTTCGTTACAGGTCCGCGAACAGGGCTATCAGGATGAAAGGCGCGATGCCGAGTGTCAGGAAGACGATGGACACCGGAATCATGATCTTGGCCTGGAATTCGCGGTCGGTGAAGAATCTGGTCAGGAAGCGTTCCATGGTGATCTCCTTACAGGTGAACGAGTGAAGTCTGAAGTGGAGCGGCCTGCGCGAGGGTGGGCAGAATCAGCATCGTGTAGCCGAAGTAGTGGGCCGCTGCGCTCGCGGCTGTGACAATCAAGGACAGGACGAGCGGCCATTTCGGCGCCGCGGCGCCCGGGGCGGCAAGGCTTGCCTCGACAGCGCCAAGGAGCACCAGCACTGCAGCGAACACGATGAGCGCCACATGGGCGGTCAGCGCGGTCCACATCCATTGGCTGCGGATGTCATTGATGCCCAGGTGTTGGGCGAGCAGGTAGCAGGCGCTCGCGCTCATCGGGATCGCGGCCCAGAGCAACTGCCCGTTCTGGACGGCGCGCATGACGACGCCACGGCTGCGCTGGCGCAAGGCCCTTGGAATCTTGATGAGCGGCAGGAGCGCCAGCGGCGCCAGCAACGGAATGGCAATGTTGAACACGAACCAGCCGAACAGTGCGAAGTCCCTCATGTATTGGCCTCGATGGAATGGATCGAGGCCTATCGTAGGCGTCGTCAGCGCCTGTGCAAATGAGACAGATCTGAACTTCAGGGCTGGTAGTCAGCTTGCTTGTCCGCCATCAATCCTGCCGAACACGTGTCCGCGCCTACTTCCCCCCACCCCCCGTCAGCGTCGACACGATATCGATCGGTAACGGAAACACGATCGTCGAACTCTTGTCGCCCGCGATCTGCGTCAGCGTCTGCAGGTAGCGCAGCTGCATGGCCTGGGGCTGGCGCGCCAGCATCCGGGCGGCTTCAAGCAGCTTTTCCGATGCCTGGAGCTCGCCTTCGGCATGAATGATCTTGGCGCGCCGCTCGCGCTCGGCTTCGGCCTGGCGGGCGATGGCGCGCACCATCGACTCGTTCAGGTCGACGTGCTTGATCTCGACGGTCGATACCTTGATGCCCCAGGCATCGGTCTGGGCATCGAGCACCTTCTGGATATCGAGGTTGAGCTTCTCTCGCTCAGCCAGCATCTCGTCGAGTTCGTGCTTGCCCAGCACCGAGCGCAGCGTGGTCTGCGCCAGCTGGCTGGTGGCTTCCAGGAAGTTGGCCACCTGGATGATGGCGCGCTCCGGGTCCACCACGCGGAAATACACCACCGCGTTGACCTTGACCGACACGTTGTCGTGCGAGATCACGTCCTGTGGCGGCACGTCCAGGACGACGGTGCGCAGGTCCACGCGCACCATCTGCTGCACGGCCGGAATGATCAGCACCAGGCCGGGGCCCTTGACGCGCCAGAAGCGGCCCAGCATGAACACCACCCCCCGTTCATACTCGCGCAGCACGCGGAAGGCAGACACCACCAGCAGCACGAGCAGGAAGACCAGTCCACCGAAGCTGAATCCGAATGCCATGTCGGGCTCCTTGTTGTGTCAGGCATCGTGAATCGAAGTGACATCCAGCACCAGGCCGTGACGGCCGGTCACGCGCACGGCATCGCCGCGTGCCAGCGGGCGGTTGCTGCGGATGCGCCATTGTTCGCCGCGGACCATCGCCCAACTGTCGGTCGGGTCGGTCGGGTCGGTCTCCGTGTCCGTCACCACCACGCCGACGCTGCCCACCAGCGTGTCGGCCCCGCTGACCACGGGCCGCCGCCGCGCCCGCAGCAGCAGCGCGGACATGCCGAACAGGAATACTGCCGAAATGCCGGACAGCGCGGCAATCAGCGAAAGCGGCACGCCGAAGCCCGGCACGTCGGTGTCGATCAGCATCACCGCCCCAAACGCGAACGCAATGATGCCGCCCACGCCCACGGCGCCGAACGTCGGCAGGAACACCTCGGCCACCATGCACCCCACGCCGAACGCGATCAGCGCGAGCCCGGCGTAGTTGATGGGCAGCATCTGCAGCGCGAACAGGCCCAGCAGCAGGCAGATCGCCCCGGCGATGCCAGGGATCACCATGCCAGGCGTGGAAAATTCGAAGATCAGCCCGTAGATGCCGATCATCATCAGGATCAGGGCCACGCTAGGGTCGGTGATGACCGCCAGCAGCCGGCTGCGCCAGTCGGGTTCCAGCGTGACGATGGGCGCGCCGGCCGTATGCAGTGTGCGCGTGGCGCCTGTGGCCTCGACCTGCCGGCCGTCCAGTTGCCGGAGCAGGGCGGGCAGGTCGGGCGCCACCAGATCGGCCACCTTCTGCGCGACTGCTTCGTCAGCGGACAGGCTCACCGCTTCGCGGACTGCCCGTTCGCCCCATTCGGCATTGCGGTGCCGCAACTGCGCCAAACCGCGGATATAGGCCGATGCGTCGTGCATCTGCTTGCGCGTCATGGTGTCTTCGCCGGCCGGGGCGCTGGCAGGCGCCGATGCCGGGGCAGGGGCGGCCTCGGGCCTCGGTCCGCCGATGCCGATGGCCACCGGGCTGGCCGCGCCCAGGTTCGTGCCGGGCGCCATGGCGGCGACATGGCTGGCATAGAGGATGTAGGTGCCGGCGCTGGCCGCGCGTGCGCCGCCTGGATAGACGTACGTGGCCACGGGCACCGCCGACGCCAGGATGGCCTGGATGATGTCGCGCATCGATTTGTCGAGGCCGCCGGGTGTGTCCATTTCCAGCACGATCAGCTGGGCGCCCTGCTTGCGGGCGCGCTCGATGCTGCGCACGGCGAAACTGGCGCTGGCGGGGCTGATGGCGCCCTGCACCGGGACGACGTAGACCGGGGCCACGGACGACGCCATGACCGATATCGCCCGCTCGGGAGCGGCCCGCTGGGCAAGCGCGCCGGAGACCGTCAGCAATAACAGGCTCACGCAGGCCAGCGCGAGTCCATGCGACCGGTGCCAGTGGCCGGCAGGCGGCGGTGGCCGGTGTAACGCATATGCGTGTGTCATGGCGGTGCGCGGCCCGCCGTGAATGCCGTGGCCGCGCCACTTTCAGTGTAGGCGACCGGCCACATCCTGCAGGGCGAAGCGAAGGCGCACGCCTCAGTCAGGCGGCCGCATACTCAGGCCACCCCAGCTTCCTCAGGCTACCGCCCGGGTATCGTCGAGCGTACCCGTCCGATCGGCCAGCATGTCCGCCAGCGCCATCAGCGCGGTGCCTGCCATCGAGGGATGCCAGGCGAGCACGGTGGTGACGCGTCCGGTGTCGCCCAGCGGATGGATGCCGATCTGCGGCAGGTTGCGATAGAGCGCCAGCACCGATCGCGGGACGATGCCCACGCCGATGCCGGCCGCCGCGCAGGTGACGATGGCGTGATACGAGCCAAGCTGGATCACGCGGTTCATGCCCCGGCCGCACTGGCCAAACCACTGCTCGAAGCGGGTGCGGTAGTTGCAGCCGGTCTCGAACGCCAGCAGCGTGGCGCGCTCGACGTCCTCGGGCGACTGGATGGGCCGATGGCTGGTGCTGGACACGATCACGAGTTCTTCGTCGAACGCGGGCAGGCTGACCAGATCCGGGTCGCCCAGCGGTTCGGCCACGAATGCGCAATCCACCTCGAAACGGCGCACCGCGTCGAGCGCCTTGCTGGTGATCAGCGTGACCAGCTCCAGCTCCACGTCCGGCCATTGTTGGTGATAGGCCGCCAGCATGTTCGGCAGGCGGCTGGCCGCCGTGCTTTCCATCGACGCGATACGCAGCCGTCCGTGCGGATGCGCCGGCTGCACCGCATGCTTCGCTTCCTCGGACAGCTGCAGGATGCGGCAGGCATAGTCGAACAAGGTCTGGCCGGCCGGCGTGAGCACCATGCGTCGCCCATCCCTGACAAAAAGCTCCACCCCCAGCGATTGCTCCAGTTGCCGGATGCGCGTGGTCACGTTCGACTGCACCCGATGCAGCCGTTCGGCGGCCCGCGTGATGCCGCCGGTTTCCACCACCGTACGAAAAATCTCCAGTGCGGCCAGGTCCATATGCTATTTCCATTCAAATTGAGATGGGTTGCATCTCAATTATTCATTTTCCGTGATGGATCGTTCGGGCATAGCATAGTCAACAATCCAGAAATGCTCCAGATGTCCGGTCGCTTCCTATCCGATGCCACGCTTGCCCTTCGCCAACGTTGACGTTTCCGCCAGCCCCGCCGAAGCCCGGCCGACCGCCGGGCCGCTGGCCGTGGCGCTGGCCGGTCTGGTGTCGCTGGCGCTGGCCATGGGCATTGGGCGATTCGCCTTCACGCCGCTGCTCCCGATGATGCTGCACGACGGCACGGTCACATTGGCCGAGGGCAGCGCGCTGGCGACGCTGAACTACATCGGCTATCTGGTGGGCGCAGTGCTGTGCCTGTTTATCCGGCCGGACCCGGTACGGATGGTGCGCGGCGCACTGGCGCTGACCGTCGTCCTGACACTGGCGATGGCGCTGCCCGGCGGCATGCCGGCCTGGCTGGCCTGGCGCACGCTGGCCGGCATCGCCAGTGCCCTGGTGATGGTCTACGGTACCGCCTGGTGCATGCAGCGGCTGGCCGAACTGGGTCATCCCACGCTGGGCGGGCTGATGTTCTGCGGGCCGGGCATCGGCATCGTGGTGACCGGGCTTTCCGCCTTTGCCATGGTAGGCGCGGGGTGGCAGGCCAACTGGGGCTGGATCACATTCACGATTCTCGGCGCCGTGATGCTGTTGCCGGTATGGCGCGTCTACGGATCGCCGGCCCCGGCGTCCCTGCACGGTGCCACGCCGGGCGCGGCGACCACGGCGGCGCCGACGCCGCGCCTGGACGTCGAAACCTGGGCGCTGACGCTGGCCTACGGCCTGGCGGGCTTCGGATACATCATCACGGCCACCTTCCTGCCGGTCATCGCCCGGCATGCCATGCCCGGCAGCGTCTGGGCCGACCTGTTCTGGCCGATCCTCGGCGCCGGCGTGGCGGTCGGCGCCTGGCTGGCCACCCGGGTCGGCATGCATCACGATAACCGCCGCATGATGATGGTGCTGTACACGCTGCAGGCGGCGGGGGTGGGCGTGGCCGCCGTGTGGCCCACCGTGGCGGGCTTTGCGCTGAGCAGCCTGCTGGTGGGTTTGCCGTTCACCGCGCTGGTGTCGTTTGCGATGCGGGAGGCGCGGCGCCTGTGGGGTGGCCGCGCGGCCAAGCTGATCGGCCTGATGACGGCCGCCTACGCCATCGGACAGATTGCGGGGCCGCCGCTGGCCACGGCGCTTGTAGCCCGCACCGGCGGCTTCGGCGCCTCGCTGGGCGTGGCGGCGCTGGCGCTGCTGACAGGCGCGCTGATCTACCTGTGGATGTGGCGAACGATGCCGGTGGACGGACACACGCCGCGCTAGCGACTGCGCTACAGTATCGGCTTCGCCGCTCACTCGACCCGGACGCCCCCGCGCCGGCGCTGCAGGGCGGCGCGAAAGCCAAGCCCCCATGTCTTTTGCCTTGCAGCCCGGACGTGCCAACGGCCCGGTACTGCCCATCAGCCCCGATGAAGCGCGCGTGCGCGTGGACCTGGCCGCCGCCTACCGGCTGGCCGCGCTGGAACGCTGGGACGACCTCATCTACACCCATATCTCGGCCACCGTGCCCGGTGAGCCCGACCATTTCCTGATCAATCCGTTCGGCTTTGCCTTCGACGAGATCCGCGCCTCGGACCTCGTGAAGATCAATGGCCGGGGCGAAGTGGTCGGTGAACCCGTGCATCCGGTCAACGTCACGGGCTTTGCGCTGCACGCGGCCGTGCATGCCGCACGTGCCGATGCGCGCTGCGTGATGCACCTGCATAACACCGCCGGCATTGCCGTGTCCGCCCAGGCCGAAGGGCTGCTCCCGCTGTCGCAGCATGCCCTGCGTTTTCACGGCCGGATGGCTTATCACGACTACGAAGGCCTGGCGTTCACGCCCGCCGAAGGCGCGCGCCTGACCGCGTCGCTGGGCGGCCATCCGGCCATGCTGCTGCGTAACCATGGCACGCTGACGGTCGGTCGCACCGTGGCCGAAGCCTACGTACTGATGGCCACGCTGATCAAGGCGTGCGAGATCCAGCTCGGGGCCCAGCTGGGCAGCGCCACCGTGCAGCCGCCGCCGGCCATCGCGGACAAGACGTCGCTGCAGCTGTTCGACAACGGCGCCGTCGAGGGCGTGATGGAATGGCCCGCGCTGCTGCGCAGACTGGATAAAATCGATCCCACCTATAAAGACTGAAAATTCGTAAAGGAGCCATGCAATGCCCACGTTTCACGTAGAGATGTTCGAAGGCCGCACCGTTGACCAGAAGCGCAAGTTCGTCGAGGAAATCACGCGCGTCACGTGCGAGACGCTTGGCTGCTCGGCCGGCGCCGTCGACATCATCATCACCGACATCAAGCGCGAGAACTGGGCCACCGGCGGTGAGCTGTGGCTCGACAAGCAGTGATGCCAGGCAGGGTTTGAACCGATGACCTCCGCAGTTTCCGCCATGCAGCAGTTCGCCTCCGACAACTACGCCGGCTTTTGTCCGGAATCGCTGAAGTATTTTCTGGAGGCCAACGCCACGGGCCATGAGAAAGCCTATGGCGACGACAGCTGGACGCAGAAGGTATGCGATCGCATCCGCGACCTGTTCCAGACCGATTGCGAGGTCTTCTTCGTGTTCAATGGCACGGCGGCCAATTCGTTGGCGTTGTCGTCGCTGTGCCAGTCATACCACTCGGTGATCTGCCACGAGCTGGCCCATATCGAGACCGACGAGTGCGGCGCGCCGCAGTTCTTCTCGAACGGTTCGAAGCTGCTCACCGCGCCCGGCGAGAACGGCAAGCTGACGCCCGATGCCGTGGAGGTGCTGGTCACGCGCCGCTCGGATATCCACTATCCGAAGCCGCGCGTGGTGTCGCTGACGCAGGCCACGGAGGTGGGCACGATCTATTCCGTGGATGAGGTGCGGGCCATCGCGGCCATCGCCAAGCGCCGGCAGTTGCGCGTGCATATGGATGGGGCGCGCTTTGCCAACGCGGTGGCGTCGCTGGGCGTGCATCCGTCCGAGATCACCTGGCGTGCCGGCGTGGACGTGCTGTGCTTCGGCGGCACCAAGAACGGCCTGCCGGTGGGCGAGGCCGTGGTGTTCTTCGACCGCCGGCTGGCCGAGGATTTCGCGTACCGGGTCAAGCAGGCCGGGCATCTGGCGTCGAAGATGCGCTTTATCTCGGCGCCGTGGCTCGGCATGCTGGAAAACGATGTATGGCTCAGGAACGGTCGCCATGCCAACGCGATGGCCACGCTGCTGGCCCAGCGCATTGCCGATGTCCCGGGCGTGCGCATCATGTTTCCGACCCAGGCCAATGCCGTGTTTGCCGAGCTGCCGCTGCCGGCCATCGAGGCGCTGCGGGCCAAGGGCTGGCTGTTCTACACGTTCATCGGCGCGGGCGGCTGCCGCATGATGTGCGCGTGGGACTTGCAGCCGGAAACGGTGGAAGCGTTTGCCGCCGATATCCGCGCCGCATGCGCCTGATTTTGAAGATTCAACGATAGCCACAACGATAACCAGAAAGTCCCAGGAGCCCCCACGATGCAACCCTATCGATTCTGCCCGCGCTGCGGCGCGGAACTGGAACACCTGCCGATGTCCGGGCGGTTTCGCCATGCCTGCGTGCAGGACGGCTGCGGTTTTGTGCACTGGGACAACCCGCTGCCGGTGCTGGCCGCCGTGGTCGAGTACGAAGGCAAGCTGCTGCTGGCGCGCAATGCGGCGTGGCCGGAGAAGATGTTCGCGCTGGTCACCGGCTTCATGGAACGCGACGAGACGCCCGAACTGGGCGTGGCGCGCGAACTCAAGGAAGAGACCAACCTCGATACGGTGTCGGCCTCGCTGATCGGCGTCTACGAGTTCATGCGCAAGAACGAGTTGATCATTGCCTACCACGTGCGGGCCGAAGGCGATATCCGCCTGTCGGAGGAACTGGTCGAGTACAAGCTCGTGGCGCCGGACAAGATGCGGATCTGGAACGCCGGTACCGGATTTGCCGTGGCAGACTTCCTGGAGCGGCGCGGCTTGCCGGTGCGCTTCTTCGATCGAGCCACCGGCGAGGACATTGCAGATCCGCGCCGGCCGACCGACTTCAGCCTGGTCGCTGCTTCGCTACAATACGGCATCAACCAGAATTAGAAGGTGAGAGGAATGGAATTCCAGAAAGAAGTGGACGCGCGCGGCCTGAACTGCCCGCTGCCGATCCTGCGGACCAAGAAGGCGCTGGCCGACATGGCCAGCGGCGAAGTGCTCAAGGTGCTGGCCACCGACCCCGGCGCCACGCGCGACTTCCAGGCCTTTGCCAAGCAGACCGGTAACGAACTGCTGTCCCATGCGGAAGTGGACAAGGTGTTCGTGTTCTACATGAAGCGCCGCTGAGCTTGGCCTTCCTGCCCCGGACGGGCATAAAAACCAAAAACCGCCTCCGGAGAGGCGGTTTTTGTTTGGGCGGACGCCCTGGCGGCGATGCCCGATAGTGACCGGTCAGCCGCGCTGCGCGAGGTAGGCGCTGAATTCCTCGCGCACCTCGGGGTGCTTGAGCGCGAATTCCACGGTGGCCTTCAGGTAGCCGAGCTTGCTGCCGCAGTCGTAACGTACGCCCTTGTAGCGGTAGGCCAGCACCTGCTCCTGGTCCAGCATCGCCTGGATGGCATCGGTCAGCTGGAACTCGCCGCCGGCACCGGGCTTGAGATTGCGGATGTGTTCGAAGATGCGCGGGGTCAGGATGTAGCGGCCTACCACGCCCAGGTTCGACGGGGCATTCTCGGGCGCCGGCTTTTCGATGATGCCGGACATCTTGATCACTCGCTCGTCCCACTCGCGGCCATCGACCACGCCATAGGACCGGCTTTGTTCCGGCGAGATTTCCTCCACGCCCAGCACCGAACAGTTGTAGTGGTTGTAGATGTCCACCATTTGCTTCATCACCGGCTCGTCGGACTCGCCATCCAGCAGGTCATCGGCCAGCATGACGGCAAACGGCGCATCGCCCACCAGGCGGGCGGCGCACAGCACCGCGTGCCCCAGGCCCAGCGCCTCGGGCTGGCGCACGTAGAAGCATTCCACGTTCTTGGGTTTGATGGAGCGCACGACGTCAAGCAGCGCCTGCTTGTTCTTGGCCTCAAGCTCCATTTCCAGTTCGTAGGCCTTGTCGAAATGGTCCTCGATGGCCCGCTTGGAGCGGCCCGTCACGAAGATCATCTCGTTGATGCCTGCGGCCATGGCCTCTTCCACGGCGTACTGGATCAGCGGCTTGTCCACCACCGGCAGCATTTCCTTGGGACTCGCCTTGGTGGCGGGCAGGAATCGGGTGCCTAGCCCTGCAACGGGAAAGACTGCTTTGGTGACGCGGTTTTCCATTTCAGCTTCCTTTTTAATCCGGTGTAATACCGTGCCGTACGAGGGAGGAGCCGTCTGTCAGGTTTCGTCCGACTTACAGTCCGGACGGACCTGACCATCACATTCAGGACGGCAGACGCTGTAGTTGATCCTGCAGCTTTGCCAGCGTCTGTTCGAAATCCGACAAACGCTGCGTTTCCTGTGCCACGACGGCCGGAGGAGCCTTGGCGACAAAGCTCTCGTTGGAGAGTTTGCCACGGCACTTTCCGATCTCGCCCGCGATCCGCTCAATCTCCTTGGAAAGGCGCGCGCGCTCGGCCACCACGTCGATCTCGATCTTCAGCAGCAGGTGATTGCCGCCGACGATGGCCACCGGGGCGCCGGCACCCTCGCGCTGCAGCTCGGCTTCGTCTTCGAACACCTTGACTTCGGAAAGTTTCGCCAGGGCCTGCACCTGGGCGGCGGCTTCCTTCAGGAACGCGCTGTCCCCATGGGCATACAACGGGATGCGCTGGGCCGGCGAGATGTTCATTTCGCCGCGCAGGTTGCGGCAGGCGTCCACCACGGCCTTGAGCTGGGCCACCCAGGCTTCGGCGGCCTCGTCGATCTTGGCCGCGGCCGGCAGCGGGTAGGCCTGCGTGGCGATGGTCTCGCTGCCGTCGCCCTTGGCGCGGGCGGCCAGCGGCGCCACCTTCTGCCACAGTTCCTCGGTGATGAACGGAATGATCGGGTGGGCCAGGCGCAGCACCGTCTCCAGCACGCGCAGCAGCGTGCGGCGCGTGGCGCGCTGTTGCGCCTCGGTGCCGGTCTGGATCTGCACCTTGGCCAGTTCCAGGTACCAGTCGCAGTACTCGTCCCAGACGAACTTGTAGATCGCGCTGGCGATATTGTCGAAGCGGTACTCATCGAAGCCCTTCTCGACATCGGCTTCCACGCGCTGCAGCAGCGACACGATCCAGCGGTCGGCCTGCGAGAAATGCAGGTAGCCGTCCGGGCCGCAATCCTTCTCGCACGGGCCCATGCCGCAGTCATGGCCCTCGGTGTTCATCAGCACGAAGCGCGTGGCGTTCCAGAGCTTGTTGCAGAAGTTGCGATAGCCCTCGCAGCGGCCGGTGTCGAAATTGATGTTCCGGCCCAGCGTGGCCAGCGACGCGAACGTGAAGCGCAGCGCGTCGGCGCCGAAGGCCGGAATGCCCTGGGGGAATTCCTTCTTCGTCTTGGCTTCGATCTTGGGGGCGTCCTTGGGGCGGCGCAGGCCGGTGGTGCGCTTCCTGAGCAGCGGATCGAGCTCGATACCGTCGATCAGGTCCACCGGGTCCAGCGTGTTGCCCTCGGACTTGCTCATCTTCTTGCCTTCGGAGTCGCGCACCAGGCCGTGGACGTACACGGTATGGAACGGCACCTTGCCGGTGAAGTGCTTGGTCATCATGACCATGCGCGCCACCCAGAAGAAGATGATGTCGTAGCCCGTGACCAGCACCGACGACGGCAGGAAGTGCTTCAGTTCGGGCGTTTCCGCGGGCCAGCCCAGCGACGAGAACGGCACCAGCGCGGACGAGAACCACGTGTCCAGCACGTCTTCCTCGCGGCGCAGCGGGCCGGTGCTGCCGGCCGCCTGTGCCTTGGCGCGGGCGTCTTCCTCGGTGCGGGCGACAAAGCAGTTGCCGGCATCGTCATACCACGCCGGGATCTGGTGGCCCCACCACAGCTGGCGGCTGATACACCAGTCCTGGATATTGGCCAGCCACTGGTTGTAGGTGTTGATCCAGTTCTCGGGCACCAGCTTGATTTCGCCGCTCTGCACGGCGTCCAGTGCCACCTCGGCAATCGAGCGGCGCGGGTTGAACGTGCCTTCCGGCGCCGGCTTGCTCATCGCGACGAACCACTGGTCGGTCAGCATCGGTTCGATCACGCTGCCGGTGCGCTCGCTGCGCGGCACCATCAGCTTGTGCTTCTTGACCTCGCCCAGCAGGCCCTGGGCTTCAAGGTCGGCCACCATCTGCCTGCGGGCGTCAAAACGGTCCATGCCGGCGTAGGCGGCCGGCGCGTCGGCCACCACCTTGGCGTCCAGCGTCAGGATCGACAGCTGCGGCAGGTTGTGGCGTTGGCCCACGGCGTAGTCGTTGAAGTCGTGGCCCGGGGTCACCTTGACCACGCCGGTGCCAAATTCGCGGTCGACGTACTCGTCGGCAATCACCGGAATCTTGCGATCGGTCAGCGGCAGGTGCACGAACTTGCCGATCAGGTGCGCGTAACGCTCGTCCTCGGGGTGCACCATCACGGCCGTGTCGCCCAGCATCGTCTCGGGGCGCGTGGTGGCCACGGTCAGGTGGGTCAGGCCGCGCACGGTGTCCGGTTCGGCCAGCGGGTAGTGGATATGCCAGAGCGAGCCTTCTTCCTCGACGCTGTCCACTTCCAGGTCGGACACGGCGGTGCCCAGGACCGGGTCCCAGTTGACCAGGCGCTTGCCGCGGTAGATCAGGCCCTGTTCATACAGGCGCACGAAGACTTCGGTCACGGCGCTCGACATCTCGGGCGACATCGTGAAGTACTCGCGCGTCCAGTCGATCGACGCGCCCATGCGGCGCACCTGGCGCGTGATGGTGGAGCCCGATTCTTCCTTCCAGGCCCAGACCTTCTCGGTGAACTTCTCGCGCCCCAGGTCGTGGCGCGACACGCCTTGCGCCTCAAGCTGGCGTTCCACCACGATCTGCGTGGCGATGCCGGCGTGGTCGGTGCCCGGCACCCAGAGCGTGTTGGCGCCGCGCATGCGCGCATGGCGGGCCAGGCCGTCCATGATCGTCTGGTTGAACGCGTGCCCCATATGCAGCGTGCCGGTCACATTCGGCGGCGGCAGCTGGATGGCGAAATCGGGACGGTTCGCATCGAAAGTGGGCTGGGCGATGCCGCGGCGCTCCCACTCGGGGCCCCATTTGGCCTCGATGGCGGCGGGTTCGAAGCTCTTGGCAAGGGACTGGTCTTCTGCGGTCATGCTCGGATGTCTTGGGATGCTTGGAATGCGGATCGGGGCTCGGGCCGGCTCGCGGCGGGGCGGGCGGGGGCGTTCGGCCGGGGAAAACGTCAAATTATAGGGGAGCCGGCGTACCGATGCGCATTTCCGGGCCGGGAGCGGGCAGCCGGAGGCTTGCGCGCGGCGGCTGCCGACAGGTCCGGGCGGCGGCCGCCGGTATAATTGCCGCCTACTTTATTGGCCCCGATCCGATGTCCAGCCTGCTTGCCAATCTCAACGCCGAACAACACGCCGCCGTCACTTTGCCGGACGAACCGGCCCTGATCCTGGCCGGCGCGGGCAGCGGCAAGACCCGCGTGCTGACCACGCGCATCGCCTGGCTGATCCAGAACGGGCGGGTGTCCCCGGCCGGCATCCTGGCCGTGACCTTCACGAACAAGGCCGCCAAGGAAATGCAGACGCGGCTGTCGTCGATGCTGCCGATCAACACGCGCGGCATGTGGATCGGGACGTTCCACGGCCTGTGCAACCGCATGTTGCGGGCGCACTTCCGCGACGCCGGGCTGCCCCAGACCTTTGCCATCCTGGACACCCAGGACCAGCTTTCCGCCCTCAAGCGGCTGCTCAAGCAGCTCAACGTCGACGACGAGAAATACCCGGCCAAGAACCTGCAGTACTTCATCAACAACGCCAAGGAACAGGGCCTGCGGCCGGCCGACGTCGAGGCCAACGACGACTTCAACCGCCGCTTTGTCGACCTGTACGCCGCCTACGACGAGCAGTGCCAGCGCGAGGGCGTGGTCGATTTTGCAGAGCTGCTGCTGCGCTGCTACGAACTGCTGCGCTACAACGACGCCATCCGCCAGCACTACCAGCACCGCTTCCGCCACGTGCTGGTCGACGAGTTCCAGGATACCAACGTGCTGCAGTACCGCTGGCTCAAGCTGCTGGCCGGCTACGGCACGGGCAACGCCGCGGCGGTGTTCGCGGTCGGCGACGACGACCAGAGCATCTACGCGTTCCGGGGCGCAAACGTCGGCAACATGCGCGATTTCGAGCAGGAATTCCGCGTGCGGCACATGATCAAGCTCGAGCAGAACTACCGGTCGCACGGGCACATCCTCGATAGCGCCAACCACCTGATCTCGCACAACGCGCGCCGGCTTGGCAAGAACCTGCGCACCGACGCGGGGCATGGCGAGCCGGTGCGGGTGTTCCAGGCCGGCTCGGACGGGCAGGAGGCATCGTGGATCGTTGAGGAAATCCGTGACCAGATCGCCCAGGGTATGGCGCGGTCGGAAGTGGCGATCCTGTATCGCAGCAACGCGCAGTCGCGCGTGATCGAACATGCACTTTTTTCGTCGGGCATCCCGTACCGCGTCTATGGCGGCCTGCGCTTCTTCGAGCGCGCCGAAGTCAAGCACGCGCTGGCGTACCTGCAGCTGATCGAAAATCCGCGCAACGACGCCGCGTTCGGCCGGGTGGTCAACTTCCCGACGCGCGGCATCGGGGCCAAGACGCTGGAAACCCTGCAGGACGCCGCGCGCCAGTACAACTGCTCGCTGGCCGAGGCGGTGGCCTACGTGCCCGGCAAGGGCGGCACGTCGCTGGCCGCCTTCCTGCGCCTGATCGAACAGATGCGCGCGGAGACCAGCCGCATGACGCTGGCGCAAACCGTGGAATACGTGACGAATACCAGCGGGTTGCTCACGCATTACCAGACCGAAAAGGAAGGCCAGGACCGCATCGAGAACCTGCAGGAACTGGTGACGGCCGCCCAGGCCTTCGTCGTGGAAGAGGGCTACGGCCTCGACGCGCTGGCCCGCATGCTGCCCGCCAGCCGCGACGCCGCGCCAGCGCTGGCGCAGGGTGACCAGGACCAGCAGGTGCTGGACCCCGAGCAGTTGCCGGTGGTGATGACCCCGATCGTGGCTTTCCTGACGCACGCCTCGCTGGAGGCGGGCGACAACCAGGCGCAGGCCGGCCAGGACGCGGTGCAGATGATGACCGTGCACGCGGCCAAGGGGCTCGAATTCAATGTGGTGTTTATCACCGGCCTGGAAGAGGGCCTGTTCCCGCACGAGAACAGCGCCATGGAAGCCGACGGCCTGGAGGAGGAGCGCCGCCTGATGTACGTGGCCATCACCCGGGCGCGCGAGCGGCTGTACCTGTCGTTTGCCCAGAGCCGCGTGCTGCACGGCCAGATGCGCTACCACGTGCGTTCACGATTCTTCGAGGAACTGCCCGAACCGGCGCTGAAGTGGATCACGCCCCAGGGCCAGGCTTCGTACGGCAACTATGGCGTCAGCCGCCAGGAGCGCGACAGCGCCTGGGGCCGCGACTGGTTCAAGCGTGCCGAGGACGTGCCGTACACGGGCAGCAAGGCCACGGGCGGCATGGACACGGGCAAGAACTACGCCGAGGAAAAGCGCGCCGCGGCCACCGGCTTCCGCGTGGGACAGAACGTGTTCCACACGAAGTTCGGCGAGGGCAGGATCAAGGCGCTGGAAGGCGAGGGCGCCGATGCGCGCGCCAATATCGACTTCAAGCGGCACGGCGCCAAGTGGCTGGCGCTGGCAGTGGCAAAGCTGGATCCGATCGACTGAGGATGGATTTGCGCCCCGGTGCCGATGGCGGCAGCGGGGCGCGGCAGGGCCCGTCAGGGCCCGTCAGGTGCGTCAGGGCGTGGCAGGATCAGGCCTGCCGGGCGCTTTCCGCTGCCTCGCCGGGCGGCACGATATTGAAGCAGCCACGATAGGTGGCGTAGAACGAGCAGTACAGGATCGCCAGCATCAGCAGCGAGTACGGGGTCACCAGGAACGACATCACCGCCTGCGCGCCCAGCGCCGCGAAGACCGTTTCCAGCACCAGCGGCACCGCCACCAGCAGCACCGCGAACATCACCGCATAGGTGAAGAACGCGCCGCGGTTGCGCCAGCAGGCCGTCCAGCTGAAGAACAGCGCCTTGACCGGCGGCACCTGGTGCCAGGCGGCCAGCAGCGGCGCGAACCAGAACATCATCGCCACCGGCGTGTACAGCACCGCGCCGACCAGCAGCGCGAAGTACAGCTGGCGGATGGCATCGGCCGACGGCTCTTCGCCGCGCAGCACGATGGGCGCCACCGCACCGATATCGACCACGGCCGTGGCGATCAGGCTCAGCGAGAACACCAGCACCGCATAGATGGCCCCGAGCACCAGCAGGTGGCGCGTGGCCTGCTTGCCGTTGGTCCGGAATCCGGCCAGCAGGATGGTGGGCAGCACCCGCTTGTTCTGGATGACTTCGCGGCAGGCCGTCATCACGCCCACGTACAGGCCGGGCGTGAAGACCAGCAGGGCGATGATGCCGAACAGCGGCACGAAGATCGCCAGCTGGGCGGCGATCAGGTAGATGAACAGCAGCATCAGGAACGCCAGCGGGTTCTTGCGGAACAGCCAGATTCCCTGGCGCAGCCAGACGTAGCCTTCCTTGGCGGAAACTTCCAGTAGTTGCATGGCGAATCAGATCCAGGGGAGCGTCGCCCCGTCGTCGATGCGACGGCGCAGGATGCGTTCGAAGTGGGTCGGATCGTGCGGCTGGAGCATGTCGGCTTCGCGCGGCAGGTAGAAATCCCACAGGCGCGACACCCAGAAGCGCAGCGCGCCGGCGCGCATCATGTCCTGCCAGTGCCCGGCTTCCACCTTTGTCAGCGGGCGGACCGCGTCGTAGGCACGCAGCATGGCCTGCGCGCGGACCGGGTCGAGCGCGCCGGTTGCCAGGTCGATGCACCAGTCGTTGACGGTCACCGCCAGGTCGAACAGCCACTTGTCGTCGCCGGCGAAGTAGAAATCGAAGAAGCCGCCCAGCCGATGCCGGCCATCGACCGTATCGAACAGCACGTTGTCGCGGAACAGGTCGCAATGGCACGGCCCGCCCTGCAGCGCGGCGTAGTCGGCACTGCCGAAGAAGGCCGTCTGGTGCGCGATCTCGTCGGTCAGCAGCTGGCGCTGGCCAGCGTCCAGGAACGGCGTGATCTCGGGCGCGGTCTGCTGCCACCAGGCCAGGCTGCGCAGGTTCGGCTGCTGGCGTGGATAGTCCTGGCCGGCCAGGTGCATGCGTGCCAGCATCGTGCCGACTTCGGCACAGTGGTCGGCCGCCGGGGCCAGCTGCGACGCGCCGGGCAGGCGCGTGACGATGGTGGCCGGCTTGCCTTTCAGTTCGCGCAGGATCTCGCCATCGCGCGCCGGCATCGGGGCCGGCACGCTGATACCGTGGCGGGCCAGATGATCCATCAGGTGCAGGTAGTAAGGCAGCTGGTCGAACCGAAGCCGCTCGAAGATGGTCAGCACGTACTCACGCGTGACGCCATCCTGCTCCATGGTCAGAAAGAAGTTGCTGTTCTCGATGCCCGAGGCGATGCCACGCAGCGCGCGCACTTCGCCAAGGTCGTAATCAAGCAGCCAGCGGGCGATCTCGTCCTGCGAGACCGTGGTAAATACGGCCATACTTTCAAATTGGTACGAAACGGAGGGACGACGGACCGCAACCGCAAGGTCACGTTCCGCCGCCGCGGCATTGCTGCCGGAGGGCCGGCGCGATCCTCGCCAGGCAAGCGACGCCGGCGCGGATCGTGGGTAAGAAAGGCGTAAGACTATCAGGTCTGCCGGATCGATCCTCGGAACGGCTCGGGACCGGGCTCAGAATTTCAGGTTTACCGACGGCACGCGGTTCACGTCGTGGTCACGAATCCGGGGCGAACTGTCTTCGGGTTTGCTCATCTCGTACTTCGTGCCAAAACCGGACTGCACCTGGATTTCGGTGGCGCGGCCCTTGTCGCGGTATTCGGTCACCTGGGTGCCGTCGCGTTCCCGCAACTGGAAGCTCGGCTCGCGGGGCTGGTTCAACTGGCTCTTCGCGGCGGGAGCAATCGGCTGGTTGTTGATTTTATTGAGTTCCTGCTGCGTCAGCGCATTGCTGGTTTCCTCTGCCAGCGCCGCCTGGGTGGCAGTCAGTGCCAGGACGGTAGCGGCGAGCGCGAGCAGATAGCCGTGGCGGCCGATGGCGGCTTTCAGATCGGCCAGCGTGGCGCCCGGTTGCGAAGGGGAAGTCATCTGAGGCTCCTGTGCGCGCGGGCAGATGGGCCCGCGACGCGGAATTGGCCTGCACGCAGCCGGCGGCGCCGGATGTGGCAGGTGGGCAGGCTTCCATTCTAGCAATTCCTGTCGTTTTCCGGGTCGCTCTCGTGGCCTTGCGTCCACCTGCCGGGCCTGTCGGCCGGCCGGTGGATGTGGCGCGTAATGCCTTACAGATAGAACATTTCTTCCTTGGGCGGAATCGGGTTGTCGCCGCCGCGCTTCTCGTAGTACTCGTACACGGCTTCGAGCACTTCCTGCGGCTCGTCGACGATCTTCATCAGGTCCAGGTCGTGCTCGGCGATCAGGCCCATCGGCAGCAGCGTGAAGCGGAACCAGTCCAGCAGGCCCTTCCAGAACCGGCTGCCGTACATCACCACCGGCACCGAGCGCGACTTGCCGGTCTGCACCAGCGTCAGCACCTCGGCCAGTTCGTCGAGCGTGCCGAAACCGCCCGGCATGACGATGAACGCGTCGGAATTCTTCACGAACGTGACCTTGCGCGTGAAGAAATGGCGGAACCGCATGGCGATGTCCTGGTACGGATTGCCCTGCTGTTCGTGAGGCAGCTCGATGTTCAGGCCCACGCTGGCCGACTTGCCCGCGTGTGCGCCCTTGTTGGCCGCTTCCATGATGCCGGGGCCGCCGCCGGAGATCACCGCGAAGCCCGCGTCCGAGAAAAGCCGCGCGATTTCGATGGTCTTCTGGTAGTACGGCGAGTCCTCGCGCAGGCGCGCGCTGCCATAGATCGAGACGGCCGGACGGATCTCCGAGAGGTACTCGGTGGCCTCGATGAACTCTGCCATAATCGTGAACATTTGCCACGAGGCGCGCGCCTTCTTGGCCGTCGCGCGGTCTTCGTCGGCCAGTGCACGCAGGCTTGGAATCATCTTGCGCGGATTCGCGCGCGCTGCCGCCGCACGCGCGGCAGCTTCCTGTTCTTCGGGGTTCTTGCCGGCAGCCGCGGCATCGGCCTTGGCAGCGATGGCTGCGGCATGTGCCGAGGCCTTGCCGGGCGGCGGATTCACCGTGTTGCCGGAAATGTCGGAAACATCCGTGTCGGCGAGGGGCGCTGAGTCTGCGCCGCCAATAGGGGCACCAGTCAATTTAGAGTCCATGGGAATGTCGGATAGTCCAAAAACACTCTTGCTCGTCGATGGGTCGAGCTATCTGTATCGCGCGTATCACGCGCTGCCGGACCTGAGGAATGGCGAAGGTCTGCCCACAGGGGCAATCTACGGCATGATCAACATGTTGCGCAAGCTGCGCAACGATTACCCGGCAGAGTATATCGCCTGCGTGTTCGACGCCAAGGGCAAGACGTTCCGCGATGATCTGTATCCCGCTTACAAGGAACATCGCCCGTCGATGCCCGAGGACCTGGCCCGCCAGATCCAGCCGATCCACGAGGCGGTGCGCGCGCTGGGCTGGCCGATCGTGGTCGTGGAAGGCGTGGAAGCCGACGACGTGATCGGCACGCTGGCCTGCCAGGCCACGCAGCAGGGCGTGCGTACGGTTGTATCCACGGGCGACAAGGATCTTGCGCAGTTGGTCAACGACAGCGTCACGCTGGTCAACACGATGAGCGGCGAAGTCCTGGACCCGCCCGGCGTGGTGGCCAAGTTCGGCGTGGCGCCCGAGCGTATCGTCGACTACCTGTCGCTGATCGGCGACGCCGTGGACAACGTTCCCGGCGTGCCGAAGGTGGGCCCCAAGACAGCGGTGAAGTGGCTGACCGAGTACGGCACGCTCGACAACATCATGGCCGGTGCCGATGGCATCAAGGGCGTGGTGGGCGAGAACCTGCGCAACACGCTGGACTGGCTGCCGCGCGCCCGCGAACTGGTCACGGTCAAGACCGATTGCGATCTCCGCGACGCCGTGGCCGACTTTCACGCGCTGCACGACCTGGGCGAGGACAAGGACAAGCTGGTGGCGTTCTTCCAGCGCTACGGCTTCAAGACCTGGCTGCGCGAAGCCACCGGCGAGTCGCTGCCGAATGCGCGCGCCGCCGTGGCCCGTGCCACGCCACAACCGGCACAGGGCGGTCTGTTCGATGCCGCACCGGCCGCCGCCGAGGACCAGACCGCCGAAGACCTGCCGCCGGCCCAGATCCGCTACGAAACGGTGACCACCGAAGCCGCGCTCGACGCGTGGCTGCAGAAGCTGGTGGACGCGCCGCTCGTGGCGATCGATACCGAAACCACTTCGCTCGATCCGATGCTGGCCGAACTGGTAGGCATCTCGGTGTCGGTGGAGCCGGGCGAGGCCGCCTACATTCCCGTGGCACATCGCGGCCCCGACGTGGCCGGCCTTGAAAACCATGGCCAGCTGTCGCGCGAATACGTGCTGGACAAGCTGCGCGCGTGGCTGGAAGACCCGTCGCGCCTGAAACTGGGCCAGCACCTGAAGTACGACGCGCACGTGTTCATGAACCACGGCATCACGCTGCGCGGCATCGCGCACGACACGATGCTGGAAAGCTACGTGCTGGCGTCGTACCGCAACCATGGCATGGACAGCCTGGCCGAACGCCTGCTGAGCCTGAAGACGATCACCTACGAAGAGGTGTGCGGCAAGGGCGCCAGCCAGATCGGCTTCGATCAGATCGACCTGCATCGCGCCACCGAATACGCGGCCGAGGACGCCGACGTCACGCTGCGCCTGCATCGCAAGATGTTGCCGCAGCTGGAACGTGACGAGGGCCTGAAGTACGTCTACGAAGGCATCGAGATGCCGGTGTCGGTGGTGCTGCAGAAGATCGAGCGCAATGGCGTGCTGATCGATGCCGACAAGCTGGCCGCGCAGAGCGCGTCGCTGGGCCAGCGCATGCTGGAAGCCGAGCAGGCCGCGCACGAGGCTGCCGGCCAGCCGTTCAACCTGGGATCGCCGAAGCAGATCGGCGAAATCCTGTTCAACCAGATGCAGCTGCCGGTGGTCAAGAAGACGGCCAGCGGCGCGCCGTCAACCGACGAAGAGGTGCTGCAGAAGCTGGCCGAAGACTACCCGCTGCCGAAGCTGCTGCTGGACTACCGGGGCCTGTCCAAGCTCAAGTCGACTTACACCGACAAGCTGCCCAGGATGGTGAACCCGAAGACCGGCCGCGTGCACACCAGCTACGGCCAGGCGACCGCGGTGACGGGCCGGCTGGCCTCGACCGATCCGAACCTGCAGAACATCCCGGTGCGCACCGAGGAAGGCCGCCGCATCCGCGAAGCGTTCATCGCCGGGCCCGGCAATGTGATCGTGTCGGCCGACTACTCGCAGATCGAACTGCGCATCATGGCGCATATCTCGGGCGACGAGAACCTGCTCCGCGCATTCGCCAACGGCGAGGACATCCACCGTGCCACGGCCGCGGAGATCTTTGCCGTGGAGCGCGAGGCCGTCACCAGCGAGCAGCGCCGCTACGCCAAGGTGATCAACTTCGGCCTGATCTATGGCATGAGCGCGTTTGGGCTGGCCAGCAACCTGGGCATCGAGCGCGAGGCGGCCAAGCACTACATCGACCGCTACTTCATGCGCTATCCGGGCGTGGCCAACTATATGGAGGAAACGCGCCAGAAGGCGCGCGAGCAGGGTTACGTCGAAACCGTGTTCGGCCGCCGCCTGTGGCTGCCCGACATCCGGGGCGGCAACGGCCCGCGCCGCCAGGCCGCCGAGCGTGCCGCCATCAACGCGCCGATGCAGGGCACGGCCGCCGACCTGATCAAGCTGTCGATGATCGCCGTGCAGGACTGGCTGGAAGCCGACAGGCTCGGGTCGCGCCAGATCATGCAGGTGCACGATGAACTGGTGCTCGAAGTGCCGCAGGCCGAGTTCGACCTGGTGAAGACGAAACTGCCCGAACTGATGTGCTCGGTCGCCACGCTGAACGTGCCGCTGGTGGCCGAAGTGGGCAGCGGCGCGAACTGGGAGGAAGCGCACTAGCGATCGCACTCGGGGCCGCAACCTGCCCGCGCCCCGCAAGAGGCACCCCGGCAAGCACTTGCCGGGCGCTGCCGCCAGCACAGTCGCGCGTGCCCCGACAGGGCACAGATCGCCGGGTTGCAACTGTCTCCCGCGCGATGCCGATGTATGCAAAGAAGTACTGTCTGAATCGACGCTGGAAGGCTTGCCAGCCGTGCTGCTCTGCAGCACACTGGCAGCAAACCAGCCGTTTCCTGGCAGTACCAGCCGCACGCAGAACATCGGCCTCGCGGTGCGAGACCACAATAGAAAGACGCCGCAGGGGCCTGCACCGGTTTTCAAATTGAAAACATCGGGTAGACCATGAGCAACGCACAAGGCAGAGAGGAAAGCGCCCCCACTCCTATCGACACTACCGCAGGCGGCACGCAAGTCAGCGTGGCGCCGCGTCCTTCGAACCTTCCCCACCGGATCATCGTGGTCGGCGGCGGGGCCGGCGGGCTTGAACTCGTCACGCGGCTCGGCGACAAGCTGGGCAAGTCGCGACGCGCACAGGTGACGCTGGTCGACCGGATGCCCACGCACATCTGGAAGCCGCTGCTGCACGAAGTGGCCGCCGGCAGCATGGATCCGAATACCCACCAGCTCGAATACGCCGCGCAGGCGCGCTGGCACCATTTCGACTTCCAGCAGGGCGAACTGACGGGCATCGACCGCGCACGCAAGATCGTCAACGTGGCGGCCTGCATGGACCAGGACGGCACCGAACTGTTGCCCGCGCGCGAACTGCCGTACGACACGCTGGTGCTGGCCATCGGCTGCATCACGCACTTCTTCAATGTGCCCGGTGCCGCCGAACACGCCATTGCGCTCGATACCGTGGACCAGGCCGAACGCTTCCGCCGCAAGCTGATCGCGGCCTGCGTGCGCGCGCAGAACGGCAAGGGGCGCATGGGTGCCGATGGCCAGCCGCAGGTGGACGTGGCCATCATCGGCGCCGGCGCCACGGGCGTGGAGCTTTCGGCCGAACTGCGCAATACCGCCCACGTGCTCAATGCCTATGGGCTGCACCACCTGGATCCGCGCCGTGACGTGCGCATCCATGTGATCGAGGCCGGCCCGCGCATCCTGCCGGCGTTGTCGGAGCGTGTCTCCGCCGAGACCACCAAGCTGCTGCGCAAGCTCGACGTTGACGTGTTCACGTCGGAGCGCGTCACCGAAGTGACGGGCGATGCCGTGCTGACGGCCAGCGGCAAGCGCATCGATGCGGACCTGACCGTGTGGGCGGCCGGCATCACGGCGCCGGGCGTGTTGCGCACGCTTGGCCTGCCGGTCAGCAAGATGGGGCAGCTTGTGGTCGGCCCCACGCTGCAGACCGAAACCGATCCGGACGTCTTCGCATTCGGCGACTGTGCGGCCGCGCCGTGGCCCGAGAAACAGACCACGGTGCCCCCGCGCGCCCAGGCGGCGCATCAGCAGGCCACGTTCCTGTACGACGCGCTGCGGGCCCGGCTCGATGGCAAGCCGCTGCCGAAATTCGGCTTCAAGGACTTCGGCTCGCTGGTGTCGCTGGGGCACTTCAGCGCGGTGGGCAGCCTGATGGGCGGCCTGATCGGCGGGTCGATGTTCATCGAGGGCCTGATGGCGCGCTTCATGTACACGTCGCTGTACCGGATGCACGTACTGGCGCTGCATGGCGCGATCGGCATGGGGCTCGACACCGTGACGCACTGGCTGCGCAGCAAGACCAGCCCGCGCGTGAAGCTGCACTGACCGGGCGCGGATCCGAAAAAGGGGCTGGATCATGGCCGATGGCCGCCACCCACGCCAGGGCGTGCGCTGGCGGCCATGTTTGCTTAGAATCGACGGCGCCGCGCTTGCGTCACATGCAGATGACGCGTGCGGTGCCCTCGATGCCACGGAGACCCCTCATGCTCAAGCCCGAAGTCGAAAGCCTCGTTCCCGGTCAATCGTTCGACCGCCGCAGTTTCGTCAAGACCGCGCTGGGCTCGGCCTTTGCGGCAGCCGTACTGCCGGTGGCGGCGCAGACCATCAAGACCGATTTCAACGGCCTGACTGCCGGCGAAGTCACCGTGCCATCGAACGGCTTCAACATGCCGGTCTATCGCGCGCAGCCGGAAGGCAAGAAGAACCTGCCGGTCGTACTGGTGATCAGCGAGATCTTCGGCGTCCACGAGCATATCGCCGACATCTGTCGCCGTTTCGCCAAGCTGGGCTATCTGGCCATCGCCCCGGAGCTGTTTGCCCGCCAGGGGGACCCCACCAGCTACGGCACGATCCAGGAACTGCAGGCCAACATCATCCAGAAGGTGCCCGATGCCCAGGTGATGGGCGACCTCGACGCCTGCGTGACGTGGGCCGCCGCGAACGGCGGCGACGTGAACCGGCTGGCGATTACCGGCTTCTGCTGGGGCGGGCGCATCACGTGGCTGTACTCGGCGCATAGCAAGCGCGTGAAAGCGGGGGTGGCGTGGTACGGCCAGCTTGTGGGCCGGCCGAACGCGCTGAAGCCGAAGAACCCGGTCGATATCGCCGGCGAACTGCACGCGCCGGTGCTGGGTCTGTACGGCGGCAAGGACACCGGGATCACGCAGGAACATGTGTCCCAGATGAAGGCCGCGCTGGCCGAATCGTCGAACCCGAACGCCAGGGTGTCAACCTTCGTGGTCTATCCGGAAGCCGGCCACGCATTCCACGCCGACTACCGCGCCAGCTACGTGGAAGCGGCAGCCAAGGACGGCTGGCAACGCTGCCTGGCCTGGTTCAAGGAACACAAAGTCGTTTGATCCGGGCCCCGATTAGCCCCTGCATCCGCGCGGGTGATTGCAAAGAGGGCGCCGAGGTACGTACAATGCGGACTTTCGCGTTTTTGCAACCATGTTGCGTTAGTGCGCGAGCGTAGTCAGTCGGCGACGACTGCCCGGCTGTCGGGCGGGGGCCGGTCCGGGAGTTCATCATCCATTCCACGCTTTTGTACATCTTGCTGGCGGCGACGATTTCGGGCGTCGGCAGCATCTTCGGCGCGGCGCTGCTGTCGCTGACCGTGGCTTCGCGCGTGGTGGAGCGCATGGTGAGCTTCTCGGTGGGCGTGCTGCTGGCGACCGCCTTGCTTCATTCGCTGCCCGAAGCGTTCGAGTCCGGCGCCGATCCGCGTGCGCTGTTCGGCACGCTGCTGGCCGGGCTGCTGGGTTTCTTCCTGCTCGAAAAGATCTCGCTGCTGCGCCATTCGCATCACCACGAGGGCGACGGGCATCACCACCATCACGGCCATGACCGCGAGGAAGCGGGGCGCAGCGGCCTGACCATCCTGGTGGGCGACACGTTCCACAACTTTGCCGACGGCATCGTCATTGCCGCCGCGTTCCTGGCCGATCCGCATATCGGTCTGGTGACGGCGCTGGCCATTGCCGCGCACGAAATCCCGCAGGAAGTGGGCGATTTCATCGTGCTGCTGAACGCGGGCTTCTCGAAGGCGCGGGCCTTCGCGTTCAATCTGCTGTCAAGCCTGGCCGCCATCCTGGGCGGCATCGTGGGCTACTTCCTGCTGGACCAGCTTACGGGCTGGATTCCCTATGTACTGGTGATTGCATCGAGCAGCTTCGTCTATATCGCCGTGAGCGACCTGATGCCGCAGATGCAGCGCAAGCCGCGTCTTAAGGAATCGGCGGTGCAGGTGGTGCTGGTGGCGGCCGGTATCGCGGCGATCGTCTTTATCACCAACGGCGTGCACGAGCAGCACGCGCATGGCCACTCGAAGGCCAAAACGGAAGCGGCGTCAAACTGAACTGACGCCGCTTTTGCTGGGCCGTCTGGCGCCTCAGGTGGCGCTACCCGTCGCCACCGGGCGCTTCGGATCGGCGCACCATTCGCTCCACGACCCAGGATACAGCGCCGCACCGGTCAGCCCGGCCACTTCGAGGGCCAGCAGATTGTGGCAGGCGGTCACGCCCGAGCCGCACTGCATGACCGTGTCGGCCGCCGTCTTGCCGCCGAAGACCTGGCCGAATTCCGCGCGCAGCTGATCGGCCGGCTTGAAGCGTCCGTCCCCGGTCAGGTTGTCCTTGAAGAATCGATTGGCGGCGCCGGGAATGTGGCCGCCCACGGGGTCGAGCGTTTCGTTCTCGCCGCGGAAGCGGTCGGCCGCCCGCGCATCGACCACCAGCAGCGCGGGGTGGTCCAGGTTTTCCAGCAGGGCGGCGGCATCGACGGTACGCACCAGCGACGCGCGGCGCGTGAGGTTGCCCCCGGCTTCCGGATCGGGCGTCACGCCCGGTTCCAGCGGCAGGCCTGCCGCCAGCCAGGCCGCCTTGCCGCCATCGAGCACGGCCACGGCGCCGTGGCCCACCCAGCGCGCCAGCCACCAGAGCCGGGCGGCATACATGCTGCCCTGCGCATCGTAGGCGACGATCAGCGTGTCGTCGTTGACACCGAGCGCGCGCAGCCGCGCCACGAACAGATCGGCATCGGGCAGCGGGTGGCGGCCATTGAAGCCGGTCTTCGGGCCGGATAGTTCATTGTCCAGGTGCAGGTAGAACGCGCCCGGCACATGGTCCTGCTGGTACATCTCGCGGCCGGCGGCGGGATTGGTCAGGTCGAACGAGCAATCGATGACGACCACATGCTGCCTCGCCGAGGCGCGCAGCTGGTTCAGTTCGATGGCGGAAATCAGCGGTGATGGCATGAAGAACCTGTCTCGCGTTGAGTGGGAAGTCGATGCCAATGCTACACCGCCGCTTCCGCGCGCGCGTCAGACCTCGGGATGCACTTCCGCCTCGGGCGACTTGACCGGCGTGGCCGGCGTGGGATGCTTGTCGGTATCGCGGGCGCGCGTGAGCGTGGTGGCGATGCCGCTGGCCACGATCAGCGCCATGCCCAGCCACGAGATCCAGTTTAGCTTGTCGTCCCACACCAGCGTGCCCCACAGGCTTGAAAACACGATGCCCGCGTATTGCAGGTTGGCCGTCAGCAGCGTGTTGCCGCGCTTGTAGGCACGCGTCATCGACGTCTGCCCCAGCGTGGCCAGGATGCCGATGGCCAGCAGCAACCCTGCGCCGTGCCAGGTGTGGTGGCTGATGCCGGTGAACAGCATCCAGATCAGACCGCAGACCAGGCCCACGGCCGAGAAGTAGAACACGATGCGGCCTTCGGGTTCGCCAAGCTGGCCCAGCTGGCGCACTTCCACGTAGGCCAGCGCCGTGAACACGCCGGACACCAGGCCAATCATGCCGCCCGCCAGCTGGTCCTTGCCCACCGAGGGCTGCAGCAGGCAGATCACCCCTGCGAACGACAGCAGGATGGCGCCGATCAGCTTCTTGTCGGTGCCGCCGCGCGTGCCGGCCAGCGCCGCGCCGGCGCCCAGAATCAACGCGATCCACACGGGCGACATGTAGTTCAGCGTCATCGCCGTGGCCAGTGGCAGCAGCGTGATCGATGTGAACCAGAGCAGCAGGGCGGTTACGCCGAAGATGCTGCGCTTGATGTGGGTGACCATGTGCGGCGTGCGCACCGACGTGCCTTGCGACGACAGCAGGATCCACATGATCGTCACGCCGATCACGCTGCGGTAGAAGACGATCTCGCCTGTCGTGTAGAGCTCGGATGCCAGCTTGACCCCCACCCCCATCAAGGAAAATGCGAAGGCGGCAAACAACATCCAGAGCGATTGCATGGCGAAACCGGGCGAGAGTCAGCGTGGAAAGGGGGCGGAGCCAGAAAAAATCGTTGATAAGGCAACGATTAAAACGGATTCTATCAGTGCGCCGACCGCCGCTCCAATGCAAAACGGACCGTTTTCACGGTCCGTTTCGTGTTGTCCACAGTTTTACGGGCGATCACCGCACCGGGTTGCGAACGTTCAGCGGTTGCGGTAGTCCATCGCGCGCCGATACCACTCGTGGAAGTGCTGCATGCCGTCTTCCATCGGCGACTGGTACGGGCCGGTCTCGCTGATGCCGCGCTTCATCAGCGCCAGGCGGCCGGCGTCCATGCGTTCGGCAATTTCGTCGTCCTCGATGCACGTCTCCATATAGGCGGCGCGCTCGGCCTCGACGAACTCGCGCTCGAACAGCACGATTTCCTCGGGGTAGTAGAACTCCACGACGTTGCGCGTCTTGCGCGGGCCCATCGGGTGAAGCGTCGAGATGCACAGCACGTTCGGGTACCACTCCACCATGATGTTGGGGTAGTAGGTCAGCCAGATCGCGCCATGCTTCGGCAACTTGCCGTTGTTGAAGCGCAACACTTCGTCGTGCCACTTCTGGTACGTCTGGCTCCCCGGGCGCTCCAGGCCCTTGTGCAGGCCCACGGTCTGCACGCTGTACTGCTCGCCGAATTCCCACTTCAGGTCGTCGCACGACACAAAGCTGCCCAGGCCAGGGTGGAACGGCACGACGTGGTAATCCTCCAGATAGACCTCGATGAAGGTCTTCCAGTTGTAGTCGCACTCGTGGACTTCCACGTGGTCCAGCATGTAGCCGTCGAAGTTCAGGTCTTCAGCCACGCCCATGCGGGCCAGGTCGGCGCGCACGTCGCGCTCGCCTTCGAACAGCATGCCGTTCCAGTTCTGCAGTGGCGACCGGTTCAGTCGCACGCATGGCTGTTCCGCGAAATGCGGCGCACCCAGCAGTTCGCCCTGCAGGTCGTAGGTCCAGCGGTGCAGCGGGCAGACGATGTTCCTGGCGTTGCCGCGGCCATTCATCATGATGGCCTGGCGGTGGCGGCAGACATTGGACAGCAGCTCGATGCCGTCCGGGTTGCGCACCAGCACGCGGCCCTCGTCTTCGGCGGCCAGCGTCTGGAAGTCGCCGGATTCCGGCACCATCAGCGCGTGGCCGACGTAGCCCGGGCCCTTCTTGAACAGCAGTTCGAGTTCTTGTTGATGCAGCGCCTCGTCAAAGTAGACGTCGACGGGCAACTGCGAATCAGCCGGCGCAAGCTTGAGCGCGGTGCTGAGATTGGACATTATCCCCACTCCCTATGAACAGGCGAAAGCAGTGAACAACCCAACCATCGAAAAATGAATCGATTTGGGAAACCGTGTCAGACGATCGGGATCCGCGCCGGTTCCCTTTCCGCCTGACCAGTCTGGCGGCGGAAAAGTGCGTCCTGGACGCAACGGTCGGATATCGCTGACGAGCCGGGGATTGTACCCGAGCCCAAAAATTAAGGGCCTGATTTTTTTGGGTTTTTAGCGAAAAAGTCGACCCGGGTCGTCATGGAGGTGCCCCTTCAGCCGCATTCCCAAAGACGACCCGGGCGCACACGTCACTTCCCTGTCAAAAGACTGTGCCAAGTGCACGATCCGCACGCCCGGTATCCATCAAGTGGATAAGACTGTTCTGCGGCCCGGCCCCGGATTGGCGTAAAATCGCGAATTCCCCTGATCAAGGCCTGACATGCCAAGAACGACGACCGCCCCGGTCCAGCCTGAAGATACGCCGGCCGCCAGTGCGCCACCGGCTTCCTATGAGGCCGCAATGGCCGAGCTGGAAACCCTGGTGGCGAGCATGGAAAGCGGCGAACTGCCGCTGGAAGCGTCCCTGACCGCGTACCGTCGCGGCGCGGAACTCGTCCGTTTTTGCCAGCAGAGCCTGGAGCGGGTGGCCCAGCAGGTCAAGGTTCTGGAGGGCGATGCCCTGAAACCCCTGGCCGGCGAGCCACGTTCCGATAACAACAGCGCAGATTTCGAATGAGCGATTTCGCTACCTGGATGCGGGCGCAAGGCGCCCGGACCGAGGCCGCCCTGGACACCGCACTGCCGTCCACGGACACAATTCCACACACCTTGCACGAGGCCATGCGCTATGCTGTCCTCGGCGGTGGCAAGCGGGTGCGCCCGCTGCTGGTTCATGCCGCGGGCGAGGTGGCGGGTGCGGCACCCGAGGCCTGCGATGCCGCGGCATGTGCCGTCGAGATGATCCACGCCTATTCGCTGGTTCACGACGACATGCCCTGCATGGACGACGACGACCTGCGCCGCGGCCGGCCGACGGTCCACAAGGCCTACGACGAAGCCACGGCGCTACTGGTGGGCGATGCCCTGCAGACCCAGGCGTTCATCGTGCTGGCACAGGTGCCGGCACTGGGCGCCGAGGCGCGCCTGAAGCTCGTGGCCGAGCTGGCCATGGCGTCGGGCTCGGTGGGCATGTGCGGCGGCCAGGCGATCGACCTGCAGAACGTGGGCCTGGCAATGACACGCGACGCACTGGAAGGCATGCATCGCATGAAGACCGGCGCCCTGCTGCGTGCCAGCGTGCGCATGGGAGCGTTGTGCGGAAACATCGATCCGGCCGGTCTGGCGGCGCTTGACCAATATGCGGCGGCCGTGGGATTGGCTTTCCAGGTGGTGGACGATATTCTCGACGTCACTGCAGATACGGCAACGCTCGGCAAGACCGCCGGGAAGGATGCCGCCAACGACAAGCCGACCTATGTATCGCTGCTTGGTCTGGATGCCGCACGCGAGCTGGCTGCCCAGCTTCGCACGGACGCCCACGAGGCGCTGGCGGGATTCGGCGCACGCGCCGGCCGGCTGGCCGAACTGGCCGACCTGATCGTGCTGCGCTCAAACTGAACTGAAAAGCCGGACACACAGAATCCGGCGGCCGAACGGACATCATGACCTACACGCTGCTCAACAATATCGACGACCCCGCGGACCTGCGCAAGCTGGACCGCCGCCAGCTCGGCACGCTTGCCGACGAACTTCGCGCCTACGTGCTGGAATCGGTCTCGCAAACCGGCGGTCACCTGTCGTCCAACCTGGGCACGGTGGAGCTGACCATTGCGCTGCACTATGTGTTCGACACCCCGAGCGACCGCATCGTCTGGGACGTGGGTCACCAGAGCTACCCCCACAAGATCCTGACCGGCCGCCGCGACCGCATGTCGACGCTGCGCCAGTACGGTGGTATCTCCGGCTTCCCGCGTCGCTCGGAAAGCGAATACGACACCTTCGGCACGGCCCATTCGTCGACCTCGATCTCGGCCGCGCTCGGCATGGCCCTGGGAGCGCGCACGATGGGTCACAAGCGCGTGGGCATCGCCGTGATCGGCGACGGCGCGATGACCGCCGGCATGGCCTTCGAGGCCATGAACAACGCCGGGGTCTACAAGGACCTGCCGATGCTGGTGGTGCTGAACGACAACGACATGTCGATCTCGCCGCCGGTTGGCATGCTGAACAAGCATTTGGCCCGCCTGCTGTCGGGCCAGTTCTACGCGGCCACCAAGAAGGGCATCGAGAAGGTGCTGTCGGTGGCGCCGCCGGTGCTCGAATTCGCCAAGCGCCTGGAAGAACATGCCAAGGGCATGGTCGTGCCGGCCACGCTGTTCGAGGAATTCGGCTTCGACTACATCGGCCCGATCGACGGTCATGACCTGGAAT
>Ga0209675_1000071_pt1 | contig 168382 bp, 165 predicted proteins | sample AraplaCol_mLB_r2_2_FD_184280 | JGI IMG/M metagenome (GOLD analysis project Ga0209675, IMG submission 184280) | Arabidopsis root microbial communities from North Carolina, USA - plate scrape MF_Col_mLB_r2 (SPAdes) (version 3) | ecosystem: Host-associated > Plants > Roots > Endosphere | place...
GATCGCCTCGGGCAGCAGCAGCATCTGCCCGGGCTCGTAAGGGAGGTAGGTCGCAGCCATCTCCGATCAACGACTCACCGACCCTTCACGTCGACATGACCGCGGACTCTGCCGCCCAGACTCCTAGGCAACGCCCATCGACTGGCGGGCCACCGCGCGCAGCGCCTGGAAGCTCTGGGCCAGGGTCTTGCCGCTGGTGTCCACCGAGAGATCGGCCTTCGAATAGAAGGCCGCGCGCCCGTTTAGGATGCGGCGCAGGTCTTCCATGGCTTCCTTGCTGGCCGCCATCGGACGGGTGTCGCCCTGCGCGGCCACGCGGCCCATGTGCTCCTCGGGCGCGGCCTGCAGCCACACGGTGGTGCAGTGCGCGAGCAGCTCGTTGAAGGTGGCGGGGTCGGACACGATGCCGCCCGGCGTGGCGATGACCACTTCGCTGTAGATCTGTACCGCCTCTTCGAGCGCGCGGCGCTCGTACCGGCGGTAGGCGTTGGTGCCGTAGAGGTCGTGGATCTCGCGCACGCTGCAGCCTGCCAGCGTCTCGATCTCACGGCTCAGTTCGATGAAGGGCACGTCGAGGTCTTCGGCCAGCATCTGCCCGAGCGTCGACTTGCCCGCCCCGCGAAGCCCCACCAGCGCAATGCGGCGGTGCCGCGCGGGATCGACCGAGGCCGTGCCCAGCAGCTCGCCCAGCGCCACGCGCACGCGGCGCAGGTCGGCCTCGCTGCGATGCTCGAGCAGCTCGCGAATCAGCAGCCATTCGGGCGAGCTGGTGGTCACGTCGCCGACCAGTTCGGCCAGCGAGCAGTGCAGCGCGCCGGCCACCTGCTGCAGCACCAGGATCGAGGCATTGCCGATGCCGTACTCGAGGTTGGCGAGGTGCCGCTCCGAGACGCCTGCCGACACCGCCACCGCCTTGCGCGTGAGGCCCCGCTGCGCGCGCAGGTTGCGCACGCGGTCGCCCAGGGCGGCCAGCAAAGGATTCCTGGCTTCTCCCGTCGGCGGTGCTGCATTGCTGGCGTGGTTGCCATCGGGCGCGGTGGCAATCACCGCGTCTACGTGCTCGTTCATGCAAGTCCTCGTTCTTGGCCGGGATTGTGCGCGCTCAGGGTAAACACCATATATGCACTATATTGCTTGACACCCAATGCCTCGGTGCTTATTGTTCGACCACAAGCAAGATACTGCACGCGCACGAATCCTGCAAGGTAGATCGTAAGTTCGCTGTGGCGCCGCCACAGCCAGCCAGCCTCCCAAAGGAAGCCCGCCAATGTCCAGCAAGGAAGCATTTCATCAGTTGATCGCCGGCCTGACCGCCGAAATTGCCGGCAGGCCGCTCGACGAAAACCTCGACCAGTGGCTGAACGCCACCCATGGCGCGGGCAGCCCGCGTTTCGAACAGCTGCGCCAGGCCTGCATCGGCGGCGTGGCCGAAGGCTGGCTGTGCGAGCGCGAAGGCGGCGGCATCAAGTACGGCCGCGTGTTCAAGGCCGAAGACGCGCTGCACCGGTTCTCGGTCGACGTGGTCGACATGCAGGACATTGCCGGGCCGCATCACACGCATCCCAGCGGCGAGATCGACCTGATCATGCCGCTCGAGGGCAACACAGATGCCACCTTCGACGGACGGCCCGCGGGCTGGTGCGTCTACGGGCCCGGCACCGCGCACCGTCCGACCGTGGCGCAAGGCCGCGCGCTGGTTCTCTATCTCTTGCCCGAAGGGCAAATCAAGTTCACCCAATGACCGAGCTCCTACTGAACCACGTCGCCGGCCGCTGGCAAAGCGGATCGGGCGCCGGCACGCCCTTGTTCGACCCGGTGCTGGGCACCGAGCTCGTGCGCGTCGATGCCACCGGCCTCGACCTGCCCGCGGCCTTTGCCTTTGCGCGCGAACAGGGCGGCAGCGCACTGCGTGCCCTCACCTACCGCCAGCGCGCGGCACTGCTCGGCGCCGTGGTGAAGGTGCTGCAGGCCAACCGCGATGCGTACTACGAGATCGCCACGGCGAACTCGGGCACGGTGAAGAACGACTCGGCCGTCGACATCGACGGTGCGATCTTCACGCTCGGCCAGTACGCCAAATGGGGCGACAGCCTGGGGGACGTGCGCGCGCTGCGCGACGGCGATGCGGTCAAGCTCGGCAAGGAGCCGGTGTTCCAGTCGCAGCACCTGCAGGTGCCGACGCAGGGCGTGGCGCTTTTCATCAACGCCTTCAACTTCCCGTCATGGGGACTGTGGGAAAAGGCCGCGCCCGCGCTGCTCTCGGGCGTGCCCGTGGTCGTGAAGCCCGCCACCGCCACCGCCTGGCTCACGCAGCGCATGGTGAAAGACGTGGTCGATGCGGGCGTGCTGCCCGCGGGCTCGCTGTCGGTCGTCTGCGGCAGTTCCGCGGGCTTGATGGATGCGCTGCAGCCCTTCGACGTGGTGTCTTTCACCGGCTCGGCCGAAACGGCCGCGCTGATCCGCTCGCACCCCGCCGTGGCCGAGCGCTCGGTGCGCGTGAACATCGAAGCCGACAGCCTCAACAGCGCCCTGCTGATGCCCGGCACGGCGCCCGTCAGCGACGCCTTCAACCTGCTCGTGCGCGAAGTGGTGCGCGAGATGACGGTGAAGTCGGGCCAGAAATGCACCGCCATCCGCCGCATCCTGGTGCCCGCCGAGGTGTACGACGCCGCGGCCGAAGCCATCGGCGCCAAGCTCAAGGGCGCGGCGGTCGGCAATCCGCGCAACGAGAACGTGCGCATGGGTTCGCTCGTGAGTCGCGCGCAGCTCCAGGCCGTGAACGAAGGCCTGGAAGCACTTTCCGCGCAGACCACCGTGCTGTACGACGGCCGCAACACGCCGCTGATCGACGCCGACCCCGCCACGGCCGCCTGCATCGGACCGGTGCTGCTGGGTGCGCGCGATGCCGACGCCGCCCAGCGTGTGCACGATGTCGAAGTGTTCGGCCCCGTCGCCACGCTGCTGCCCTATCGTGATCTTGCGCATGGCATCGCGCTGGCGCACCGCGGCCAGGGTTCGCTGGTGACTTCGCTCTACGGCAGCGACGACGCCGCGCTCGCACAGGCCGCGCTCGCCCTGGCATCGAGCCATGGCCGCGTGCACGTGGTCACGCCCGACGTGGCACAGGCCCACACCGGCCACGGCAACGTGATGCCGATGTCGCTGCACGGCGGCCCCGGCCGCGCGGGCGGCGGCGCCGAGCTCGGCGGACTTCGCGCGCTGGACTTCTACCACCGCCGCAGCGCCGTGCAGGCGAGCCCCGGCGTGCTCGCGCAGCTCGGCCTCTAAAGAACAGAACACGGCCCAAGGAGACCCCATGACGAGCCCGCCCGCACGATTCAATTTTGCCGAACACCTGTTCGCCCTCAACCGCGGCCGCGCCGATCGCATCGCCTATATCGACGACCGCGGCGCGCTGAGTTACGGCCACCTCGAAGAGCGCGCACGCCGGCTTGCCGCCGCGCTGAAAGCCGCCGGCGTGCGGCGTGAAGAACGCGTGCTGCTGCTGATGCTCGACAGCAGCGACTGGCCCGTGAGCTTCCTCGGTTGCCTGTATGCGGGCGTGGTTCCGGTCGCCGTCAACACGCTGCTCACGCCCGACGACTACGCCTACATGCTGGACCACAGCCGCGCGCAGGCCGTGCTGGCGTCGGGCGCGCTGCTGCCCACACTGCAGGAGGCCATGGGCCGCGGCGCACATGAAGTGCACACGCTCATCGTCTCGCAGCCCACGGGTGCGCTGCCCGCGGGCGCGCAGGAGTTCGAAGCCGCGCTCGCGGCCGCCGAGCCGATGGCATCGGCCGTGGCCACGGCCTCGGACGACCCCGGCTTCTGGCTCTATTCGTCCGGCTCCACCGGCAAGCCCAAGGGCACGGTCCACACGCACGCCAACCTGTGGTGGACGGCCGAGCTCTACGGCAAGCCGGTGCTCGGGCTCACGGAGGACGACGTCTGCTTCTCGGCTGCGAAGATGTACTTTGCATATGGCCTGGGCAACGCTTTGACCTTTCCCCTGTCCGTCGGTGCCACGGTGGTGCTGATGGCCGAACGGCCCACGCCTGACGCCACGTTCCGCCGCTGGACCGAACACAAGCCAACCGTGTTCTTCGGCGCACCCACGGGCTTTGCCGGCATGCTCGCCTCGCCGAAGCTGCCGGCGCGCGAGCAGGTGGCGCTGCGCATGTGCTCTTCCGCCGGCGAGGCGCTGCCGGGCGAAATCGCGCAGCGCTTCAAGGCGCACTTCGGCTGCGAGATCATCGACGGCATCGGCTCCACCGAGATGCTGCACATCTTCCTTTCCAACCGTCCGGGCGACGTGCGCTACGGCACCACCGGCAAGCCGGTCGAAGGCTACGAGGTCGAGCTGCGCGGCGAAGACGGACGGCCCGTGCCCGACGGTGAAGTGGGCGACCTCTACATCCGCGGCCCGAGCGCGGCGCTGATGTACTGGTGCAACCGCGAAAAGTCGCGCGAGACCTTCCAGGGCGGCTGGACCAAGAGCGGCGACAAGTACACGCGCGACGCCGACGGCTACTACACCTATGCCGGCCGCAGCGATGACATGCTGAAGGTCAGCGGCATCTACGTGTCGCCCTTCGAGGTCGAGGCCACGCTGATGCAGCATCCCTCCGTGCTCGAGGCGGCGGTGATCGGCAAGGAAGATTCGGACGGCCTCACCAAGACCAAGGCTTTCGTCGTGCTGAAGGATGGCCACGCAGTCTCGGACGACGAGCTGAAGGCCTTCGTGAAGGAGCGGCTCGCGCCGTACAAGTACCCGAGGTTCCTGGAGTTCGTGCAGGAGCTGCCGAAGACGGCGACGGGGAAGATCCAGCGCTTCAGGCTGCGTGAGCGGGAGAAGCAGGCATGAGTTTCCCGCTTTGTTCCCTCTCCCTCTGGGAGAGGGCTAGGGTGAGGGCATCGGCCTTCGCAGACGCACATCTCTCGCCAGCGCCGCTGGCCCTCACCCCCGCCCTCTCCCAGAGGGAGAGGGAGCAACAGCCAAGGGCGAGCCTGTGAGCTTCCCCGATTTCGCCACCATCGACTGGCGCGGCCGCCTCACCCGCATCGAGTGCCAGTGGATCGCTCCCGAACGCACCGATGCCCCGCTCATCGTCTTCCTCCACGAAGGCTTGGGTTCCGTCGCCATGTGGAAGGGCTTTCCCGCCCAGCTCTGCGAAGCCGCCGGCGCCCGCGGACTCGTGTTCTCGCGACCGGGCTACGGCCGCTCCACGCCACGCGACGAAAACGAAACATGGGACGTCGACTTCATGCACCGCCAGGCGCACGAGGTGCTGCCCGCTCTGTTTGCGGCGTTGAACATCGGCAATGACGACAAGCCCTGGCTCTTCGGCCACAGTGACGGCGGCTCGATCTCGCTGCTCTACGCCTCGCGCTTTCCCGACCGCGTGCAAGGCCTCGTGGTCCTCGCGCCGCACATCTTCGTGGAAGACGTGACCGTCGAGAACATCGAGCAGGCGCGCAGCGCCTACCTCGGCACCGACCTGCCGCAAAAGCTCGGCCGCTACCACGACAATGCCGACTCGGCCTTCTGGGGCTGGAACCGCATCTGGCTGCATCCGCCCTTCCGGCAATGGAACATCGAGTCCGAACTCGACGCCATCCGCTGCCCGGTGCTGGCCATCCAGGGCATCGATGACGAATACGGCACCATGGCGCAGATCCGCGGCATCGCGGCGCGCGTGCCCGGCTGCGAACTGGTGGAAATCCCCGAATGCGGGCATTCCCCGCATCGCGATCAGCCGGATCGTGTCATCGTCGCGACCACTTCATTTATCGGCAAAAACAGGAGAACGCCATCATGACCATCCGCACCGCCCGCCTCGCGCTCACGGCGATCGCATTCGCCGCACTGGCATCCGCCGCCGGCGCCCAGGGCACCGGCAAGCTCAAGGTCGGACTGATGCTTCCGTACAGCGGCACCTACACGGCGCTGGGCGTCGCCATCGAGAACGGCTTCAAGCTCTACGTCGACGAGCACGGCGGCAAGCTCGCGGGCCGCGAGATCGAATACTTCAAGGTTGACGACGAGTCCGACCCCGCCAAGGCGACCGACAACGTCAACAAGCTGATCAAGCGCGACAACGTCGACGTGATCGTGGGCACCGTGCACTCCGGCGTCGCCATGGCCATGGCCAAGGCCGCGAAGGAAAGCGGCACCGTGCTGATCGTGCCGAACGCCGGCGCCGACGCGGTCACGGGCCCGATGTGCGCGCCCAACATCTTCCGCAGCTCGTTCAGCAACTGGCAGCCTGCCTTCGCCATGGGCGAAGTGGCCGCCAAGCAGCAGGGCAAGAAGAAGGCGATGACCATCACCTGGAAGTACGCGGCGGGCGACGAATCGGTCAACGGCTTCAAGGAAGGCTTCGAGAAGAACGGCGGCAAGGTCGAGAAGCAGCTCACGCTGCCTTTCCCCAATGTCGAATTCCAGGCGCTCCTGACCGAGATCGCGGCGGCCAAGCCCGACGCGGTGTATGCCTTCTTTGCGGGCGGCGGCGCGGTGAAGTTCGTCAAGGACTACCAGGCCGCGGGCCTCAACAAGACCATTCCGCTCTACGGCCCGGGCTTTTTGACTGACGGCACGCTCGATGCGCAGGGCGATGCAGCCCAAGGCATGCTGACCACGCTGCACTACGCCGATGGCCTCAACACGGCGCGCGACAACGCCTTCCGCGTCGCCTATGCCAAGTCGTTCAAGCTGCAGCCCGATGTGTACGCGGTGCAAGGCTACGATGCGGCACAGATGCTGGGCGTGGGCCTCGCAGCCACCAAGGGCGACATCGGCAAGAAGGCCGAGTTCACGGCCGCCATCGAGAAGGCGAAGATCGACAGTCCGCGCGGCACGTTCACCATGAGCAAGGCGCACAACCCGGTGCAGGACATCTACCTGCGCAAGGTGGACGGCAAGGAGAACAAGCTGATGAGCACGGCAATCAAGGGGCTGGCCGATCCGGCCCGCGGCTGCAGGATGTGATCGACCCACCCCCGTCCCTCGCTCACTTCGTGTAGCTCGACTCCCCCCTCAAGGGGGCGACACCTGCGGCCCGGCAAAGCCGGTTCCGCGGTGTCTCCCGAACATCGCGGGCGCTAACGCGCCACGCTCCCCTCACGACCTCACTGGGAAGAATCCAACGTGGACTTCGGCACCTTTCTCGTCCAGTGCCTGAACTCGGTTCAGTACGGACTCCTTCTCTTCCTGGTGGCCTCGGGGCTCACGCTGATCTTCGGGATCATGGGCGTGATCAACCTGGCGCACGGCAGCTTCTACATGATCGGCGCGTACATGGCGTTCGCGCTCGCACCGCTGTTCGGCGACCAGTTCCTGTTGATGCTGGTGGGCGGCGTGGTGCTGGCTGCCATCTTCGGCTATCTGCTCGAATGGGCTTTCTTCAGCTACCTGTACCAGCGTGACCACCTGCAGCAGGTGCTCATGACCTACGGGCTCATCCTGGTGTTCGAGGAGCTGCGCTCCATCCTCGTGGGCAACGACGTGCACGGCGTCAAGGTACCGGCCTGGCTGGACGGCAGCTTTGCGCTCGGCAACGTCATGAGCTATCCGTGGTACCGGCTCTTTGCCTCGGCCGCGTGCATCGTGCTCGCGGTGGGGCTGTACTGGGTGGTCAACCGCACGCGGCTCGGCATGATGATCCGCGCCGGTGCCAGCAACCGCGACATGGTGCGCGGGCTGGGCATCGACGTGAAGCGGCTCTATCGCATCGTGTTTGCAGCCGGCGTGGCGCTGGCGGCGCTGGCGGGAATGATCGCGGCGCCGATGTCCTCGGTGTATCCGAACATGGGCGCGAGCGTGCTCATCATCTGCTTCGTGCTGGTGGTGATCGGCGGCATCGGCTCGATCACCGGCGCGCTGCTGGCCTCGCTGCTGGTGGGCTTCGTCGACACCTTCGGCAAAGTGTTCTTCGCGGACCTCGCCGGCATCGGCATCTACCTGTTGATGGCGATCGTGCTGATCTGGAAGCCCGAAGGGCTGATGGGGAGGCGGACATGAGCGACGCCACCACCTCCATGCGCACCACGACCTCCATGCGGCTCGGCGCGTTCGCCGTGCCCGTGGCCTGCGCCATTGCCATCGGCGTGCTCGGCCCGCTCATGGGCAACTACGTCTCCGACTTCGTCGTCAAGGTGATGATCCTGTCGATCTTCGCATTGAGCCTCGAACTGCTGGTCGGCATGACCGGGCTCGTGAGCCTGGGCCATGCGGCGTTCTACGGCATCGGTGCCTACGTCACGGTGCTGGCCTCGGGCAACGAGGGCGGCAACCTCGCGCTGCTGCTGCCTGCTGCCATGGGTGCTGCTGCGCTCTATGCGTTGTTCGTCGGCGCGCTGAGCCTGCGCACGCGCGGCGTCTACTTCATCATGGTGACGCTGGCCTTTGCGCAGATGGCCTTCTTCGTATTCCACGACACCAAGGTGGGCGGCGGCAGCGACGGCATCTACATGTACGTGCGGCCCGCCATCGGCAAGCTCGACATGGAGAACCGCATGGTGCTGTTCTACGTGGTGCTCGCCTCGCTTGTGTTCACCTACGGCCTTTTGGTGCTGGTTCGCCGCTCGCGCTTCGGCGCGGCGCTGGCGGGCATCCGCGTGAACGAGCAGCGCATGCGCGCGGCGGGTTTCCCGGTGTACGGCTACAAGCTCGCGGCCTTCGTGCTGGCGGGTGCTCTGGCCGGGCTCGCGGGCTTCCTGCTGGCCTCGCGCGACGGCGTGGTCAATCCGGAGCTCATGGCCTGGCACAACTCGGGCGAGGTGCTGCTGATGGTGATCCTGGGTGGCCTCGGCCATTTGCGCGGCGCGGTCATCGGCGCGATTGCGTTCACGCTGCTGAAGGAGATCTTCTCGACGCATGCGGTGATGGGTCCGCTGGCGGACCATTGGCAGCTGACCTTGGGGATCGCGATCATCGTGTTCGTGGCGCTGCTGCCGAAGGGGCTGATCGGCCTGGTGAAGCGCTTGTCGCCGAAGGAGGCCGCATGACTGCCCCCGCGTTCGGGATTTTTCCCCTCTCCCGCAAGCGGGAGAGGGTCAGGGTGAGGGCTGCGGCCCTGCCCAATGCCCTGCGCTTGCTACCGCCCAATGCCCTCACCCCAACCCTCTCCCCGAGGGGAGAGGGAGCAAAACCATGAACGCCACCGCTCTCCTTTCCGTTCAAGGCCTCACCCGCCGCTTCGGCGGCCTCACCGCCGTCAACGCCGTCACGCTCGACCTGCACGTCGGCGAAGTGCATGCGGTGATCGGCACCAACGGCGCAGGCAAGTCGACACTCATCAATATGCTATCGGGCGAGATCGATGCTTCCGAAGGCCGCATCGCGCTCGACGGTATCGACGTGACGCAGCGCGCGCAATGGCGCCGTGCGCGCGCGGGCGTGGGCCGCAGCTACCAGCGCACGACCATCTTCCCGGAGTTCAGCGTGCACGAGAACTGCCGGCTGGCGGCGCAGGCCGCCACGGCACGGCCATGGACCGTGTGGGAGTCGTCGCAGCGCTGCGCGGCCAGCAATGCGGCGGCCGATGCGGCGCTCGACGCCGCGGGCCTCGCGAACGAAGCCCGGCGCGTGGCCGGCACGCTGAGCCATGGTGCGCAGCGTCAGCTCGAAGTGGCAATGTGCCTGGCCACCAAGCCGCGCGTGCTGCTGCTGGACGAACCGCTCGCGGGCATGGGCGCCGAGGAAACCGACCGCATGCTCACGCTGCTCACGCGCCTGAAAGCCACCCATGCGATCCTGCTGGTCGAGCACGACATGGATGCAGTGTTCCGCATTGCAGACCGCATCACAGTGATGGTGAACGGCACGGTGATCGCCACCGGCGACCCGGCCTCGATCCGCGAGAACCCTGAAGTACGCACCGCCTATCTTGGAGAGGATCACTGACATGCTCGTTGTCCGCGATCTCAACACCTACTACGGCAACAGCCACATCCTGCGCGGCGTGCATGCCGGCATCCCCGCCGCTACGTCGGTCGGCCTGCTCGGGCGCAACGGCATGGGCAAGACCACGCTGATCCGCAGCATGATGGGCTACGTGCGCCCCGCCTCAGGCGAAGTGCAGGTCGATGGGCGCACCGTGACCGGCTGGCCGCCAGAGAAGATGGCGCGCCTGGGCATCGGCTACGTGCCCGAAGGCCGCGGCATCTTTCCGAATCTTTCGGTGCGCGAGAACCTCGTGATGAGCGAGCGCGCGGGCATCGACGGGCAGCGCGCCTGGACCTTCGACCGCGTGATGGCGACCTTTCCGCGGCTTGCGGAGCGGCTGTCGCACGGCGGCCAGCAGCTCTCGGGCGGCGAGCAGCAGATGCTGTCCATCGGCCGCGCGCTGATGACCAACCCGCGCCTGCTCATCCTGGACGAGGCCACCGAAGGCCTGGCGCCATTGATCGTGGCCGAGATCTGGCGCGTGATCGGCGAGATCCGCGCGACCGGCATCGCCACGCTGATCGTCGACCGCGACTACCGCAAGGTGCTCGCCCACACCGATCTGGCCGTGGTGATGGAGAAGGGGCAGATCGTGCGGCATGGCGCGTCGGCCGACTTGCTCGCGGAGCCGCAGGCGCTGGAAGAATTGCTCGGCGTGTGAACCGCCTCACGCGGCTTGCTGCGCCAGCAGGAAGTCGATGAACACCCGCATGCGCAGCGGCACGTGGCGCCCATCCGGGTACAGCAGCGTGTAGGGGCGCGAGCGGCCCGCGAAGGGCTTCAGCACCTCGACGAGCGAGCCGTCGGCCAGCTCTTTCTCCACCACGAAGCGATAGGCCTGGAACAGCCCCGCGCCGCTTTTCGCGAGCGTGACGCCACCGAGAACGTCATCGGAGCAGCTGTAGGCGCTGTCCGCGAACACTTCGCGGTCTTTGCCGTTCTCCTTGAAAAGCCATGAGATGCGGCGGCCGCTGCTGGGCAGCTCGAACTGGATGCACTCGTGCGCGGAAAGATCGTCAAGCGTGCGCGGCGTGCCGGCCCTCTTCAGGTATTTGCGGCTGGCGACGACCACCAGATCCGCATCCTCCAGGTGGCGCGCGATCAAGGTGGAGTCGGGCTGGGCGCGCACCCGCACGGCCATGTCGTAGCCTTCCTCCACGAAGTCGATGTTGCGGTTGCTCAGGTGCACGTGCAGCCGGATATCGGGAAAGCGTTCGCGAAATACCGGCAGCAGCGGCAGCAGGCGATGGTGGCCGTAGGTGGTGGGCACGCTGATGCGCAGCATGCCCGATGGCTGCGCCTGTTGCCCCATGACCTCGCGCTCGGCCTCGGCCAACTGCGCCAGCGCCTGGCGGCATTGCGCGAAGTAGGAACGGCCCGCGTCGGTGAGCCGCACGCTGCGCGTGGTGCGCACGAAGAGGCGCAGGCCCAGCCGCTTTTCGAGCCGCGAGATCGAGCGGCTCACCGCCGCCGGCGTGACGCCCGCGGCCAGCGCCGCCGAGGTGAAGCCGCCCGTTTCCGCCGCCAGGCAGAAGAGTTCGATGCTGCCGAGAAGGATGTCGCCGAACTGCCTTTGCATGGTTTTGATTACCCCATGTATCAATTGAAGTTCGAGTCTAGTGATTTATCTCCATTGCCGTCATCAATACAGTTCGTCTACCCCCTCAACTCTTTGGAGTAGCGACATGCAAGACACCCTCAACACCCCCGCCACGGTCGTCATCACCGGCGCCTCCAGCGGCATCGGCCTGGGCCTCGCGCAGGCTTACCTGGAGCGCGGCTTCAACGTGGTCGCCAATGCGCGCACCGATGAACGCCTCGCGGCCGCGGCAAAGCAGCTAGGCAACCCGGCGCGTTTTCTCGGAGTGGCCGGCGACATCGGCCAGCGCGAGACCGCGCGGCGCCTGATCGACAGCGCCGTGGAGCGCTTCGGCAAGGTGGATGTGCTCATCAACAACGCGGGCATCTTCAACGCCAAGCCGTTCGTCGAATACACCGAGGAAGAACTCGACCAGCTGGTGGCCACCAACCTCAAGGGCTTTGTCTACGCCTCACAGGCCGCGGCAGCGCACATGGTCGCGCGCCGCCAGGGCCACATCGTGAGCATCACCGCGAGCATCGCGCTGCAGCCGAACCAGCAGGTGCCTGCCCTGCTGCCGGTGCTGGTCAAGGGCGGCATCAATGCCGCGACCCGTGCACTGGCGCTCGAACTCGCGCCGCACAACGTCAAGGTCAATGCGGTGGCGCCCGGCATCGTGGACACGCCGCTGTACACGCCCGAGCAGCACGGCTTCCTGAACAGCCTCTCGCCCGCCGGCCGCATCGCGACCGTGCGCGAGATCGCCGATGCGGTGCTCTACCTCACGAGCGCCGAGTTCACGACGGGCGTGGTGCTGCCGGTGGATGGCGGCATGAGCACGGGCAAGTGGTAATCGCCTCGTTCATTCATCGATCCATCCAAGGAACACACCATGCCTTTCATCAACCTGAAGATCACCCGCGACGGCGTCACGCGCGAACAGAAGACGCAGGTCATCGCCGAGTTCACCGAGACCCTGGAACGCGTGCTGAACAAGCCCCCTGAGTGGACGCACATCGTGATCGAGGAAATCGACACCGACGACTGGGGCTTTGCGGGCCTGACGACGACGGAGTACCGCAAGCGGCTGGCGGAAAAGACGAAGCCGGCGCAGTGAAGGCGCGGCGCGGCTACTCGATGAAGCGCCGCAGCCCTTCCAGGTCGATCACGGTGATGCCGCCGTACTCGATCCGCAGGAATCCCGCCTCCTTGAGCCGGTTCAGCGCCGCATTGCACCGCTGCCTCGACACGCCGGACAGGTTGGCGATCTCCTCCTGCGAGGTCTGCAGGTGCGGCTCGCTGCCCGGATACAGCCACGGGTGGAACAGCCCCGCGAGTGCCCGGGCCACCTGGCTGTCGGCGTCGAGCAGCCGGTGCGCCGCGTAGTTGCCCATGAACCAATGCAGCCGCTCGTTCAGCTGCTGCAGCAAAAAATGATCAAAGCCGCGCTGCGTGCGGTGCAGCCACTGGAATGTCTCCAGCGGCAGCTGGGCCACGCGGCTCGGCCGCAACGCGATAACGTCGGCGGAACGCGGAGCGCCGCGCAAGAGCGTGCCTTCGCCGAACCAGCTGCCGACCGAGAGCCCGCCGAAAGTGACTGAGCGGCCGTCCCTGGAGGTGGTCGACCACTTGAGCAGGCCTTCCAGCGTGCCGTACCAGTGCAGCGGCGTTTCGCCGCGGCGGCACAGCGCGGCGCCGGCGGCGACTTCCACCTCCCGCATCTCGTCGAGCACGCGCTCGCGCGCCGCTTCGTCGAGCGCCGGAAACCAGGCCGAGCGCTGAAGCAGCTGCTCAATTGTCAGCGATGCCGCCTGAATGGCCGGCTTCGTCGTGGGCATGAAAAGAAAGCTCCCGATGGCCCGGGCGCGGCGCCCGCCGCGTAAACCCTGAGCCCAAATGTCGTCGCAATGACTGAGTGTGCCTGCGCCTCCAAAAATAATAGCGCGCCCCTCATGAAAGAAGACACCAGGAGACTCCGGAGCATGTCGTCGAAGCGCAAAGTGATCGTGACCATCGCCCCCACCGGCGGCATGGCGCACAAGTCGCAGAACCCCCACCTCCCCACCCAGCCTGCGGAAATTGCGGCCGACGTGCTGCGCTGCTGGAACGCCGGCGCGAGCGTGGCGGCGATCCACGCGCGCCGCCCCGACGACGGCGCCACCTGCAACGCCGAGGTGTACCGCGACATCAACAGCCGCATCCGCGCGGGCGGCTGCGACATCGTCATCAACAACTCCACCGGCGGTGGCGTGCACGGCGACATGGTCAAGCCGCTGGCGGGCGACCGCTGGGAAATTGCGTGGGAAGAGCGCATCAAGGGCATGGACGCGGGCGCCGAGATGTGCACGCTGGACGCGACCACGCTGAACCTGAGCTTCGAGGGCAAGCAGATCCTGATGGACACGCCCATCACCCGCGGCCGCGAGCTGGCCGCCGGCATGAAGGCGCGCGGCATCAAGCCCGAATGGGAGGTGTTCAGCCCCACGCACATCCTGCAGGACACGACCACGCTGATCGAAGAAGGCCATGACGACGAGCCCTACTTCATCAACCTGGTGATGAACGTGCACCGCAACTTCCAGAACGCGATGCCGTATTCGCCGCGCTTCCTGCAAATGATGGTGGACACCCTGCCCAAGGGCAGCATCTTCGGCGTGAGCGGCATCGGCACCTCGCAGCTGGAGGCCAACGTGGCGGCGCTGCTCCTGGGCGGGCATGCGCGCGTGGGGCTGGAAGACAACCTTTACTTCCGCCACGGCGAGCTCGCGACCAACGTGCAGCTCACCGAGCGCATCGTTCGCGTTATCCATGAGCTCGACATGGAAGTGGCCACACCGGCCGAAGCCAGGCAGATGATGGGACTGCCGCGCAGAGGCGGGCCGCGCCCCGAATTCGCGCCGCGTTGAAGCGGCCGTTCATCCCGCCAGAAACGACAGAAAAGGAGACATTTCCATGAGCACCCGACGCCACTTCCTCCACACCCTGGGCGCAGCCACTGCGCTGGGTACCCTCTCTCCGCTGGCTGCGTTTGCCCAGGCGCTCGAGCAGGTCAAGATCTACTACGGTTTTCCGGCCGGCAGCGCAGGCGACAGCGTGGCGCGCCGCGTGGGCGAAAAGCTCGCCGGCTCGGCCTATTGCCGCAATGCCGCGGTGGTCGAGAACAAGCCGGGCGCGGGCGGCCGCATCGCGCTGGAGAGCCTCAAGAGCGCACCGGCCGACGGCAGCGTGCTGGCGCTCTCGCCGTTCTCGTGCACCTCGATCTATCCGCACATCTACAGCAAGCTGAGCTACGACCCAAGCAAGGATTTCGTGCCGGTGTCGATTGCCGCCGTCATGCACCACGGCCTCGCGGTCGGCCCGCTGGTGCCGCCCGAGGTTCGCACGGTGAAAGACTTTCTCGCCTGGGCCAAGGCCAACCCCAACCAGGCCAGCTACGGCTCGCCCGCGGCCGGCTCGACGCCGCACTTCATCGGCGCGCTGCTGGGCCTCAACAACGGGGTCGAGCTGAAGCACGTGCCCTACCGCGGCTCGATTCCCGGCGTAACCGACGTGGTGGGCGGGCAGATTGCCGCCATGGTCACCCCCAGCGGCGACTTCATTCCGAACCACAAGGCCGGCAAACTGCGGCTGCTCGCCACCTCGGGCAAGGCCCGTTCGCCCTTCTCGCCGGAAGTGCCGACCTTTGCCGAACAGGGCTTCGCGGAACTGACCACCGAGGAGTGGTTCGGCTTCTATGCGCCAGCCAAAACGCCGGCCAGCGTGGTGGCCACCGCCAATGCCGCCATCAACGCAGCCATCAAGGAAAAGGTGGTGACGGACAGCCTGGCCGTGGTCGGCCTGATCGCCCAGGGCTCCACGGCCGAGGAGATGGCACGTTCGCAAAAGGCCGAGGCCGAGCGCTGGGGGCCGCTGGTCAAGAAGATCGGCTTCACGGCGGACTCCTGAGGCCATGCGGATGGAACCGAATCCGAAACGCGTGGCGGTGGTCGCCACCGGGGTCATCGGCGCCAGCTGGGCCGCCTTCTTCCTGGCACACGGCCTCGACGTGGACGCCACCGATCCTTCTCCGGATGCCGAGGCGCGGCTGCGCGCGGCGGTGGCTGCGCACTGGCCGACGCTGGAGCGCTTCGGCCTGGCTGCCGGGGCTTCCGCCGATCGGCTGCGCTTTCACGGGCGGCTCGAAGACACCGTGGCGGACGCCGACTTCGTCCAGGAAAGCGGCCCCGAGCGGCTGGATTTCAAGATCGACCTGTTCCGCCGCATGGACGAGGCCGCGCCCGCCCGCGCGATCCTGGCGTCGAGCTCTTCGGGGCTGGCCATCAGCGCGGTGCAGGCCGAATGCCGCCATCCGGAGCGCGTGGTGCTGGGCCATCCATTCAACCCGCCGCACCTGATTCCGCTGGTGGAAGTGGTGGGCGGCGAACGCACTTCGGCCGAGACCATCGAGCGCACCATGGCGTTCTACGCCGCCATCGGCAAGCGGCCGATCCACGTGAGGCGCGAGGTCAAGGGACACATCGCAAACCGGCTGCAGGCCGCCCTCTGGCGCGAGGCTTTTCACCTCGTCAATGAAGGCGTGGCCAGCGTGGCCGACATCGATACCGCCATTGCGCACGGCCCCGGCCTGCGCTGGGCGGTGATGGGACCTTTCATGAACCTGCATCTCTCGGGCGGCGCGGGAGGCATCGCGCACGTGCTCGCGCACCTGGGCGGGCCGATCGAGGACTGGTGGAAAGACCTCGGGGCGCCTTCGATGACGGAAGAACTCAAATCGAAGGTGGCCGCGGGCGTGGCCGACGAACTGGGCGCACGGCGCGTGGCCGACCTCGAGGCTGCACGCGATGTCCTGCTGTTAAACCTGATTCGCGCCAAGGCCGACACCGGCAGACTCGATTGAAATGACAGAAGACGACTTCCTCCTGGACGAGCGCCAGATCGCCCCGCCCCGCACCGTGCGCATCGACTTCGACGACGGCTCTTTTGCGCTGCGTTCGCCGGTGGCGCTCAAGTCCTATGCGCGCTGCATCGGCGAATGGATCGAGCGCTGGGCGCGCGAAACGCCCGACGCGCTGGCTTTCGCGGAGCGCGACGAGAGCGGCGAAGGCTGGCGCAAGCTCGACTACCGTGCGCTGCGTCAAGCGGTCGGCGCGGTCGCGCAGGCCCTGCTCGATTTGAAGCTGCCCGAGGGCAAGCCCATCGCGATCCTCTCGGACAACGCGATCGACCACGCCGTGCTGATGCTCGCGGCCATGCACATCGGCCGCACAGCCTGCTCGCTGTCGAGTGCGTATTCGCGCATGGCCAAGGATCCGTCGCGGCTGCACGGCATGCTGCAGGCGCTGCAGCCGGCGTTGATCTACGCATCGGACGCCAAGGTGTATGGCGACGCGCTCGCGGGCTCGGGCGTGGAGGCCGTGGCGGTGTTCAGCCGCAATGCCGATGCGCACCCCGGCGCCCTGCCCTTCGCGCAACTGCTTGAGACCAGCGAAACGCCGGCCGTGATGCAGGCCTACGAAGCCGTGCTGCCCGACACGCATGCCAAGTACCTGCTGACCTCCGGCTCCACCGGCAAGCCCAAGGTGGTGATCAACACGCACCGCATGCTGTGCGCCAACCAGCAGATGATGGCGCAGACCTGGCGCTTTCTCGAGCATGAGAAGCCGGTGCTGGTCGACTGGCTGCCCTGGAGCCATACCTTCGGCGCCAACCACAACCTGAACATGGTGCTGTGCCACGGCGGTGCGCTCTACATCGACGAGGGCCGGCCCGCGCCGGGCTTGATCGAAAAGACCGTGCGCAACCTGCGCGAGGTGAAGCCCACGCTGCTGTTCAACGTGCCGCGCGGCTTCGACATGCTGCTGCCGTTTCTCGAAGCCGACGATGTCGTGGCTGCCGAAGTGTTCTCGCGCCTGCGGCTCGCCTTCTACGCGGCCGCGGCGCTCGCGCCCTCGACCTGGCAGCGGCTCGAAGCGGTGGCCCAGCGCGTGCGGCCCGAGCGGCCGCTGTGGCTCACCACCTCGTGGGGCGCGACCGAGACCTCGCCGGCCATCACCTCGGCGCACTGGAAGCTCGACGGCGCGGGCTGCATCGGCGCACCGTTGCCGGGGCTCGAACTCAAGTTCGTGCCCAACGGCCAGAAGCTCGAAATGCGCGTCAAGGGCGTCTCTGTGTTCCCCGGCTATCGCCATGCGCCGCGCGAAACCTCCGAAGCCTTCGACGAAGAGGGCTACTACCGCATCGGCGATGCCGGCTACCTGGCCGACCCGGGGCACCCCGAACGCGGCGTGATCTTCAACGGCCGCGTGGCCGAAGACTTCAAGCTCTCGAGCGGCACCTGGGTGTCTGTGGGCACCTTGCGCGTCAAGCTGGTGTCGATGCTGGCGCCGCATGCACAGGACGTGGTGCTCACGGGCCATGACGGCGACGAGATCGGCATGCTGGTGTTCCCCGCGCCGCAGGCCTCGCCGCAGGCGCTTTCCGAGCGCATCGCCGAGGTGCTGCGCATGCTGCGCGAAGAAGGCGCGGGTTCGTCCCAATGCCCCACGCGCGCGCTGGTGCTCGCCGAGCCGCCGAGCCTGGACGCGGGCGAGATCACCGACAAGGGCTACATCAACCAGCGCGCGGTGCTCACGCGACGCGCGGCCGAGGTGGCGCGGCTGCATGCCGGCGCGCACCACGACCTGCAGATCATCCAGCTGCGCAGCTGAACCGCTGCAGGAAGAAGGCGCTCAGCGCGAAGCGCCCGGCGATCTTTGCGGCTGCGGCGCCGGCTTCTTCTTCGGCGGCTCCTCCGCGCCGAACAGCTTTTCGACCTGCTGCCCGACGCGCGCGCCGATGGCCGTGCCCACCCCCGGCAGCACCGCGGTCCCGACCGCCGCACCGGCCAGCGCGCCGCCGGTCAGCGAGACCTCCGGGTCGCTCATGCTCCCGCCGACCTTGAGCGGCACGCCGACAACCCCGTCGACCAGGTCGACCGCCACCTCGCCGTCCAGCTTGCGGTTGAAGAGCTTCAGGTTGCCGCTGGCCGTGAGCACGCCCGAGCGCGCCTTGAGCCCCGTGTAGCGCATCACGATGCCGTCTTCGGTGCCTTGGGTGTCGAGCGTGCCGGTGAGCTCGTCGAGCGGCGTGGTGCCGCCGCGGCTGATGCCCGCCGTGCTCACCGCCTTGGCCAGGTCGAGCCGGGTGAGCGTGGCGGGCTTTACCGAGAAGGTGGTGCGGGTGTGCAGGCTGCGGACCAGCGCACCAAGCTCGCCGGCCTCGGCCACCAGTGTGGTCTGCCCCGAGAACTTGCCTGCCACCGCGGTGCGCCGGCCAAAGGCCTGCACCAGCCCTTCGATGTCGACCTGGCGCGGCTCGAGTTCGGCCGACACGCGCATCGTGCCATCGGGCAGCAGCTCGAAGAGCGTGACGCCGTTCCACGTGCCGGCGCCCACGTCGATGCGGGTGCGCCACCGGTCCCGGCCGGCTTCCCGATCCAGGCGCAGGCGCGCGGGGGGCGACGCGCCGGCACGCTCGACGCGCGCCTGGCGCGGCCGCCATTGGGTGTCGAAGGCAATGTCGCCGTCATAGGCGAGCGCAATGCCGCGCCGGTCGATCCAGACCACGTCGCGCCAGCGCAGCTTTTCAAGCGGAACGGGCGCCAGCGCCCACGGCGCCGGCAGCGCGAAGAGCGAGCCCCCTTCCTTCGGCTTGGGCCCTTTGCCGCGAAAGGCGCGCAGCGATTCGCGCGGCAGCACCAGGCTCTCGATCTCGGCCTCGTCCACGGCCACGATGCGCTGCAGCAGCTTCCTGAGCTTGAGCTGGAGCGTGATGCGGCGCAGGGCAATGGGGCGCGGCTGATCGGTGGCCACCTGGGACAGCACCAGCACCGGACTGGGCCACAGCGTCCAATGGGCACCTCCGATCTTCAGGCCGACGCCGTAGCGCTTTTCGAACGCTTCCGAAATGCGCGCGGCCACTTCCTCGTCGCTGGGCAGGCGGGTGCTTGCCACCCACACCAGCACACCGGCGCCGAGCAGCAAGGCCGCGGCAATGCCGATGAGCCAGCGTCGGGCGGGGTGCTTCATCGGACCAACTTAGCATGCAAAGGCGACTGCGGTTGTCAGCCGCCATCGCTATAGTTTCCGGAACCTTGTAGTGGAGACAACCTCATGCGCATCTGGAAGAAAGACATCTCGGTCGAAGAGCTGACCCGCAACCACATTGGCACTGCCGTTTCCACGCTCGGCATGGAGTTTCTGGAGGTGGGCGACGACTTCATCCGCGCCCGCGTGCCGGTGGACGAGCGCACCCGCCAGCCCTACGGCATCCTGCACGGCGGCGTCTCGGTGGTGCTGGCCGAAACGCTGGGCTCCTGCGGCGCGCACTACTCGGCGCCCGAGGGCGACCGCGCCGTGGGCCTGGACATCAACGCCAACCACATCCGCTCCGCCACCAGCGGCTGGGTCACCGGCACGGCGCGGCCGGTGCACCGCGGGCGCACCACGCAGGTGTGGCAGATCGACCTGACCAACGACGCCGGCGAATTGACCTGCGTCTCGCGCATCACAATGGCGGTGCTGTCGCCGCGCCCGTAGCGCGCCCAGGAAACCCGCCCGGCGCATGGGCGGCAGCGGGCCGGAAGAAGCCCCCCAGAAACACAAGACGAGGAGAAAGCAAACTCATGAGCAATCTATTCAGCTGGCGCGAAGTCGCCGCCACCGAGGGCCGCGTGGTCGCGCCCGACGAACGCCTGCCCTGGCTGCAGACCGGCGCCATGGGCGTGCAGCACGTCATAGCGATGTTCGGCGCCACGGTGCTGGCGCCCATCCTGATGGGCTTCAACCCCAACATCGCCATCCTGATGAGCGGCATCGGCACGCTGATCTTCTTTCTGGTGACGGGCGGCAAGGTGCCCAGCTACCTGGGTTCGAGCTTCGCATTCATCGGCGTGGTGATCGCGGCCAGCGGCTACGCAGGCAAGGGACCCAACGCCAACATCGCGGTGGCGCTCGGCGGCATCGTGGCCTGCGGCGTCATCTACATCCTCATCGGTGCCCTGGTGCAGGCCATCGGCACCGGCTGGATCGAACGCTTCATGCCGCCGGTGGTCACGGGCGCAGTGGTGGCGGTGATCGGGCTCAACCTCGCGAGCGTGCCGATCAAGAACATGGCGGCCAGCAATTTCGATTCGTGGATGCAGGCGGTCACCTTCCTCTGCGTGGGGCTGGTGGCGGTGTTCACGCGCGGCATGCTGCAGCGCCTGCTGATCCTGATCGGGCTCATCCTGGCCACCGTGGTCTATGCGCTGCTGACCAATCTGCTGGGCATGGGCAAGCCGGTGGACCTGTCCGGCATCGCCAACGCCGCGTGGTTCGGCATGCCCACTTTCACCGCGCCGGTGTTCACCACCAACGCCATGCTGCTGATCGCCCCCGTGGCCATCATCCTTGTGGCGGAAAACCTCGGCCACCTGAAGGCGGTCACGGCCATGACGGGCCGCAACCTCGACCCCTACATCGGCCGCGCCTTCATTGGCGACGGCATTGCCACCGTGGTGAGCGGCGCCGCCGGCGGCACGGGCGTGACCACCTACGCCGAGAACATCGGCGTGATGGCGGCCACGCGCATCTATTCGACGGCGGTGTTCGTGGTGGCGGCGCTCATTGCGCTGGTGCTGGGTTTCAGCCCCAAGTTCGGCGCGCTGATCCAGGCGATTCCGCTGCCGGTGATGGGCGGCGTGAGCATCGTGGTGTTCGGCCTCATCGCCATTGCGGGCGCCAAGATCTGGGTCGACAACAAGGTCGATTTCTCGCAGAACAAGAACCTCATCGTGGCGGCGATCACGCTGATCATCGGCACCGGCGACTTCACCTTGAAGTTCGGCCAATTCGCGCTCGGCGGCATCGGCACCGCGACTTTCGGGGCGATCATTCTTTACGCACTTCTGGGCAGAACGCGCAGCGCTTCCGCCCTTGCAAAGTGAAACGCCTTGCAAGAAATGTTCTGCCGGGTAGTTGAAGCGGGGCCCGGCCACTGGCCGGAAGCCCACGCCCGTTAGACTTCAACGCTTTTCGCACCGACGTTTTCCAATGGCCGATGTCTCCGCCGCGCGCACCAAGGCGGTTTTCGAATTCAAGAGCGCCACGCTGCCGCTGATCGCAGTGATCCTCAAGACGGCCGACCTGGCCGTGCTGGCCGAGGCGCTCGACGCCCAGCTGGCCGATTCGCCCGATTTCTTCGAGCAGGAGCCGGTGGTCATCGACCTCTCGCAGCTGCAGCCGGAGGAAGATGGCGGCGAGGAACCCGCAGCGCTCGACTTCGGGGCGCTGCGCGGCCTGCTGGCGCGCCACCAGACGCAGCCGATTGCGGTGCGCGGGGGCAGCGACGCCCAGAATATGGCGGCCCGTGCGGCCGGCCTCTCGGTCACGGCCATGCCGGTGGCGCCTGCGCCGCGTTCCCCGGCACCGCCCGCTGCGTCGCCAGCGCCCGCCAGCGAAGCGCCGCAGATCGTGCGCGAAGTGCCGGTGCCCGCCAACGGCACGCTCCTCATCGACAAGCCGCTGCGTTCGGGCCAGCAGGTCTACGCCCGTGGCGGCGACGTGGTCGTGACGGCGGTGGTGAGCTTTGGTGCCGAAGTGATCGCCGACGGCAACGTGCACGTATATGCGCCACTGCGGGGCAAGGCGATTGCCGGCGCGCGAGGCAATACCGAGGCGCGGATCTTCTCCACCTGCATGGAAGCGCAGCTGGTGGCCATTGCGGGCATCTATCGCACCAACGAAGTGCCGCTGCCCGACCCGGTGCTGGGCAAGCCGGCGCAGATACGCCTGGATGGCAAGAAACTGGTGATCGATCCGATCTGATGCGCCGCGGCGCATTCGAAAAACCAACAACCGAATCGAAACAAGAAGGAATGGCAATGGCCAAAATTGTGGTGGTGACCTCAGGCAAGGGCGGCGTCGGAAAGACCACGACGAGCGCCAGCTTCGCATCGGGCCTTGCGCTCGCAGGCAAGAAGACGGCGGTGATCGACTTCGACGTGGGCCTGCGCAACCTCGACCTCATCATGGGCTGCGAGCGCCGCGTGGTGTACGACCTCATCAACGTGATCCAGGGCGAAGCCAACCTGAGCCAGGCGCTCATCAAGGACAAGCAGTGCGACAACCTCTTCGTGCTGGCGGCCTCGCAGACGCGCGACAAGGAAGCGCTCACGCAGGAAGGCGTCGAAAAGGTGCTGACCGACCTGGCCGCCATGGAGTTCGACTACATCGTCTGCGATTCGCCCGCGGGCATCGAAACCGGCGCGATGATGGCCATGCACTTTGCCGATGAGGCACTCGTGGTGACCAACCCCGAGGTATCCTCGGTGCGCGACTCCGACCGCATCCTGGGCATGCTGAGCAGCAAGACCAAGCGGGCGAAGGAAGGCGGCGACCCCATCAAGGAGCACCTGCTGATCACCCGCTACAACCCCAACCGCGTGGCCGGCGGCCAGATGCTTTCGCTGGAAGACATCCAGGACATCCTGCGCATCAAGCTGATCGGGGTCATTCCCGAATCCGAGAGCGTGCTCCAGGCGTCCAACCAGGGCGTGCCGGCGATCCACGACAAGGATACCGACGTGGCCAAGGCCTACAGCGACGTGGTGGCGCGCTTTTTGGGCGAAGACCGCCCGATGCGCTTCGTCGATGCGGAAAAGCCGGGCTTCTTCAAGCGAATTTTCGGAGGCAAGTAGGCCATGTCCTTTTTCTCGTTCCTGCTCGGCGAAAAGAAGAAGACGGCCAGCGTCGCCAAGGAGCGGCTGCAGATCATCCTCGCGCACGAGCGGTCCAGCCTCAGCGGCAAGAAGCGCCCCGACTACCTGCCCGACCTCCAGCGAGAGCTGATGGCGGTGATCTCCAAATACGTGAAGATCAATGCCGAGGACATCAAGGTCCACCTGGAGAAGCAGGACGATCTCGAAGTGCTCGACATCAAGATCGAACTGCCCGATCCGGCGCCCTCGCCGGCACGCTGATCGAGCGCGCGGGAGGACGGCGCAGCCCTCCCGTTTCGGCTCAGGGCTGCGCCACGAAGCGCACCACCTGCCGCAGCACATCCTCTTCCTTGAGGATGCGGCGGTGCCCCAGCCCCTCCGTGGCCACGAGCCGCGCCCCCTTGATGGCATCGCGGTAGGCCTCCGCGTCGGCAAAGCGGTTCACGCGATCGTCGCGGTCATGCACGATCAGCGTCGGCTGCACGATGCGCGGACCGACAGCCGGCGGCTCCAACTGCGCCATCAGGAGGCCTTCCCGCGCTTCGAACAGCCGTTGCATTGCAAGCCGGGTCGCTTCGCTCAGCCCGAACGTGTGCGCGAAGTACCGCGTGAACTCGCGCGCCGACGCCGGTGGTGCGAGCAGCACCAGCCGCTCGGCGCGCAGGCCCTGCGCCGCGGCCAACCCGAGCGCGTTGGCACCCATCGAATGAGCGACCGCGGCGCGGAGGGCATAACCGTCGGCCGCGAGCCTTGCCACGACATAGGCAATGGCACGGGCGAACTGCGGCGAGTTGCTCATGATGCCCGCGCTGCGGCCATGGGCCGGCAGTTCGAGCAGCACGGGCCGCAAGCCCTCATCCGCCAATACCTTGGCCAGCGCCAGCATCTGGCCGGCATGCCCGCCCCAGCCGTGCACCAGCAGCACGATGGGCGCCGATTCCGCACCTGAATCCTGCGTGGCGAGGTGATAGAGGCCGAGACTGGCGTTCTCGAACGCCCAGCTCTCTCGGCGCCAGCCGGCACCGGGCGCCTGCCCGCGGTAGAGCCATTTGGGCGGCAGCGGCGTACCGAAGAGCCGGTACGCGGCGCGCACGGCCAGCGCGGGCCACACGCGCTGCGCGGCGGTCAGGCCGAAACGCAATGTGCGCATCGCACGGCTGGGACGGTAGTAGTTCGACTGCGCGGCGTGCGTCGCCGCGGAGGTGGTGGTGCTGCTGCTCGTCATGCGATAGCTCCTTCGGTTCAGTACCAGACCCAGTCTTCATTGCTGCGCGGCAGGCTGCGCAGCGCCTCCCGCGCGGTTTCGGCGCCGATGGCGGCCAGGTAGACGGCAAGGCAGAGGGCGATGATCAGCATGATGTTTCTCCTTTTATCGCACGACTGTGCGAAATTGGTGTGCAGAAAGACGAATGAAACTTGGCCTGGCTCGGAGCTCAGGCGCGGTAGCTGGAAAGAAGCCGCTGCCAGGTCTGCTTGGCGCGGTCGGCGGCTTGCGGATCGCGCAAAAAGCGCGCGTCATGCAGCAGGCCCATGATCAGGCCGTTGATTTCGCTGACGACCTGCGCGGCGTCGGTGTCGGCGCGCAGTTCGCCGGTCTCAACCGCCTGCAGCACCGTGCGTCGCAGGGCGGCGCGCCAGCGCGTGATCTCGGCGAGCAGCAGGTCGCGCAGCTCGCCTTCGCGGTCGTCGTATTCGAAGGCGCCGGCCATGTAGATGCAGCCGGTCTCGGCTTCGATGTCGCGGGTGCGGGCGATCCAGCGGCCGACGATGTCCTCTAGCCGGGCAAGGCCCTTGGGCTTTTGCATGGCCGGCACGAACACGTCGGCCAGGAAGCGGCGGCCGTACTCTTCGATCACCGCCTTCTGCAGGGCCTCGCGCGAACCCACGCGCGAGAACACGCCGCTCTTGGACAGCGCCAGCCGGCTGGCCACGGCCTGCAGCGTGATCGCTTCCAGGCCATCGGTCAGCGCGAGATCCATCGCCGCACCGATGATGGCGGTGCGGGTGAGTTCGCTTTTCTGGGTCTTGGCGTCCATGCAGCCACTTTAGCACAGTCGTGCGAAATTGCAAATGCGCTCGCAAGTGCTGTTGGGCGGCACGGCACAGATGATTTGCTCATGTGAAACCAACAAACGCATCGTTCCCCGCATAAGCGCTTGTGCCGAGAATCGCCGCTCGGCCAATCCGGCCCTTCTCCTTCGATCCTTCGCGCCAGATGAATTTCCAACAACTGCGCTCGGTACGCGAGGCCGTTCGTTGCGGCTTCAACCTGACCGAGGTCGCCCACACTCTGCACACCTCCCAACCGGGCGTGAGCCGGCAGATCCGCGAACTGGAGGAAGAACTCGGCATCGAACTCTTCGTGCGCGCCGGCAAGCGCCTCACCGGACTCACCGAGCCGGGCGGCCACGTGCTGCCGATCATCGAACGCATGCTGATGGAGAGCAGCAACTTGCGGCAAGCGGGGCAGGAGTTCGTGGCGCAGCAGAGCGGGCTTCTGTCTGTGGCGGCCACGCATTCGCAGGCGCGCTATGCCATGCCGGTGGCGGTGCAAGAATTCCGCGCGCAGTTTCCCAACGTGAGGCTGCACCTGCACCAGGGCTCACCCAAGCAGATTGCGCAGATGCTGATCGACGGCGAGGCCGACGTGGGCATTGCCACCGAGGCGCTGGGCGACTATCCGCAGCTGGTGGCCCTGCCCTGCTATCGCTGGACGCACTCGGTGGTGGTGCCGCCGGGCCATGCGCTGCTCGATGCGCCGCTGACGCTCGAGGCGCTCACGCGCCATCCGCTCATCACTTACGACACCGGCTTTACCGGGCGCTCGCGCATCGACGAGGCGTTTGCCCAACGCGGGCTCACGCCCCACATCGTGCTGGCGGCGATGGATGCCGACGTGATCAAGACCTACGTGCAGCTGGGCATGGGCGTGGGCATTGTCGCCGGCGTGGCCTACGAGGCCGAGCGCGACACGCAGCTGCGCGCGCTGGACGCCGGGCGGCTGTTCGGAATCAACCTGACCAAGCTTGCGGTGCGCCGCGGCAACTACCTGCGAAAGTACGTCTACTCGTTCATCGAGTCGTTCGCGCCGACCCTGACGCGCAGCGTGGTCGAAAGGGCTCTGGGCGATGAAGCGAAGGGATCGCACTACGAAATCTAGCGTCGGCACAACGGATTCGGCGCTTGCCGGCGCAGGTTTTAAAAAGAAGGTGGCTGCTTCACGCAGGCAGCGTACATTCGGGTTAATTCCTTGGCTTCCCGGAACGGATCAGCAATGGCATCGACCCCGCAGCAGCAACAGCAAACCAAGGCCGCCCTGAAGGCTGCCGACGCGGCCGAACGGCGCGAGCGGCTCAGACGGGCACTGCCCGCCACCGTCGAACTGCTGCAGAGTCGCCAGGCCGACCGCATCGACGACGCCGACATCGACGCGTATGTGAGCCTTAACTGGCTCGAATGGCACGGCGGCGGCTTGCGGCTCACCATCACCGGGCGCAATGTCTGCGCGCAGTCTCTGCCCACCGTGGTGGCCTGACGGGCGCTCTGCTCCCGTAGCAACAGAAACAGCAAAGGCCGCCGCAGGGTTGCTGCAGCGGCCTTTCCGGCTTGGCGCGGGATGCGCCCCGGCTTCAAGCCCCAAGCGCCTTACTGGCTTCCGACGATGATCTGGGCGATCACGCCGGTGGCAATGGCCGCGAGCACATAGTCGCCGCCCACGCCCACCCACTGGTAGCCACGGGGCGGCGGCTGCAAGCGATACGCACGGTAGTCGTTCACCACATAGTTGCGGCCACGGTACTCGGCGGGCACGCGTCCGCCGCGGCGCCACTCGGCATGCGGCTGCGGATAGCCACGGCGGTCGAATTGGCGGCCGGGCCGGTAGTCCTCGCGGCTGTAGCGATCGCCGCGCCAGTTGTCGTGCCGGTTGTCGTGCCGGTCGAACCCACGGTCCTGTTGTTCGTAGCGGCCGTTGCCGCGATCGTCACCGCGGTCATGGCCTCGATCGTGGCCACGGTCCTGTGCGAAGGCACTTCCCGCCGCCATGCACATCGCGAGTGCCGCAGCTGCGACGGCCATGCTCTTTGAATTGATGATCATCTGGAACTCCTTCGTGTTGATGACGAGTCCATTGTCAAATGCACTTGTGTCTGCGCGGCGCACTTCAGGTCGCGGTCAGGTGAATTCAGGTAAGGGGTGGTATCGGGGCGGCGCTTTGTCCTTCATGCGGGGCGTAGCGGTTGACCACGACCCCGCACTCGTAGGCCCGGGCTCCGAGCAGGCGCAACCTGTGGCCGTTGCGCTGGTCGTGAAACACCGATCGACCGCCGCCCACTGCCGCAGGGTTGACGAAGAACTGGAACTCGTCGACCAAGCCCTCGGCCACCAGCGATGACGCAAAGCCCACGCCGCCGATGCAGAGGATGTCCGCGCCCGGCTGCCGCTTGAGCGCATTCACTTCGTCGGCCATGCGCCCTGCGGCAATTTCGGTGCGCGGCCATCGCGTTGCCTCGAGCTTGTTGGTGAGCACGACCTTGCGCGCCTCGACCACCTTGCGTGCAAAGGCGTAGCACGGATCCGCAGGATGGTTGCGTGCCGCGCGGCCCCAATGGTCGAGATAGCCCTCCTCGATGATCTTGCGGCTCAGGAGAATGGTGTCGACCGACTGGAAGACCTCGTTGAAGTACTGCTTGAGCGCGTCGTCCCAGTTCCAGCGGTCGCCCCAACCCCATAGTTGCCAGTCGAGTCCGGGATTGGACGCCGCGACGTGGCCATCGACGGACATCTGCATTTGCAGAATGAGCTTTCTCATGAGGTTCTCCTTTGCTGGCGTTGGCGATAACTGCTCTCTATTTGCAACCAGTTGAAGTATTCTCCCGTTGATACGAAAATGCAAGCAGTTTCAAAAAGGAAGCGAAGTCCGCGATGGCAAACCAGCAGAGATCCGAGTGCCCGATCAACCTGTCGCTCGAAGTCTTCGGCGACCGCTGGAGCCTGCTCATCGTTCGCGACATGATGTTTGCGGGCAAACGGCACTTCAGGGAATTCCTGCAGTCCGACGAAGGCATCTCCTCCAACATCCTCGCGGAGCGCCTGGCCACGCTTGTCGAATACGGCGTGCTTTGCAAGACCGACGACCCCACGCACAAGCAGAAGGCCATCTACAGCCTGACGCCGGTAGGCATCGACCTGCTGCCGGTGGTTGCGCAGATCGGCATCTGGGGGCGCAAGCACCTGCCGGTCACGCGCGAAAGCGCAGCGGCCGCGGCGGCCTTGGAAAAAGGCGGGCCGGCTCTCTGGAAGCAGATGCAGGCGGAGTTGCGCAAGGCGCATGCGCCCGCCCGCAAGGGCTGAGCCCGGCGCGATCATCGAATGCGTTTAAGCTCGCGCGCAGCATGAACCGACGACGCATTTTCCATCTGCTGGCGGGTGCATACGCCGCCGCGGCGCTGGCCGCTTGCGGCAAGCGCAAGCCCTCCGCCACCGCCTTGAAATCCGGCGCGCGCGTGCTCGCGCTGGGCGACAGCCTGACCTTCGGCTATGGCGCGCCGCCCGACGCGGCGTGGCCCGTGAAGCTGGGCGAACTCACCGGCTGGCAGATCGACAACGCAGGCGTCAATGGCGACACCTCGGCCGGTGCGCTGGAGCGCCTGCCTTCGCTGCTGCAGGCGGGCAGCTATGACGCGATCCTCATCGGCATCGGCGGCAACGACATGCTGCGCGGCGTATCGCCCGCAGCCACCCGCGAGAACCTCGCCGCCCTCGTCAGCCAGGCGCGTGCGCACACGCCTTACGTCGCGCTATTGGCAACGCCCTCGCCCGATGCCATGCGAGCGGCCGTGGGATCGCTCAGCGACGCGCCGTTCTACGACGAGGTCGCGAAGGCGGGACAGGCGCTGCTCATCGCCAATGTGTATTCGAGCGTGCTGTCGGACGCCTCGCTGCGCTCCGACCGCATCCATGCCAATGCCAAGGGCTATGCGAAGGTCGCGCAGCAGCTCTCAGACCAGCTCAAGGCAGCGGGCTGGCGCTGACGAACCTCAAGCGGCCGCGGTACGCAGCAGATCGACGTAGGCGTCCTGCACCAGTTGCTCGGCCGCAATGCCCAGCTGCGCCATGAGCGCATGCGCTTCGGCCACGCCGTCTTCGGTGGGCTCGCCGTCTTTCAGCACCACTTCCAGTTCGAGGAATTCGCCCAGCCCTTCCACGCGGTCGAGATGCACGCGCGTGCGGCCCACGATGAAGAGCCGGCGCTGCTTGCGCACCCGCCCTGCTTGCCCCCAGGCCAGCGTGAGCGACTCGCGCAAGGCGTCCGGCGCGCTGGTGGGCGAGATCAGATAGAACGACTCTTTCGGGCCGCTGCTGTTCGCGCGGCGGTAGAAGATCAGCTCCGCATGGTCGGGCGCGAAGGTGCGCAGCTTGAGGCGATCGGCACCGTTCTCGCAGCGAAAGAACGTGTCGTCCTGCGCGATTTCGATCGGGCCTGAATCGGCAAGCTTGGCGGCGATGAGCGACACGCGTTCCACGCTGTCGATGCGGGCCTTGATCTCTATGTTTCTTGCCATCCCGGGTCGTGCTTCGAGTTGTGGCTTGCTTGTGTTCGGGGCGCGTGCACAGGCCACTGGGTACTCCCCTCCGCTAATGTCCCCCGCCGTCGGCGGGAGCGCGCCCTGGTCTGACCTTGACGAAGTTAGGTCAGGGCGCGTTGCCCTGCGGCCCCACCGGCGGTGGCGCGGCACGCCCGTTGGAGCCCGGCGCAAGCTTGCGGCCAAACGACTCGCCCACACGGCGAACAGGCCGGCTGGCTTTCTCCGACACGTTGTTGACACCGCGCCGCGTGGCGTCTTCGGCGCGGTCGATGCCCCGTCCGGCGGCGTTGGTGCCGCGCTGCACGCTATTGACGACCTTGCTGTCCCTCGGCGGCGGCGGGAGCGTGTGCGCGGGCTGCACCTTGGGCGGGTTGTCGGCGCTCTGGGCGTGAACGGCGGTGGCGGACGGCAGCAGGAGCACGGCGCTCGCAGCTGCCAGTACGAATGAATGAGCAGGCATTTTCTTGGTCATGAGGAGCTTCCTTCCTTGTCTTCAGTCGGGTCGGCATCCGCTGCTTCCGCGGCAGCGCGCGCCATGCGCTCGCTCTTCCAGTAGACATCGTCGCCGCCGTTCATCCGGTTGAGCACGCGCGCAAGCACGAAGAGCAGATCGCTGAGCCGGTTGAGATATTGACGCAACGCATCGTTGAGTTCCGCGGTCGCGCCGAGCGCCACCACTGCGCGCTCTGCCCGGCGCGCCACCGTGCGGCACACGTGCGCGAGCGAGGCCGCGCGCGTGCCTGCCGGCAGGATGAACTCGGCCAGGCGCGGCAAGGCCGCGTTGTGCTCGGCCAGCGCATTGTCCAGCTGCAGCAGCGCGTCGGCCTTCAGCAGCGTGTAGCCCGGCATGGACAGCTCGCCGCCCAGGTTGAAGAGCTGGTGCTGGACGTCGACGAGCAGCTCGCGCACGGGCTCCGGCATGGTCTCGCAGAGCAGCACGCCGATGTGCGAGTTGAGCTCGTCCACGTCGCCCATGGCATGCACGCGCAGGTGGTCCTTGGGCACGCGCGTGTTGTCGCCGAGGCCTGTGGTGCCATCGTCGCCGGTACGGGTCGCGATCTGTGAAAGCCGGTTGCCCATGGGCGCTCCTGTCGTAACTGGTTTCTATCGCGGGATGGTCGCCGCGTCGATCTTTCCGGCCAGCCATTGCAGGCCGGCCAGATGCTGCTGGTCGTGGCTGCAGAGGTAATGGATGAGGCTGCGCATCGTGAGCGGGCCGTAGCCCTCGAACAGGGCGGTGCGCGCCAGTTGCGCATCGCCCAGCTTCGAGATGATTTCCATGGTTTGCGCACGCGCGGCCCCGAACTCGGCCAGCACCTTGGCCGCATCGGCCATGCCGTAGGCGCGTGCGATGGCGAGCGGCTCGCTGTCGATCGAAGCCAGCGTCGGGTTGCGCTCTTCCAGCGTGCGGCGGAAGCGGACGTGGTAGCCCTCGATCTCGATGTCGCGCACATGGCAGAGTTGCTCGATGGCCGTGAAGGCTTCGCTCGGAGCACCCTCCCACGAGGCCGGCGCCCAGTGCCGGAACGCATCGGGAATGGCCGCGTAGTGGGCTTCGAGTTGCGACGGAAAGGCCGCCAGTGCGCTGAGGGTCGTGGGGTTCATGTTTCTGCCGAAGCGCATTATGGTGCGCGCTCCGTAAAATGGCCTGACAGAGCCCCCTCACCTTCTCAGGAGACGCCCCGATGAATGCCCCGACCCAAACTTCGCACCTGATGCCGGAGCTTCATCTGCGCGACGTGCCCGAGAGCCTGATCGAGGGCTTGAAGGCGCGCTTCGGTGCCAACTGTTCCACGGCCATGGCCGTGCGCACGCAGCATGGGCGCGACGAGTCCTCGTTCGACGCGCCGCCTCCTTCGGCCGTGATCTTTGCCGAGAGCACACAGGATGTGGCCGATGCCGTGAAGCTCGCGAGCGAGCACAGCGTGCCGGTCATTCCCTTCGGCGTGGGCTCGTCGCTCGAGGGGCATCTGCTGGCGGTGCAGGGCGGCATCAGCATCGACGTGTCGCGCATGAACAAGGTGCTCTCGGTCAATGCCGACGACCTCACGGTCACGGTGCAGCCCGGCGTCACGCGCAAGCAGCTCAATGAAGAAATCAAGAGCACGGGCCTGTTCTTCCCCATCGACCCGGGCGCTGACGCCTCCATCGGCGGCATGACGGCCACGCGCGCGAGCGGCACGAATGCGGTGCGCTACGGCACCATGCGCGAGAACGTGCTGGCGCTTGAGGTGGTAACGGCTTCTGGCGACGTCATTCGCACCGGAACGCGCGCCAAGAAGTCTTCCGCGGGATACGACCTCACGCGCCTCATGGTGGGCAGCGAAGGCACGCTGGGGGTGGTCACCGAGGTCACGCTGCGCATCTATCCGCTGCCTGAGGCCGTGTCGGCGGCCATCTGCTCGTTCCCGAGCATCGAGGCCGCGGTGCGCACCACCATCGAGACCATCCAGCTTGGCGTGCCGATCGCGCGCGTCGAACTGATCGACGTGAACACGGTGCGCATGGTGAACGCCTACGCCAAGCTCAACCTGCGCGAAGAGCCGATGCTGCTGATGGAATTCCACGGCTCGCCGGCCGGCGTAAAGGAACAGGCCGAAACCGTGCAGGAGCTTGCCAGCGGCCATGGCGGCAACGCCTTCGAATGGGCCAGCACGCCGGAAGAACGCACCCGGCTTTGGACCGCCCGGCACAACAGCTACTTTGCGGCCGTGCAGTCGCGCCCGGGCTGCCGGGTGATTTCGACCGACACCTGCGTGCCCATCTCGCGCCTGGCCGACTGCCTGCTCGACTCCGTGGCCGAGGCCGATGCAAGCGGCATCCCCTACTTCCTGGTCGGCCACGTGGGCGACGGCAATTTCCACTTCGGCTATCTGCTCGACCCGAACATTCCCGAAGAGCGCGTGAAGGCCGAGGAACTGAACCATGCCCTCGTGAGCCGCGCGCTGGCGCTCGAGGGCACCTGCACCGGCGAGCATGGCGTGGGGCTGCACAAGATGGACTTCCTGGTGACCGAAGCGGGCGTAGGCGCGATCGGCATGATGCGCACGATCAAGCGCGCGCTCGATCCGAAGAACATCATGAATCCCGGGAAGATCTTCGCGCTCTGATCCGTTCCGGGCGCTCATGAAAAAGCCCGGTGGCTCGTGAGAGCCCCGGGCTTTTTTGCGGCTGGCCGCGCGCCTTGCTTACTTGCGGCGCCGGGTGGGTGCCGGTTCCGGCGGCACGTAGGTTTGCGACGGGGCCGCGCCGCCGTCCACGCCCAGCCGGCCGCCGCCGCCGAGGCCCTGGCCGCGCACGGTCTGCGCTTTGTAGTTGCGCAGCGAGCGAACCATCTGATTGAAGGCATCCATGAACGCCGCGGCAATGACCTTGCCTTGCGCCGTGTTGGTGTACCCGCCCAGGCCGCCGCCTGCACGGGCGCCGAACACGGAGCCGAAGGCGCCGAAATCGGTCTTGGAGGCGCTGCCTTCCGATGCTGCAACCTGCACGCCCGAACGGTTGTCGATGAGCGTTAGCAGCGCGCTGGCTTCCTTGGTCTGCATGCTGCCGCCGACGGCTGCCAGGGCGCGGCCACGGCCGCCGCCCACCAGGCCGCCCAGCGCACCGCCGATGCCGCCGGCATCGCTGTTGCTGAACACGATCTCGGGCGAGAGGCCGTAGTCGGACGCCACCATCTGGCCCCGGCCGAAGTTGCTGCCGCCGCGCATTTCGCCCGACTGCTGCAGCGCGCGCTCGCGCGTCATGGCGTTCATGCCGGCCGCGCCTCGCTCCACCACCACGAAGCAGTTCGATTGCTGCACCAACAGGCGCAGCAGGTTGGCCGTGGGCGGCAGGCGGTATTCGCCGGTCAGGATGGTGTACCAACCGGAGTTCACGTTCTCGATCAGCGAGACGGTACCCAGCGGCGACTCGCAGCGCTCCAGCTGACCGCTTTCGCCGGCAGTGGCCGAGCCTGCCGCGCTGCCCGTGGCCATGGTCTTGGCCGACTGGCTGCCCATCTGCATGTCGGTGGTGGCGCAGCCGGTCAGCAGCAGCGCACCCGCTGCCACCGCCGCGAATGGAAATTTAGCGAACCTCATGATGACCCCTCTCCTCGATATCTGGGTTGATGTGCCCGGCGAGGATACGCGTAAAAGATTGCAGGAAACAATCACGCAAAGGTTCGAGTCGCGGCCCGGCCGCCTAGGCCGTTCGGCGGATGCGTTCGATCAAGCCGTTGAGCGCCTCGACGGAGCCGAAATGAATGGCAAGCTCCCCACTCTCCTCGACCTTGCCGCCGCGCTTGCTGCGCTTCTTGATGCGGACCTCGACTTCGGCGGTGAGCAGGTCGGCCAGCTCTTCTTCCACGCGCTGCAGGTCGCGCGACTTTTCGCCGTCGTTGCTGCGTCGCGAGGGCGTGAGCGTGAACTCGGCTGCGAGCCGCTTCACCAGTGCCTCGGCTTCGCGCACCGACATCTTCTTGGCGGCGATCTGGTTGGCGGCGGTGATCTGCGTGCCGCGGTCGAGCGACAGCAGCGCGCGCGCATGGCCCATGTCGATGTCGCCGGCCATCAGCATCTGCTGCGCCGGCTCGGCCAGGTTGAGCAGCCGCAGCAGGTTACTGGCGGCGCTGCGTGAGCGGCCCACGGCCTGCGCTGCCGCCTCGTGAGTGAGTCCAAACTCCGACACCAGGCGTTGCAGGCCTTGGGCTTCTTCGAGCGGATTGAGGTCTTCGCGCTGGATGTTCTCGATCAGCGACATGGCCGCCGCTGCCTCGTTGGGCACATCGCGCACCAACACCGGCACGCGGTCGAGGCCGGCGAGACGGGCGGCGCGGAAGCGGCGCTCCCCGGCAATGATCTCGTATTCGGCGTTCTTGGCTTCGGCCGAGTCTGCGTCGAGCCGGCGCACCAGGATCGGCTGCATGATGCCCTGCGCCTTGATGCTCTCGGCAAGCTCGTACAAGGCGCCTTCGTCCATGCGAGTACGCGGCTGGTAGACCCCGGCCACCATCTGGTCGAGCATCAGCGTGGTCGGGTTCTGCGGTGCGGTGCCCTCCTCCGCTCCCGCGTTGCTGTCGGCGGAATGCCCTGCGGTAGGGCCGAGCAGCGCTTCGAGGCCGCGCCCCAGGCCCTTGGGTTTCTTGGTCGCCATCAGTGCTTGTCTTTCGAGATTTCGTTCAGTAGTTTCCGGCCTTCGGGCCAATCGCCAAGGCCGGATTCGGCATTCAGATGCCCGCCCCGGCCCGCGTCGACAAAGCGCGAGCCCCAGTCGTGCGCCATCTGGCGCGAGCGCGCTGCGTCGCAGTAGGGATCGTCATTGGCGGCGACCAGCACCGCCGGAAACGGCAGCGGCTGCCGCACAATGGGCGCCCAGCCCGGAATCAGCTGGCGCAGGTCGTCGCGTTCCAGGTCGCCGGGTGCGGCCAGCAGTGCGCCGCGCACCTTGTGCGTGTTGCGCGAATGCGCAGCCCAGGCCGCGACGAGGATGCAGCCCAGGCTGTGCGCGGCGAGGACGACCGGACCGGGTGCGGCGAGCACTTCTTCCTCGAGCCGCGCCGACCAGTCGCCCCGCAGCGGGCGCATCCACTCATGCTGCTCGACGCGCAGGTCGCCGTACGCGGATTCCCAACGGGTCTGCCAATGGCCGGGGCCGCTGTTCTGCCAGCCCGGCAGCAAGAGGATGCGGGGTGTTGTCATCGTCTGAAACTTGTTGGCGCTGGCCTGCGGCGGACCGCGTCAGAGGCTCTTTTCGCTGGTGGAATCGGGTGCGGCCGCCGGGGCCAGCACGTCTTCGGGAATGGAGAGGTTTGGCGCGCCGGGCGCGACCGGCGCAATCGGGGGTGCCACCGCGTTCGACGCAAAGGCGCTGGCGGGCGGCAGCTTCTCGACCAGCTCCTTGGCAAAAGCGACGAAAGCCTGGCTGCCGCGGGCGGACGGATCGAACACCACGCCCGGCAAGCCGTAGCTCGGCGCCTCGGCCAGCCGCACGTTGCGCGGAATGACCGTGTCGAACACCTTGTCGCCGAAGTGGGCCTTGAGCTGCTCGCTCACCTGCTGCTGCAGCGTGATGCGCGGATCGAACATGACGCGCAGCAGGCCGATGATCTGCAAGTTCTTGTTGAGGTTGGCGTGCACCTGCTTGATGGTGTTGACCAGGTCAGTGAGCCCTTCGAGCGCGAAGTATTCGCATTGCATGGGCACGATCACGCCATGCGCGGCGCACAGGCCGTTGAGCGTGAGCAGGCTCAGGCTCGGCGGGCAGTCGATCAAGACGAAGTCGTACTCGGCGCCGACTGCGGCCAAGGCCGTGCGCAGCCGCTTTTCACGGCGGTCGAGTGCCACCATCTCGACTTCGGCGCCCGCCAGCTCCCGGTTGGCGCCGAGCACGTCATAACCGCAACCGCCTTCCACCAGCTTGTCGGCCTTCACGCGCGCCTCGGCCACCGAAGCCGACTCCAGCAGCACGTCGTACACCGTGAGCTCCAGTTGGCGCTTGTCGATGCCTGAGCCCATGGTGGCATTGCCCTGGGGATCGAGGTCGATCATCAGCACACGTTGACCGACCTTGGCCAAACCTGCGGCAAGATTGACGGTAGTGGTGGTCTTGCCGACGCCACCCTTCTGGTTGGCAACGCAAAAAATCTTGGCCATAAGGGGGTCAGCGGGAGATGGCGAGCTTGACGCCGAAAGCGATCAGGAAAACGCCCGCAAGCTTTTCGAGAGCGCCCGAAATGCGCGGGTTGGCGCGGATGCGCTCCGCCAGAAAGTGCGTGAGCAGGGTCGAGGTCAGGCCATAGAGGAACGTCAGCACTGCGATCGTCACCGCCATGGCGCCGAACGTGACCACGCCTTGGTGGCGTGCGGGATCGACGAACAGCGGGAAGAACGCCATGTAGAACACGATCGCCTTGGGGTTCAGCAAGGTGATGGCCAGCGCCTGGCGCAAGAAATGGCTGGGGCGAATATTGAGAATCGGAGCTGCGCCTGGCTTGGCCAGCAGCATCTTGGCGCCCAGCCACGCGAGGTAGGCTGCTCCCAGCCATTGCACAGCCTTGAAAGCCGCCGGATAGGCAGCCAGCACGGCAGAGACGCCCGCCACAGCGGCCCACATGAGGAACTGGTCGCCGATGATCACGCCGAAAGTCGCTGCCAATCCGCCCCGGATACCGCCTTTGCTGGTCGAGGTGATCAATGCCAGGTTCCCGGGACCGGGAATCAGAAGGAAGAGGATGATGGCGGCGACGAATGCGCCATAGTCAGCGATGCCGAACATGGATTTGCCTCGGAGAAGAGAGCCAGGGGGAGGCGTCGAGTCTAAGCGAGGCGGTCCTCGCCGACATCCGATGCGAGCCGCTTTCGCGGACACAGCGGCTTCTTTTTTGGATCAAGCTGCTTCTTTACGCGCCCAGACAATGCAGCGCTCGGCATCCAGCCCCGGGACTACCAATTGTTCCACGTGAAACACCGCGACGCTTGCGGGGAGCAAGGCCAACTCATCGGTCGGCACCTTGCCTTTCATGGCCAACCAGACGCCGCCCGGTGCCAAGAGATGTTCGGACCCCTTGAAGAAGTCTGGCAACGAAGCAAATGCGCGGGAGCTGACGACTTCATAGCTGCCAACGAGCGACTCCACGCGCGCATGCAACCCGCGGAGGTTGGGCAGTTCGAGTTCCGCTGCCACTTGCTGCACAAAGGCAGCTTTCTTGGCGACCGCATCGAGGCAGCTGACCTCGAGATCGGGTCGCATGATGGCAATGACGACGCCGGGCAGACCGCCGCCGGAGCCAACGTCCAGCAGCTTGCCCTTCCCTGGCCATTCACGCCGCAGCGGACCCACCGCCGCCAGGCTGTCGAGCAGGTGGTGCGTGAGCACGGTGGCCGGATCGCGCAGCGCCGTGAGGTTGTAGACCTTGTTCCACTTGAGCATGAGCGTGCCATAGGACAGCAGCTGTTCCGCCTGGGCATCGGAAACCGCAACGCCCAAGGCTGCCGCACCTTGGCGCAGCGTATCGATGGGCGCGCTCATTGGGCGGACTGCGGCTCGGCCGGGGCTTCGGCAGCAACAGCGGCGTCGCGGCCAAATGCCTTGTGGCCGCCCTTTCGCAGATGGATCATCAGCAAGGAAATGGCAGCCGGCGTCACGCCCGAGATGCGTGAAGCAAGCCCCAACGTTTCGGGCCGGTGCTTGTCCAGCTTCTGCCGGACCTCGAAACTCAGCGCCTTGACTTGGCCGTAGTCGAAATCTGCCGGCAATCGCAGGTTTTCAAAGTGCGCGGCACGCTCCACCTCATCGTGCTGCCGCTCGATGTAGCCTGAATACTTGGCAGAGATCTCGATCTGTTCGATCTCGATGTCGGTCAGCGGCGCAGTGGCCCCGTACTTTCCGCCATCGAGCGACATCAGCGTCTGGTAGTCCACATCGGGCCGGCGCAGCAGGTCGGCCAGGTTGTATTCGTGCTCGATCACCTTTCCGAGCACGCGCTCGGATTCGGCGGCCGGCAGGTTGCGCGGATTCACCCAGATTGATTTGAGTCGTTCTGTTTCACGTGAAACAGCGTCACGCTTGCGGCTGAAAGCATCCCACCGGGCGTCGTCCACCAAGCCCAACTTGCGCCCTGCTTCGGTCAGGCGCATGTCCGCGTTGTCTTCACGCAGTTGAAGCCGGAACTCGGCGCGGCTGGTGAACATGCGATACGGCTCGGTCACGCCCTTGGTGATCAGGTCGTCGACGAGCACGCCCAGATAGGCTTCGTCCCGCCGCGGCAGCCAGGCCTCTTCGCCTCGGCATTGCAGCGCAGCATTGATACCGGCAAACAGGCCCTGGGCCGCAGCTTCTTCATAGCCGGTGGTGCCATTGATCTGGCCGGCAAAGAACAAGCCCTTGACCGATCGGGTCTCGAAGCTGCTCTTGAGTTCGCGCGGATCGAAGTAGTCGTACTCGATGGCATAGCCGGGCCGCAGGATATGGGCGTTCTCCAGTCCGGGCATCGAGCGCACCAGCTGGTACTGGATGTCGAATGGCAAGCTCGTCGAGATCCCATTCGGGTAGTACTCGTTGGTCGTCAGGCCTTCGGGTTCGAGAAAGAGCTGGTGGCTTTCCTTGTCGGCAAAGCGATTGATCTTGTCCTCGACGCTCGGACAGTAGCGCGGGCCCACCCCGTCGATCTTGCCGGTGAACATGGGGCTGCGGTCGAAGCCCGAGCGGATGATCTCGTGCGTGCGTGCATTGGTGTGGGTGATCCAGCAGGCCATCTGCTGCGGATGCATGTCGGCCCGGCCCATGAAGCTGAACACGGGCATCGGCCCTGCTCCACCCGGCATGCCGTCACCGGGCTGTTCGGTGCACTTCGAAAAATCGATGGTCCGCCCGTCGAGGCGAGGCGGCGTGCCGGTCTTCAGGCGGCCTTGGGGCAGCTTCAGTTCCTTGAGCCGCGCCGACAGGCTCACGGCCGGCGGGTCGCCCGCGCGCCCCGCCTGGTAGTTGTCGAGCCCCACATGGATGCGCCCGTCGAGGAAAGTGCCCGCGGTGAGCACCACGGTGCGCGCCCGGAAGGCAATGCCGACCTGCGTCACGGCGCCTACTACGCGGTCGCCCTCCACCATCAGGTCGTCGACCGCTTGCTGGAACAGGCTGAGGTTCGGCTGGTTCTCGAGCCGGTGGCGGATCGCGGCCTTGTACAGCACGCGGTCGGCTTGCGCACGGGTCGCCCGCACGGCGGGACCCTTGCTCGAATTGAGAATCCGGAACTGGATGCCCGCCTCGTCGGTGGCAATGGCCATTGCGCCACCCAGCGCATCGACCTCCTTCACGAGATGGCCCTTGCCGATGCCACCGATCGACGGGTTGCAGCTCATCTGCCCCAGCGTCTCGATGTTGTGGGACAGCAGCAGCGTCTTGGCGCCCATGCGGGCAGCCGCCAGCGCGGCCTCGGTGCCTGCATGGCCACCGCCAACGACGATGACATCAAATTCTTCGGGATACAGCATGAGAGAGGGGGCGCACTGACGCGTGCGCTGCGCAAAGGGGCACCAATTTTAATCGGGGGTGCCCTTTTGCGCCGGGAATAAGGGCAACCATCTCAACGGTCTGGCCGCGCCGTTCAACCTTCTCTCAAGCTAAAACAGCTGCTATATTTTTTATAGGTAACTCCTCAGGCGTGGCGGCCCATTCAGCCCGAATCTACCGCAAGCTCTACCACCGGTACCGGCTTTTCAACGCCCACGATCGCCCCAGTCGGCTGCGGTGCCGCCGCGGGTGCCACGCTTTCGTCCTGCACTTCCCGCACCCTGAGCTCCTTGCCCTTCATCGTCACGGCACCGAAGATGGTGCAGAAAGCGACGTCCTTCGCGTCGCGCCCGGTGCCCACGCGCACCAGCCGGTCGACCGGTGCCATGCGCGTCGGGTCGAACAACACCCACTGCCCGCCGATCCAGGCTTCGAACACGGCATGGAAGTCCTGCGGCGGCTCGTCGAACCAGACATAGCCCACCACCAACCGCGCCGGAATGTTGAGCGCCCGGCAGAAGGTGATGCCCAGGTGGGCGAAGTCGCGGCACACCCCTGCACGTTCCACGAACACCTCGCGCGCCGTGGTCGTCGAATCGCTGCTGCCGGGTTCATAGGCAATGCTCTCGTGAATCCAGTCGACGATGGCCTGTACCCGTCCGATGCCCGGCGGAAGATCGCCGAAGAGCTGCTGCGCGCAGCGCGACATCAGGTCCGACTCGCAATAGCGAGTCGGCATCATGTAGTGAAGGATTTCATCGGGCACCTGGTTCACGGGCACCTCGGCCAAGTCGAGCGGCACGTCGATCTGCCTGCGCTGCACGCTCGCCCGGTAGCTGATCTCGAGCGGCCCGGGGTGAGCGTCGAAGCGCACGAAGCGGTTGCCGCTCGATCCATCGCAATAGAACCGCACCTCCGCCGGCGGATCGATCGCCAAGGCCTCGCTGATGACGGCCTGGGCGCCTGCATGCGCAGCCTCGATGTTCAGAAGGAGGTGCGCAGGCGCCTGGACTTCATAGCTCAGCCGGGCGTCGATGTGGGAGAGATGCATGCGAGCCTCAGACCCGCCGCCGCCGCGAACGATGTTCGGGAAGCTGCCAGTGCGACTGCGTGACGAGCAGCACCCGCACCACGCGGTGCGCCGGACTCTGCAGCAGCAGCCCGAGCGGACGCGCTCGCGGCCAATGCGGAACCAGGCGCTGCATCAATCGATCGCCTTTTTCACTGCCCCGACGCCCAGCACCGCGAGCACCACGAACAGCACGGCCAATACCAGGAACAGGCCGAACAGCAGCTTGGCAATACCCGCCGCGCCCGCGGCGATGCCGCCAAAACCCAGCACCGCGGCCACCAATGAAATCAGCGCAAAAATAATCGCGTACTTCAACATCTCGATCACTCCTTTCAGCGGCGGGCCTCGCCCACCGTGCGGGGGAAGCTTAGAAACGCGCCGGAGCGGCCCCGATAGTCGGCGCGCGCGAGCGGCCGTAGGACAAAAACGCGCAGCGTGCAAACCCGCTAGCATCCTCCCGGTCCACGGATCGATTCCGCCATCATCTCGTTCAACATTGGAGATTTCTCGCATGAAGCTGTATTACTCGCCCGGTGCCTGCTCGCTTTCGCCCCACATCGCACTGCACGAGGCCGGCATTGCCTTCGAAGCCGTGATGGCCAGTACCAAGAGCCACAAACTGCAGGACGGAACCGACTACTACGGCATCAACCCGCTCGGGTATGTGCCCCTGCTCGAGCTGGACGATGGCACCCGCCTGCGCGAAGGCCCGGCCATCGTCCAGTACATTGCCGACCTCGCGCCCACCAAGAACCTCGCGCCGGCGGCAGGCACCCTGCAGCGCTACCGCCTGCAGGAGTGGCTCACTTTCATCGGCACCGAGATGCACAAGGGCTACAGCCCGCTGTTCAACCCCGCCATGCCCGAAGAAGCCAAGACCATCTTCAAGGACAAGCTCAAGTCGCGCTACCAGTGGCTCGACGGCCAGCTGGCCGACAAGCAGTACCTGATGGGCGAGCACTTCAGCGTCGCTGACGGCTACCTGTTCACCGTCACCAACTGGGCCAAGCCCACCGGCGTCGACATTGCGGGCTGCCCCAACGTGCAGGCCTGGCACGCACGCGTTGCCGCCCGCCCCGCGGTCCAGGAAGCAATGAAGGCAGAAGGCCTCCTGAAGTAAGACGAAGAAGAAAGAAGGGAAAGCGGCCCGGCCCCGTTAGGGGAAAACCCGGGATGCATTCAGCCACAAGCCGCATGCCGCGGCTTTTTTTTCGGATCACGCTATGGGTCGAAGAAGCAACTCCAGACCACAGAGCGCGAAGGATCCGATGATGGCCGAAGCCCCTGCCGCCCCAGAACTGCGCGAGGAAATGCGCGGGCCCGTGATGTGGCTCACCATCGATCGCGAGGAACGCCGCAACGCCATCAGCGCGGGCGTGCTCGCCGCGCTGTCGGCCGCGCTGGCCCGCGCCGAAAGCGACCGCACCGTGCGCGCGGTGGTCATCACCGGCGCCGGCACGCGTGCCTTCTGCGCGGGTGCCGACCTGCAAAGCGGCAGCGCCTTCAAGTTCGACTACGCCGAGCCCTACCAGGGCTTTGCCAACCTGTTCCGCCAGGCCCGGCAATCGACCGTTCCGCTGATCGCGCGCGTCAACGGCGCCTGCATGGCGGGCGGCATGGGGATCATGGGCATGTGCGACATGGCGGTGGCCGGCAGCCAGGCCGTGTTCGGCCTGCCCGAGGTCAAGGTCGGCCTCTTTCCCGCGCAGGTGCTCAGTGTGCTCGGCAACCTGCTGCCGCGCCGCGTGCTGGCCGAGATGTGCATCACCGGCGAACCCATCACCGCCGCAGAGGCGCTCGAGCACGGCCTGGTCAATCGCGTGAGCGACGATGTCGATGAAAGCGTCGAGTGGCTGCTCGGCCGCGTGCTCGACAAGTCGCCCGCGGCCATTCGCCGCGGCCTGTACACCATGAAGAAGATCGAAGCCATGGCCTTCGAGGAATCGATGGCCTTCACCGAGAGCCAGATCGGCCTCTTCGCGCTCACGGAAGATGCGGCCGAAGGCCAGCGCGCCTTTCGCGAAAAGCGCAACCCGCAGTGGAGCGGCCGATGAGCGGCGCCGAAGACAAACGCATCGTGCGCATCGGCGGTGCGTCCGGCTTCTGGGGCGACAGCAGCGTGGGTGCGCCGCAGCTCGTGGCCAGCGGGCAGATCGACTTCCTGGTCTTTGACTACCTGGCCGAACTGACCATGTCGATTCTCGCGGGCGCGCGGCTCAAGAAGCCGGAGCTCGGCTACGCCACCGACTTCGTCTCAGTCGCGATGAAAGCCGTGCTCCACGATGTGGTGCGCCAGGGCATCCGCGTGGTGAGCAACGCGGGCGGGGTCAATCCGCAGGGCTGCGCCGACGCACTCGCCGCGCTGGCCGCCGAGCAAGGCATTGCACTGAAGATCGCTGTGGTGAGCGGCGACGACGTCTCGGCCTTGCTGCCGCAGCTGCGGCAACAGCAGCCGCCGTTGCGCGAACTGCAGAGCGGCGCCCCCTTGCCGGAGCGCGTGCTCACGGCCAATGCCTACCTGGGCGCAAGGCCGATCCAGGCCGCGCTCGATGCGGGCGCGCAGGTGGTCATCACCGGCCGCTGCGTCGACTCTGCCGTGACGCTGGGCGTGCTGATGCACGCCTTCGGCTGGCAAGCTGGCGAGCATGACCTGCTCGCGGCCGGCAGCTTGGCGGGCCACATCATCGAATGCGGCTGCCAGGCCACGGGCGGCCTGCACACCGACTGGGACACCGTGCCCGACTGGCCCAACATCGGCTATCCCATCGTCGAGTGCCATGCCGATGGGAGCTTCGTCGCGACCAAGCCCGCGGGCACTGGCGGCAAGATCACGCCGGCCGTCGTCGGCGAACAGATGCTGTACGAGATCGGCGATCCGTCCGCCTACCTGCTGCCTGACGTGGTCGCCGACTTCACGCAGGTGCGCATCGAGCAGGCCGGCGAGCACCGCGTGCGCGTGCACGGAGCCCGGGGCCGCGCGCCCACTGCGAGCTACAAGGTCTGCGCCACCTATGTGGAGGGCTTCAAGAGCGCGGCGCAACTTACCATCGTCGGCTTCGATGCGGTTGCGAAGGCACGCCGCACCGGCGAAGCCATCCTTTCACGCACCAGCACGCTGTTCGCGCAGCACGGCTTCGGTCCCTACAGCGCCACGCAGCTCGAGGTGCTGGGCGCCGAGTCCTGCTACGGGCCGCACGCACAGACACAGGCGCAGCAGACGCGCGAGGCCGTGCTCCGGCTCGCCGTGACACATGCGCGCAAGGAAGCGCTCGAACTCTTCGCGCGCGAAGTGGCGCCGGCAGGCACCTCGTGGGCACCGGGCACCACGGGTGCGAGCGGCGGGCGCTCCGCCGTGTCGCCGTCGATCCGGCAGTACGCCTTCCTGCTGGACAAGTCGAAGGCGCAAGCCAGCGTGACGATGGACGGGCAATGCATCGAGTGGCCGCGCGATGCCGCACCGGTTGCCGCCGACGCACCGCTCGCACCGGAGCCCGCGGCGGCAACCACCAGCGTCTGCGAATCCTTCGCCGATGCCGATGCCATCGAAGTGCCGCTCATCCGCCTCGCGTGGGCGCGAAGCGGCGACAAGGGCGACACCTCGAATATCGGCGTCATCGCGCGGCACCCGGCTTTGCTGCCGTTGCTGCGCGAACAGCTCACCGAGGCGCGCGTGGCCGAATGGCTCGCGCATCTCGTGAAGGGAAAGGTCACGCGCTACGAAGTACCGGGCATCCGGGCCTTCAACTTCGTCTGCGAGCAGGCGCTCGGCGGCGGCGGCATGGCCTCGCTGCGCAACGATCCGCTCGGCAAGGGCATGGGGCAGATCCTGCTCGCAATGCCCGTGCGCGTGAGCCCGGCCCTCCTCGACCTGGCGGCAACCGGCACCGCCTAGCAGCAACCAGACAACCGTGCGACAGCACGGGTTGGCCGCGCGGGTTTAGCCTCGCGGCCTCTGTCCACTTTTCACGTCCAACAAAAATGCACTCCCTCTTCGACCCCGTACAGGCCGGTGACCTGAAGCTTGCCAACCGCATCGTGATGGCGCCGCTCACGCGCAACCGCTCACCCGATGCCATTCCGCAGGAGGTCACGGCCACCTACTACGCGCAGCGCGCCTCGGCGGGGCTGATCATCACCGAAGCCACCGCCATCAGCCACCAGGGCCAGGGCTACGCCGACGTGCCGGGTCTCTACGGCACCGAACAGCTCGACGGCTGGAAGCGCGTGACGGACGCCGTGCATGCCGAAGGCGGCAAGATCGTGGTGCAGCTGTGGCACGTGGGACGCGTGTCGCACACCGAGCTGCAGCCGGACGGCGGAAAGCCCGTCGCGCCTTCCGCCATCACCGCCAAGACCAAGACCGTGCTCATCAAGGAGGGCGTGCCGACCTTCGTCGCGACCTCCGAGCCGCGCGCGCTCGACGCCGAGGAGCTGCCCGGCATCGTCCATGCCTACGCGGCGGCCGCGCGCAACGCGGTGGAAACGGCCGGCTTCGACGGCGTGGAACTCCACGGGGCCAACGGCTACCTGCTCGACCAGTTCCTGAAGGACGGCAGCAACAAGCGCACGGACGACTACGGCGGCAGTATCGAGAACCGCGCCCGCCTGTTGCTGGAAGCCGCGCGCGCGGTGGTCGACGCGGTCGGCGGCGGCAGGACGGGCATCCGGCTGTCCCCCGTCACGCCGGCCAACGACGTGCACGATTCCGATCCGCAGCCGCTCTTCACCTATGTGGTGAAGCAGCTCGCGCCGCTGGGCCTGGCCTACATCCACGTCATCGAGGGTGCCACCGGCGGTCCGCGCGAGATCGAGGACCGTCCCTTCGACTACGAGGCGCTCAAGGCGGCCTACCGTGCAGCCGGCGGCAAGGGCGCATGGATGGTCAACAACGGCTACGACAAGCCACTCGCGGACCAGGCGGTGAAGGAAGGCGACGACCTCGTGGCTTTCGGCAAGCCCTTCATCGCCAACCCCGACCTGGTTCGCCGCCTGCGCGAGAACGCGCCCTTGAACGAGGTCGACAAGGCCACGATGTACGGCGGCGGCGCCAAGGGCTACACGGACTATCCGGCACTGGATTGAGCGATGCAGCCGGCGCGCATCCACCACGTCGCCATCATCTGCGCCGACTACGCGCGGTCGAAGCGGTTCTACACCGAGGTGCTCGGCCTGCGCGTCATCGCCGAAAACTACCGCGCCGCGCGCGATTCGTACAAGCTCGATCTCGCGCTGCCCGACGGCTCGCAGATCGAGCTGTTCTCGTTTCCTGAAGCGCCTGCGCGCCCCACGCGGCCCGAGGCACAAGGCCTTCGCCACCTGTCCTTCGAAGTGCATGACGTGCAGGCCGCGGCCGACGAGCTCGCGGCGCAAGGCATCGCGGTGGAACCACTGCGCATCGACGAGTACACGGGCCGGCGTTTCACCTTCTTTGCCGACCCCGACGGCCTTCCGCTCGAACTCTACGAAGCAGCAACGCCCGGCGACGGCCTCGACGCACTGCTGCTGAAACTCGAAGGCTCACTGCACCTGCGCGAAGTGCGGGCAAGTGCCGCGCAACTCGAGGAACTGCTCGACGACGACTTCCGTGAACTTGGCGTCTCGGGCACCGAATGGACGCGGCCTGCGATCATCGAGGCGCTGCGCGGCGAAGCCTTCTCGGAACGAACGATTTCGGATTTCCGCGTGCAACGCATCGCACCCGGCGTTGCACTGGCCACCTACCGCGTACACCGCGCGGCAACACCCGTGCGCCCCGGTGCCGATTCGCTTCGCAGTTCGCTGTGGCGCTTGCGGCTCGGCAAATGGCGCATGGCGTTCCACCAGGGCACGCCGCTGCAGATGCCGGCCTAGGCTCCTTCGCCGAACGCCACGCTCACCTTCAGTCCCGAGGGTTCTGCTGCATCGAGCCGCAGCTCGGCGCCCAGCAGCTCGGCGTAGCGGGCGACGATCGACAGGCCCAGCCCCGAGCCTTGTCCCAGCTTCTGCCCCGCGGGGCCTTGCGCCCAGCGCTGCACCAGGTCGCGCTGTGCTTCCAGCGGAATGCCCGGCCCGTCGTCGATCACGCTCAAGGTGCGGCCCGACAGTTCGACGGTGATGGTGCGCCCGCCGTAGCGCAGCGCGTTGTCGATCAGGTTGTCGAGAATGCCCTCGACCAGCGCTTCGTTCGCAAGCACCGTGGTGCGCTCGTCCAGGCCGCGCGCGCCCAGGTCGATGCCGCGCGAGTCGGCGCGCGCAAGGTGCCTCAGCACCGTCTGCTCGGCAAGGACATCGAGCTGCACCGGCTCGAGCGCAAGCCCGGTGCGGGCCTCGTCGGCGAGCGCGAGCGCCAGCAGCTGGTCGATGAGATGGCTTGCGCGGGCCTGCCGTTCGGCCACGCGCTCGAGCTGCTCGCGCCAGACCTTGGAGTCGTGCTGTGCCAGCCCGTACTCGGCCAGGGCGCGGATGCCTGCCAGCGGCGTGCGCAGCTCGTGCGCCACGTTGCCCACGAACTCGCGCTGGGCGCGCACGCTGTGATTCAGCCGGTCGAACAGCGCATTGACCGCATTGCCCAGGCGCTGCACCTCGCGCGAAGTGCGGACCACCGCCACCGGCGAGAGGTCGTTCACATCGCGCCGGTCGAGCGCCTGCTGCAGCTCCCCGAGCGGCCGCAGGTCGCTGCGAATGCCATGCCAGAGCCACACCGCGAGCAGCATCAGCAGCACCACCTGGGGCGCGAGCGCATAGCCGAGCAGGCGCCGCACCAGCGCCGTGCGGCTCAGCGTGGTCTGCGCGATCACCACCCGATAGGGGACCGGCAGACCCGGCTCCGCGACCGGCTGGAGCACCACGGCCCGCAGCACCTTGCCGTCGAAGTCCACGTCGGAAAAGCGGAAATGCGCGCCGTCGGCCGGCAGCGGCGCGTTCAGGCCCGCCTGTCCCGAGATCAGCGTGCCGTCCAGCCGCTGCACCGCGAAGTAGACCTTGTCGACCTGATCGAACAGCACCGTGGCCACCTCGCGGGGCGTGAGCAGCAGTTCCACGCCGCGTTCGCCCGCCTGCACGTTGGCCGCGAGCGCATAGGCGTCGTCGAGCATGCCGCGGTCGAAGGCCTGTTCGGAAAAATAGTTGGCGATGACCAGTGCGATGACGGCGCCCACCATCCACGTGAGCGCCAGCGGCACCAGCACGTTGCGCAGCACGCGCCGCGTGAGCGAAGGTGCGGCCTCTCGCAGCCCGGGCCCGTCGGGCGTCTTGCGGCTCACACTTCGGCTTCGAGCAGGTAGCCGATGCCGCGCAGCGTGCGGATGCTTGCGCCTGAACCGGAGAGCTTCTTGCGCAGCCTCGAGATGAAGGCCTCCAGCGCGTTGTCGCCGAGCGACTCGTCGAAGCTGGAGAGCTTGTCGGACAGCGCCCGCTTGCTGACCGTGCGGCCCGGCGGGCTCATCAGCTCCCACAGCACCTCGAACTCGCGCGCCGGCAGGTCGAGCGGCCCGCTCGCGGTGGAAAAGCGGCGCGCCTTGCGGTCGAGCTTGAGCTGGCCGAGCAGCACGATGTCCTCGGTGCCCTTGGCGCGCCGCACCAGCGCGCGCAGGCGAGCCTCGACTTCGGCCAGGTCGAAAGGCTTGCCCAGGTAGTCGTCGGCACCGGCATCGAGGCCGGCGATGCGCTCCTCGGTGCGGCCGCGTGCCGTCAGCACCAGCACCGGCGTGCGGTCTCCGCGCGCCCGCGCCTGCCGCAGGGCATTGAGGCCGCTTGCCAGGCCGCTGGTCGGGCTCGCGGTGGCCGGCAGGTTCAGGTCGAGCAGCACCGCATCGAAGGGCTGCACGCGCCAGAGGTGATCGGCGTCCTCGACATTGGTCGATACATCGACCCGGTGGCCCGCATCCGCAAGGCTGCGCAGCATCACGTCGCGCAGCACGGCGTCGTCTTCGACAAGCAGGATTCGCATGGTGTGTGTGGTGGTTGGAGTGCCTATTCTTGCGCGAAGGAGGGTCAGCAGCCGGTCAGCACACCCCGGCGATAAACACGCCATGAGCATACGACAGCAACCTGCGGCCGGGGCCCCTTTCCGGCCCCTGGCGATCCGATGAGCGCCCGGGATCCGGCCGATCTGCTGAGCATCGCGCATCCTGCGGTATGCCGCACGGCCATCGTGCTGCTGCATGGTTTATGCAGCACACCTGACGAGCTCCTGACCGTGCAATCGGCATTGCGCAGCAGCGGCTATCCGGTGCACCCGATGGCGATCGGCGGCTACTCCTTCGATGCCGGCGCGCCGTTGCAGCATGCCCTGCCCTATGAACGCTGGATCGACGCCATCGAGGCCCGCGTCAAGGCGCTGCGCACGCTGCATGACCGCGTGCTGCTGGTGGGCATCTCGGCCGGTTCGTCGCTCGCGCTCGGCGCGGCCATCCGCTGCGGCAGCGACGTCGATGCGCTGGTGCTGATGTCGACCACGCTGCGCTTCGACGGCTGGGCCATTCCACGCACGCGCATGCTGCTGCCGCTCGCGTTCTACACGCCGCTCGGGCGCTTCTGGCAATACCGCGAAGCCCCGCCCTATGGCGTGAAGAACGAACGCGTGCGCGCCTGGATCGAACGCGAGCTGCGCCATCGAAAGATCTCGCGTGCGGGCAGTTCGGTGCTCGGCGTCGGCCACCTGCGCGAGCACGACCGGCTGATCCGCCACGTGAAGCGCAACCTTCACCGCGTGCAATGCGCCAGCGTGCTCGCACTGCATGCGCGCGAAGACGAAGTGGCCAGCCTCGCCAATCTCGACATCCTTGCGCGGGGCCTGCGCTGCCGCGAGTTCCGCAGCGTGGTGCTGCACGACAGCTATCACATGATCTCTATCGACAACGACCGCCAGCAGGTCGCGCGCGAAACGGTTGCCTTCGCCGATGCCCTGGCCCATGGCGCGGGCACGCTCGCCGTCCAGCGCACTTCGCCTCTGCATCACGCTCTTGCCTGAAGGAAAAACCGCCATGTCCTCCGCTTCTTTCTCCGCGCCGGTCTTCAACAGCATCGCCGCCATCCTGGTGAACAACTTCGATGTTGCACCCGCTGCCATCGCGCCCAAGGTCCCGCTGTCCGAACTCGGGCTCGACTCGCTCGCGCTGATGGAATTCGTCTTTGCCGTGGAAGACGCCTTCCACCTGCGCCTGCCCGAAGACAAGCTCGATCCCCGCGAAGCCGGCATCACGCTCGAGCGCCTGTGCGAGGCGATCGAAGCGCAGATCCGGTGCGACGTGGCGCCTTCGATGGCCGCGCCCGCGTGAGCAGCGGCGCCGCCCATTCGCTGCTGGCAGCCTCCTTCCGTCATGCCGCCGCTGAGCCGGTGCGGGTGACGGGGCTCGGCTGCGTGACGCCCATCGGACACACCATCGCATCGTTCGACGATGCGCTCTTCAACGGCAGGTCCGCGGTGCGCGCGCAAACGCTTGCCATCGCCGGTTTTGATCCGGTCGAGCTTGCCGTGGCCTCCTGCGATTTTGATTCCTCGGGCGTGCGCAGCAGTTCGCGCCTGCCGCTCGACCGCGGCACCGCCATGGCCCTGTCGGCGGCTCGCGACGCCGCCGCGCAGGCTGGGCTCCGCACGGGCGCTGTCGACCCCGAGCGCCTGGGCATCTTCTGGGGCAGCGGGCTGGCCGGCGCGGGCACCTTCGACGACACGACCCGCGCGCTCTATGGCGAACAGCGGCGCATGCGGCCGACCACCGTGCTCACCGTGATGCCCAACGCCGCCGTGGCGGAGCTCGCACTGCAGTTCGGCGCCCAGGGCGCGGCGCTTGCCTATGCGTGTGCCTGCGCCTCCTCCGCCGTGGCGATCGGCGAAGCGATGCGCGCGATACGCGGCGGCTGGATCGACGTGGCCATCGTCGGCGGCCATGAAGCCATGCTGACCCCCGGCGTGATGGCCAGCTGGCATGCGATGCGCGTGACCGCCCCTCCGCCGCCCGGAGCGCCGGAGCGCGCCTGCAGGCCTTTTTCTGGCGACCGCGCGGGCTTTGCGCTGGGCGAAGGCGCGGCCGCGCTGGTGCTCGAATCGCAAGCGCATGCACGCGCGCGCGGCGCGACCGAAGCAGCGCCGCTTTTCCTGGCCGGCTATGCCACCAATTGCGACGCCACGCACATCACCAACCCCGACCCCGCAGGCCAGGTGCGCGCCATGCGCGCCGCACTGCGCGATGCCGGCCTGGATGCGGGGCAGATCGGCCACATCAATGCGCACGGCACCGCCACCACCGCGGGCGACGCCGCGGAGGCCGCCTCGATCCGCGAAGTGTTCGGCCGTGCCGTGCCCGTGAGCGCCACCAAGGCGATCCATGGCCACGTGCTCGGCGGCGGCGGCGCCATCGAGCTCGTGGCCGCGCTGCGCACGCTGGCGCGCGGCATGCTTCCGCCTACGGCCAACCTGCGGCTGCCCGACGCGGCCTTCGACCTCGATCTGGTGCGAGGCCATTCGCGGGAAGCCGCGAACCTTCGCTATGTGCTTTCCAATTCGTTCGCGTTCGGCGGCACCAATGCCGTGTTGATCGCGGGCCGCGTCGCCGGCGATTGAAAGAACGGGGCTGCTGCCGCCGCGGCGCCGCTTCTCGATCGATGTGCCTGGACTCGGTATGCTGGCGCTCCCGTTGCACCCGCTGAAAACCCGTCACCATGCGCAGGCTCGCCACACACCAGGACCTCGAAGCGGTCTTCTCGATCTACATGCACGAGAAGGTCGTGCCTTTCCTGGGTTACGACCCGATGCCGCTGGAGGAATTCCGGCCCATCTACAAGGAGCTGGTCGACTCGCGCAGCTTCTATGTCTATGAAGCCGAGGGCCGCGTCGCGGGCTTCTACCGTGCGACGCGCTACCCGGGCCGCGTGCGTCATGTGGCCTGCTTCGGCACGCTCGCGGTAGACCCGTCGCTGCACGGCAAAGGCATTGCGCTTGCGATGCTGAACGATGCCATCGCGAGGCTCCAGGCCGACGGCATCAAACGCATCGAGCTTTACGTCGAGAGCGACAACGCGCCGGGGCTTCGCTTCTACGAGAAGCTGGGGTTCGAACACGAAGGCACGCTGCGCAAGTTCTACAAGCGCGCCGGCGAAGCCGGCTACATCGACGATCACCTGCTGGCGCTGCTGCTCGACTGAATCCGGCGAGGCTCAAGGCCTCCAGCGCCGCAGCAGCAACGCATTGGCCATCACGCTCACGCTCGACAGCGCCATGGCCGCGCCGGCCACCACCGGACTCAGCAGCCCGAAGGCCGCAAGCGGAATGCCGGCCACGTTGTAGGCGAAAGCCCAGAACAGGTTCTGCCGGATCTTGGCGACCGTGCGCGCCGAAAGCTCGAAGGCTTCGGCCACCAGCGCCAGGTCGCCGCGCATCAGCGTGATGCCCGCGGCTTCCATCGCCACGTCGGTGCCGCCGCCCGAAGGTGCCATCGCAATACCGACGTCGGCGGCGGCCAGCGCCGGGGCGTCGTTGGCGCCATCGCCGACCATCGCAACCACATGGCCGCCGTTCTTCAATGCGCTGACCTGCGCGGCCTTGTCGGCGGGCAGCACATCGGCACGAACATCCTCGGCGGCAATCCCGAGCCGTGCCGCCATGGCCTCTGCGGCGCGCCGGTTGTCGCCCGAGATCATCACCACGCGCAGCCCGCGCGAACGCAAGCTGCGAACAGCTTCGGCGGCCTCGGGCTTGGGTTCGTCGGCAAAGGCCAGCAGCGCCCGTACTTCGGCCGCGCCTTGCGCGTCGAAGCGCAGCAGCGCCGAGACGGTGGCGCCCTGCGCATGCAGGCGCTCGATCTTCGCGGCGTCGGGCACCATGCCGAGTTCAGCGCACCATCGCAGGCTCGCGATGGCCCAGCGTTCGCCGTTCACCTCGCCGCGCACGCCGCGGCCCGGCATCGCCTGCATGGCCCCCAGCGGCGGAGCCTGCACGCCGCGCTGCGCAGCGGCCGCCAGCACGGCGCGCGCCAGCGGATGCTCGCTGCCGCCTTGCAGGCTTGCAGCCGTTGCAAGCAACCCGGCTTCATCGTTGCCGTTGCCGCTGTTGTTGCCCAGTGGAATGACGGCCGTGAGCACCGGCCGGCCCAGCGTCAATGTGCCGGTCTTGTCGAAGGCCACGGTGCCGACGCGGTGCGCAAGTTCCAGTGCGCGCGCGTCCTTGATCAGGATGCCGCGGCGCGCTGCGACACCGGTGCCGGCCATCACCGCCACCGGCGTTGCAAGGCCCAGCGCACAGGGGCAGGCAATGACCAGCACCGCCACCGCATGGATCAGGGCGATCTCGATCCTCGCACCCGCGAGCAGCCAGCCCGCCAGCGTGGCGAGCGCAATTGCCAGCACCACCGGCACGAACACCGCCGCCACCCGGTCCACCAGCCGCTGGATCGGCGCCTTGGCCGCCTGTGCATCCTCGACCAGGCGGATGATTCGCGCCAGCACGCTCTCGGCGCCGACCGCCTTCACCTCGACCACCATGCGGCCGTCGCCGTTGACGGCGCCGCCCGTCAGCGCATCGCCCGGTTTCTTGGGCACCGGCAGCGGCTCGCCGGTGAGCATGGACTCGTCGACTTCGGACTCACCCTCGACCACGCGCGCATCGGCCGGCACGCGTTCGCCCGGACGCACCGCGAGCAGGTCACCCACCATCACTTCGCCGATCGGCACATCGCTTTCGCCGCGCTTCCCCACCAGGTGCGCGATCTCGGGCCGCAGTTGCTGCAGCGCGCGGATGGCCGAAGTGGCTTGCCGCTTGGCACGTGCCTCCAGCCACTTTCCGAGCAGCACCAGCGTGATGACCACGGCCGAGGCTTCGAAGTAGAGATGCGGCACCGCGCCATGGCCGGCATGCCCGCTCGCGGCAGCTCGCCACCAGAGCCACAGCGACAGGCCGAAGGCCGCACTGGTACCGAGCGCCACCAGCAGATCCATGTTGCCGGTGCCCGCCTTTGCGGCGTGCCAGCCCGCGCGGTAGAAACGCGCACCGAGCCAGAACTGCACCGGCGCCGCAAGCAGCAACTGGATCCAGGGGGAAAGGGCCCAGTCCTGTCCGAAAGCCTGGCCGAGCATCGGCGCGAGCAACGGAATCGACAGCAGGAGTCCGACGCCCACGGGCCCGAAGCCGTGCCAGGGCGACAGTGCGGCGCCCTCTTCAGCGGCGCTGCTTGCCGCCCGCGGCTCGTAGCCTGCGGCACGCACGGCGCGGCGCAGCCGCGCGTCCATGTCCTCGCCGTCGGCCGCGACGATGCGCGCCGACTCGGTGGCGAGATTCACGCTGACGTCCTGCACGCCCGGCACGCTCTTGAGCGCGCGTTCCACGCGTGCCACGCAAGAGGCGCAGGTCATGCCGCCGACAGAAAGGTCCAGGGTGCTCATCAGGTGATGCGGAGAGTGCAGCAGATTTTCCATGCCCCAAGGCTAAAGCCTCACATCATGGCAAGGTCAAGGCGGAGAATCAGTGCCCCTTCGCTGGACATTGACATCATGAGAGGGTTCAAACTGAGGCTTCGTTCCATTCACTCATTCATCAGTCATTCATTCAACAGGAGCAATAACGATGAGCCAGAAATTCCAGGTCTCGGGCATGAGCTGCGGCCATTGCGTGAGCACGGTGCAGAACGCGGTGCTGACGGTCGACCCTGAAGCACAGGTGACGGTCGATCTTGAAACGGGCCATGTCGACGTGCTGAGCAAGCAACCGCGCCAGGACATCGTTGCCGCGATCGAGAACGCCGGCTACAAAGTGCAATGAGCGGCTTCGGTACGGTCAGCATCGGCGAAGCCGCCCGGCTTTCAGGCGTGTCGGCCCGCATGGTGCGGCACTACGAGGGCCTGGGCTTGCTGCCGCCGGTGGCGCGCACCGAAAGCGGCTATCGCCAGTACAGCGATGCCGACATCCACACGCTTCGCTTCATCAAGCGCTCGCGCGATCTCGGCTTCTCGATGGAAGAGATCGCCGAACTCGTGGGCCTCTGGCATAACCGCCGGCGTGCGAGTGCCAGCGTGAAGCGCATCGCGCAGAAGCACCTCGGCGAACTGGAGCAGCGCATCGCCGACATGCAGTCGATGCGCAGCACGCTGGCGCACCTGGTGCACTGCTGCCATGGGGATGCGCGCCCCGACTGCCCCATCCTCGACGACCTATCGAAATAGGGCTTCCTGAAAGAGATCAGGCTCCCCTGACGAGCGACAGCACTTTTCCGGCGTCCAGCGTCCGGGCCTTTTCCTGGATGGCCGGCAGGTACTGGGTCTGCAGGCCCTTGCCTTCCTGCACCACGCTCGAGAAGCTGTCCTTGAGCATCTGCGCCGAAAGCGTGCGGCCGCCGGCGTAGTAGCGCTTGGCCACATGGCCCAGCGCATAGGTGGCGGCAAAGCTCATGCCCGAGCTCACGGCCTGGTTGCCCAGGCCGCGCAGCAGACCGCCGCCCATCTTCCCGAGCAGCCCGCCGAGCAGCTTGCGCCCGGCCTGTTCCAGGTATTGCGAGGTCAGGCCCACGCCGACCGTGGCCAGGAAGTCCTTCACATGGCCGCTGTCGAGCTCGTAGCCGTGCGCCTTGCCGATGCGATAGACCAATTTCATCTGCAGCGGAATGATCGCCATGGTCGAGAGCGTCTCCGGCAGCAGTTCGAGCGCGCCGTTGAGGATGGCCGCGTTGAGGATGGACTTGTCGAGCTCCGCGCTGTCGGGCGATTGCACGGCGGCGGGCACCGGCGCAGCCGCACCGGCTGCAGCCACGGGAGCCGCCGCGGCAATCTCCTCCGCCTGGCGCGAGAACTGGGCCGCCGAGGCATCGAGCCCGAGCGAAGTGCGCACGTCCGCGAGGAACATGCGTTCCGCGTCCGACTGGGTGCCGTCGGCATCGCACACGCACACCGCCATTTCGTAGGCCAGCTGCTTCGACTCGCTGCTTTGCAGTTCGCCGGCGACGGAGGCCAGCGAGACGCGCTTCATCAGCACGTCCTGGTAGAGCGTGGGCAGGTTCACGCCGTCGGCCTGCGACAGGCCCTCGGCAATGCGCTTGATCTCGGCCCGTTCGCGTTCGTGTTTTTCGCCATCGACAAAGGCTGCCAGCAAGCTCAGCGTCACGATGGCCTTGGTTTCGGAAGATGTCACGTTCGAATTCCCGGGGATTGAAGGACAAAGTTCGTTCGGCATCGTGCCCGAAGGTTCCGCGCCGGGTTCTCCCCACAAAACTTGGGCAACTCTGTGGATAACACCCGCACTTCCTTGTAGGGGCGCGGCAAGTGGTTGATTTGAAAAGGAAAACTACAGTATGCCCAAATAAGAGGCAATGAATTTCTTGCGCTGAAAACCGTCTTTGGCAGATTTCCAGGAGTGTGTCAAAGGACAACTCTGGGGAGAGTTCCGGCACAAGAGAGGTGTTATCCACAGGCCGGAGCACGCGGCCGATGTTGTCCCTTTTGGCGCGACAGCACGGAAGCGCAGCTGCGCACAGTGACAGAGGTATGACAAGTGACTGTCACACAAGGGAAAAACTGCCATGTCCACAGACAGGTGCGACCCTTATCTACTACTACTAATTTGAATAAGAAGAATAAGAAGAAGATAGGAAACCAGTGCCGCGCCCGAAAAAAAGGCCGCCAGCGGCCGCGCCGTCTTCACGGCGCCACGCACGAAATCCGGCTCTGCCGCACGGCGCCCCCTCGCTAACATCCGGGGATGAGTTTCAAACCCCGGATCCTGATCGCCGAAGACGAATCGGGCATTGCCGACACGCTCCAGTACGTGCTGAAGAGCGATGGCTTCACGCCGGTCTGGTGCGCCACCGCCGAGGAGGCCATCGCGCAGTTCGCGCAGGAGCCACCGGCGCTGGCCATCCTGGACGTGGGCCTGCCCGACCTCAACGGCTTCGAGCTCTTCAAGCGCCTGCGCGCACTGAACCAATCGCAGGGCGGCGCCGAAGTGCCGATGCTGTTTCTCACAGCGAGAAGCGACGAGATCGACCGCGTGGTCGGGTTGGAACTCGGTGCCGACGACTACATTGCCAAGCCCTTTTCGCCGCGCGAGCTGGTGGCGCGGGTGCGCACCATTCTTCGGCGCAGCGCACGAGCGGCCCCAGGAGGCGCCGCGGGCACCAGGAATGGGGTACCCCATCAAATTCCGGGCGCGGCGGCCCCAGCGAGCTCTCAGCCCCCTGCAATACCGTTCGCGCTGGACAACGAGCGCATGCAGATCCGCTACTACGGGCGGCTGCTCGAGCTCTCGCGCTACGAATACGGCCTGCTCCGGCTCCTGGTGCAGCGGCCGGGACGCGTCTTCACGCGCGAAGAACTGCTTCAGCTGGTTTGGGACGATGCGAGCGACAGCTTCGACCGCACCGTCGACGCGCACGTGAAAACCTTGCGCGCCAAGCTCAAGGCGGTAGCGCCCGACGTGGAGCCGATCCGGACGCTGCGCGGCACCGGGTATGCGCTGAACGAAGAATTGCCTTCCAGCGTGCCGTGAGCCGGCGGACGCGGATCTTCATCGGCATCCTGCTGATCTACACGGCGGGCATCGCGTTCCTGCTGTACCGCGTGGTGTCCGACATCGATCCCCGCTACCGGGAATCGGCCGAGGAATCTCTGGTTGAAACCTCGCAGCTCATCGCCAGCCTGGTCGAGCAGGATGTGATCGCCGGCGCCATCACCACCGCGCGGCTCGAGCCGCTGTTCCGCACGGTCTACGCGCGCGAGTTCTCGGCGCAGATCTACAACCTGCACAAGAGCCGGGTGGAGCTGCGCGTATACGTGACCGACCGCAGCGGCCGCGTGGTATTCGATTCGCTCGGCAGGCACCTGGGCGCGGACTACGCGCAGTGGAGCGACGTGAGCCGCACCCTGGCCGGCCTGTACGGCGCGCGCACTTCGCGCGACGTGGACGGCGACCCGCGAACATCGGTGATGTACGTGGGTGCGCCCATCCGCTGGAATGACGAGATCATCGGCATGGTCAGCGTCGGCAAGCCGGTGCAGAGCTTCGGCCAGTTCGTCGAAGACGCGCGCGCCCGCACCCTGTGGGTGGGCGTGGGTTCGGGCCTGGCACTGCTGCTGCTTGCGGTCATCGTCTCTGTCTGGCTGGTGCGCCCCTTCGGACTCATCTCGGACTACTGGGCCTGGGTCCGGGCTCAGCGTACGCTCAGCGTTTCGCGCATGGCGCGGCGCGCGGTCGATGCGGTGCGCACCGGCTTCAGCGAAATGCGCGATGCCCTCACCGGACGCAACTACGTGGCCGACTACGTGCAGACCTTCACGCATGAAGTGAAGAGTCCGCTCTCCGCCATTCGCGGTGCGGCCGAGTTGCTGCAGGAGCCTTCCATGCCGCATGAGGAGCGCGAACGCTTCCTCAAGAACATCGAACGGGAGACGCAGCGCATCCAGGAAATCGTCGACCGGATGATGGAGCTCACCGCCCTGGAAACGCGGCGGGGGCTCGACCGCACCGAGCCGGTGGCATTGGCTTCGCTGATCGAGGACATCGCGCTCAGTGCGCAGTCCGCGGCCGCGAAGCGCAACATCGGCGTGAAAGTGAACATCCGCGCCCAGGCCAGCACCGAGGGCGATCCATTCCTGCTGCGCCGCGCCATCAGCAACCTGCTGGACAACGCCATCGATTTTTCACCGCCGGACAGCGAGGTGCTGCTGACGCTGGAGACTACCTCGAAGCTCGCGCGCGTGACCGTGCGCGATCACGGCCCGGGCATTCCGGACTATGCGCAGGAAAAGGTCTTCCAGAAGTTCTATTCGCTCGCGCGGCCGCACAGCCAGAAAAAGAGCACAGGACTTGGACTGGCCTTCGTGAAAGAGATCGCGGCGCTGCATCGCGGACGCATCGAGCTCGGGAACGCGGCACGCGGCGGAGCCGTGGCCACGCTCACTCTGCCGCTGCTGCCGGCGTCACATCACTGAGAGAGAAATCACTCGCCCGTCAATGCGCCGTAGGCCCTGCGCGTCTGCGGGCTCACGGCATCGAGCAATTGTTCGTACGAGGTCTTGTGCCGCGCCAGCATGCGTGCCGAGGCCACTGCCTTCGACTTGCAGAACCAGTGGCAGGTGTGCTGCATCAGGAACAGTTCGGCGGACATCGTGAACGCCTTGGCCTTGGGGGTGCGATGCGATTCGTTGCGCATGACTTCGGCGATGCCGCGCGCATGGATGGCCAGGGCTTGCCGGAGATCGAAGGTGGCTGCGGGGAAGAGCTTGTGCGCAAAAGGGACGGCCAGCGGCAGCTTGCTCACGCGCGCCTGTGCCTCGCCGACACGCGAGAACTCCGCGGCAAAGCTGTCGAACTGGGCCGACAGCTTTTCTTCGGTGGAGTCGAGCAGGCTCCAGATCTGCTGGCGCCGCGCGGCATCGTCCTCCCCAAGGCAGCGCAGGTAGCCCTCGGTGAGGGTCTCCATCAGGTTTTCGATCTGGTACTTGCCCAAGTGGCTTCCGAGCAGCGCGATGCGCTGACGCTGGTCCCGCGACTTGAGGATGTAGGCGCCTACGACGATCAGCGTCGCCAGGGTGAGGATTTCCATGAGGGCGTGGAGAGCAAAAAGTGAAGCGGAAGGCAGCACCGAGTGTAGGGACCCGGAACCTGCCTTCCGCTTTTCCCCAGCCTCAGCGGAAGAATTCGAGGATGCGGTTGCGCTCTTCCGGCGGTGGCGGAGGGCCGAGCGGCACGCCCGAGAGTTCTTCGGCCGGCGGTGCCGGCGACTCGGCGTTCTCCACGCCCAGGCTCGCTACGCCGCGGCCCGGCGTGAAGTCGTCGAAGTACCACTCGCCGTCGATGTTGGCGACGCCAGGCGGTTCAGGGATCTTGCTCACCGGCACGCCCTTGAGCGCGGTCTGCATGTAGCCGATCCAGATCGGCAGGCTCAGGCTGCCGCCGGTCTCGCCGCGCACGCCCAGCTGGCGCGGCGTGTCGTAGCCGATCCATGCGATGCCGACATTCGTCGGCTGGAACCCCGCGAACCATGTATCGAACGAATCGTTGGTGGTGCCCGTCTTGCCGAACAGGTCGTCGCGCTTGAGCGCCTGGTAGGCGCGCGCGGCGGTTCCGCCCTTCACCACGCTTTGCAGCAGCGAATCCATGATGAAGGCATTGCGCTCGGGAATGGCGCGGCGGGATTCGTCGAGCACCGGTACCTCGGTCTCGAGCAGCACCTTGTCCCGCAGGTCGGTCACGCGCGTGACGAGGTACGGATTGACCTTGTAGCCGCCGTTGGCGAACACCGAATAGGCGGTGGCCATCTGCATCGGCGTGACGGAGCCTGCGCCAAGCGCCATCGGCAGGTAGGCCGGATGCTTGTCCTTGTCGAAGCCGAACCGGGTGATCCAGTCTTGCGCATACGGCGCGCCGATGGATTGCAGCAGTCGCACGGTCACCAGGTTCTTCGACTTCATCAGTGCGGTGCGCAGCGGCATCGGCCCTTCGAAGCCGCCGTCGAAGTTCTTCGGTTCCCACGGCTGGCCGCCAGGGGTGCTCGCCTCGAAATGCAGCGGCGCATCGTTCACGATGGTGGCGGGCGTGAAGCCCTTCTCGAGCGCGGCCGAGTAGATGAAGGGCTTGAAGCTCGAGCCCGGCTGGCGCCAGGCCTGTGTCACGTGGTTGAACTTGTTCTTGCCGAAGTCGAAGCCGCCCACCAGCGACTTGATCGCCCCGGTGCGCGGGTCCATGCTGATGAAGGCGCCTTCGACTTCGGGCAGCTGCGTGATTTCCCAGGTGTTCTTGGGCGTCTTCGCCACGCGGATCACCGCCCCGCGCCGGATCTTGATGTTGGGCGGCGCCTTGGCCGCGAGGCCCGATTGGGCCGGCCGGAGGCCTTCGCCGCTGATCTGCACGGTCTCGCCGTTCGCACGCACAGCGTTGATTTCCTTGCTGTTCGCGTCCAGCACCACGGCCGCCATCACGTCGCCGTTGTCGGGGTGTTCGGCGAGCGCATCGTCGACGGCTTCGTCGGCTTCCTTGGAGTCATCGGGCAGGTCGATGAAGCGCTCGGGCCCGCGGTAGGGCTGGCGCCGCTCGTAGTCCATGATGCCCTTGCGAAGCGACCTGTAGGCTGCCGCCTGGTCGGCCGCCACCAGCGAGGTGTAGACCTTCATGCCGCTGGTGTAGATGCTGTCGCCGTACTGGGCGTACATCATCTGCCGCACTGTCTCGGCCACGTATTCGGCATGCAGGCGGCTCGGGTCGGCGGCATCGCGCAGGTGCAGTTCTTCCTTCTTGGCCTCGGCCGCCTGCTCGGCGGTGATGAAGCCGGTTTCCTGCATGCGGTCGATCACGTAGAGCTGGCGCGCCCGCGCCCGGCGCGGGTTGGCCACCGGGTTGTTCGCACCGGGCGCCTTCGGAAGGCCGGCCAGCATCGCGGCTTCGGCCGTGGTGATGTTCTGGAGCGGCTTGCCGAAGTACGCCTCGGAGGCCGCTGCAAAGCCATAGGCACGATTACCAAGGTAGATCTGGTTCAGGTAGATCTCGAGGATTTGGTCCTTGGTGAGTTGCTGCTCGAGCCGCAGCGCCAGCAATATCTCGTAGGTCTTGCGGCTCAGCGTGCGCTCCGAACTGAGATAGACATTGCGCGCCACCTGCATGGTGATGGTCGATGCACCCTGCTTGCGGCCGCCCTTCAGGCTGGCCACCGCCGCTCGCACAAAGCCCTTGTAGTCGACGCCGCCGTGGTCGTAGAAGCGCGCGTCTTCCACTGCCAGCACGGCATCTTTCATGACCTTGGGAATGCTGGCAAAGGGCGTCAGCGTGCGGCGCTCTTCGCCGAACTCGCCGATGAGCGTGCCTTCGACCGAATACACGCGCAGCGGCAGCTTGGGCCGGTAGTCGGCGAGTTCGGAGATGTCGGGCAGGCGCGGATAGATGGCGGCCACCGCAACGACGGCGGCCACCAGCACCACCACCGCGCCGGAGCCGAGCACGATGGCGCTCCAGCGTGCAATGCGGCGCAGCCGTATCGATCGCCCGGTGCGCGCCGGGTCGGTGGAAGGAGAGGAATCGTCCATGGGAATCAGAATTAGAAAAACAGTCGGTAGCTTCGGTTACACGGACGGAGCCACTTCCGGTGAGACAGGCTCGGGCGTTCGAGGGTTCCCGGCCGACAGTGCATACCAGTCGACCTTGCGCGTGGCGAGCATCAGCACCGTCAGCATGCCGAATGTCAGCAGGGCGCCGAGGAGCAGCGCGTTGCTTTCCGATGCCAGGAGGCCGTAGAGCGCGCCATAGAGTACCGCGACATAGGCCCCAAAACCGGCGCCTCGTTTCCAGCTGTGCAAAACGGCGCTGAAGTAGATGCCGAGCAGCAGCACGCTCGCGGCGGCCGCACTCGCATAGGCGAGCCAGAACGCCAGCTTCTCGGAAAGGGCCAACAGCAAGAGGAAGAACAGCGCGATCGACAGGCCGACCAACCCGTATTGCACCGGATGCATGCGCTGCCGGCGGAACAGCTCGAACATGAAGGCGGCCATGATCACCAGGCCGATGAAAAGCGCACCGTACTTGCCGGCGCGCGTGCTCATCGAATACACGTTGACGGGCTGCGCGAGCGACACGTCGAAGGTCTGCAGCGGGCCGAGGTTGCGCGGCGCACGGCCGGCTGTTGCAGCAGCTGTCGCCGTGGCGGCGGCGCCGGCATCGTCGCGGCCGGACAGGCCGGCGCGCACCTGCTCGCGTGCCGACGTCACGAGCGACGATACGCGCCAGTGCGCATCGAAGCCCTGCGGCGTGACCTCGCGCTGCGTGGCCAGAAAGCGGCCGCCGAAGCTCGGGTGCGCCCACGGGGAGCTCAGGTGTGCGGTGGTCTCCTCGGCAATGGGCGCTATCGAAAGCGTGTCCTGTCCCACGAGTCCGAGCTTCATCTCGAACGGCAGCGGCGCCTTCGCTTCCCACGCGGCGAGCGCGGCGCCCGTGAGCGGTGCGTGGATGCCGTCGGACAGCAGACCGCCGTCCGCCAGTCCGGGCACGCGCTGCTTGAAACGCAGGGCCTCGCCGTTCATTGCGATGGTCGGCGAACCGTCGAGCCCGCGCAGGTCGCTCACGTCGAAGACGACGAAAGGCGGCTTGAACTCGATGCGGGAATCGGCCTCGCTGTGCGCCAAGGCGCCGGGGTCGAAGGCCGCGAAGCCGCCGCCCAGGGTGGCGTTGAGCGTGTAGAACGGAATACTGAAGATGCCCCGGTAACGCTCATGCGGCGCCATCGAACCTTCGATGTGCAGCTTGTCGGGGAACACCACATGTGTCATCTCCTTGCTGCGGGGCTCCTGGCCGATCACCTTGCCTTTCGCGTCGCGCAGCGGCTCCATCCACCGCTCCACATAGGGCACTAGCAAGAGCGGGCCCACCACGGTCTGAGGGCCTGCATAAGTGGCGGCAAGCTCCTCGGCCGCTTCGCGCTGGCTGTGCCCGCGTTCGCGGTTGATGGCGTTGATCTCCGCGAGCGGAATGCACAGCAGGAGCGTGAGCATGAGCAGGCCGGCGACCTTGACCAGCATCGAGTTCTGCAAGGCCTTGAACAACTGAAACATGTTTTCTTCTCCACTTCGATAACGAAGCGGCGATGCTCGCCGTGCGACCCGAAGGCTGTATGAAGCGCGGCCGCCGGCGGACTTCACACAGGCTTCACACAAGACTGCAACTCGCCGCGGCACTTCAAGCAGCCTTCCAACTGCCTTCTCGCGCGGTGCCGACAGTCGGGGCTGTGCAAGTTCGCACGGACACCGACACCACCACCATGGACGCCCACACCACCACCCGACCCGGCCGCTGGCTCTGGCTCGCCACCATGGGCCTGGCCGCCGCTGGCTTCGTCGCGCTCAGCCTCAACCCCGTGCATGCACAGGAAGCAACGGGCCCGCGGCTGAAGACCGAGAGCCCCTATTTCTTCGTGAAGAGCGACGATCCTTCCGTCGACCGCCTGCCGCTCAAGGGAACCGACGTGGCGGTGAAGATCTCGGGCGTCATTGCCGACGTCACCGTCACCCAGACCTACCGCAATGAAGGCCAGCGCGCGATCGAAGCCAGGTACGTCTTCCCCGGCTCGACGAAAGCCGCCGTCAGCGGGCTCAACGTGCGCCTGGCCGACCGGCTGATCACCGCGCAGATCCGCGAGAAGCAGCAGGCGCAGATCGAATACGACACCGCCAAGAAAGAAGGAAAGACTGCCGCGCTGCTGGAGCAGCACCTGCCCAATGTGTTCCAGATGAACGTTGCCAACATCCTGCCGGGCGACGAGGTGAAGGTGGAACTGCGCTACACCGAGCTCCTGGTGCCGCAGTCGGGCAACTACGAGTTCGTGTTTCCCACCGTGGTGGGCCCGCGCTACAACAGCCCGCAATCCGAGAACGCCCAGGCCAAGTGGGTGGCGCAGCCCACGCTGCGCGAGGGCGTGGCACCCGGCACCAGCTTCAGGCTCAAGGCTAGCATCGACACGCCCATGGGCCTGAAGGAAGTGCGCTCGAGCACCCATGCCATCGACGTGAAGAAGAGCGATGAAGACCGGCATGCCGATCTCGTGCTCATGGCCGACGGCCGCCCGGCGGACAACCGCGACTTCGTGCTCGACTATCGCCTCGCGGGCGAGAAGATCGAGTCGGGCCTGATGCTCTACAAGGGACAGGGACAGAACGCCGACGGAAGCGCCGAGAACTTTTTTCTCGCGATGATCGAGCCGCCCAAGGCCGTGGCTGCCAGCGCCGTTTCGCCGCGCGACTACATCTTCGTGGTCGACATCTCGGGTTCGATGCACGGCTTTCCGCTCGACACCGCGAAGACGGTGCTCGAACGCCTGATCGGCGGGCTGCGCCCGAGCGACACCTTCAACGTGCTGCTCTTCTCGGGCAGCAACAAGATGCTCTCGCCCCAATCGGTGCCGGCCACGCGCGCCAACATCGAGCGAGCGCTGGCCACCATCCAGAACTACAGCGGCAGCGGCAGCACCGAGCTGATCCCCGCGCTCAAGCGCGTCTATGCCGAGCCGAAGGAAGAGAACGTCTCGCGCACCGTGGTGCTGGTGACGGACGGCTACGTGAGCGTGGAGCGCGAGGCTTTCGAACTGGTGCGCAAGAACCTGTCGAAGGCCAACGTGTTCGCCTTCGGCATCGGCTCGTCGGTGAACCGCAGCCTGATGGAAGGCATTGCGCGCGCCGGCATGGGCGAGCCCTTCATCATCACCGACCCGATCCAGGCACCGGAGCAGGCCGCGCGCTTTCGCCGCATGGTGGAGTCGCCCGTGCTCACCAACGTGAAAGTCACCTTCGGCGGACTGGACGTGTACGACGTGGAACCGCAAGCCCTGCCCGACGTTCTGGGCGAACGCCCGGTCATCGTGTTCGGCAAATGGCGCGCTGATGCCGATGGCAAGGCCCGCGGCCGCGTGATCGTCGAAGGCGAAAGCGCCAACGGTCCGTACCGCCAGGAGCTGCGTATCGATCCGCAGATGCGCCAGGACACGGCCGCACTGCGCACGCTGTGGGCGCGCCACCGCATCCAGAGCCTGAGCGACCAGGAAACCCTCGAGGGCGGCAGCGCCTTCAAGGAGCGCATCACCGAGCTCGGCCTGAAATACAGCCTGCTCACGCAGTACACCAGCTTCATTGCGGTGGACAAGGTGGTGCGCAACCTCGCGCCGCAGAACAGCGTGGACGTGAACCAGCCGCTGCCCCTGCCGCAAGGCGTGAGCGAACTCGCACTCGGTGCCGAGGTGCCGAGCACGCCGGAACCCGAGACGCTGGGCGCGATTGCCGTGGTGCTGTCGATGCTCGCCATGCTGCGCCGCCGCGCACGCCGCAACGATCCGCGCCGCTTCACGGCCTGAGCGGGAAAGAACAGGAAAAGAAAAATGTCATTGGCCGCACTTGCCCACCGCCATCCGCGCATCGTGGATTGGGGCATCCACATCGACCGCGCTCCGGCCACGGGCTGGCTTGGGCTGCAGTTCGCCGCGCTGGCGCCGACCTGGGCCTGGATGGTCCAGCGCATGCGCGACGGCTCCGACGATCCGCTGGGCTTGCTGGCACTGGCCGCATTGGCTGCACTGGCATGGCAACAGCGGCGTGAATTGCGCGCCGCCCCGCAGCTGGGGTGGCTGGCCCTGGCGGGTGCCGGCACCCTGCTGGCCACGCTGCTGCGCACGGGGCTGGGTGCCCTGCCCGCCCTCCCGCCACTTGCCGCGGGCCTGGTGGCGGTGCTGGCGCTGGCCTGCGGGCTGCTCGCCTTCCTGCCCCGGCGGGTGGCCGCGCTGCCGGTCGGCGGGCTTGCGGTGCTCGCCTTGCCGCTGTTGTCGTCGCTGCAGTTCTACGCGGGCTATCCGCTGCGCGTGGTCACGGCCGAGGCGAGCCGCTGGCTGCTGGCGCCGGGCTTCAGCGTGGCGCGCGAGGGCAGCAGCCTCCTGGTCGACGGCCGGCTGGTGATCGTCGATGCGCCGTGCTCCGGCGTGCAGATGGTGTGGCTCGGCTATTTCACGGCGTGCGCCGTGGCGCTCTGGGCGCGCCAGGACGACCGCGGATTTCTTCGCCGGCTGCCGGCGGTCGGCATGCTGGTGCTGGCGGGCAACATCCTGCGCAACAGCGTGCTCATCGCCCTTGAAGCCGCGGGCCATCCGCTCGCGCCGTGGGCGCACAACATCTTCGGCCTCGTGGTGCTGGCGGCGGTCTGCGGCGGCATCGCCCGCGTGATGGTGCCCGCCCGCGCCGAACCCCGATTTGCCGACCGGCCGATTCCCGGCCTGATCACCGCACAGGGAGGCCGTCGTGTCGACACCGTTCTTTGAAAACTTTTTCACTAATCGCTTCATCAACCGCATCGGCCACAAGGCGGCTTTTGCACTCGCGATGCTGCTGTGCCTGCTGTGGTCGACCGCCGCGGCCTTGCGTACCGCGCCGGAACCGGCGGCCGCAGCGGCCTCGCACGAATGGCCGCGCGAGTGGGACGGCGCGCCGCTGCGGCCCATGGCGCTGAGCGAAGTCGAGCAGCGCTTTGCCGACCGCTTTCCCGGCGCTATCGGCCGCATGACTGACGGTACGCAAACGATCGTGATGCGCGCGGTGAATGCACCCACGCGCATGCTGCATCCGGCGGCCGACTGCTATCGCGCGCTGGGTTATCGCATCGAGCAGGCGCGCCTGGAACGCGACGCGCAGGAGCGGTTGTGGCGCTGTTTTGTTGCGCAACGGCACGGAGTGCAAAAGTTCCGCGTCTGCGAGCGCATCGTCGATGCCGAAGGCGCCGCTTTCACCGACACTTCAGCTTGGTACTGGGCGGCCGCCAGCGGGCAGTCGCGCGGTCCGTGGCAAGCCGTCACGGTGGCGAGACCCTTGTGAGAGTTGTGTGAACAAGATCCTGAGATTCGTGATTTATGCGCTGTCGGCCCTCGTGGTGACGGCGTGCCTGGCCGTCTTCCTGATCGTCAAGTTCGCGCTTGCGCCGGCGCCTGGGGAGTGGAGCACCAGTGTCAAGGCCGGCCCGCTGAGTTTCCAGGTGGGCGTGCCCGCGGCGGTGCGGCTGGCCACGTCTTCGTGGCTCGCACCGCGGCTGGACGGCCATTCGCTCGACACGCGCTTCGGCACGGTCCTTTTCGCCTGGAAGCCCGCGGACGGCCTGCTCGAGATGCGCTGCGCGCCCTGCAGCGTGGAAGTCCCGGCGCTCGGCACGCAGCCGATCCAGGTCGAGAGCCTGGCCGCCACCGTCAGGCGCGACGGCAACACGCTGGCCGGCACACTCGTGGCCACTCCCCGCAATGCCGACGCGGGGGCCGTGATCCAGGGCCCATGGGAAGGGCGTCTCGCGCCCAAGGGCCTGCATCTGAGCGCCGACATCAAGGATGCGCCCATCGCCCGCTGGTATGCGGTGCTCGCGCCCAACCTGCCCGAACTGCAGCGCGCCCGCATCGGCGGCACGCTGGCGGTGCGCGCGCAGGTCGTTCTGCCCGAAGCCACGTTCGTCGTGCTTCCCACCGTGAGCCAGTTCACCGTCGAAGGGCTGGGCACCGAAGCCATGCTCGGCGCGCGCACCAGCTGCGGGGCGCCGTCGAAGCTTGCCAACGACAGCTGGCTGGCGCGCGCCGTCATCGCGGCCGAGGACCAGCGCTTCTTCAGCCACGCCGGCTACGACCTGACCGAAATCGTCGCGTCAATCGACAACAACCAGAAGGACGGCCAGCAGAAGCGCGGTGCCAGCACGCTGACGCAGCAGCTGGCCAAGATGCTGGTGACCGGCAGTGACCGCACGGCCGAACGCAAGCTGCGCGAACTGCTCTATGCCGTCGAAATGGAACAGACCCTGGGCAAGGCGCGCATCCTTCAGCTCTACCTGGACAACGCACCTTGGGGCGGCAACCTTTGCGGCGCCGAAGCCGCCGCGCGGCGCTATTTCAAGCGGCCGGCGCGCAACCTGGAACCGGCGCAGGCTGTCTGGCTCGCGGCCATGCTGCACAAGCCGCAGGCGGTGCTCGAACAATGGCGGCGCGACGGCCGCATCGATCCCGAACGCACCAAGTGGGTCGCCGAGAGCGTGCGCGGCATCAGCCGCAACCAGCGCGAGGCGCTGCTCAAGAGCGTGGCTGCGGCCAAGTTTGCCGCACCGGAAGCGGCGCCATGAACGACGTCGAGGCCATCGAGCGCGCCACCGTCGCGGCCGTATCGCCGCTTGCCGTCGAAGAACTCGACGGCTGGCTGCTGCCCTTCGACGACGGCACCGTCAAGCGGGCCAGGTCGGCCGTGCCGCTGCACCGCGGCGAGGTCAGCGAGCGAACCCTCGACCGCATCGAAGACCGCTACGACAGCCGGCAGTTCGTGCCCGCGCTGCGCCTGGCCGACGAAGGTTGCTTCGACGGGCTGCGGGCCGAGCTGGAGCGGCGGCACTATGTCGGCGATTCGCCCACCTGCGTGCAGATCGGCTCCGCGCGACTCATGCGCGAAGCGTCAGCTCCCGGCGCCGCGCTGGCCGAGGTCGAGCTTGCGCCCGACGAGGCCTGGGCGACGCTGTTTCTCGGCGAGGGTTTCGATCCGGTGGATGGCGCGCATCGCGTGCGGGCGCTGTCGCGCGCCAAAGGCTCGCTCTACGCCAGCGTGCGCGAAGGCCGGCGCACGGTCGCCGCCGGCGCCATGGCCTTCGGCCACGGATGGGCCAGCGTGCACGGCATGCGAACCGAGAAGTCGCAACGCGGCCGGGGTCTCGCGGGACGCGTGCTGGCCGGCCTGGCGCAGGCGGCACTCGAGCGCGGATTCGAGCGCATCTTCCTGCAGGTCGATGCGCACAACGCCGCTGCGCATGCGCTCTACCGGCGCGCCGGCTTCTCCACGCAGTGGCAATACCGCTACTGGCAGCGGCAGCAGTGGCCCCGCTGACGCGGGCTGCTTGCGCCCCCACGGGTGGCGCGGTCGGGGCGTTAGTGCCACCATGGCCGCATGACGAACGCAAATCACCATGCCAACCACCCCACCGATCCCGTCGCCACGCCGCGCGGCATCGACCACATCGTGGCCGGTGTTTCCACCAGTGACGGCGACGGCGTCAAGCTCACCCGCGTGCTGCAGCAGCCGCTGCAGAAGAGGCTCGATCCCTACCTGATGCTCGACGCCTTCGGCAGCGACAACCCGGGTGACTACATCGGCGGCTTTCCCAACCATCCGCACCGCGGCTTCGAAACCGTGACCTACATGATTGCGGGCCGGATGCGCCACCGCGACAGCGCAGGCCACGAAGGGCTGCTGCAAAACGGCGGCGTGCAGTGGATGACGGCCGGCCGAGGGCTTATACACAGCGAATTGCCCGAACAGGAAGACGGGCTGATGGAAGGTTTTCAGCTCTGGCTCAACCTGCCCGCGAAGGACAAGATGCGCGAGCCCTGGTACCGCGACATCCAGAGCGAGGAAATTCCGGAGTACACCACCAGCGCGGGCGTTCACGTGCGCGTGATCGCCGGCGTGAGCCACGGCATCGAGGGCGCAGTGCGGCGCGAGCACACCGAGCCGCTGTACCTCGACATCACGCTGCCGCCCGGCGCCGAGTTTGCACAGCCGCTGCCTGACGATCACAACGCGCTGGTGTACGCCTTCCGCGAGTCGGTATGGATCGCGGGCAGCGAGGTGCCGACACGCCGCATGGCCATTCTTGCGAACGATCCCGGAAGCGACGGCGTGGTGTTGCGCGCCGGTGCCACCAACCACAGCCCGGCGCGTGCATTGCTGATTGCCGGCAAGCCGTTGCGCGAGCCCATTGCGCAATACGGCCCCTTCGTGATGAACACGCAGGAAGAAGTGAAGCAGGCGGTGCACGACTTCCAGAACGGCAAGCTCGGTTGAAGGCCGGCAAGGCCGAGGACAGGTGCATGTAGTCGCAGGCCTACCGAAGATCGGCACGCCGCGCAGGTCACGAACGCGAGCATGGCGCATAGATTGCGGCCATGCCCCTTCGCACGTCCAAAGCTCCCCGCGTCCGCAAAGGACAGGCGCCCGGCAAATTGCAGCGAGACCGGTTCCACGAACGCTTCATGCAGAGCTTCGAGGATCCTGCTTTCGAGCCCGAGAAAGAAGCACTGCGGCGCATCGAACTCATTGCCTGGGAGGCCTACCAGCAAGGCCGCAAGGCGCCCGTCACGCGCAAGGCGGGACCCGGCTATGCAGACCCGGCGTATGAACTTTCGGTCGACTGGCTCGAAGCCAAGGCGCGCATCGATGCCGCGCAGGCGGCATGGAGCAGCCCGCAGACCCGGTCGCGCGTGCTGCTTGTCAACGGCTCGCCGCGCAACGACGGCACCTGCCCCGGCGAGATCTCCAAGACCTGGCGGCTGGTGCAGCTTGCACAGGAGGTGCTCGACGGCTGCGGAATCGACGCCGACGTGCTCGACCTGAGCCTGCTCACCTCCGAGTACGGCCGGCACATCCACCCCTGCAAGGGCTGCGCATCGACCGCCATGCCGCTGTGCCACTGGCCCTGCAGCTGCTATCCCAACCATTCGATGCGCCAGACCGGCGACTGGATGAACGAGATCTACGAACGCTGGGTCGCGGCGCACGGCGTGATGCTGTTCACGCCCACCCACTGGTACCAGTCGGCCAGTCCGCTCAAGCTCATGGCTGACCGGCTGGTGTGCGCCGACGGCGGCAACCCCGACCCCACCAGCACCCACGGCAAGAAGCCGGACGAAGCCAAGGCGCTCGAACTCGACGGCTGGGGCTATCCCAAGCACCTGAGCGGCCGGGTCTACGGCGTGGTGGTGCACGGCGACGTGGCCGGCACCGAGAGCGTGCGCCGCAACCTCTCGGACTGGCTCGACTGGATGGGCCTGATCGACGCGGGCGCGCAGGCCCGGCTCGACCGCTACATCGGCTACTACGAGCCCTATGCGAGCAGCCACGAGAGCCTCGACGCCGACGAGGACGTGCAGGAAGAAGTGCGCAACGCAGCCCGTGCGGTCGCCCTGGCCGTCGGTGAATTGCGTTCGGGCAAGCTGCAGGCGCCCGACCGCGGACTGAGGCCGCCAAGGCCCAAATGAGCCAGGACGCGGCCTTCGCGTTCATGATTCTTTACGCACACTCACGCTCGGCTCACCCGGCCGATACACAGGTCTTCCACACTTCGCTTCACCTGCTGCCCCTTGGCGGCAGGCTTCTTCGAAAGGAAGCACTTTTCATGATTTCTCTCCGTCAACGCATCGTCTGGGCCAGCCTTCTCGGTTCGGCCGCCCTCGCCTCGTCGGGCGCCTTCGCACAGGCTCCGGCCGCGCCCGCCAACGCTTCGGCCCCGCCTGCGGCCGTGGCCCAGGCCGATGGCGCCGCCGCCAACAAGGCGCAGCACAAGCGCATGGACCCGGCCGAGCGCATGCAGCGCATGCAGGAACATCGCGCCAAGCGCCTTGCCGCATTGAAGGAAAAGCTCAAGCTGACGGCCGCGCAGGAAAGCGCGTGGACCAGCTTCGCATCGGCCAGCCAGCCGCCTGCCGGTGCACGCCCCCCGCGCATGGACCGCGCGGAGTTTGCCAAGCTCACCACTCCCGAGCGCCTGGAGCGCATGCAGGCCCGCCAGGCCGAGCGCAGCGCCAGGTTCGCCAAGCGTGCCGAAGCCACCAAGACCTTCTATGCCACGCTGACCCCCGAGCAGCAGAAGACCTTCGACGCGGAAACCGTGCACGCCGGCATGCATGGGCATCGCGGCCACCACGGCCATGGCGGCCCTGACGGCCAGCATTCCGCAGCGCCCGCCAAGAGCTGAGCGCCGGGCGCCTGAACGGCGCGCACGGCAGAAAGCCCGCGATGCCTCGTGCATCGCGGGCTTTTTTTCACGGAAAGGCATTTGCTACTGCGGCGTGCCGGTCTTGCCCGTGGGGTTCGTCGGCACATCGGGCCGTTCGCCGCGCTGGCCGAACTGCGGCTTTGTCTTGCGGGCCTGCTGGCTTACCTCGGCGCGCGACATCTCGCCCGTGGGCTGCGGCATGGCGTTGGGCTGGGCGTTCACGGTGGTGCTGGCCTCGCCCTTGGGCACCGGGTTGTTGACGTTGTTGCGGTTGTGGGCGCGGGCCTCCGCCTTCACGGCTTCGCGCGAGTTCGGCATGCTGGCATCGGGGCGCTGCGGCGGGTTGGGCACGCCGGACGGCGTCTGCGTGCTGGCCTGGCCGCCCACGGCCGGGTCGGGCTGGGCGGGGATCGACGTGGCTTGCGCCAGGGCGCCGCCGGCCGTGGCCATCAGGCCGGCCAGGACCGCGGCTTGGAAGATTCGGTGCTTCATGGTGGATTCCTTTGCTTGTCTCTACGGTGGGTCGAATGAGTGAATGGATGACTGTGAAAGGCCGGGCCGTGAACCGTTTACCCAGGCCCTGAAAACCACCGTAGGAGCCCCGGGACACCGGCCATGTCGGGGTGCGGCAGGCCTGCCTGTAGGAGCCCGCCGCCCGCTCGCGAAAGCCGGCCCAGAAGGTGGCGCGTTCCTACAGGCGCGGGCGGCGCGGCAACGTACAACCGCACAACAGATGTCTTCTTCCCCGATTCCACTGCCCTCGGCGGCGCCGACCTCGCTCAAGGTCATGACGGTGAACACCCACAAGGGATTCACCGCGCTCAACCGCAAGTTCATCCTTCCGGAATTGCGGGACGCGGTGCGCACCGTGGGCGCCGACGTGGTCTTTCTGCAAGAGGTGCTCGGCACCCACTCGCGCCATTCGCGCAAGGTCAGCAACTGGCCCGAGGCGCCCCACTACGAATTCCTGGCCGACACCATGTGGCCGCAGTTCGCCTACGGGCGCAACGCGGTGTATCCGAGAGGGCACCACGGCAACGCCGTGTTGTCCAAGTTTCCGATCGTTCATTACCGCAACCACGACGTGTCGGTGGCCGGGCCCGAAAAGCGCGGCCTGCTGCACTGCGTGCTGCGGCTGCCGGGCCGCACGGTGGACGTTCATGCGATCTGTGCCCACCTGGGATTGGCGGAGGCGCATCGGCAGCAGCAACTGGAGCTGCTATGCCACATCGTGCGCGACGAGGTGCCGGCCGATGCGCCGCTCATCGTGGCGGGCGATTTCAACGACTGGCGCGGCCGCGCCCACCGTGTGCTAGAGGAAGGCGCCGCACTGCGCGAGGTGTTCGTCCATGCGACCGGCTCGGCCGCCAAGACTTTTCCATCGCGCTTTCCGCTGCTCTCGCTCGACCGCATCTATGTGCGCAACGCGGGTGTGCACGCGCCCGTGGTGCTGCCGCGCAAGCCTTGGTCGCACCTGTCCGACCATGCGCCGCTGGTGGCGAACATCGACCTCTGAAGATGGACTACGCCCATGTCCAGCGCAGTTCGATCTTTCGCGCCGCGACGTCCGCTTTCTGCCGCGGCGGGACCTGAAGGTGGCCGCCATGGCTAATGTCGGCCGCTGGGTTGGCGGCAATCGCATTGCGCTGCTCGAAAACGGCGAGGAGTTCTTTCCGCGCGTCTTCGACGCCATCCGCCAGGCCAGGCGCGAGGTGATCATCGAGACCTTCATCCTCTTCGAGGACAAGGTGGGCCTGGCGCTGCATGCCGCCATGCGTGCCGCGGCCCAGCGCGGCGTGAAGATCGACGTGCTGATCGACGGCTTCGGCTCGCCGGATCTTTCGCGCGAGTTCATCGAGGGACTGACCTCGGTGGGCGTGAAGATGCGCGTGTTCGATCCCGGCAAACGCATTCTTGGCCAGCGGCTCAACGTCTTCCGGCGCATGCATCGCAAGATCGTGGTGGTCGACGGCGAACTCGCCTTCGTCGGAGGTATCAACTATTCGGCCGATCATCTGCTCGACTACGGCCCCAAGGCCAAGCAGGACTACGCGGTTGAACTGCGCGGCCCCATCGTGGCGCAGATCCACCAGTTCGTGCTGCGTGCCATTGCGCTCGGCGACCGGGGGCCGCGCTGGTTCCGCCGCCGCCTCAAGCAGGCGCCACCGGTGGCACAGCAGAAGGCGGGCGACGTGGAGGCGATGTTCGTCTCGCGCGACAACCGCCGCCACACCAACGACATCGAGCGCCAATACCTGGCCGCGATCCGCGCCGCGCGCCGGCGCATCGTGATTGCCAACGCCTACTTCTTTCCGGGCTACCGCCTCATCAAGGAACTGCGGCGCGCGGCCCGGCGGGGGGTGGACGTGCGGCTCATCCTGCAGGGCGAGCCCGACATGCCGATCGTCAAGACGGCCGCGAGCATGCTCTACCACCACCTGCTGCATGCCGGCGTGCGCATCTACGAGTACTGCGAACGCCCGCTGCACGCCAAGATCGCGCTCATGGACGACCGATGGACCACGGTCGGCTCGAGCAATCTCGACCCGCTGAGCCTGTCGCTCAATCTCGAGGCCAACGTCATCGCGCGCGACACGGCCTTCAACCAGCTGCTGTGGGAGCGCATGGACAAGCTCATGCGCGAGAACTGCAAGGTGATCGGCGAGGCCGATCTCGAGAGCGGATGGAGCGGCTGGCGGCTGGTGCGCAGCTTCTTCATCTTCCACTTCTTGCGCTGGTATCCGTCGTGGCTCGGCTGGCTGCCGCGCCAGGTGCCGCGCCTCACGCCGGCCGAGGCCCTTGCCCTGGCCGAACGGCGTGAAGAACGCGAGAAGAACAACGAGAAGAAAAGCGGCGACGAGGCCGTGACCTCGACCGAAGTGGCATGAACACCCATACCGCGCGGCTCGCACGCCAGCCCTGGTGGCCGTGGATGCGCCGCATCGCAGCCTGGGCCTTCTTCGGCCTGATTGCGTGGCTGCTCGTGAGCCAGGCGCGCGCCATCGATTGGCAGGAGGTGTTCGACGCCATGCGCGCGCTTCCCGCCGCCACGCTGCTTCTGGCCGGCGCGCTGGCCGCGGGGAGCTTTGCGATCTACAGCACCTATGACCTGCTCGGCCGGCATCTCACGCGGCACCCGCTCCATGCCGGCACCGTGATGGGGGTGACCTTCATCAGCTACGCCTTCAACCTCAACCTGGGTTCACTGGTGGGCGGTGTGGCATTCCGCTACCGGCTCTATTCGCGCCTGGGGCTTTCCAACGGCATCATCACCCGCGTGCTCGGGTTCAGCATGCTGACCAACTGGCTCGGGTACCTGGTGGTGGCGGGCGCGGTCTTCTGCTTCTGGCCGCTGGTGCTGCCTGCCGAATGGAGGATCGACAACGCCGGCCTGCGCATCCTCGGCGCCGTGCTGCTGCTCACGGCCGCGGCCTACCTGGTGTTGTGCGCTTTTGCCAGCGGGCACGTCTTCCGGATCCATCGGCATTCGTTCAAGGTTCCGGCGCTTCGCATGGCGTTGCTCCAGTTGGCCATGTCGTGCCTCAATTGGTCGCTGATAGGCGGCGTGATCTGGGTGCTGCTGCAGGGCCAACTGGCCTACCACTCGGTGCTTGCGGTGCTGCTCGTGGCCGCGGTGGCGGGCGTCATCACCCACGTGCCGGCCGGCCTTGGCGTGCTGGAGGCAGTGTTCATCGCACTGCTGTCCGACGAAGTGCCCCAGGGCAGGCTGCTGGGCGTGCTGCTGGTGTACCGGGGCCTCTACTACCTTTTGCCGCTGTGCGTGGCCACGGTTGCCTACTTTGTCACCGAGTTGCGTGCGAGGCGCTGGCGCATGCGCGCGGCAAGGGCCGCCGGTCGCTAGAAATGATAGGTGTAGCGCACCCGGACGAAGTTCTCGCCCGGATTCGGCTTCTTGATGCCCGCGTTCGAAAAGTGCTGCAGGTGCAGCGTCAGTTCATGTTTGCCGTTCTCGCCGAAACTGCGTCCGACGCCAAGCACCTCCGTGAACTGGAATGCGGTGCTGAAAGTGCGGTCGGGCGTCTTGTACAGGTGGTCCATCACCGTGCCGCCCACGCCTCCTTCGGCAAACCAGGGCGAACTGCCGGCGGCGAACCGGTAGCGCCAGGTGTAGATCGCACCGATCTGCGTGTAGCTGCGCGCTCCGTCGTCCAGCGCGGGCGCTCGCCATTGGCTGACAAACAAGTCCCAGTAGGAGGTCAGCGCGCCTTCATGAACCGGCTGGCGCAGCGACCAGGGCAGCGTCACCCCCACCGTGGCCGAGTTGGTGGCGCCTTTGTCGCCATGCGGTGCGCGACCGCCTTCGAAGTAGGTGCCGCGTGCGCTGTCTTCGAACGCGTGAGCCTCGGTGCCCAGCAGGCACACAAGGCCTGCGAGCACCGCGACCCCAAGGAAGTCGGGGCGTGGTCTTTTCATAACGTGGTTTGGGGCTGCGGGTGATGAAAGGATTGAATAATTACTTTCCGTTCCAATCCGCGGTTTTTTTGAAGCCATTTCCTTGTGTAAAGGTAGGACTTGTTCAACAAATCACGAACTGCTTTGTTGCAGTGCAGCAAATGAGGCGATGCGGGCCTATAGTGGTGATCGCTCATTCACAGATCGCCCCCATGTCGTCTTTCAGTTCCGCCGTTCGCCTTGCCAATCCATTGATGCTGTGGGCCGACCTGGCGCTCAAGACCCACGAAATGCTGTTGTCTTCCGGCGCGGTGATCCAGATGCGCACGGAGCGCATCGCCAAGGCAGGCTTTGCGCCCAGTGCGGCCGACCTTGCCGAGTTCCAGCTCATGGGCGATGAAAAGGTCGCCGCGGCAGGTGAAGCGGGCTTGGCCATGGCCAGGCAGTGGCACAGCAGCCACGTTGCCCTGGCCAATCGTGCATTGCAGCAGTGGTTTCAAAGCGCGGGCGCTTTTTTCTCGATGGCGGGCAGCATCACGCCCGCGCAGGCAGCCGTGCGCGGCGATGCCTTCTTGAAGGCCACCACGCGTGCCGCCGGAACGGCCAGCCAGCTCTCGGGCGCGGCGGTGCGCATTGCGCGCCAGGGGCTCAAGCCGATTCATGCGACCGCCACGTCCAACGCGCGCCGGCTGGCCGATTTGCGCGCCTGAGCGGCGCTGCGTCAGGTGCGGGCGCTCACCAGTGTCAGCAGCGTGATCTCGGAAGGAGCGCCAAAGCGCTTCGGCGGACCCCAATAGCCCGTGCCGCGGCTCACGTAGATCCACATATCGTGCAGCCGGTGCAGGCCCGCCGTGAAGGGCTGCTGCATCGGCACGAACAGGTTCCAGGGAAAGAACTGGCCACCGTGCGTATGGCCCGACAGCTGCAGCTGGTAGCCGGCCTTGGCCGCCAATGGCGCGCTGCGCGGCTGGTGCGCGAGCAGCACCCGCGTGTGCACCAGCGGCGGCGCGTCGAAGAGCGCAAGGTGCGGATCGCTTTGGTGCGAGGCGTCGAAGTGGCCGGCGGTGAAGTCGGTCACGCCGGCCAGCACCAGTTGGCTCTCGAAGAGTTCTTCGTCGTTCTGCGCGCCGCGCACATTGCGTGTCTGCAGCACCACATGCTCGTTGAGCAGCACCTTCAGCCCCAGCCGGCGCAACTCGTCGATCCAGGCGTGGGCACCGGCGTAATACTCGTGATTGCCCGTCACCACGAAAGTACCGTGCCGCGCACGCAAGCCCGCCAGCGGTGCGATGTGCTCGCGCAGTTCGGCCACGCTGCCGTCCACCAGGTCGCCGGTGATCGCAATGGCGTCCGCGCCCAGCCGGTTCACCGCGTCGACGATGCGCTGGATGTAGGCGCTCCTGATGGTCGGTCCCACGTGGATGTCGCTGAGCTGCGCAATCGTGAAGCCCTCGAGCGCGGTCGGAAGGCCGCGGATCGGAACATCGACGCGCTTCACCCCCGCGGTGCGGCGGGCGTTGATGAAGCCGATCAGCGAAGTGCCCGTGGCCATTGCCAGCACCGCCAGCGCCGTCCAGGGCAGCCACGCGTCCCAGCGCACGTGGAAGCCGCCCAGCGCGCTCACCAGCCAGGCGAGCAGCAAGCCGGCATCGCGCAGCAGCGTCAACACGAACATCGACGAGAACCAGCCCATGCTGATGAGGCCCAGCCACTTGAGCACGTCGCCCATGGAGGACGTGGAAGCAACGCGGCGCGAGACGAAGGGCAGCGGAATCGTCGCGGCCGAGACCGCGAGAGCGGCCAGGGCGAGCGGCCAGGCTGGCGTGAGCATGGCCAGCGCGGGCAGCAGCCGCAGCGCTATATAGGCATGCAGGAGCGCGGTGAGAACGCTCAGGGAACGTATCGGCATGGGAGCAAATGGGAACGGGCGTATGGGCGAGGCCCGGGTATACGGCATCTGCAAGGCGCATGCCGTGCATTCAAGAACATTTGCGTGCCGCCATATGCTATTTTTTCAATAGCGCACCGTGACCGGATAGCAGGCGCCCAGAAGATCAGTGGCCGCGCGCGGGGGAGAACCCCGCCACGCTCCCTCCGCCGGACCTGCGCTTTACTGCACCGTGTGCGTGCCCGCCGAAGCCATGTCGGTGCCCGCCGGCCAGAGGAATGCCACCCGGGCGGGCGTTCCCGGTGCGACCTGCAGCGTTTGCTTGAGTGCGTTTCCACGCAAGCGAGCCTCCACTTCGTAGGTGCCCGGGTCGAGGCGGGCCACCATGAAGGGGCCTTCCGACGCGACGTTGTCGAGCAGCACCGTGCCGTGGCTGTCGCGCACCGTCACGCGCACATCGGACGCGAAATCGGCGCCCTTGTGGTCCTTGATTGCGAATTCGAAGGTGGCCGGCCAGCGCGGCGCCACTGTTTCCATCAGCTGGGCCTCGTCGCTGCCGATGCCGCCGCTCATATATTCGATGCCATGCGTCATGTGGATCGGCGGATTGGCCGTGGCATGTGCAGGAGAAATCGCCGCAATGACAAGAAGAGCGACGCCGCACAGCGTGGCTGCGGCCGCCCGTCCGGGCCGCTTGATCGGTGGAATCCGAGGGGTGGTCATGGTCAGAATCCTTTCCTTTCTTCCGTGTTTGCGTGGCGCAAGGCCACGGCGCCACTGTGCGGCGCACGGCTTAGACAAGGCTTAACAAGGATCCGAGGTCCCGAGGCCCGGCCCGGGGAGCGGTAGCTCAGCGCGAGGAGGACGTCTGCGCGAGCGCCTGCGTCTGCGGCGCGGGCGGCAGCACCGAGGCCATGTCGAAATTCGACGGCCACATGAACACGGCATGGGCCGGCGCGCCGGCGATGACGGTCAGCGTCTGCGTGAGCGTGAGGCCGCCGAGGGTCACGTTCACGTCATAGGCGCCCGGGTCGAGCCGCGCGAGCATGTAAGGCCCTTGCGACTGTGCTTCCATCACCGGGCGGCCCGTGTACTTTTCGCGCACCTGGACGGCTGCCCGTGCCGGGAAACTGCCTTTTTGCCCACCGTTGCTGACGCCGAACTCGAGCGTGGCCGCCCAGCGCGGCGAGACCATCTGCATGAATGCAGCTTCGTCCTTGTTCGCGCCTCCGCACATGTATTCGACGCCCTGCGCCATCTGGATGGGCGGGTTCGAGAACGCGTGGGCAGATGTGGTCATCGCCCCGAGGAATGCTGCTGTGCCGCCCAATACCAGTGCAGCCATCGGCCGCCGGAGACGCATAAGGTTCATTGCTTCGATGTCCTCGATCATGGGTGACGTGAATTCCGTCGAGGATTTTGCTTAGCAAGAGTCGGGCTAGATATAGCGTTTACGAGGAACGATCCTCGGCGGAGTGTTGAACGCTATTGTTTTAATAGCTCGTGACAATTGGGTGGCGGGCGCCGCCACGGCTTTGTGGCCTCTCGCCTATGAGAAACCCTGAGAGCCCCTGATGTGCGGCGGTTTCGACACGGCGCACGTGACCCGGGCCTACAGCGGTGCATCGCCTCGCTGGTATGAAGGAAGTTCGTACAGAAAAGGAGCTTCCAGATGACCATCGGATCCAGGATCGAAGCAATCAAGAAGATGGACGCGCAGCGCCCCGGCATTCCAGGCGAGCACCTGGCCGTTCTTGGTGCAGGATTGTTGCTGCTGCTGAAGGCGGGAAACAGCCGCTCGCTGATTCGACGCGTGCTGGCCGGGGCGGCCGGCGGTGCACTGCTCGGCCGCGCGGCCAGCGGGACGGGCGGCCTGGCCCGCGTGGCGCAGATGATGCAAGGCGGCAGGGGCGGCGCGCGGGTGCGGCGGTCGATCTGAGCGCTGGGCTGGCCGGCTTGGCGGCGGGCCGGCCATTGGCCATTGATTGGCGCAGCAGCGGGCGGAGCGGAGATACTCGGCCCTCATGAATTCCGACCATCGCGACCCGCTGCACGACAGCCGCAACGCGATGACGGAATGGGAGCGCAGCCTGCGCCCCGCACGTGAGCGCCACTGGGCGATGTGGATCGCCTTGTCGGCCTTGCTGTTGTTCGGTGTTTACCGCGGCGCCGAATGGCTGTTGGCGCAACGCGCCGCATCCAGGCCGAAGGCGCCGTCTGTCTTGCCTTCGATGCCAGCGTCGCCGCCGACGACGGGTCGCGTGCCGCCGCCCTACTCGCCCGAGACCCGACCGGAAAATTCCGTGGCGCCCGGCACGGTCGAGATCATCAAATGCGTGAGCGCTTCAGGCAAGTCCGCCTATTCGGATGGCCCCTGCCCGGCCGGCTCGGTCGCCACCACGGTGCGGTTGCGGCGCGATCTGAATGTGGCGGACGGCATGAGCGTGGAGGCGCGGGAGGCGTCGCAACGCGAGAACGCGGCGCTCGTGACGCAGCAGCAGGCGTATGAACGTCAGGTGGCCCAGAGCGCGGGCAGTACAACGCAGCCGGACGAGTGCAGCGCACTCGATGCGCGCGTCAAGTCCATAGACATAGCGGCGCGGCAGCCGCAAAGCGTTGCCATGCAGGACTGGCTGCGCGACCAGAGACAGCAGGTCCGCGACCGAAGGTTCCGTCTGGGCTGCCGCTGACTCCGTCGCCGTCATGCAGGTTCTCAGAATTCATGACCATGTCCCCTGGCGACGCCATCGGAGCCGAAGTGGTCACTGCGACGGGATCGCCGCCGGGTCCATCCAGAGGGCTTCCCAGACATGGCCGTCAGGATCGGCCAGGTTGCGGTTGTACATGAACCCCAGATCCTGCATGGGGTTGATGTCTGCAGTGCCGCCCTCTTTCGCCGCGGCCTCATTCATCAGGTCAACCGCGTGCTTGCTGTCACAGGTGATCGCGAGCATCACCTCGCTCGACCCCGCGGCGGGAAGCGGACGGCTGGTGAAGCTCCGCCATTTCGCATGGGTGAGCAGCATCACGCAAATGCTCTCGCTCCACACCATGCAGGCGGCGGTGTCGTCAGTGAACTGGGGGTTGTTGGTGAACCCCAGCGCCTCGTAGAAGGCCTTGGATCGGGGCAGATCGGCCACTGGCAGGTTCACGAAAATCGACTTGGTCATGAGGGTCTCCGAAGGTTGGGGCAAGCACCTTTGCTTGCCTGTCCGAACCATACGGACGGGCCCTGCACCGCGCATTGACGTTTGGTAAGACGTGCGCGCGCCAGCCCTATCCCGCCCCCAGGGCGATGGCCTTGCGCAGGCGGCTGAGGCTTTCGGGGGTGATGCCCAGCCATGCCGCGACATGGTGCTGCTTCAGGCGCTTGTGCAGCTCCGGCTCCCTGCGGATGAAGTCGCGGTAGCGCTGCATGGCGGTGTCGTGGCGGAACGCGATCTCGACCGGTTCCTTCTCGATGATCCAGTGACGCTCCAAGTACCGGATGTAGAACGCCGCGACGTCGGGAAAGCTGCGCACGAGTGCTCTGAACGCAGCGAACTCGTACTCCAGGACGGTGCTGTCCTCGATGGCAGTGATCGTGAAGAGGCTGGGCTGGCCGAGCAAGGTCGCGCTGACCGAGGCGGCGATGCGGCCTTCCGGGAAGAAATACTTGATCACCATGTCGCCGTCCGGGCCGACATGGTGCTGCGAGAACAGGCCGTCGACGACGAACGCGAAGGTGGTCGGTACGTCGCCCGCGACGATGAAAGACTCGTCCTTGCGGTAGTGCCGTCGCCGCAGGAGCAGTGCCCAGGCGCGCTCTGCTTCGTCGGAGAGGTCGGCGTAAGTCCGGACTTTCTCGAAGAATCTATCGGCGTTCATTTCGCCTATCTCCGATCAACAAACCCGCACCTTCGCCTTCTTCGCCCTCCATCAAACGTCGATATTCGCCGCCCGCAATGCGTTCTGCTCAATGAACTCGCGACGCGGTTCCACCTCGTCGCCCATCAGCATCGTGAACACGCGGTCGGCCTCGATCGCGTCGTCGATCTGCACGCGCAGCAGGCGGCGCACGGTCGGGTCCATGGTGGTTTCCCACAGCTGGGCGGGGTTCATCTCGCCCAGTCCCTTGTAGCGCTGGCGCGAGGTGGCGTTTTCGGCCTGGCCGATGAGCCACTTCATGGCGATACGGAAGTCGGCCACCTTTTCTTCCTTGGCGCGCTCGCCTTCGCCGCGGCGAACGGTGGCGCCCTCGCTGCTGAGCAGGTTGCGGAAGGTGTTGGCGGCCTCGGCGAGCGCGGCGTAGTCGGCGCCGTGCACGAAGTCCTGGGTGAGCACGCTGCTCTTGATATTGCCGTGGTGGCGGCGGCTGATGCGCAGCAGCGGCTTGTCGGTGCGGGCGTCGAACTCGCTGCTCACTTCGGCCGGCACGCCGGTGGTGTTGAGCTCGCGCAGCTTGGCCTGCAGTGCCACGGCGGAGGCTTCGGCCGCGGGCGTGGTGTCGAGGTCGAGGGCCACGCCGTCGGCAATGGCGCGCAGCGCTTCGGCATCCATGAAGTTGCGCAGGCGCGCAATGACGGCTTCGGCCAGCTGGTGCTTGCGCGCCAGTTCGGCCAGGGTGTCGCCGGAGAGCGTGGTCGAGTTGGGGCCGCCGGTCTCGATGCTTGCGTCCTTCAGCGCCACCTTGAGCAGGAAGGAATCGAGCGCCGGGCCGTCCTTCAGGTACTGCTCTTCCTTGCCGACCTTCACCTTGTAGAGCGGCGGCTGGGCGATGTAGATGTGGCCGCGCTCGACCAGCTCGGGCATCTGCCGGTAGAAGAAGGTGAGCAGCAGCGTACGGATGTGGGCGCCGTCTACGTCGGCGTCGGTCATGATGATGATGCGGTGGTAGCGCAGCTTGGCGACGTTGAAGTCGTCCGCGCCGCCGCCCGCGGTGGTGGCGCCCGCACGGCCGATGCCGGTGCCCAGCGCGGTGATCATGGTGAGAATTTCGTTGCTGGTGAGCAGCTTCTCGTAGCGCGCTTTTTCCACGTTCAGGATCTTGCCGCGCAGCGGCAGGATGGCCTGGAACTTCCGGTCTCGGCCCTGCTTGGCGGAACCGCCGGCGGAGTCGCCCTCCACCAGGTAGACCTCGCACAGGGCGGGATCCTTTTCCTGGCAATCGGCCAGCTTGCCGGGCAGGCCCATGCCGTCGAGCACGCCCTTGCGGCGCGTCATTTCGCGGGCCTTGCGCGCGGCTTCGCGGGCGCGGGCGGCCTCGACGATCTTGCCGCAGATGATCTTGGCGTCGTTCGGGCGCTCCTGCAGGTAGTCGGTGAGCAGGCGGCCGACGATGTCTTCGACCGGCGCGCGCACTTCGCTGGACACCAGCTTGTCCTTGGTCTGGCTCGAGAACTTGGGCTCGGGCACCTTCACGCTCAGCACGCAGCACAGGCCTTCGCGCATGTCGTCGCCGGTGACTTCGACTTTCGCCTTCTTGGCGAACTCGTTTTCTTCGATGTACTTGTTGATGACGCGCGTCATCGCGGCGCGCAGGCCGGTGAGGTGGGTGCCGCCGTCACGCTGGGGAATGTTGTTGGTGAAGCAAAGCACCTGCTCGTTGTAGCCGCTGTTCCACTGCATGGCCACTTCGACGCCGATGTGCGTGCCGGGAATGCCGCCGTAGGTGTCGGCCGGTTTTTCGCCCATGGCGTAGAACACGTTGGGGTGCAGGACGGTCTTGCCCTTGTTGATGAAATCGACAAAGCCCTTGACGCCGCCGGCGCCCGAGAAGTCGTCTTCCTTACCGGTGCGCTCGTCCTTCAGGCGAATGCGCACGCCGTTATTCAGGAAGCTCAGCTCGCGCAACCGCTTGGAGAGGATTTCGTAGTGGAAATCGGCGTTCTCCTTGAAGATCTCGGTGTCAGGCAGGAAGTGGACTTCGGTGCCGCGCTTGTCGGTCTCGCCGATAATGCGCATTGGCGAAACCTCGACGCCGTTCACCTTCTCGATGATGCGGTTCTGCACGAAGCCGCGGCTGAATTCGAGCTCGTGGATCTTGCCCTCGCGGCGCACCACCAGGCGCAGCATCACGCTCAGTGCGTTCACGCAGCTCACGCCCACGCCGTGCAGGCCGCCCGACACCTTGTAGCTGTTCTGGTTGAACTTGCCGCCCGCATGCAGCTCGGTGAGCGCGATCTCCGAGGCCGAGCGCTTGGGCTCGTGCTTGTCATCCATCTTCACGCCGGTCGGAATGCCGCGGCCGTTGTCGGTGACGGAGATCGAGTTGTCGGTGTGGATGGTCACGACGATGTCGTCGCAATGGCCAGCCAGCGCTTCGTCGATGGAGTTGTCGACCACTTCGAACACCAGGTGGTGCAGGCCCGTGCCGTCGGAGGTGTCGCCGATGTACATGCCGGGGCGCTTGCGCACCGCCTCGAGCCCTTCGAGGATCGTGATCGAGCCTTCGCCGTAGCTGGTGTCGGCGGGCGTGATCTCGATCGGCACCGCACTCTCGATCTCGGGCGTGTAGACCGGTTCGGTGTGGGGTACTTCGGGCTTGTTCTCTTCTGCACTCATTCGGATATTCCTCTATCTCTCACGGCATTCACGGGGATTTTCGGGCTCTGGGAGCCTGCTTTTCCGGCCTCTTGAAAGCGCAAACCCGCGGAGGGCCGCGGGCTGTCTGCGCAAGGCGCTGTGGTTTGTGTCTTCTAGATCCGCATCGGCATCACGACGTACTTGAAGGATGCGTTCTCGGGGATGGTCAAAAGGGCGGAGCTGTTCGAGTCGGCCAGGTCCAGCTTGACCATGTCCTGGTCCATGTTGGACAGGGCATCGATCAGGTAGGTGACGTTGAAGCCGATTTCAATGGCGTCGCCGCCGTAGTCGATATCGAGCTCGTCCTGCGCTTCTTCCTGCTCGGCGTTGTTCGATGCGATGCGCAGGGTGCCCGGCTCGATGTTCAGGCGTACGCCCTTGAACTTCTCGCTCGTCAGGATGGCGGTGCGCTGCAGGCTGGCCAACAGGGGCGCGCGGCCGAGCGTGACGCTGTTCTTGTGGTTCTTGGGGATCACGCGGTTGTAGTCGGGGAACTTGCCCTCGACCAGCTTGGTGACGAACTCCATGCCGCCAAAGCTGAACTTGGCCTGGTTGTTGGCAAACTGCATCTCGATGGCGCCTTCGGCGTCCGACAGCAGGCGCTGCATTTCCAGCACGGTCTTGCGCGGAAGAATGACTTCCTGGCGCGGCACTTCGACATCGAGCGTGGCCGACGAAAACGCCAGGCGGTGGCCGTCGGTGGCGACCAGGCTCAGCTGCTTGCCTTCGGCCACGAACAGGATGCCGTTCAGGTAGTAGCGGATGTCGTGCACGGCCATGGCGAACGAGACCTGCGAGAGCAAGTCTTTGAGCGTTTTTTGCGGCACGCTGAACACGGGGCCGAAATTGGCGGCCTCTTGCACCAGCGGAAAGTCTTCGGCCGGCAGTGACTGCAGCGTGAAGCGGCTCTTGCCGCCCTTGAGCACCAGCTTGCTTGCGCTCGATTCCAGGCTGACGGTCTGGTCGGCCGGCATGGTGCGAAGGATGTCGATGAGCTTGCGCGCGCCGACGGTGGTGGTGAAGCTGCCTTCATCGCCGCCGAGTTCGGCCGTGGTGCGGATCTGGATCTCGAGGTCGCTGGTGGTCAGCTGCAACTGGCCGCCGGTCTTGCGGATCAGCACATTGGCCAGGATCGGCAGCGTATGCCGCCGTTCCACGATGCCCGCCACCGATTGCAGCGCGGCGAGGACTTTGTCTTGGGGTGCCTTCAAAACGATCATGTCTTCTTCCTCTTCTCTTATCTCTTTGAATCCGCTTGTAAGACGCCATTCTCCGCTGTTGCGAGGCGCATTCCTGATGACATTCGAGGTCAGCCTTTGAGCGTTTGCTCGAGCACGTGCAGCTGCTGGTTGAGTTCGGTGAGCTGCTGGCGCTCGCCCGAGATCTTGCGCACCGCATGCAGCACCGTGGTGTGGTCTCGCCCGCCGAACAGCTCGCCGATCTCGGGCAGGCTCTTCTGCGTGAGCTCCTTGGCAAGGTACATGGCAATTTGGCGCGGCCGTGCAATGCTGGCCGGGCGCTTCTTGCTGTACATGTCGGCGACCTTGATCTTGTAGTAGTCGGCCACCGTCTTCTGGATATTCTCGACCGAGATCTGCCGATTCTGGATCGACAGCAGGTCGCGCAGCGCCTCGCGCGCCAGGGCGATCGAGATTTCTTTCTGGTTGAACCGGGAGTAAGCCAGGATTTTGCGCAGCGCGCCTTCGAGCTCGCGCACGTTGGAGCGCACGTTCTTGGCGACGAAGAAGGCCACTTCTTCCGGCATTTCGGCCGATTCGGCGCGCGCCTTGTTGATCAGGATGGCCACGCGCATCTCGAGCTCGGGCGGCTCGATGGCCACGGTGAGACCCGAATCGAAGCGCGACACCAGCCGCTCATGGATGTCGGCCAGGCCCTTGGGATAGGTGTCGCTGGTCATCACGATGTGCGACTTCTTGGCCAGCAGGGCTTCGAACGCGTTGAAGAATTCTTCCTGCGTGCGATCCTTGTTGGCGAAGAACTGCACATCGTCGATCAGGAGCAGATCGAGCGAGTGGTAGCGCTCCTTGAACTCGTCGAAAGTCTTGCGCTGGTAGGCCTTGACCACATCCGAGACGAACTGCTCGGCATGGATGTAGAGAACTTTGGAATCGGGCCGGTCGGCGAGCAGCCGGTTGCCCACGGCATGCATCAGGTGGGTCTTGCCCAGGCCGACGCCGCCATAGATGAAGAGCGGGTTGTACAGGTGGCCCGGCATGCCGGCCACGTGCATGGCCGCGGCGCGCGCCATGCGGTTGGCCGTACCCTCCACCAGGGTGTCGAAGGTGAGGCCCGAATTGAGGCGGTTCTTGAAGCCCGCCGCAGCCGGTTCTTCGCCCGGGCCTGCCACGTCGCGCGGCACGTCGGTTTCAGTGGCCAGCACGGCAACAGGCGACGAACGAACGGGCGCTTCACGAGGAGCGAGCGCTAACTCAACTGCGACTGGCTGGCCATACATCTTCTCGGCCATGGCGGCGATCTTGCCGGCGTACTGGGCGCGGATCCAGTCGAGCTTGAAGCGGTTGGCAACGAACACCGTCATGCGCGAAAGGTCGTCCGCGACCTGCGCCGTCAGGGGTTTGATCCAGGTGTTGAATTGCTGCTCGGACAGCTCTTGCGCGAGCTGGTCGACACAAGCCTGCCAGAGGCTCTCACCGATGCCGTCAGTCGACATGGGTGCTTGAAAAAGTGGTGCGTCCCTCGGCCATTTTTTTGGTATATGTATTGTGGATATTCTCTGCTGCAAGGCGGCCCGCATTCTAACTTGTCAAAACCTTATCCACATGCCCGGATGGGTCCGGCAAAGGCCCGCAAAGTTACTCGATGTTTGGTGTTGGGCCGAATGTTTGCGATAATTGCGGGTTTCCCTGAAAACCTCATTGCGTCTTTCGGGGGTCATCCGAAAAACGCTCCCAGCGCGCGCATGCCCAAACAGCCTTCATGGCTTCGTGACGGGCGGCGTGCATATCGGGGGAATCAGCAGGAAATCTCATCATGAAACGCACTTACCAAGCTTCCAAAGTCCGCCGCGCCCGTACCCACGGCTTTCTGGTCCGTATGAAGACCCGCGGCGGCCGTGCCGTCATCAACGCACGCCGCGCCAAGGGCCGCAAGCGCCTAGCCGTCTGACGGCAGTTCTGCCGTTGCCAGCCGCCGAGCCGCCAGCGCCAGCTTTCGACGCCAGTTCTTCTGGCCCGACCAGCAACGACGAAAGCGGCCCGGCTCCCATGCAGCGGCTCAAGACCCGCGCGCAATTCCAGGCCGTCCTTGCAGGTGCCACCGTGGCGCGCACTGCTCACTTCGCATTGCATCGCTGCGCGCTCGACTCGTCGAGCGCGCAGCCTTTGTTCGCGTCCGACGACGTCTGGCTGGGTGCCATGGTGCCCAAGCGCTGGGCGCGCCGCGCGGTCACTCGCAACGCCATCAAGCGCCAGATCTATACCGTGAGCGCCGCACCCGATGCCGGCCTGCCCCGTGCGGCGCACGTGGTGCGGCTGCGCGCGGCTTTTGACCGCAAGGAATTCGTGAGCGCCTCCTCGGACAAGCTCAAGGCCGCCGTGCGCGCCGAGCTCCATCAACTGCTGGCGCGGGCCGCGCGTTCTTCCGCACAGTCGTCATCATGAAGCGCCTGCTGATCGGCCTTGTGAAGGGCTATCGCCTGCTGCTGAGCCCCTGGCTCGGCCAATCGTGCCGCTTCACGCCGACCTGCTCCGTGTATTCGATCGAAGCGCTCGAAGTCCACGGCGCCCTCAAGGGCAGCTATCTCACCCTGCACCGCATCGCGCGCTGCCAGCCCTGGTGCCAGGGCGGGCACGATCCGGTTCCACCGAAATCACCGCGTCGCACTGGCAAGCCAGGCTCGCTGTTTTCGTCTCTTCTCTCCTCCGACAAGAAGTCTTCGTCATGAACGATATACGCCGCACGATCCTGTGGGTGATTTTTGGTTTCTCGCTGGTGCTGCTGTGGGACCAATGGCAGGTCTTCAACGGCAACAAGCCGACCTTCCTGCCGTCGAGCAAGCCCGCTGCCGTGGCCTCCGCGCCGGCAGGCAACGCCCCCGCCACCGGCAACGGCGTGCCGGCTGCCTCGTCCGCCGCCGGCGGCAGCGCAGCCGCCGTTCCCACGCAAGCCGCGCCGGCCGCGCCGCGCGAGCGGGTCAGCGTGACCACCGACCTGTTCAAGGCGGTGATCGACAGCGAAGGCGCCACGGTCAACTACCTCGAACTGCTGAAGTACGAAGAGGCCGACCGCACGAAGCACGTGGTGCTGTTCGAGAACGAATCGCCCGCCACGCGCTACCTGGCGCAGACCGGCCTTTTGAGCCAGACCGGCGAGCCGTTCCCCAACCACCTGACGCCCATGACGCCGAAGGCCGGGCCGCGCGAAATGGCCGAAGGCCAGAACACGCTCGAGGTGAGCTTCGAAAGCGCGCCCTCGGGCGGCTTGAAGTACGTCAAGACCTATGTGTTCAAGCGCGGCGACTACACCATCGGCGTGCGCCATGAAGTCGTCAACGTGAGCGACCAGCCGCGCGACGCCCAGCTCTACATGCAACTGCTGCGCCACGGCACCGTGGCCGCCGGCACCATGTTCGGCACCAACACCTTCACCGGTCCGGCCGCCTACACCAACGAGAAGAAGTTCCACAAGCTCGACTTCAAGGACATCTCCAAGGGCAAGATCGAGCCGCCGCCGCCCGCCAACGACGGCTGGATTGCCATGGTGCAGCACTACTTCGTGTCGGCCTGGCTGCTCAAGGGCGACCCGGCCAGCGAACAGCTCAAGCGCGAATTCCGCGTGAAGGATCTGGGCGACAACCTGTACACCGTCGCCATGGTGGCCACGCTGCCGAAGATCGCCCCGGGCCAGACCCAGGTGGTCAACAGCGCGCTGTTTGCCGGCCCTGAAGAAGAAAAGAAGCTCGAAGCCATTGCACCGGGGCTGGACCTGGTCAAGGACTACGGCATCTTCGCGATCATCTCCAAGCCGCTGTACTGGCTGCTGAACCAGTTGCACGGCATCCTGGGCAACTGGGGCTGGTCCATCGTGGCGCTGGTGGTGCTGCTGAAGGCGGCCTTCTACTGGCTCAACGCCAAGGCCTACGCCAGCATGGCCAAGATGAAGGCCATCAATCCCAAGATCATGGAAATGCGCGAGCGGCTGAAGGACAAGCCGCAGGAAATGCAGCAGGAGATGATGCGCATCTACAAGACCGAAAAGGTCAACCCGATGGGCGGCTGCTTCCCGATCGTGATCCAGATTCCGGTGTTCATCGCGCTCTACTGGGTGCTGCTGTCGTCGGTCGAAATGCGCCACGCGCCGTGGATCGGCTGGATCACCGACCTGTCGGCACCCGATCCCTGGTACATCCTGCCGATCGTGATGACGCTCACCTCGCTGTTCCAGACGTGGCTCAACCCGACGCCGCCCGATCCGATGCAAGCCAAGCTGATGTGGATCATGCCGCTCGCGTTCAGCGTGATGTTCATCTTCTTCCCGGCCGGCTTGGTGCTGTACTGGATCACCAACAACGTGCTGTCCATTGCGCAGCAGTGGTTCATCAACAAGCGGCTGGGCGTGCTGGGCAAATAAGCCGGGCCGTCTCCGCTACCCATGCAAAGGGCCGCATCCGCGGCCCTTTGCCTTTTTGCTGAAAGAATCGTGCTTCCATGAGCTTCGCCCGCACCACCGATCCCATCGTCGCCGTCGCCACCGCCTCGGGCCGCGGCGCCGTAGGCATCGTGCGGGTGTCAGGCGCCCGGCTCGCACCGCTGATCGAGGCCCTCTGCGCTCGGGCATTGAAGCCGCGCGAAGCCACCTACTTGGCCTTTCGCGACGCGGCGGGCGAGCCGGTCGACCACGGCTTGGCGATCCACTTTCCCTCGCCCCATTCGTTCACTGGCGAAGACGTGCTTGAGCTGCAGGCGCACGGCGGAACGGTGGTGCTGCAGCTCTTGCTGGCGCGCTGCCTCGAGGCTGCGGCCGAGACGGATCCGACCGGCCGTCCGCGCCTCGCGGGGCTGCGCGTGGCCGAACCGGGCGAGTTCAGCCAGCGCGCCTTTCTCAACGGCAAGATCGACCTGGCGCAAGCCGAGGCGATTGCCGACCTGATCGACGCCAGCACCGAAGCCGCCGCACGCAGCGCCGGGCGCTCGCTCTCGGGCGCTTTCTCGCGCGAGATCCATACGCTGCGCGATGCGCTCATTCATCTGCGCATGCTGGTGGAGGCCACGCTCGATTTTCCGGAAGAGGAGATCGACTTTCTCCAGAAGGCCGATGCGGCGGGGCAGCTGGCGAAATTGCAGACGCAGCTTGCGGCGGTACAGCAGCGCGCCAAACAGGGAGCGCTGCTGCGCGAAGGCATCAAGGTGGTGATTGCAGGCCAGCCCAATGCAGGCAAGAGTTCGCTGCTCAACGCGCTCGCCGGGGCCGAGCTGGCCATCGTCAGCGCGGTCGCGGGCACCACGCGCGACGTGGTCTCGCAGACCATCCAGATCCACGGCGTGCCGCTGCACGTGGCGGACACGGCCGGCCTGCGCGAAAGCAGCGACGAGGTGGAGCAGATCGGCGTCGCACGCGCCTGGGGCCAGATCGAGAGCGCGGACGCGGTGCTTTTTCTCCACGACCTCACGCGCGCGGACCTTCCGGACTACGCCGCTGCCGACGCCGAGATCTTGCGCAGCCTGCGGCAGAAGCTCCCCGCGAGCGTGCCGGTGCTCGATGTCTGGAACAAGCAGGATGCCGCGCCCGCGGCGATCGCAGAGTGCGGCGTTGCCCTCTCTGCCAAGACCGGGCTCGGCATCGAAGCGCTGCGCGAGCAATTGCTGGCCATGGCCGGATGGCAGGCCGTACCCGAAGGCGTCTACCTCGCCCGGGCGCGCCACGTGCAGGCGCTGGGCCGCGTCGAAACCCACCTGGCGCTGGCTGCGAACCACCTGGCGGCACAGGCGCAACTGCTCGATCTCTTGGCCGAGGAATTGCGCCTGGCGCAGAACGCGTTGAACGAAATCACTGGAGAGTTCGGCGCCGACGACCTGCTCGGGGTGATCTTCTCGCGCTTCTGTATAGGCAAATAGAGACAGCCGGCCCGAAAAACGTAAACAGTTGTAGCCGAAGGGCATGGCCTTCGCGGATACTTCGGCACAGATGCGGGGGTCGAGAAAAGCATGTCCATCCAGAACCTGAACCGCGCCATCGCGGAAAACACCAGCAACGACGCCTTTGCGTTGACGCTCAATGTGCAGCAGTGGGAAACACTGGCGGGCTACCTGCAGCCCATCGTGACCGGTGTCGGCGACGTTCTCATTGAACAGGGCACGCACGACCGCTCGGTGTATTTTCTCGAGAGCGGCGCCATCAGCGTGCACCGCGTGAGCAGCAAGGACCAGATGAAGCTGGCCGTGCTCATGCCTGGGTCGGTGGTGGGCGAAGGCTCCTTTTTCTCGCGCGAGCCGCATTCGGCGAATGTGGTGGTCACCGGCGCGGGCCGGGTATGGCGCCTCACGCCCGTCCGCTTTCTGGAAATGTCGAATCGGCAGCCCAACCTCGCCCTCGAGCTCTCCATGGGTCTCGGTGCGGTGATTGCCAAGCGCATGGCGCACCGGTCCAAGCGCGTCGCAGTCACCTGAGCATCCCATCCTGTCTTTCCGCTGCAGCGCCGTGGACCGTCGCGGCGCGCCGCATCCGTTCCCGATAAATCGTCTCTCCTGTTCCCTAGAAGTCAGTCGCAATGGCCTTGATCTGTCCGGTCTGCAGCACGGAAAACCGCGAGGGTGCGAATTTCTGCAAGAACTGCGGCGGCAAGCTGGCGCCTGCCGCACCCACGCCGAATCCACCGCCTCCCGCTCCGCACGGCCGGTCAGAGCGCGAGTGGGCCACCACGGCGCCGGCGCAACTGCGCGCACCCACGATTCCCGGCGGTCTCTTCGACCCCGTCTTGCCCGCGGCAACCACGGCGCCTGTGGGCTTGGCTCCGCCCGTGGACGAGAGCACCATCAGTGCTGCCTTGGCCCGCTTGAGGCGCACGCCCTCGACGCCGCGGGAACCTCGGGCAAGAAAGTCTTCCAGGCCCAGAACGCCGCGGCCGCCGCGTGCCGAGCCCCGGAAGCCGTGGCGCACCCGCGTTTTCTGGCTCTGGCTGTTGCTGCTGGCGGCGGGGCTGCTCATGATCGTTGCCGGCTGGCACGGCTACGGAACGGACGCACCGGACGAAAAGGCCGAGATCGCGAAGCCGGTTGCTGCGCCCGCGCCGGCGCCGGATCCAGCGCCCGAGCCGGCGCCTGCGGTGCCTGAAATCCCATCCGCGGTGCCGCCGCCTGCGGAGGTTCCGCCACCCGACGCGGCGGCAGCCACGCCGCCTGCCGCGAGCCTCAAGCCGCCGCCGTCGGCAGCCGCAAGCAAGCCGCGCAAACCGGCAACCGCGGGGCCATCGCAAGCCGGGGCGCCCGAACCTGCTCCAACCGCCCCGGCCGCAGCCGTGTCCGCGCCTGCGGTAGCTTCGGCGCCGGCGGATCCGCTGGCCGTCTGCGGCGACCGCAACTTCATTGCAAAGGCGCAGTGCATGGCCGCACAGTGCCTGAAGCCCGAATACAAGCCGCATGCGCAATGCGAGGCCGTGCGCCGCCAGCAGCGCATCGAAGAAGAAAAGCGCAACCCGACCCTGGTCAACTAGGCCCGCCGGCTCCGCCGAGCCGGTTCCGTGTCGCGGGGCTAGCCCTTTTGCAGCCTTTCGATGGCCACGGCCAGAGCGGCGGGCTTGCCGGACAGTACGAGGGTGTCGCCATCGGCGAGCATCGTGTCGGCGAAGGGCTCCTCGGGCTGGCCGTTCCGGCGGCGCAGGCCGGCGACACGCACCCCCAGGGTGTCCAGGGCCATTCGCGCGAGGGACTGGCCGACCGCGCGGGCGCCCGGAGTGAGTGTGAAGGTGTTGAGCCGCTCGTGATCGATCTCGTCGGCGTTGTCGTCGTCGGCGCCGTGGAAATAGCCGCGCAGCAGGTTGTAGCGGGCGTCGCGCTGGTCCTGCACCACGCGGATCACCCGCCGCATCGGCACGCCCACCAGCGCAAGGGCATGGCTTGCGAGCATCAGCGAACCCTCGATCGCCTCGGGCACCACCTCGGTCGCGCCGGCCGCTTGCAGTTTCTCCAGGTCGTGGTCGTCCTGCGTGCGCACGATCACCGGCACCTGCGGCGCGTGCGCGCGCGTGTTGGCCAGCACCTTCATGGCGCCCGGCACGTCGAGGTACGTCACGACCACGGCGCTGGCGCGGGCCAGACCGGCGGCCATCAGCGCCTGCAGCCGTGCCGCGTCGCCGAACACCACCGAATCGCCGGCGGCGGCGGCCTGCCGCACGCGATCGGGGTCCAGGTCGAGCGCCATGTACGGAATGCCTTCGTGTTCCAGGATGCGCGCCAGGTTCTGGCCGCAGCGCCCATAGCCGCAGATGATCACGTGCTTCGCGGTGTTGATGGTCTTGCGGGCGATGCTGGTCATCTGCAGCGACTGCTGGAGCCAGTCGCTCGCCACCAGCTTGCGCACGATGGCGTTGGTGTACATCACGATGAATGGCGTGGCGAGCATCGACAGCACCATCGAGGCCAGCACCGGGTTGGCGAGCCACGGCGGCAGCAGGCTGCGCTCCTGCGCCAGCGTCAGCAGCACGAAGCCGAATTCGCCGGCCTGCGCCAGGTACAGGCCGGTGCGCAGCGACACACCCGAGGTGGCGCCCAGCACACGGGCAAGCACCGTCACCAGCACGAGCTTGAAGGCCAGCGGCAGCAGCAGCAGCACGGCCACCAGAGCCCAGCGGTCGACCACGATGTGCCAGTCGAGCGACATGCCCACCGTGATGAAAAAGAGGCCCAGCAGAACGTCGTGGAACGGACGGATGTCGGTCTCGACCTGGTGCTTGTATTCGGTTTCCGACACCAGCATGCCGGCGATGAAGGCGCCCAGCGCCAGGCTGAGCCCAGCCAGGTCGGTGAGCCAGGCCAGGCCGAGCGTGACCAGCAGCACGTTCAGGATGAAGAGCTCCTCGCTGCGCCGGCGGGCCACCAGGGTGAGCCACCAGCGCATGATGCGCGGCCCGCCGTAGAGCAGCACGCCGATCAGCAAGGTGGCCTTCACCATCGCGAAGCCGATGGCCTTGGCCAGCGCTTCGGGCGGCGCGCCCAGCGCGGGGATCAGCACCAGCAGCGGCACCACGGCCAAGTCCTGGAACAGCAGCACACCCATCACGCGGCGGCCGTGTTCACTCTCGAGCTCGAGCCGCTCGGCCATCAGCTTGACGACGATCGCGGTGCTGCTCATGGTCAGCGCGCCGGAGAGCGCCAGCGCCGTCTGCCAGCCGAGCCGCCAGGACGGCGGAAGCTGCGAGGCGATCAGAAGCGCACCGGCCGTGGCGATGGTCATCGTCAGCAGCACCTGCAAGAGGCCGAGCCCGAACACGTGCTTGCGCATGGCGCGCAGCTTGGGCAGGCTGAACTCCAGCCCGATCACGAACATCAGGAACACCACGCCGAACTCGCCGAGGTGGCGAATGGCTTCGGAGTTCTGCGCCAATGCCAGCGCATGGGGCCCGATCAGCACGCCGGCCGTCAGATAGCCGAGCATCGGCGGCAGCTTCAGCGAGCGGCAGACCACCACGCCGATCACCGCGGCGAGCAAATACATCAGCGTGAGATCGAACGAGGACATGGCTGGATGCTAGAGCAATGTCCATGCCCCGCGCGTGCCGCTTTCGCCCGGCGGCGGGAGATGCCGGGCGGCCCGTAAAATCCGGCGATGAGTTCAGCTCCCCTGCCCCCCGTGGTCGACGCCGGCGCAATCCTCGCGCGGGCCCGTGCCACCTTCGACATCGAGTCCGACGCCGTACTCGGCCTCAAGTCGCGCGTGGGCCCGAGCTTCGTCGACGCCGTGCGCAAGATCCTCGAAGTGCGTGGCCGCGTGGTGGTCATGGGCATGGGCAAGAGCGGCCACGTGGGCCGCAAGATCGCCGCGACCCTGGCCTCCACCGGAACGCCAGCCATGTTCGTCCATCCGGCCGAGGCCAGCCACGGTGATCTCGGCATGATCAAGGCGGTCGACCTGGTGCTGGCCATCTCCAACAGCGGCGAGGTCGACGAGCTCACCGTGATCCTCCCGGTGGTCAAGCGGCAGGGCGTGCCCCTCATCGCCATGACCGGCCGCGTCGATTCCACGTTGGCGCGCCACGCAGACATCGTGATCGACGCCGGCGTGGCCAAGGAAGCCTGCCCGCTCAACCTCGCCCCCACCGCGAGCACCACCGCCCAGATGGCGATGGGCGACGCGCTGGCCGTGGCGCTGCTCGATGCACGCGGCTTTGGCTCCGAAGACTTCGCGCGCTCGCATCCCGGCGGCGCACTGGGCCGCAAGCTGCTCACCCACGTGGCCGACGTGATGCGATCGGGCGACCAGGTGCCCCGGGTCGCGCCCTCTGCCAGCCTGAGCGAGCTGATGCGCGAGATGAGCTCCAAAGGCTTGGGCGCGACGGCCGTGGTCGACGCAGAAGGGCGGGCCATCGGCATCTTCACGGACGGCGACCTGCGCCGCCAGGTCGAGACGGGCGGCGACCTCCGCGGCCTGACGGCTGCCGACGTGATGCACCCCGGCCCGCGCACGCTGCGCGCCGATGCGCTGGCCGTCGAAGCGGCCGAGCTGATGGAAGAACACCGCATCACCAGCGTGCTCATCGTCGACCCCGCGGGGCATCTGATCGGCGCGCTCAGCATCAACGACCTGATGCGCGCGAAGGTCATCTGATGCCGCTCGACTTCCAGGCCGAGACCTTGCTGGCCGCGCAGGACGTGCGCATCGCATTCTTCGACATCGACGGCGTGCTGACGGACGGCGGCGTGTACTTCACCGAGCACGGCGAAACCCTCAAGCGCTTCAGCATCCTCGACGGCTACGGCCTCAAGCTGCTGCGGCTGGCCGGCATCACCCCCGCGGTGATCACCGGGCGCGATTCGAAGCCGCTGCGCGTGCGGCTCGAGGCGCTCGGCATCGAGCACGTGCGCTACGGCACCGAAGACAAGCTGCCCGCGGCCGAAGCCATGCTCCAGCAACTCGGCTTCGGCTGGCATCAGGCGGCCGCGATCGGCGACGACTGGCCCGACCTGCCGGTGCTGGCGCGCGCCGGCTTTGCTGCGGCGCCCGCCAACGCGCACGTGGAGGTGCGCGAAGCGGTCAACTACGTCACCCGCGCACGCGGCGGCGAAGGCGCGGCGCGGGAATTCTGCGACCTGCTGCTGACCGCCTGCGGCCAGTACCGGCGCCTGCTCGATACCGCCCGAGGACCCCGGCAATGAGGGGAGCCTGGAACCTGCTGCGCGACGTTCTCGACCGCGCCACCATCTACCTGCCCATCATCCTGACGGCGGCGGTTGCGCTCGGCACCTACTGGCTGGTGCGCAACGCGCCCAAGCTGCTCGAACCCACGGCCAAGGCCGCGCCCACGCACGAGCCCGACTATTTCATGCGCGGCTTCGTGATCAAGAACTTTTTGCCCAACGGCGACCTGCGCAGCGAACTCCACGGCAAGGAAGGCCGCCACTACCCGGACACGGACACCGTCGAGGTCGACGAGGTGCGCATGCGCTCGGTCTCGCCGCAGGGCTACACCACCCACGCCACTGCGAACCGCGGCGTGTCGAACTCGGATGGCAGCGAGATCCAGCTCTTCGGCAACGCCGTCGTGATCCGCGATCCGGTCGTGGGACCCAGCGGCAAGGGCACACCGCGCCTGGAGTTCCGCGGCGATTTCCTGCACGCCTTTCTCGACACCGAACGCGTGACCTCGAACAAGCCCGTCACGCTCATCCGCGGCACCGACCAGTTCACTGCCGACAACCTCGACTACGACAACCTGAGCGGCGTTGCCAACCTGACTGGCCGCGTGCGCGGCGTGCTGATTCCATCGTCTGCTGCAGCCGGCAAACCGCGCTGAAGAAAAAGCCCCCACCCCGAAGACAACCCGCGAATGAGCCCATCTCCCCTTGTCTTCATCACCGGCGCATCGAGCGGCATCGGCCAGGCCCTGGCCGCGAGCTTCTATCGGGCGGGCTACCGGCTGGCGCTGGTCGCCCGGCGCACCGGGGAGATCGAAGCCTGGGCTGCCGCAGGCCAACTCGACGCTTCCCGCTATCAGATATATAGCGCCGACGTGGCCCAGACCGACAGCATCGTGGCCGCCGGCGCTGCCTGCATCGAGCGCCAGGGCTTGCCAGACGTCGTGATTGCCAACGCCGGCATCAGCGTGGGCATCGACACGGCCGAGCGCGAGGACATCGATGTGATGGCCCGGACTTTCGCCACCAACAACGTGGGCCTCATGGCCACCTTTCATCCGTTTGTTGCAGCCATGCGGGCGCGCGGAAGCGGCCGGCTGGTCGGCATCGCGAGCGTCGCGGCGATCCGCGGCCTGCCGGGGCATGGAGCTTATTGCGCCAGCAAGGCGGGCGTGGTGGCGTACTGCGAGAGCTTGCGAGGCGAGCTGCACCGCAGCGGCGTCAAGGTCGTGACGCTCTGCCCCGGCTACATCGACACGCCGTTGACCCAGGGAAACCGGTACGGCATGCCGTTTCTCATGAAGGCCGAGGACTTTGCCGACCAAGCCTTGCGTGCAATCGAGTCTGGCGACAGCTACCGCGTGATTCCCTGGCAGATGGGCGTGATCGCCAAGCTGATGCGCATGCTGCCGAACGCGCTGCTCGACCGTGCCGTGCAGGGCCGCGCCCGCAAGAAGCGCAGCGGCGAGAGCTGAGTATTGGCCTGGGCCGCCATGTCGCGCGGCCGCTGCAATGAAAAAGGCTCCCGAAGGAGCCTTTTGCTTGTGTGTGGATCTGGCCGAAGGGCTCAGTAGCCGCTGTTTCCGCCGCCACCGTAGCCACCGCCTCCGCCGGAGCGGCCACCGCCGCCGCCACGGGGACCCGCGCCGTAGGGGCTGCGGAAACCGCCATCGCCACCACCGCCGCCGCCGCCACTGCGGCCACCGCCGCCGCCGTAGCCACCACCACCGGAGCGGCCACCACCGCCGCCGCCGCCGCTGCGATCGCCGCCACCACCGTAGCCGCCACCACCACCACCACCGCCGCCGTAGCCACCGCCGCCATACCCACCGCCGCCGCCGCCGTAGCCGCCACCACCGCTGCGCGGGGGACGTGCTTCCATCGGGCGTGCTTCATTGACGACGACGCTGCGGCCGCCCAGGGGCTGGCCGTTCATGCCGTTGATGGCGGCCTGCGCTTCCGCGTCGCTGCCCATCTCGACGAAGCCGAAGCCCTTCGAGCGGCCCGTGTCGCGTTCCATCATGACCTTGGCGCTGGTCACCGAGCCGAATTGTCCAAAAGCCTGTTCGAGATCACCGTCGCGCACCGAGTAAGGCAGGTTGCCGACGTACAGTTTGTTGCCCATCAAGGGACTCCTATAAACACATAGCAAGAAAAGCGATGGAGTCCCGAAAGCATCACTCAACCAAGAGCCGTCGAGTCGCGCGAAACTGACCGATCACCGAACTTCCTCCCCTCCAAAATCAAGAGGGAGGCTCGTGCATTATGGGTGAAATACGCAAAATGCAAGCAGGAATTTGCGCCTACCTGTAGGGCCCCTGAAAATAGAAAGCAAGCACTCGCTACTGCTGCAGCGGGGGGTGGAGGGTCGAGCAAGGTACAATCCGCCCGTCATTGGGGAGTAGCCGCCTTCCACCGCGAGAAGGGCCCGCGTCAACAGACTTGTCCTGTCCCACACAGAACATGGCGCGCGCAGTGAATCACCTGGCGAGACCTTTGACCGTGCAACTTCGGGAATATGGCCGAAGGTGTTGCACGGTCAATTGCGTCCTTCGGCCCAAGGAACCCCTGCTCTCATGGAAGCTTTTCTCGTTGCAACGGGCGTGGTTGCGCTCGCCGAAATGGGCGACAAGACCCAGTTGCTGGCCCTCTTGCTGGCCGCTCGTTTCAGAAAACCCTGGCCCATCGTGCTCGGCATCTTCGCCGCCACCGTCGTCAACCATGCCTTGGCCGGGGCGGTCGGCAACTACATCACGCGTTGGCTCGGCCCCGAAGTGCTGCGCTGGATCCTGGGCGGCTCGTTCATCGCCATGGCCGCGTGGATGCTGATTCCCGACAGGCTCGACGAGGACGACGCTCCTGCGGCCTCGCACTACGGCGTCTTTGGCACCACGCTCATCGCGTTCTTCCTGGCCGAGATGGGGGACAAGACACAGATCGCCACGGTGATGCTGGCCGCGCGCTTCACCCAGGCTTACGTCTGGGTGGTTGCGGGCACAACGCTCGGCATGATGCTGGCGAACGCCCCCGTGGTCTGGCTCGGCGACAAGATCGTGAAGCGCGTGCCGATCAAGCTCGTGCACGGCATCTCGGCGGCGATCTTCCTGGTGCTCGGGATCGTGATGATCGTGGGCTGGTAGCCCGCCGGGCGATATACTGCCTCCTGCGCCGATTTGCTTCAGCTTGCGGGCGCTTTATAAATTCAGCTAAAGACAGTCAGTTGGCGACAACCCGGCTCGTTTTTGGCGAGGCCGGGTTTTTCATTGATGTCGTCACCTCCGTTGGTCGTTTCTCCGCAGTCGATGCAGTTCGCGGGCCCGCTGGCCCTGCGCAGCGGCGCGTCGCTCCTCAGCTACACGCTCGCGTATGAAACCTACGGCACCCCGAACGCCGACCGCAGCAATGCGGTGCTGGTGTGCCATGCGCTCAACGCCTCGCACCATGTCGCGGGCACCTACGAAGGGCAGCCCAGGTCCGAAGGCTGGTGGGACAACATGGTCGGCCCGGGCAAGCCGGTCGACACCGACCGCTTCTTCGTGATCGGCGTGAACAATCTCGGTTCCTGCTTCGGCTCCACCGGCCCGATGCACGTGAACCCCGCCACCGGCCGCGTCTACGGCGCCGACTTTCCGGTGGTCACGGTCGAAGACTGGGTCGATGCCCAAGCCGCGCTGCTCGATGCGCTTGGCATCCCCACGCTCGCAGCCGTGATGGGCGGAAGCCTGGGCGGCATGCAGGCGCTGTCGTGGACGCTGCAATACCCCGACCGCGTGCGCCACGCGGTGGTGGTGGCCAGCGCGCCCAACCTCACGGCCGAGAACATCGCTTTCAACGAGGTGGCGCGCCGTGCCATCGTCACTGATCCCGACTTCCATGGCGGCCACTTCTACGACCATGGCGTCATCCCCAAGAGGGGCCTGCGCATCGCGCGGATGATCGGCCACATCACCTACCTGAGCGACGACGTCATGAACGAGAAGTTCGGACGCATCCTGCGTGGTGCGGTCGAAGGCGAAGCGGCGGCGCTCGACTACCGCTATTCCACGCAGGAGATCGAGTTCCAGATCGAGAGCTACCTGCGCTACCAGGGCGACAAGTTCAGCGAATACTTCGACGCCAATACGTACCTCCTGATCACGCGCGCCCTCGACTACTTCGACCCGGCGCGCGGCCATGGCGGCAACCTCAGCGCGGCGCTTGCACAGGCCACCGCCAAGTTCCTGCTCGTGAGCTTCAAGACCGACTGGCGCTTCTCGCCCGCGCGCAGCCGCGAACTCGTGAAGGCGCTGCTCGACAACCGCCGCAACGTCAGCTACGCAGAGATCGACGCACCGCACGGGCACGATGCCTTCCTGCTCGACGACGTGCGCTACATGGGCGTGGTGCGGTCCTATTTCGAGCGCGTGGCCGTTGAAATCCAGGCCGAAGGAAGCGCGAAGGTGACCCAATGAGCGACATCGAAACCCAGCGCCTTATCGCCAACCTGGTGCCCGAAGGCTCGCGCGTGCTCGACCTCGGCTGCGGCGACGGCGCCCTGCTCGACCTGCTGCAGCGCGAGCGCGGCTGCAGCGGCTACGGTGTCGAAATTGCCGACGGCAACGTGCTGCAGTGCATCCGCCGCGGCGTCGATGTGATCCAGCTGAACCTGGACGAAGGCCTCGCGGTGTTCGACGACGCCACCTTCGACGTGGTACTGCAGATCGATACGCTGCAGCACCTGCGCAATGCCGAGATCATGCTGCGCGAAACCGCGCGCGTGGGGCGCATCGGCATCGTCGCCTTTCCCAATTTTGCGCACTGGCCGAACCGCATCAGCATTGCGCGCGGCCGCATGCCGGTGACGCGCCGCCTGCCCTACCAGTGGTACGACACGCCCAATATCCGCGTGGGTACCTTCAAGGATTTCGAGGTGCTGGCGCAAAAGAACAGCCTGCGCGTGCTCGATGCCTTCGGCGTGCAGGAGGGCCGCAGCGTGCGGTGGCTGCCCAATGCCCGCGCGGGGACGGCCGTGTTCAAGTTCGAGCGGGAACGCTGAGCGGTTCCGCGACCCGACTGACGACAGCCACTCCATGAGCTTCACGCTCTCGCAGCCGGCGCACAGCGAACTGCTCGTCAAGAAGAGCCGCTTCATCGGCTGCGTGCAGCCGGTGGCCGACCGGGCCGCGGCGCTGGCGGTGGTGGCGGCGCTCCGCAACGAACATCCCGCGGCCGCGCATGTCTGCTGGGCGCTCATGGCGGGCGGCCAATCGGCCGCCAATGACGACGGCGAACCGGGCGGTACTGCCGGACGACCGATGCTCGAGGTGCTGCGCCACCGGCAGCTCGAAGGCGTGCTGGCCACCGTGGTGCGCTACTTCGGCGGCATCAAGCTCGGCGCCGGCGGCCTCGTGCGGGCCTACACCGATGCGGTGGCACAGGCCTGCCTTGGCGCCGCGCTGGTTCCGCTGGTACGCCAGCGGCAGCTGCAATGCGCCGTGCCCTATGCGCTCGAGGGGCTGGTGCGGCGCGAGATCGCGGCCGTGGCGGGCGCCTTGCTCGTCGACGTGCGGCATGGCGATGCGGTGGACTTCACGTTCACCCTGCCCGAGCCCGAGGCGGACGCCTTCATCGCCCGCCTCGGCGATGCTGCGCAAGGGCGCGTCGCCTGGCCGCAGGCGTGAGCCGCCGTGCGGGCACCGCCGGTGACGAGGGCGCCGTCATCGCCAGCACGCCACGCCCCGCTATGGGCAGGGGCTCGGCGTCCTCGTTCGGACCGCGCCGCGCCATCTCGGCGGTGACGATGCCCGTCGGCACGGCCAGCACGCCCCATCCCAGAAGCATCATCACCGAGGCAATGGCGCGGCCGAGGTCCGTCTTGGGCACCAGGTCGCCAAAGCCCACCGTGGCCATGGTCGAGATGGCCCAGTAGATCGCCACCGGAATGCTGGTGAAGCCGTGCACCGGACCTTCCACAACGTACATCAGCGTGCCCATCACCAGCACCACCAGCATCACGAAGCCGACGAATACGGTGATCTTCCGGCGGCTCGCAGCCACGGCCGAGACCAGCGCGCGGTATTCCACCGAGTAGCGCGACAGCTTGAAGATGCGGAACACGCGCAAGAGCCGCAACACGCGCACGTCGATGAGATAGGCGAGCTCGGGTGCGAACGCCACCAGGTAGGTGGGCAGCAGCGCCAGCAGGTCGATCACGCCGTAGAAGCTGAGCGCGTAGCGCATCGGCTTGTTCACGCAGGCGAGCCGCGCCAGGTATTCGAGCGTGAACAGAATGGTGAATGTCCATTCGAATGCATTGAACAGCGGCCGCCACTGCTCGCGGATCGACTGCACGCTGTCGAGGATCACCACCAGCACGCTGGCCACGATGACGGCGATCAGCGCCAGGTCGAAAAGTAGGCCGGCGCGCGTGTCGGCTTCGAAGATCACGGTGAACAGCCGGCGCCTCCAACCGGCGGCCGGCTTGTCGAAGCGTGCGTCGATGGCCGATGAGATTGCGAGGGTCCGGGCGGCGGGAGCGGTGTTCGTGCGGGTCATCTTGCGGGCCGAGGGCACTGGAGAGCGCCATTGTCGGGCGGCGGCGGGGATTTATTCAGTTACGTTTCTTGCGCAATGAAGTGCCGCAGGCTGCAAGGGGGTTCTTACGATAGCCCCTTTGTTGAGGAGCTCCCCATTGGCTACACAGTCCCCCTTTTTCGGCAAGCGTGATCGTGACACCGACTCGTTGACCTCTCGCCCCGCGCCGCTGGTGGGCTCGGGTACCAATCTCTCGGGTGCGCCCGTGAATCCGTCTTCGCTGACGGCACAGCAAGGCGGCCTCGCTCCGTCGGCTTCCCCCGCAGCCAAGGAAGGCGGCAGCAAGCTTACCGTCGGCCCGAACATCAAGCTCAAGGGCGTCGAGATCACCGACTGCGACACGCTTGTGGTCGAAGGCCTGGTTGAGGCGACGATGGACTCGCGCCTGATGCAAATTGCCGAACAGGGCGAGTTCAAAGGCTCGGCGGAAATCGACATCGCGGAAATCCGCGGCGTGTTCGACGGCAGCCTCACGGTGCGTGAAAAGCTCGTGATCCACTCGACCGGCAAGGTCACCGGCAAGATCCGCTACGGCAAGATCGTGATCGAGGAAGGCGGCCAGCTGTCGGGCGAAATCAGCTTCGGCGCCAAGCCGTCGCTGCAAGCCGCGGCCTGATCAGGCTGCCTCTTCGGGCGGCTTCCAGCCCAGGCGCTCCAGCAAGGCACCGGCCGCGGCCGGTGCTTTTTCTTTGGCGCCGTTGATGAAGTAGACGAACACCTCGCGCTTCTTGGGCGAACCGGCCCACTGCTGCGCGCGCTCGGCCCAGCTGTCGAGCGCTTTCGGCGCATAGCCTGTCTTGAGCTTGGCGTCGGCCATCATGAGCCGCGCATAGGCGAAGTCACCCTCCGGCTCATCGAACGACGGGAACTTGTCGGCGTCGGTGAAGACGGTCGACACCTTGTATTTCCTGGCGAGCGCCTGGTAGGCGGGCGTGATGAAGCTTTCGTGCCGCACGTCCATCACGTGGCGCAGCGCGCGGCTGCCCTCCTTCTTCGGCAGCAGCTGCAGAAAGGCCTCGAAGTCCTCTGCATCGAACTGCTTGGTGGGCATGAACTGCCAGACGATCGGCCCGAGCTTGTCGCCTAGCTCGACCACGCCGCTTTCAATGAATCGCTTGATCGAGTCTCCCGCGGTCGCAAGCACCTTGCGGTTGGTGGTGAAACGCGATGCCTTCATCGAAAACATGAAGTCGTCCGGCACCTCGTCGTGCCATTTGCGGAAGGTCTCGGGCTTGAAGGTGCTGTAGTAGGTGCCGTTGATCTCGATGGCGCTCACGTGGCGGCTCGCATAGCGCAACTCCTTGGCCTGCGCGAGCCCCTTCGGATAGAAGTTGTCGCGCCAGGGTTCGTAGGTCCAGCCGCCGATGCCTACCCTGATATCCGCCTGGGTCCGAGTCGATGTTGCCTTGCTCACATTGCACTCCGGGTTGAGATCGCCCGCACTCTACGCGGGGTCGCGCACAGGCGCAAAATGCGCTTTTTCGTCACCCGCGGAGAACCCCCCGATGAACGCCCCCCTGCACCGCGAAATGCCCGCCGGAACGCTCGATGCCGAGCGCGCCCTGTCCGATGTCAGCGCCCGATGGGACGGCGACATCGTCAAGCAACTGACCGACTACATCGCCATTCCCGCCAAGTCCCCGGGCTTCGACAAGGAATGGGCCGCCCACGGCTACCTTGAGACCGTGCTGCGCAATGCTGCCGCATGGGTCGAGGCGCAGAAGGTCGAGGGCCTGAAGCTGGAGATCGTGCGCCTGGAAGGCCGCACGCCGGTGTTGTTCTTCGAGGTGCCGGCCACGGGCACCGACATGGGCGAGACGGTGCTGATGTACGGCCACCTCGACAAGCAGCCCGAATTCACCGGCTGGCGCAACGACCTTGGCCCGTGGACGCCCAAGTACGAGAACGGCCTGCTCTACGGCCGCGGCGGCGCCGATGACGGCTATGCGGTCTACGCCAGCATCGCCGCGCTGCAGGCGCTCAAGAACCAGGGCGCGGCGCATCCGCGCATCGTGGGCCTGATCGAGACCTGCGAGGAAAGCGGCTCTTACGACCTGCTGCCCTATGTGGACGCGCTGCGCCCGCGGCTGGGCAATGTCGAGCTGGTGATCTGCCTCGATTCCGGTGCCGGCAACTACGACCAGCTGTGGCTCACCACCTCGCTGCGCGGCATGGCCAGCGGCACGCTCAAGGTCGAGGTGCTGACCGAAGGGGTTCACTCCGGCGACGCGTCGGGCCTGGTGCCCTCGAGCTTCCGCATCATGCGGCAGGTGCTCGACAGGCTCGAGGACAGCGCGACCGGCCGCCTGTTGCCGGCGAGCTTCCACTGCGAGGTGCCCGCCGACCGGCTGGCGCAGGCCAGGGCCACCGCCGCCATCCTCGGGGACGAGGTCTACAAGCGCTTTCCATGGGCGCACTACGACTGCGGCGGCTCGACCATGTTCGCGCTCCCGACCACCACCGATCCGGTGGAGGCGCTGCTCAACCGCACCTGGAAGCCCACGCTGTCGGTCACCGGCGCGGAAGGCTTTCCGGCGCTGAAGGATGCGGGCAACGTGCTGCGGCCCTACACCGCGTTCAAGCTGTCGCTGCGCCTGCCTCCACTGGTCGATGCGGGCGAGGCGGTGCAAAAGCTGAAAGCGCTGCTGGAGGACAACGCGCCCTACCAGGCGCGCGTCACCTTTGAAAGCGGCGGCGGCGCCACCGGCTGGAACGCGCCGACGATCACGCCCTGGTTCGAAGACGCGCTCAACAAGGCCTCGCGGGCCCACTTCGGCGCCTCCTGCGGCTACATCGGCCAGGGCGGCACCATCCCTCTGATGAGCATGCTCAGCGCGGGCTTCCCGAAGGCGCAGATGATGGTCTGCGGCGTGCTCGGCCCGAAGAGCAATGCGCACGGGCCCAATGAATTCCTGCACGTGCCCTACGCCAAGAAGCTCACGGCCGCGGTGGCCGAAGTGATCGCGGCCCTGCCGGCCGCGCACCGCGCCGCCGCCGCGGAGCCGGTCGCCGCTTGACCGGACCTGCGCCGGCGCCACCTTTGCCGCGGCGCGTTACCCTGTCCACGCCGGACGGCGAGACGCTGTCGCTGTGCCGCCTCCCGGCGGCTGGGCGACCGCGGGGCGTGGTGTTGCTGGTTCATGGGCTCGGCGAGCATGCCGGCCGCTATCGCGCGCTGGCGGAGCGCCTGCAAGGCTGGAGTTTTGCGGTGTGGGCGCATGACCACCACGGGCATGGCGAGTCGTCCGGCGCGCGCGGCGGCCTGCCAGGCGAGCTGCGGCTGGTCGACGACCTTGCACAGGTCATCGACGATGCGCGCCGCGAGAACCCTGGCTTGCCGCTGGTGCTGCTGGGCCACAGCCTGGGAGGCCTGGTCGCGGCCAGCCTGGTGGCGCGGGGTGTGCGGCCCGTCGAAGGTCTGGTGCTGTCCTCCCCGGGCTTCGATCCAGGCCTGAACGCCTTCCAGAAAATACTGCTCGCGGTGCTGCCGCGCGTTGCGCCGAACCTGCGGGTCGGCAATGGGCTCGACGACAACTTTCTCTCGCACGACGCCGCAGTCGTCCAGGCTTACCGGGACGATCCGCTCACGCACGATCGCATCGGCAGCCGCCTTGCGCGCTTTCTCGCGTACGAAGGGCGCACGGTGCAGCAAGCGGCGGCGCGTTGGCCGGTGCCCACGCTGTTGATCTACGCGGGAGACGACCATCTCGTGAGGCCGGCCGCCAGCCGTGCCTTCGCCGAGGCGGCCGCGCCCGGCGGCAAGGTCGAAGCGCATTGCTTCGAAGCCCTGTACCACGAGTTATTCAACGAGCTGGATGCCGGACCGGTGTTCGCGGCCTTGCATCGCTGGCTCGACAAGCACTTTCCGCCGGGCTGAACGGCCTCAGGCGTTCGCAGCGGCGGCCTCGCGCCGGCGCGTCTGCGCAAGCCACAGCAGCGCCGCGCCCGTGAGCGCCACCGGCACCAGCGAGCCGTAGTTCAACAGCTGCCAGCCCTGCGTGGTCACCAGCACGCCGGAGGCGAACGAGGTCAGCGCCACCGTCGCGAACACGCAGAAATTGAGGGCGCCCTGCGCGCGATCGCGCTCTTGCGCCGTATAGGCCGTGAGCGAAAGCGTGGTGCTTCCGGTGAAAAGGAAGTTCCAGCCCACGCCCAAGAGGCACAGCGCCACAAGAAAGTGGTGGAGCTCCACCCCCGACAGCGCCACTGCGATGCAGCAGAAGTTGAGCGAAAGCCCCACGCCCATCACCGGCAGCGCGCCGAAGCGGCGGATCAGATGGCCGGTGAAAAAGCCCGGTGCGAACATGCCGATCACGTGCCATTCAAGCACCAGCGCAGCGTCGGAGAACGGCAGGCTGCAGATCTGCATGGCAATGGGCGTAGCGGCCATCAGCAGGTTCATCACGCCGAAGCCCAGGGCGCCCGCCGCGGCCGCCACGATGAAGACCGGCTGCCGCACGATTTCGGCCAGCGGCCGCCCGCCGAGCGCCTGCTGGCGGGTGAGCGTGGCCGGAAAGTCGATGAAGCGCATGATTCCCATGGAGAGCAGTGCTACCGCCGCCAGCGCGAGGTAGGCACCCGCGAACGGCACCGCGAACACATCGCGCGTGGCGGCTGCGAGGTTGGGCCCCGCCACCGCCCCGATCAGTCCCCCGGCCATCACCAGCGACACGGCTTTCTCGCGCCAATCGGGCGTCGCAAGTTCGGCGGCCGCAAAGCGGTAGAGACCGGCGTTGGCGTTGTAGTAGCCCGCCACCAAGGTGGCGAAACAAAGCAGCCAGAAGTTCCTCGACATCGCCGCGAAGGCGCACAGCAGGACCGATCCCAATCCGACGGTCAGGCCGATCTGGAACGACCCGCGTCGCCCGAAGCGCTGCTGCGTGCGCGCCACCAGCCCGGTGCTGAGCGCACCGCCCACCACGTAGCCCATGACCGGCAGCGTAGCCATCCAGCCGCGCGGAGCAATGCTCAGCCCCACCAGGCCGTTGATGGCGATGAAGGTGACGTTGTTGGTCAGGAACAGGCCCTGGCAGATGGCAAGGAGCCAGAGGTTGCGGTTCATGGAAAAGTGGCGAAGGCGCGCAGCGGCATGGAGCCTGAGGTTCTACGCGATTCGCCCCCGCTGCGCCAGCCGGAATGCGCAGGCAAAAAAAAAGCGCCCGTGCGGGCGCTGGAATTCTTCCGGGCGAAGGTGCCTACGGCTGCCTGTTCTGCAGCAGGCCGCCGAGCGAACTCAGCAGGTCGCTCTGGTTGCCGAGGCCCTGCTCCGGCACCTTGCCGTGCGGCGTGAGCTGGTCGATGAGAACCGGCAGCAGGGTGGCGAGCATGGGCAGCAGCGTTTGCGCATTGATGCCCAGCTTGGAGGCGATGCTGGCAATGGTGTCGCTTCCGAGCGCATCTTGCAGTTGGCCGCCGGAGACCGGCTGGTTTTCTCCCTTGCCGATCCACGAGCCGATCACGTCGCCCATGCCTGCCTGTTCGAACTTGGACACCAGCCCTCCCAGGCCCCCCGCGCTGCCGTTGTTGGCGAGCAGCCCGCCCAGCGCGCCGGCGAGGCCACCGAGCTCTCCCATCCCGCCGCCCTGCGGCTGCTGCTGAGCCGCGCCTCCGAGCACCTGGCCGAGTACCGAATCAAGCAAACCCATGGACATTCCTTGGTGTGTGACAGAACCGCTCGCATTTTCCGATGCAAACGGGCCGCGAGCAGTCGTTGGACCTGCCCACTATCGCCTTGCTGCGTGATAAATTACCGGGTACGCGCCGGCCGTTTGGGCAGCAACGCGGGGCTGACCCCTTGCACACCCACCAGCCCGAGCACGGTGACGAGCGAATTCTGCGCGCCTTTCCATGCGTCTGTCACGTCGATCGACTCGCTCAGCGCATGAAAGCCGCTGGACTTGCCGCCGCCGCCGATGATGATCGCCGGGATGCCGTACGACATCGGCACGTTGGCATCGGTGCTGCCGCCGCGCAACAGCGTCTTGTGGCCGAAGGCGGTGTTCGAACGGATGGCCGCTTCCACGATCACCGAGTCGGACGGCGTCCGGCCGCCGGGCCGGTCGCCGATCAGCTTGTGGCTTGCGCTCAGCGTGCCGACGTTCCAGCGCTTGTTCTCCTCGGCCACCGCCTCGTCGATCGCCGCGAGGATCTTCTTCTCCGTCTCGAGCAGGGGCGCTATTTCGTCCGAGCGGATGTCGATGGCCATGCGCGCGTCGGGTGCGATGGTGTTGACCGAGGTGCCCCCGCCCACGGTGCCGACGGTGAACGTGGTCTTGGGAAAGCTCGGCGTGCGCACCTCGGCGATCTTGGCAATGGCGCGGCCCATGCCGTGGATGGCGCTGGGCACCTGGCCGAACGCGGCGAAACTGTGGCCGCCTGGCCCCTTGAACGTGACCTCGTAGCGGTGGCTCGCGGTGCCCAGGATCAGCACGTTGCCGTCCGGCGAAGGCTCCAGCCCCACCATGCCGTCGATGTCCAGGTGGTCGCGGAAGATGGCCTTCATGCCGCGCAGGTTGCCCAGCTCTTCCTCGCCCACATTGCCCACGATCAGCAGGTCGCCCACCGTCTGCACCTTGTTGTCGTTGAGCACCTTGAGCCACGACAGCAGCACCGAGAGGCCGCGCGTGTCGTCGGCAATGCCCGGCGCATGCAGCCTGCCGTCGTGCTCCTTCACCTTCACGTCGGTGCCGGCGGGAAACACGGTGTCCAGGTGCGCCGAGATCAGCAGCTTGGGTCCGTTGCCCGTGCCTTTGCGCAGGCCCACCACGTTGCCCTCGGCGTCGATCTTCGCGTCGGCAAGGCCCAGTGCCTTCATGCGCGCGAGAAAGGCTTCGACGCGCTTTTGTTCCTTGAAGGGCGGCGCCTCGATCTCGGTCAGCATCTTCAGGTCGTCCACGGAACGCTCGTGGTCGGCCTTCACGGCATCGAGCAGCTTCTGGACCGCGGGCGCCGCCATCAGCTGGGCATAAGCTTTCTCCACCTCGGGGGAAACCTGCGCGGGCGTGGGCGCGACGGCGGTGTTCTGCGCTTGCGCGGCCTGCACCCCGCAGAGCATGGCCAGGACAAGAGGCGCAAGGGGAGCGAGCCGGAGGGCGCGTGGCGAACGGAGCATGGCGTAAGGTCCTTCTCTTTCTCTTGTCTGTCGATACGAACGGTCGAGGCACGCACAGACGCCTCGGCGAAAAACCACTCAGGGGCCGGCCAGCGACACCAGGGCGGCGAGCGCCGCCGTCTCGGCACGCAGCACGCGCGGACCCAGCGTGACGGGGGCAAAGCCGTTTGCCAGGGCCTCCTGTTCCTCCGCGCCGCTCAGGCCGCCTTCGGGGCCGCTCAGCACCAGCACGCCGCGGTCGCCCGGTGCCGATGCGGTGGCGTCCGCCAGGCGCCGCGTGCCTTCGGCGAGGCTCAGGACAAGGCGCAGCGCGCCGCCTCCGGCGCTCGCATCGATCCATGCCGAGGGGCTCGAGAACGGCCGCACCGGATGGATCACCGGCACGCGATTGCGGCCGCATTGCTCGCAGGCCGCGATGGCGATCGCCTCCCAATGCGCCCTTTTCTTCTCGGCGCGCTCGCCAGAGAGGCGCAGCACGCCGTGGGCCGTTGCGAGCGGCTGGATACTTGCAACGCCGAGTTCGGTGGCTTTCTCGACCAGCCAGTCCATGCGCTCGTTGGCCGGCATGCCGACGGCGAGGTGCACCGCGCGCTGCGCTTCGCGCTCCGCGGGCGCATGGGCACCGAGCGTCACCGAAACGTCGCTGCGCCCCATGCGCTCGACCGTGGCGGCGTACTCGCCGCCCGAGCCGTCGAACAGCGTCAGCGCATCGCCGGGCTGCATCCGCAGCACCTGCACATGGCGCGCCGCACCGGGCGGCAGTTCGAACGTGGCACCCGCTGTCAGCGGCACCGGGCAATGGAAGCGGGGCATCTAGGGCCGACCGTAGACGAAGCCTGTGAGCGCCGAGCTGCCTTCGATCTCGTCGATCACGCGCAAGAGCGGCGTCAGTTCCATGTAGCGGCTTGCCGTGGAGCGGATATAGGCGATGAACCGGGGTGCGTCCGCCAGGTAGCGGGGCTTGCCGTCCCGCAGCGTCAGGCGGGCGAAGATGCCGGCCACCTTGAGGTGGCGCTGCAGCCCCATCCATTCGACGGAGCGGTAGAAGGCGCCGAAATCCGGATCGACCGGCAGCTTGGCCCTGCGCGCGGCTTCCCAGTAGCGGATCGTGATGTCGAGCACGAACTCCTCGTCCCAGCTGAGGAAGGCGTCGCGCATCAGGCTTGCGATGTCATAGGTGATGGGACCGTAGACCGCGTCCTGGAAGTCGAGCACGCCCGGATCAGCAGCTCCATCGCGGACCATGAGATTGCGTGGCATGAAGTCGCGGTGCACGTAGACGCTCGGCGAGGCCAGGTTGCTCTCGACGATGAGCTTGAAGCTGCGCTCCAGCCGTTCCTTCAGCTTGCCCTCGACGGCGATGCCGCGGTGGCGCCCGATGTACCACTCGGGAAAGAGCGCCAGCTCGCGCTCCAGCAGCGCGCGGTCGTAGGGCGGCAGCACGTCCGGGCGGGAGGCCAGCTGCCAGCGGATCAGCGCGTCGATGGCCTGGTCGTAGAGCGGACGGCTCGCGTCCGGCCGCGCGGGGTCGATCACGTCGAGCATGGTCTGGCGACCGAGATCGTCGAGCAGCAGGAAGCCGTTGGGCTTGTCCCATTCGAGCACCCGCGGTGCGGTTACGCCCGCATCGGCCATCAATCGGGCGACCTGCACGAAGGGCTCGCTGTTTTCCTTGTCGGGCGGTGCATCCATCACGATGCGGGTGCCGCAAGCCTCGGTGGTGTCCACCCGGAAGTAGCGGCGGAAGCTCGCATCGGCCGACGCGAGCCGCACGGTTTCGGCCCGCAGGCCATGCGCGGCGGAGATGCCGGCGAGCCATTGCCCGAAGGTGGCGGCCCGCTGCGGATCGGCCCAGGCGATGGCCTCGGCGGAGGGGGTGGGCTCGGAAGCCGGGAGCGGGGGTGCTGTCATGGATAATCGATTCTACAAATCCGCCTGGCGCGGCAACTCCTGCGGTCGTCCCCGGCCGAACAGCGTTGCCGCCGGCTCCCGCAACCTGCCGGCCTGCCGCGCCGTCCTCCCGACGATCCTTCGTTCCTGACCGATGCCTACGATCCAAAGCCCCCACGCTTGGCACCTTGTGCACTCGCAGCCTTCCCCGGGGAGACTGCGGGCCTTCTCCGGAACGACCTGGCGGGTGGCTGGATGAGCCGACGCGTTGCCGTGCGGCGTTCCGGCCCGCCCCTGCCCCTGGCCGTGTTGTCGCTGGCGCTGCTGCATGCGCACGGCGCGTCCGCGCAGCCCGCCGGCGGCCTCGACGGTCCGCTCGTGCTCAAGCGCACGCCCCAGCTCACCGAAACGCTGCCCCCCAACGAACGCAGCCAACTGCCGAGCCTCGTCACCGGCGACCGGCTGTCGGGCCGCCAGGACCTCGAAACCGTGGTCGAAGGCCACGCCACGCTGCGGCGCGGCGAAGTGGCCATCACCGCCGACAGGCTCGAGTACTACCAGCCCGATGACCGTGCCAAGGCGCGCGGCAACGTGCGCGTCAACCAGGCCGGCAATGTGTACGAGGGTCCGGAACTCGAGCTCAAGCTCGAGACCTTCGAGGGCTTTTTCAACAATGTGCGCTACACCTTCCTGGCCAACGGTGGACACGGCGAGGCGCAGCGCATCGATTTCGTCGACAGCAACGTCTCGGTGGCGCGCAGCGCCACGTACACCACCTGCCGGCGCGAAGACTTTCCGGGCTGGATGCCCGCCTGGCTGCTGACCGCGGCCACCATGACCACCGACACCGAGGAAAACGTCGGCGTCGCCACCGATGCGCGGCTGAGCTTCATGGGCATCAGCACGCCGCCGCTTCCGAGCGTGAGCTTTCCGCTGTCGAACGAGCGCAAGAGCGGCCTGCTGCCGCCCACCATCGGCGTCGACAACACCAACGGCATCGAGATTTCGCAGCCCTACTACTGGAACATCGCGCCCAACCGCGACGCGACGTTCACGCCCACGCTCATGAGCAAGCGCGGCCTCAACCTGGGCTCGGAGTTCCGCTACCTCGAAAAAGAATACAGCGGCACCATCCGCCTCGACCTGATGGGCAGCGACCGCCTGGTGGGCCAGCGCTACAACGAACTGCGCGCCACCGAGCTCCAGCAGCTGGCCAACGGAGAAATCCAGGCCAAGGACCTGACCCGTGCGCCCAGCAGCAGCAAGCGCTGGGGCATCTGGGCCAATCACCACCAGGACTTCAACGCCAAGGCGCTGGGGCTCGATTCGCTGTCGGCCAACATCAACATCAATCGCGTCAGCGACAACGACTACTGGCGCGACTTCACGCGTACGCCCACTCTGGCGCAACGCCAGCTGTCGAACGATGCCTCGCTCAACTGGAGCAAGGGCGACTGGAGCGGCGGGATCCGTGCGCTGCGCTACCAGACGCTGCAATACAGCCTGTCGCCGATCGTGCCATCCTATGACCGGATGCCGCAGATCACGGCCAACTACAACAAATACGACTGGCACGGCTTCGACGTTTCGCTGAACCTCGACTACACCCGCTTCCGCGTCAACACCATCCTGGCCGGCCAGCCTGGTTTCGACATCAACCAGCAGTCGCAGCCCGACGGCGACCGCGCCCTGGCGATTGCCACGATCAGCCGGCCGTTCATTACGCCGAGTTCGTTCGTCATCCCCAAGCTGCAGCTGAACACGGCTTCGTACAACTACTACCGGCCGCAGTCGGACATTCCCAGCCTCACGGTGAACGGTGTCCAGTACGTCAACGGCATGCCGTACAACCCGAATGCGCTGTATTTCTTCCCGACGTCCAGCAACCGCACGGTGCCGACCTTCAGCCTCGACAGCGGCTTGATCTTCGAGCGCGATGCCAGCTACTTCGGGCGTGCCTTCCGCCAGACACTGGAGCCGCGTGCGTACTACGTCTATACGCCGTACCGCAACCAGAGCATGCTGCCGAACTACGACTCGGCGGCCAACGACTTCAGCTTTGCGACCATCTACACCGAGAACGCGTTCTCGGGCAACGACCGCATTTCCGATACCAACACGCTCACGCTCGGCGTGACGTCTCGCCTGATCGATCCGGCGACCGGTGTCGAGGCGGCGCGCTTCGGCATCGCGCAGCGGCTGCGCTTCAGCGACCAGAAGGTCACGCTGCCGGGCGGCACCCCGGTGACCGACCGCGCGAGCGACCTCCTGCTGGGCGCACAGATCAACTGGACGCCCAAGTGGAGCCTGGACACCGTCGTCCAGTACAACCCCGACACGCGCAGGTCCGAGCGCTCGGCGATCAGTGCGCGCTACAACCCCGAGCCGTACCACAACCTGAGCGCCGCCTTCCGCTACCAGGCGCCCTCCACGCCGACCGCGACGGACGGTAACAAGTCGTTCGACGTGGGCTGGCAATGGCCGCTCAACGACCTGTGGGGCGACAAGGGGAAGGACCTCGGTCCGGGCAAGGGCCAGGGCGGCGGACGGTGGTATGCGGTCGGCCGGCTCAACTACAGCCTGCAGGACAAGAAACTCACGGACGGCGTTCTCGGCTTCGAGTACGACGGCTGCTGTTGGATCGGACGCGTGGTGCTCCAGCGCGTCACGACCGGCCAGGTGACGGCCAATACCCGCATCATGTTCCAGCTCGAATTCGTCGGATTTTCCAGCATCGGATCGAGTCCCATGCAGGCCCTGCGGCAAAACATCCAGCGCTACCAGCCTCTTCGCCAGCCCACCGAAGGGCCGAGCCGCTTCACCAATTACGACTGAGACGATTGAGCAAAGCCATGAAACACATCCGTTCCATCCTTACCCTGAGCTGCCTTGCAGCGCTGGCCGCGTCGTCCGGCGCCCAAGGCCTGCGTCCCGGGGGCGGCAGCGGCATCACGGACATCATGCGTGCCGGACCGCGCCTTGCTCCTCCCGTTGCACGACCCGCGCCTTCCACCGCCGCGCCGGTGCAACGCTCGGCCGAATACATCGTTGCCCTGGTCAACTCCGAGCCCATCACCAACACCGAGGTGCAGTCGCGCGTCACCCGCCTCATCCGCGAAAACGCCGAGGCCGAGCGCGTGCCCCGCGCCGAGCTCACCCGCCTCGTGCTCGAGCGCCTGATCTCCGAGCGCGCCCAGCTCCAGCTGGCCAAGGAAAACGGCATCAAGGTGGATGACGTGGCCATCGACCAGGCCGAGCAGACCGTGGCGCGGCAGAACCAGGTCACCGTCGAGGAGCTGCGCCGCCGCGTGGTGGCCGAAGGCATCTCGCCGCGCGAATTCCGCAACGACCTGCGCGACCAGTTGCTGCTCACGCGCCTGCGCGACCGCGAGGTCGAATCGAAGGTCAAGATCAGCGACTCCGAAGCCGACGAATACCTGCGCGACCAGCGGAACGCACCCACCAAGGATGCGGCGCTGCAGAACATCAACCTCGCGCACCTGCTGGTGGCCGTGCCGGAAAACGCGACCCCCGCGCAGGTCGCCACCTTGCAGCAGCGCGCCCAAAGCCTGGCGCAGCGCGCCCGTTCGGGCGAGGACTTTGCCAAGCTGGTGCAGGAAAACTCCGACTCGCCCGACCGCGCCAATGGCGGCGCAGTCGGCATGCGCACCGCGGACCGCTATCCGTCGCTGTTCGTCGAAGCCACCCAGTCCACGCCGGTCAACGGCGTTGCAGGCCCGATCCGCTCCGGCGCCGGGTTCCACGTGCTCAAGGTGCTGGCCAAGTCGCAGCTGGGCGCCACCGATGCCACCGTCACGCAGACCCAGGTGCGCCACATCCTTCTGCTCAACGATCCCAAGCGCACCACGGCGCAGGCCGTTGCCCAGCTCGCCGAATTCAAGCGCCGCCTGCAGGCCGGCACGGCCGATTTCGCCGGCCTTGCGCGCGACAACTCGCAAGATGCGAGCGCCAAGGAAGGCGGCGACCTGGGCTGGTCGCGCCCCGGCCAGTTCGTGCCCGAGTTCGAGGAAGCCATGGACCGGCTCGCACCCGGCCAGATCAGCGACCCCGTGGTGTCGCGCTTCGGCGTCCACCTGATCCAGGTGGTCGGCCGGCGCGAAGCCAAGCTCACGCAGGCCGAGCAGCGCGAAGCCGCTCGCGCCGTGCTGCGCGAGCAGCGGGTCGAAGAAGCCTTCACCACCTGGGTGCAGGAAGTGCGCGCGCGCGCCTACGTCGAGTACCGCGAGCCGCCGCAGTCCTGATGGCCCACGTCGCCAGGAAACGCTTCGGGCAGCACTTCCTGTCCGACGGAGGCATCATTGATGCGATCGTGCACGAGATCGCACCGCAGCCTGGCGACGCCATGGTCGAGATCGGCCCGGGGCTGGCGGCGCTCACGCAGCCGCTGGTGGAGCGGCTCGGACGCCTGACAGTCATCGAGCTCGACCGCGACCTGGCCAAGCGGCTGCGCGATCATCCGCAGCTCGACGTGATCGAATCCGATGTGCTGAAGGTCGATTTCGCCGAGCTTGCCGGCCGGTTTGCGGCGCCGCTTCGCGTGGTCGGCAACCTGCCCTACAACATCTCCACGCCCATCCTCTTCCATTTGCTGGGCTTCGCCCACCTGATTGCCGACCAGCATTTCATGCTGCAGAAGGAAGTGATCGACCGCATGGTCGCCAGGCCCGCCACCTCCGACTACAGCCGCCTGAGCGTGATGCTGCAGTGGCGCTACGAGATGGAGAACGTGCTGTTCGTGCCGCCGGAGAGTTTCGACCCCCCACCCCGCGTCGACAGCGCCGTGGTTCGGATGGTGCCGCTGGCGCAGCCACCGGCCGTCGATGCCGCCCGCCTCGGCGAAATCGTGCAGGTCGCCTTCAGCCAGCGCCGCAAGATCATGCGGCACACCTTGGGCAAATGGCTGGACGAGCACGGCTTCGACGGCCAGTTCGACGCCCAGCGCCGGGCCGAGGAAGTGCCCGTGGCCGAATACGTGGCGCTGGCGCAAGCCGTTCCGCCACGCCCATGAAAAAAGCCCGCCTTGGCAAAGGCGGGCTTTCATTCGCGAACACTGCGGAACCGGCTTCGCCGGGCCGCAAGTGTTGCCCCTTGAGGGGGAGGCGGCTACACGAAGTGAGCCGCTTCGGGGGGGCCTATCTGTTCAAGCTGCCGCTAGCCAGTAGCCCGCGTTGAAGGGGCTGCTCATGCGCAACGCGAGCGGCGAGACGTCGACCAGTTTGTCGGTCGGCATCTTTTCGCCTTCCGGCTCCGTGCTGGCTGCCGCGGCGGCCGGGTTGCCGTTGATTTGAATGCCATCGAGTGCTGCGCCGTTCGGCTGAGCCTCGTTCGCCCGTTCTGCTTGGCTGGTGTGTGCAGAACGGGCTACAGAAAAGAATAGAAACACCGGAACGGGACTTTCCGGTCTCCCCAATAGTCGGACGCGTCTCGGAAGATGTCGAGCAGCTGCTCGCGCGCTTCCTTGTCGAACTTGGCGTTGGCCGGGATCTGCTCGAGCACGATCACAAAGCCGGGCTGCGGGCCCGATTTATGCAACGGGTCGGTCATGCAGTCGTACAGCGCGTCAAAATTCTTGCCGAAGTGCGCCGGAAAGGTGAACTGCTGGGCAATCAGGTCGAGCACGTCCTGCTTGGTCTGGGCATTGCCCAGGTTGGCGTACAGGAAATGCTGGCCCGCGGCGTTTGCGGCTTCCTGCAGGTCGCTCACGCGGAACGCACGAATCGACTGCACGATGTTCGGGCGTACGGCACGAAGGGATAAAGTCATCTCCGCTGGTCTTTCCATAGTCATCATCATTTCTTCGGGGCGCTTCGGGGCGCCGCTCAAGTCGTTGTCATCGCTCATGGTGCAATCCGTCTGAAACTCGCGTAGTGGTCTGCCGTGTACCAGCAGGCCTCGGGGGTCGTGCGCTGTTCGCCGCCGCAGACAATGCGCCGTGCACCGCGATCACGCGAGCCGGGCGTTGCCACCGTGTACTCGCGGTAGTGACCGCGCCGCGCCGGCGGCAAAAGACGCTCGCGGTTGCCAAATACCGTGCCGTCCTTTTCATATCGGAAAGGGCCGCCACTCAGGATGGCTTCGTAGGTTCGCTGGCCCTGAACCGGCAATTCGGACAGGGCAATCAAATCCTGGGCGGGCTTTCCGGTGCCAAACCAATCGCGGCGGGCCTCGGCCCCCGTCGCCAACGCCGCCAGCAAAAAGCCGGTGAGCGCAAACTTAGTGACTGAGGACGTGATCGAGGCGTAAGCCGCCATGGGGCACCACAAGAAAAGAGCGGGGTTCCGAATTGGCGATCAACCTTGGGGTTAACCCGCAAATTCAAGCCCGCGAGTGTGCACCACGCTGGCGAAAATAGCAAGCGACTGCCCAAAGTTTGAGCAGTGCCAGGAGACGGAGAGTGGCGCTCAAAGTGGGCGTCCACTCTCGTGAAAGGGCTTTATCGCTCTGCGTTTGCGTCAGCGACGGTCAAAGCAGTCATGTTCACGATGCGCCGAACAGTTGCGCTGGCCGTGAGAATATGCACAGGTTTGGCAGCGCCGAGCAACACTGGGCCAATGGCGATGTTTCCGCCTGCCGCGGTTTTGAGCAGGTTGTAGGAAATATTGGCCGCGTCGATGTTCGGGAACACCAGCAGGTTGGCGTCGCCCGCCAATGCGCTGTGCGGCATGACCACGGCGCGCTGCTTGCTGTCCAGCGCCACATCACCGTGCATTTCGCCGTCCACCTCGAGCCAGGGCGCCTGCACGCGCAGCAGGTCGAGCGTCTTGCGCATCTTGATGGCGCTGGGCTCGTTGCTGGTGCCGAAGTTCGAATGCGACAGCAGCGCGGCTTTGGGCTTGAGACCGAAGCGCATCATTTCCTCGGCCGCCATCGTCGTTATTTCGGCCAGTTCCTCGGGCGAGGGGTCGTAGTTGACGTGCGTGTCGACCAGGAATACCTGGCGATCGGGCAGCAGCAGGCCGTTCATGCAGGCGTACACCGGCACGTCCTGCGGGGTGCTTTCGCAGCCGCCAGGGCGCTTGCCGATCACCTGGTCGATGTAGTGCAGGTGGATCAGCGTGGTGCCCCAGGTGCCGCAGATCATGCCGTCGACCTCGTCCTTGTGCAGCAGCATGGCGCCGATCAGCGTCAGGCGGCGGCGCATCTCGATCTTGGCGGTCTGCACCGTCTGGCCCTTGCGCTCCGTCATGCGGTGGTAGGTCTGCCAGAAGTCGCGGTAGCGGTGGTCCTGCTCTACGTTGACGATGTCGTAGTCCAGCTCTTCCTTCAGCCGCAGCCCGAACTTCTCGATGCGCTGGGCAATGATGGCCGGACGGCCGATCAGCGTCGGACGGGCAATGCCTTCGTCCACCACGATCTGGGCGGCGCGCAGCACGCGCTCTTCCTCGCCCTCGCAATACGCCACGCGCTTCTTCTGCGCCCGCTTGGCGGCGTCGAAGATCGGCTTCATCGTGGTGCCCGAGGCGTAGACGAAGCTCTGCAGGCGGTCGCGGTAGGCGTCCATGTCCTTGATCGGCCGCGACGCCACGCCGCTTTCCTCGGCGGCCTTGGCCACCGCGGGTGCGATCTTCATCATCAAGCGCGGGTCGAAAGGCTTCGGAATCAGATATTCGGGGCCGAAAGACAGCTTTTCGCCGACGTAGGCGGCAGCAACGCGCTCGCTCTGCTCGGCCTGGGCGAGATCGGCAATCGCGCGCACCGCGGCAATTTCCATCTCGTCGGTGATCGTGGTGGCGCCCGAATCGAGCGCTCCGCGGAAGATGTACGGGAAGCACAGGACGTTGTTGACCTGGTTCGGGTAGTCGGTGCGGCCCGTGGCCATGATCACGTCGTTGCGCACCGCGTGGGCGTCTTCGGGTGCGATTTCCGGGTTCGGGTTGGCGAGCGCGAAGATCACGGGCTTGGCCGCCATCTTGGCGACCATGGCGGGCTTGAGCACGCCCCCGGCCGACAGGCCCAGGAACACGTCGGCGCCCTCGATCACCTCGGCCAGCGTGCGGGCCGTGGTTTTCTGCATGTACTGGCGCTTGTCGTCGTCCATGAGCTCTTCGCGGCCTTCGTAGACCACGCCGGCCAGGTCGGTCACAAACACGTTTTCACGCTTCAGGCCCACCTTGAGCAGCAGGTTCAGGCAGGCCAGCGCCGCTGCGCCGGCGCCGGAGGTCACCAGCTTGACCTCGCCGATGTCCTTGCCCGCGACCTTCAGGCCGTTGAGCATGGCCGCCGCCACGGTGATGGCCGTGCCGTGCTGGTCGTCGTGGAACACCGGGATCTTCATGCGCTTGCGCAGCTCGCGCTCCACGTAGAAGCAGTCCGGCGCCTTGATGTCCTCGAGGTTGATGGCGCCGAAAGTCGGCTCCAGCGCGGCGATCACCTCGACCAGCCTGGCTGGGTCCTTCTCGTCGATTTCGATGTCGAACACGTCCACGCCGGCGAACTTCTTGAACAGCACGCCCTTGCCTTCCATCACCGGCTTGGCCGCCAGCGGGCCGATGTCGCCCAGGCCGAGCACGGCGGTGCCATTGGTGATCACCGCCACCAGGTTGCCGCGCGCCGTGTACCTGAACGCGTTGGCGGGGTCCTTGACGATCTCTTCGCAGGGCGCTGCCACCCCGGGCGAATAGGCCAGCGACAGGTCGCGCTGATTGATCATCTGCTTGGTCGCGGCGATGGCAATCTTGCCCGGCACCGGAAGCTCGTGGTACTCGAGGGCGGCGCGGCGCAGTTCGGCGCGCTTGTCTTCGGGCGTGGGGGTCGATGAGGTCGTCGAATCGGACATGAACCGTTGCTCCTGGTGGCGCTTCTTCTGGGGGCGCCGATTGTAGACCTCGGCCCGCTGCGTCATAGGCCGCATGGCGGAGACGCGCCCAGCCAAATGCACGGCAGCCCGTCAAGACGATGTGGCAATATGTACGTTCCGGAAAAAATAGACGAGGAGCGGCCATGGCCCTGATGGATTTCATCAAGAAACAGTTCATCGACATCATCCAGTGGACCGAGACTGGCGATGGCACGCTGGCCTGGCGGTTTCCCATGGCCGAGATGGAAATCCAGAACGGCGCCTCGCTCACCGTGCGCGAGTCGCAGGTGGCGGTGTTCGTCAATGAAGGCCAGGTGGCCGACGTCTTTGGCCCCGGCATGTACAAGCTCACGACGCAGACGCTGCCCGTGCTCACGTACCTGAAGAACTGGGACAAGCTGTTCGAATCTCCCTTCAAGAGCGACGTCTACTTCTTCAGCACCCGCCAGCAGGTCGATCAGAAGTGGGGCACGCCGCAGCCCATCACCATCCGGGACAAGGACTTTGGCGCGGTGCGCCTGCGCGCCTTCGGTAACTACAGCTTCCGCATCGGCGATGCCAAGCTGTTCCACACTGAAATCTCCGGCACGCGCGACATCTACAGCGTGGCCGACCTCGACGGACAGCTGCGTGGCCTGGTGCTGCAGAACATCAGCAACGCCATTGCTTCCAGCGGCGTGCCCTTCCTGGACCTTGCGGCCAACCAGATCCAGTTTGCGCAGGCGCTGGCGGCGCAGCTGGTGCCCGAGTTCGAGAAGATCGGCATCAAGCTGGAAAACATCACGGTCCAGAACGTTTCGCTGCCCGAAGAGCTGCAGAAGATTCTCGACCAGAAGATCGGCATGGGCATGGTCGGCAACGACATGGGCAAGTTCATGCAGTACCAGACGGCACAGGCCATCCCCAAGTTCGCCGAAGGCGCGGGCGGCGGAGGCGGGATTGCCGGCGATGCGATGGGGCTGGGCGCCGGTGTGGCGCTGGGCCAGGTGCTGGCGCAGAACCTCGCTCAGGGCCTGAGCCCGAATGCAGCGGCCCAGGCCGCGGCGACCCAGCAGCAGCCGGCCGTGGCGGTGGTGAGCCCCAACGACGTGATGACCACGCTCGAAAAACTCGGCGAGCTCAAGGCCAAGGGCATCCTCACGCAGGAAGAGTTCGACGCCAAGAAGGCGGAGTTGCTCAAGAAGCTGGTCTAAGCACCGGCAATGGCTGAGCAACCAGGCGCCGAGCGCGCCTACCGTGCGCCCTGCCCCGGCTGCGGCGCACCGGTCGAATTCAGGTCGGCGCAATCGGCCTTCGCCGTTTGTCCGTACTGCCAGAGCACCGTCGTCCGCCAGGGCGAGACGCTCGCGCGCATCGGCAAGATGGCAGAGCTGTTCGATGATTTCAGCCCGCTGCAGCTGTTTGCCGCCGGTCGGATCCAGGATCAGCCGTTCACCATCGTGGGCCGGCTGCAATACAGCAACCCGGGCGGGCGGTGGACCGAATGGATCGCCGCGCTCGACGGCGACCGCACCGGCATTCTCAGCGAGGACAACGGCGCCTATGTCTTCGCGCTGCCCTATGAGTTGCAGCGCGAGGCGCCGGCGTCGAACGAGCTGCGTGTGGGCGCCACCACGGCGTTCAACGGCCAGAGCTACACCGTTACGTCGAACGAACAGGTGGCGCTGCTGTCCGCCCAGGGCGAATTGCCGCACCTGCCCGAACTGGGCCGGGCCTTCCCCATGGTCGAGCTGCGCAACGACAAGGGCCTGGTGCTCAGCATCGACTACGGCACCCAGCCGCCCGGCGCGTACCTGGGCCGCTCCGTGCAGTTGGAAGATCTGCAGCTCACGGGCCTTCGCGACGAATCCGCCAAGGACGAAAAGGGCCGCGCGTTCAACTGCCCCCATTGCGGCGCGCCCATCACGGTCAACCTGGCCGACAGCAAGAGCATCACCTGCGGCTCGTGCGACAGCATCATCGATCTCTCGCAGGGCATCGGTGGCGAGCTGAAGCACGCCGAGCAGAACGAACCGGTCCGCCCGCTCATTGTCATTGGCAGCATGGGCCAGCTGCAGGGCGCGCAGTGGCAAGTGGTGGGCTTCCAGCACCGCATGGGCGTGGAGCCCGGCGACGACGAGCACTTCGGCTGGAACGAGTACCTGCTGTACAACAAGAAGCGCGGATTCAGCTTCCTTGTCGACGCCGAAGACGGCTGGAGCATGGTCAAGCCGACCACCGGCGCGCCGGTGATGGCCGAGAACGGCAGCAGCGCCACTTACCTGGGCAAGCGCTATGTGCAGCAGTACGCCTATAACGCCGAGACCACCTATGTGGCGGGCGAGTTCTACTGGCAGGTGGAGCGCGGGCAGAAAACCTTCAATCGCGATTTCGCCAACGGCAAGGCGCTGCTCTCGATGGAGCGCTCGGCCAACGAGCTGACCTGGTCCTCGGGCAGCAAGCTCGACAGCGGCGTGGTCTCCGCCGCATTCAAGCTGGACGACAAGAAGGACATGTTCGTGCGCGGCGATGCGGCGCCGGTCAGTGCCGCATCGGGTCTGGGCTGCGGCACCATCGTCTTCATCGTGATCGTCATCATCGTGCTGCTGATCATCCTGAGCACCTGCAGCGGTTCGTCCAGCGGATCGCGCAGTTCGGGCGGATCGTACGGCGGCTACTCGAGCGGCGGCGGCCACAAATGAAAGACAGGCGGGTTCGCGTTGATGTCATCTAATACTGCTACTACGACTGGAGGTCCCCATGGGATTTGAATGGCTGAAACCGGGCGTGGTCCTCGGATCGCTCGTGTATGCGCTGCTTGGCGTGCTGATCTTCTGGCTCTGCTTCCTCATCATCGACAAGCTCACGCCCTATGATCTGTGGGGCGAGATCGTCGAGAAGCAGAACGTGGCGCTGGGGCTGGTCGTGGCCGCCATGAGCCTGGGCATCTGCGTCATCGTCGCAGCCGCGATCCATTGAGCGGGGAGGCGGCCGTGTCCGCGCGTTCCGCCGATGCGCGCGGGCCGCAACCCGTAGAGATCGCGCTGCTCGCCAGCGTGTTCGTGGTGGCCGCCTGCGGCCTGGTCTACGAACTGACCGCGGCCGCGCTGAGCTCCTACCTGCTCGGCGATTCGGTGCTGCAGTTCAGCACCATCATCGGCACCTATCTGTTTGCCATGGGCGTGGGCTCGTGGCTCTCGCGCTATTTCGAGCGCCAGCTGCCGGCGCACTTCCTGCGCATCGAGCTGCTCGTGGCGCTCGTCGGCGGGGCCCTGCCGGCCATTCTTTTCCTGGCGAACGCCTACATGCCCGGCGCGTTCCGGCTGCTGCTCTACGGGCTCGTACTGGTGGTCGGCACGCTGGTGGGGCTCGAGATTCCGCTGGTGATGCGCATCCTCAAGCGCAACATCGTGCTCAAGAACCTGGTGTCGCAGGTCCTTACCTTCGACTACCTGGGCGCGCTGGCCGTGTCGGTGGCGTTCCCGCTGGTCCTGGTGCCGCAGCTCGGCATGATCCGCACAGGGCTCTTGTTCGGCTTCATGAACGCAGCCGTGGCGGTGTGGGCGCTCTGGCTGTTTCGCCATGAATTGCGTCGCATCGGCGCCCATGCGCTCGCGTGCTTTCTTGCGCTCGCGGCGCTCGTCGGCGCTTTCGTGTGGGCCGATCGCATCACCACGCTGGCCGAAGACAAGTTCTACCAGGACCGCATCGTCTTCAGTGCCACCTCGCCCTACCAGCGCATCGTGGTCACGCGCGGGCAGCTCGGCCATCGCCTCTTTCTCAACGGCAACCTGCAGTTCGCCGAGCGCGACGAATACCGCTACCACGAGGCGCTGGTCCACCCCGTCATGGCCGCGCAGGGTGCGCCGAAGAAAGTCGCGGTGCTCGGCGGCGGCGACGGCATGGCGGTGCGCGAGATTCTCAAGTACCCGTCGGTCGAGTCTGTCACCCTGGTGGAGCTCGATCCGAACATGACGAAGCTCTTCACCGAGCACGAAACGCTGGCGGCGCTCAACGGGCATTCGCTCTCGTCGCCGAAGGTGAAGGTCGTCAATACCGATGCCTTCCAGTGGCTGCAGCAGCCAGGAGACATGTTCGACGTCATCGTGGTGGACTTTCCCGATCCGACCAACTTTGCCATCGGCAAGCTCTACACCAACAGCTTCTATTCGCTGCTCGAAAAACGCCTCTCGGCCAGCGGGTACGCCGTGATCCAGACCACCTCGCCATTGGTGGCGCGCAAGAGCTACTGGACCGTGGCGACCACCATCGAATCGGTCGGCCTCAAGGCCACGCCCTACCATGCGCACGTGCCGAGCTTCGGCGAATGGGGCTACATCATCGCGAGCCGCCGGCCGTACCGCATGCCCGACGCACTGCCTTCGGGTCTGCGCTTCCTCTCGCCTTCGAGCCTACCGCTGATGTTCGACTTTCCGCTCGACATGGCGCGCGTGCCGGCGGAAGTGAATCGCCTTTCCAATCAAACCCTCGTCACCACCTATGAGCAGGAGTGGGGCAAGGTGATTGCGCACTAGCGTCGCCATGCAACGGCGCGATTTCCTCGGCGTGGCGGGTGCGGCGGGCGCTCTTGTGCTCGCCGGCTGCGAAGCGCCTAAGCCAACCATCGAAGGCGGCTTCACCGGCATCGACATGGCGCGAGGTCACGCCATGCGCGACGGCGCGCTCAAAGGTCAGGCTCCTGCAACCGTGAAGCGCACGCGCGTAGTCATCGCCGGAGGCGGCGTTGCAGGCCTTGCCGCGGCGCGCGCGCTGCGCCTATCGGGGATCGAGGACTTCGCGCTGCTCGAACTCGAGGGCACGGCCGGCGGCAACGCACGCGGCGGCATGGTCAACGGCATTGCCTGCCCGCTCGGTGCGCACTACCTGCCCGTGCCCAACGACGACGCACGCGAAGTGCAGGACCTGCTCGAAGAACTCGGCCTGCGCCGCCGCGTGGCGGGTCGCTGGGAATACGACGAGCGCCATCTGTGCCACAGCCCGCAGGAGCGGCTGTTTTTCCGCGGCGAGTGGCAGGACGGCCTCTTGCCGGTGCACGACGTCGGCGAAAGCACGCACGCGCAGTACCGCAAGTTCGCGCAGCGGATCGACGCGCTGCAGCATGCGGCGCACTTCGCCATTCCCACGCTCAAGGTGGCCGTCACGCCCGAACTGCTCGCGCTCGACGCCCTTTCGTTCGAGCGCTGGCTCGACAGCGAAGGCTTCAGCGACGCGCAATTGCGCTGGTACCTCGACTATTGCTGCCGCGACGACTACGGCGCAGGCATGGAGCAGGTCTCCGCATGGGCCGGCATTCACTACTTTGCGAGCCGGCACGGATTTCACGCGCCGGGTTCATCGGGCAGCGGCGTTGAATCGACGCCCGAGCGCGACGGCGTGCTCACCTGGCCCGAGGGCAACGGCTGGCTGACCCAGCGCCTGGCCGGACCGCTCGGCGACCGGCTGCGCACCGGCCAGGTGGTCACGCGCATCGCCGAACTGCGGGGCGGTGTCGAGCTCGATGCATGGGACGCTGCATCGAAATCGATGGTGCGCTGGGAGGCCGAGCGCTGCATCGTCGCGCTGCCGGTGTTCATCGCCGCCCGAGTGGTCGAGAACGCGCCCGCAGTGCTCGCGAACGCCGCCGCGCATGTGCGATACGCGCCCTGGCTTGTCGCCAACGTGCACCTGCGCGGGCCGCTGGCCGACCGCCCCGGTGCCGCGCCGAGCTGGGACAACGTGGTCTACGGCACCCGCGGCCTCGGGTATGTCGATGCCCGCCACCAAACACTCGACCCCACGCCGCGCGGCACCGTCATCAGCTGGTACCGGCCCCTCGGCCCGAGCCGCTACGACGCCGCCGACGGCCGTCGTGTGCTGCTCGAACGCCCGTGGACCGCCTGGCGCGACGATCTGCTCGCGGAGCTGTCGGTGCCGCACCCCGACTTGCCTGCGCTGGCCACGCGCATCGAGATCACACGCTACGGCCACGCCATGGCCATCCCCACGCCGGGACTGCTGGCGCAGAGGGTCGCGGCCCACGGCGGCCGCGTTGCCGCCGGCCGTCTCTCGTTCGCGCACGCGGACTGGTCGGGCTACTCAATTTTTGAAGAGGCCTTCACGCGAGGCCACGTCGCGGGCATGGGCGTCGCATGAAGAACCCACGCCACAACGCACCATGAATCACTGAAGTGGCTCTTGCGCGGGCCTGTGCAGTTTTCACGCAGACTTCACACACAGCGCCGTCTCTTCACAGATCGCCGGCAGACTGCCAGTCGACAACAAAAACATCGGGGGAGCTTCCATGCTTCAGGTTGCGAATCGAAAACTCGCGTCGCTCAGCGACGTGCTCTTCACCGGGCTGGGCCGCGCGCTCGGCTTTTTGCGTCCGCTCGCGCGCGGGCTCATCGGTTCCTGGCGGCCCCCGGGCTGGCTGCGCATCGTGGGCGCGTTTCTCCTCTTCGGACTGCAGTGGCTGCAGCAACGGCTGGCGTGGCTGGTGGTGCTGGCACTGCTCGTGCTGGCCGGCTGGTTGGCAAGCCCGCACATCCTTAAATGGTGGCACGGCCTCACGCCCGACCGCGTCGAACCCGTGGTGGCCACCGCCCAGATCGTGCCGCCGCCGCGCACGCAGATCGAGAACGACAAAGGACCGAACCCGCTCGTCATCAACTTCTCGGCCTCGGTTGCGCCGATTGCGCGCATCGGCCAGGAGGCCACCGGCATCACCATCGAGCCCGCCGTTGCCGGGCGCTGGACCTGGAGCAGCCAGAAGAAGCTGGAGTTCCTGCCCACACAGGACTGGCCGGTGGGCCAACCTTACAAGGTCCAGCTGGCGAACAGCGCACTGGCGCCGCACATCGAGATGGCGCTGCGCAAGTATGAATTCACCTCGCCCGAGTTCAGCGCGCGCATCGCAGGTGCCGAGTTCTACCAAGACCCGGTGCAGGCCAACGTTCGCCGCGCCCTCTTCCGCGTGAGCTTCTCGCACCCCGTGAACACGGCCGAATTCGAGAAGCGCCTGGTGCTGACCTACGACCAAGCCTGCGGCAGCTCGTTCTTCGGCGTGGGCAAGTGCGCGAGCGAGAAGTTCACGGTCAGCTACGACAAGCTGCGCCTCACTGCCACCCTGCAGTCCGAGCCGCTGCCCATCCCCGAGAAGACGCGTCCGGTGGTGCTGAGCCTTGCCGCCGGCGCCGTCGCACAGAAGGGCGGCCCCGCCCAGCGCAACGACGTCTCGCGCGCCGTCGACATCCCCGGGCTCTTCAGCCTCGACATTGCCGGCGTCGAGCCCACCATCGTCACCGGCGAGAGCGGGGAGCCCGAGCATGTGATGCACATCACTGCGTCGATGCCGGTGCACGAGCGCGAGATGGCGCGCGTGGTTCAGGCCTGGCTGTTGCCCACTACCGAAGAAGCCAAGGGCGATCCGGACGAGAAGTTCGACTGGTCCGCTGAGCCCGCGAAGATCACCGACGCCGTGCTGCGCCGCGCGAAGAAGCTCACGCTGCAGCCCATCGCGAGCGAGCGCGAGGTGACCGAGATGGTCAGTTTCCGCATGCCCCAGGCCGAAGGCGGCCGCTACCTGCTGGTGCGCGTGGCCAAGGGCCTCAAGACGCCGGGCGGCTACCAGCTTGGCGCCGCGCGGCAGGAGGTGCAACTGCTCAAGACCTTCGCACCCGAGCTCACCATCATGAGCCAGGGCTCGCTGCTTGCATTGTCGGGCGAGCGCAAGCTGCCGATCCTGGTGCGCGACCTGCCCGGCATCCGACTGGAAATCGGCCGCCTGCTGCCCCAGCAGCTGCAGCACCTGGTCACCCAGACCAACGGCGACTTTGCGCATCCGCAGTTCTACGGCGGCCTGCAGTCGGACAACCTCGTCGACCGGTTCCAGAAAGAGATTCCGCTCAGCATTCCCGCCGGCAAGGCGCACTACGAAACCGTCGACTTCGCCGAGTACCTGCGCAGTGACGTGGCGGATCGCCGCGGCGTGTTCCTGCTCAAGGTGCAGGGCTACGACCCGAAGGCCAAGAAGAAGGCCGAAGGCGATGCGGCGCAGGCCCAGCCGGAAGAGGAACAACAGGAACAGTCGTCCGAAGGCGAAGTCGACCCCGAAAGCGGCAACCCCGAAGACAAAATTGACCAGCGCCTGGTGCTCGTCACCGACCTGGGCATCGTCGTCAAGAAGTCGCTCGACGGCACGCGCGACGTGTTCGTGCAGAGCATTGCCAATGGCCAGCCCGTGGCCGGCGCGCTGGTCGAGGTGTGGGGGCGTAACGGCATGATCATCGCGTCGCAGCCGACCGGCGCCACTGGCACCGCCAAGCTGCCCAACCTCGCCGGCTACCAGCGCGAGAAGGCACCCGTGGTGCTGGTGGTGCGCAAGGACGGCGACCTGAGCTTCCTGCCCTTCAACCGCAGCGACCGCACGCTCGACATCTCGCGCTTCGACGTGGGCGGCCTGCGCGCGGCCGGCGTGCCGAACCAGATGACGGCCTATGTGTTCAGCGACCGCGGCATCTACCGCCCGGGCGACACCATGCACATTGCCATGATGGTCAAGGCCGGCAACTGGAGCACGTCGCTGCGCGACCTGCCGCTCGAAGCCGAGATCATCGACGCCCGCGGCCTCAGCGTGCGGCGCGAAAAGCTCAAGCTCGGCCCCGGCGGCGCCGCGGAAATCGCCCACGCCACGCAAGACACATCGCCCACCGGCAACTACACCGTCAATCTCTACCTGCCGCGTGAATCATCGCCCGGCAACCCCGAAGTGGAGGGCCTGCTCATCGGCAGCACCACGGTGAAGGTGCAGGAGTTCCTCCCTGACCGCACCAAGGTCGTCGCCAAGCTCAGCAGCGAGCTCGCCGAGGGCTGGGTCAAGCCCAAGGACCTGAAGGCGCTCATCGATGTGCAGAACCTCTTCGGCACGCCCGCGCCCGATCGCAAGGTGGAGGGCACGCTCACGCTGAGCCCGGCCTTCCCGGTGTTCCGCGCGTTCGCCGACTACGCCTTCTTCGATCCGCAGCGCGCCACCGAGAAGCAGGTCGACGACCTGGGCAGCGTGCAGACCAGCACCGAGGGCAAGGCCGAGTTCGACCTGCGCCTCTCGCGCTTCGACGCCGCCACCTACCAGGTGCACGTGCTCGCCAAGGCCTTCGAACCCGAGGGCGGACGCAGCGTGTCAGCCGAGGCCCAGACGCTGGTGAGCGACATGCCCTACCTCGTGGGCGTGAAGGTCGATGGCGACACCAGCTACGTGAGCAAGGGCGCCGCGCGCAATGCCACGGTGATTGCGATCGACCCGCAGGCGAAGAAGACGGCCGTGGCCGAGCTGAAGATCGAGCGTGTCGAGCGCAAGGTGCTGTCGGTGCTCGTCAAGCAGGACAGCGGCCTGTACCGCTACGAGTCGCGCAGGAAGGAAATCGTGCTCGACGAGAAGCCGCTCGCCATCGCCGCGGCCGGCAACACCATTGCCCTCAACACGTCCGCGCCCGGCAATTTCGCCTACGTGGTGCGCAATGCCGGCGGGCTCGAACTCAACCGCGTCGAGTACAGCGTGGCGGGCAACGCCAACGTCTCGCGCTCGCTCGACCGCAACGCCGAACTGCAGCTCACGCTCGACCGCAAGGACTACGAGCCGGGCCAGGAGATCGAGATCAGCATCCGCGCGCCGTACGTGGGTGCCGGCCTCATCACCATCGAGCGCGACAAGGTCTACGCCCATGCGTGGTTCAAGACCGACAAGACCGCCTCGGTGCAGAAGATCACGCTGCCCAAGGAGTTCGAAGGCACCGGCTACATCAACGTGCACTTCGTGCGCGATCCGGCGTCCGACGAGGTCTACATGAGCCCGCTGTCGTACGGCGTCGTGCCCTTTGCCACCAGCCTGGCCAAGCGCACCGCCAACCTGCAGCTCACCAGCAGCGAACTCGTCAAGCCCGGCCAGACCGTGAAGATGAAGCTCACCAGCGACAAGCCCACGCGCGCCGTGCTGTTCGCGGTGGACGAAGGCATCCTGCAGGTGGCGCGCTACAAGACGCCCGATCCGCTCAAGCACTTCTTCCAGAAGCGCGCACTCGAGGTCGGCACCTTGCAGACGCTCGACCTGATCCTGCCCGAGTTCAAGAAGCTCATGCAGGGCGCCGCACCCGGCGGTGACGGAGAAGGCGAGCTCGGCAAGCACCTGAACCCGTTCAAGCGCAAGCGCGACAAGCCGGTGGCCTACTGGTCGGGACTGGTGGATGTGAACGGCAGCCGCGAGTTCAGCTACACCGTGCCCGAGAGCTTCAACGGCAGCCTGCGCGTGATGGCCGTGGCGGTGAACGACGAGACCACGGCCGCCAAGAGCACCCGCACCGTGGTGCGCGGCGACATGGTGATCCTGCCCAACGCGCCGCTCGCCATGGCGCCCGGCGACACGGTCGAAGTGGGCGTGGGCCTCGCCAACAACATCGTCGGTTCGGGCAAGGAGGCGCCGATCGCGCTCACGCTCACTGCATCGGGCGGGCTCGAGGTGGTGGGTGACGCCACGCAAACGCTCAAGGTCAACGAGCGCGACGAAGCGAGTACCAAGTTCAACGTGCGCGCCAAGCCGGGCGAGCAGGCGGTGCTGGGGTCTTCCGCACTGGTGTTCACCTCCACGCACAAGACCTTCAACGCGCGTCTCTCGACAGAGGTGAGCGTGCGGCCTGCGTCGCCGTTCGTCACGCTGGTGCAGGCTGGCAGCTTCCAGCGCGCGGGCGAGCTGTCGAGCAAGGCCGACCTGTATCCGAACTTCCGCAAGAGCGACCTGGCGGTGTCTGCCGCACCGTGGGCCTTTGCGACCGGCCTCATGCAGTATCTGGAAGCCTATCCGCATGGCTGCACCGAGCAGATCACCAGCCAGACCTTCCCGGCCGTGCTGCTGTCGGGCCGCCCCGAGCTCGTCAAGGAAATGGCGCGGGGTCGCACGGCAGAGCAGGGCCCGATGCCTGAGGCGCGCAAGACCTTCGAGCGCTACCTCGTGCAGCTGCGTGCGCGGCAGACGGCCGACGGCGGTTTCTCACTGTGGCCCGGCGCCGGCACCGATGCCTTCGCCACGCTCTATGCGGTGCACCTGCTGATCGAAGCGAGGGACCACAAGCTGCCCGTGCCGCAAGACCTGCTGCAGAAGGCCAACACCTACCTGCAGGGATGGCTCGGCAGCGGCGATGCCTCGCTCGACGGCTGGCGCCAGCGCACGCAGGCGGCCTACCTGCTGACGCGGCAGGGCATCATCGCGCCGGCCGCACTGGCCAACCTGCGCGAAGCCTGGCGAACCCAGCAGACGCGGCAGGCCCAAGGCTGGAGCGACGATCTCGGCGCCGTGTACCTCGCCGCGAGCTACCAGCTCGTGAAGCAGGAACAGGTCGCCAACGAACTGCTCAACCCCGTGTGGTCCGACCTGCTTGCGCGCACCGAGAAGAACACGCGCCGCAATGTCTGGGGCGCCTACTACGACCCGCTGGTGCACGACAGCATGACGCTGCACCTGGTGGCGCGGCACTTCCCGAACCGTCTCAAGACGCTCAAGCCCGCGGTGTGGGAGCGCATGGGTGCGATGGTGCGCGACGGCTGGTACAACAGCCTGTCGTCGGCCTCGATGCTGCTTGCTGTCGATGCCTACTTCGAGGCCGTGGCGCAGAACGCCGATGGCAAGCTCACGGCGCAGACCGTCAATGCGCAAGGCCAGGCCGCGGCGCTCGCATTGGGCGCGGTGAACCCGATCACCCGCGCGGCAGTGCCCATGGGCACCGCAAAGCTCAAGCTGTCGAACGACAGCGACTTCAACCTCTACTACAGCTGGGCCGAACAGGGCTTCGAACGCAACGTGCCTGCCACGCCGGTGAACCAGGGCCTCGAGATCTTCCATGAAGTGCTCGATGCCAAGGGCAACCCGGTCACCAAGGCCAAGCTCGGCGAGGAGGTCACGGTGCGGGTGCGCGTGCGCAGCCTGGAGCGCGCGCAGCTGAACGACGTGGCGCTGGTCGACGTGCTGCCCGGCGGGCTGGAGCCGGTGCTGCAGGCCGTGGGCGACGACGAGGAAGCCAATGCCGATGCGCCGATCTGGAAGAAGCGCCTGGGCGGCAGCGGCTCATGGAAGGTGCAGTACGCCGACATCCGCGAAGACCGCGTGGTGTTCTACGGCGGCGTCGGCAAGGATCTGCTCGAAGTGACCTACAAGGCGCGTGCCACCAACGTGGGCGATTTCGTGGTGCCGGCGGCGTACGGCGAAGCGATGTACGACCGGCGCGTGTACTCGCGTTCGGCGGGGGCGCGCTTCCAGGTGGTGGCCAATTGACCAAGGCATTCCCCGCCTTGTTCCCTCTCCCGCTTGCGGGAGAGGGCTAGGGCGAGGGTGCAGCGCTTCCATGAACACCGTGCTCGATCCGTCGCCAATGCCCTCACCCCAACCCTCTCCCGCAGGCGGGAGAGGGAGCAAGAGGGAGAGAGGGAGGAAGGCCGCAGTCGCCTTCGCGGCTGTCGCATTGCTACTCGCGCTATTGCGCCTCTGGCCCCACGCCCCCCTCAGCGAAACCGTTGGCAGCTCCCGCGCCGTGTACGCGCAAGGCGGCGAGCTGCTGCGCCTCACGCTCGCAAGCGACGAGCAATACCGCCTCTGGGTGCCGCTCGACCGGATCTCTCCAACGCTGGTCGATGCAGTGCTGCTCTACGAAGACCGGCGCTTCCACGCACACCCCGGCGTCAACCCCGCCGCGCTGGTGCGCAGCGCCTGGCGCATCGCCAGCGGCGAGCGCAGGCAGGGCGGCTCGACGCTCACGATGCAGCTTGCGCGGCGCATCTACGGCATCGACAGCCGCACCGCCGTGGGCAAGGTCGCGCAGATCGGCGCGGCGCTGTGGCTGGAAGCGCGCTTCAGCAAGCGCGAGATCCTGGAGGCGTACCTCAACACCGCTCCCTACGGCGGCAACATCGAAGGCGTGCAGGCCGCGAGCCTCATCTACTTTCGCAAGGACGCCGCCAAGCTCAGCCTGCCCGAGGCACTCACGCTCGCGGTCATTCCGCAGAACCCCGTCAAGCGCATTGCCGAGCGCGGCCGCAATGCCGAACTGCAATCGGCGCGCGAACGGCTGTGGGCGCTGTGGGCCGAGCGCGACCCGGCCGCGAAGCAGCACGCGCCCGACGCGCAACTCGCGCTCTCGGCGCAGTCGCGCGGCAGCCTGCCCTTTCTCGCACCACACGCCACCGACATGCTGCTCGCGCAGGAGCGTGGTGTGCAAGAGATACGCACCACCATCGACCTGCGCATGCAGGCCACGCTCGAGCGCGTGATGGGCCAGTACCTGCGCACGCATGCCGACGTGGGCATGACCAACGCGAGTGCGCTGCTGCTCGATGCTTCGACCATGCAGGTGCGCGCCTTGATCGGCTCGGCCGATTGGCACAACGATACCATCGCGGGTCAGGTCAACGGCACGCAGGCCAAGCGCTCGCCAGGCTCGACGCTCAAGCCTTTCATCTATGCGCTGGCGCTCGACCAGGGGCTGCTGCATCCCAAGACGATGCTGAAGGATGCGCCGACGTCGTTCGGGCCCTACACGCCGGAGAATTTCGACCATCGCTTCGCCGGGCCGCTACCCGCTCAGGAAGCGCTCATCCGCAGCCGCAATATCCCGGCAGTGGCTTTGGCCGCGAAACTGTCGAAGCCGGGGCTCTACGACTTCATGCGGCTGGCGGGCGTTTCGAAGCTGCAGAGCGAATCGCACTATGGCCTCGCGCTGGTGCTGGGCGGCGGCGAGGTCACGCCCGAGGAGCTCGCGGGCCTCTATGCCACGCTGGCCAACGGCGGCGTCTCGCAGCCGCTGCGCTACACGCAGCCCGCGACCGACGAGCCGCCGGCCCAGCCGCTGCGCCTGTTGAGCGAAGAGGCTTCGTTCATCACGCTCGACATGCTGCGCCACACGCCCCGGCCCGACACCACCCTGCCCGCGCGCCCGGCCATCGCATGGAAGACGGGCACCTCGTGGGGCTTTCGCGATGCATGGACAGCGGGCGTGTTCGGCCGCCATGTGCTCGTGGTGTGGGTCGGCAATTTCGACGGAACCAGCAACCCCGCGCTGGTGGGTGTCGATGCGGCCGCTCCCTTGTTCCTGCGCATGGTCGACGCGCTGCGCGCCGAGCGGCTCGATCCCGGCGAGGTCGCGACGCGGCAGCCGCCCGACCTGCGGCAGGTCGAGGTCTGTGCCGCCACTGGCGGCCTGCCCGATGCACTGTGCCCGGTGCGCACCACCACCTGGTTCATCGCCGGCAAGTCGCCGATCCAGGTCAGCAACCTGCATCGCGCGGTGTGGGTCGACGAGACGACCGGCAAGGTGGTTTGCGGCCCGCAGCCCAACGCGCGGCAGCAGGTGGTCGAGCAATGGGGCAGCGACATGCGCCGGCTGTTCCGCCAGGCCGGGCTGCCGCGCGCGAGCCTGCCGGCCGACGGCTGCGAGAAAGGCAACGCTTCTTCGGAGACAGCGCCGATCATCACCTCGCCGTTGCGCGGCGTGCGGCACACGCTGCGGGTGAAGAAGCCCGAGCCGCTGGTGCTGCGCGCCGAAGTGACCGCGGGCACGCAGACGGTCTATTGGTTCGCGGACGATGCGCTGATCGGCCGCGCCGCCCCCGGCGAAGGCATCACCTGGATGCCCGACCTCGCGGACTCGGGCCGGCACTACGTGCTGCGCGCGGTCGACGACCAGGGGCGCGCCGAGTCGCGCGAGGTCACCGTCGACATCGCCCCCTGATCTGCTTGCATGTCATGGCTGCGTCACGCGAAATCGGCATGGTCTCGCGTTTCGACGAAACCTTTCTTCTTGCTCATGACGCGCCTCGCTTCTCTCTCCTTCATCGCCCTTGCCGCCGCGCTCGCCTGCGGCAGCGCATCCGCACAAACCGTCTTCCCTGCGACGCTCGCGGGCCATGCCGTGCTGCCCGCGCAGAGCTTCGTGGCCACGCCGAAGGACGCACCTTCCGACTTGCAGGCGAGCGGCAAGTTCACCTCGGGCAAGCGCGTGGAGGCGCTGGCGACGGTCGAAGGCCTTTCGGGCGGCCGCGGCACGGACGTCTCGCTGCCCTTCAAGGGGCAGCCGCTGCAAGGCCACTCGGGCATCAAGAAGATGGACGACGGCTCGTTCTGGATCCTCACAGACAACGGCGCCGGCGCCAAGGCCAACTCGCCTGACTTCATGCTCTACCTGAACCACTACAAGGTGGACTTCAAGAGCGGCAAGTTCGACCATCTCGACACGGTCTTCCTGCACGACCCCGACAAGAAGGTGCCCTTCCGCATCGTTCACGAAGGCACGAAACAGCGCTACCTGACGGGCTCCGACTTCGACCCGGAAAGCTTCCAGTTCGCCGGCGGCGCGTTGTGGATCGGCGAGGAGTTCGGTCCCTTCCTGGTCAAGGCCGACTTGAAAGGCAAGGTGCTCGCTGTGTTCGACACGCTGGTCGACGGCAAGGCCGTGCGCTCGCCCGACCATCCGGCGGTGACAACGCCGGGCGCACCGGGTGGCGCGGTCGACTTCCAGATCAAGCGCTCCAAGGGCTTCGAGGGCATGGCCTCGTCGAAGGACAGAAGCAAGCTTTACGCACTGCTCGAAGGCCCGGTGTGGAACGCCGAGGCGAAGGAGTACGAGAAGCAGGACGGCAAGGAAGCGCTGCGCGTGCTGGAGTTCGACGTGGCGTCTGAAAAATGGACGGGTCGTCATTGGAAGTACCTGCTGGAAGCCAACGGCAACGCCATCGGCGACTTCAACATGATCGACGGCACCACGGGCCTCATCATCGAGCGCGACAACGGCGAAGGCACGAGCGACAAGGCCTGCCCCGAAGGCCAGAAGCGCACCGATTGCTTCCACGACATCGCGAAGTTCAAGCGCGTCTACAAGGTCGAATTGAACGATGCCAACGTGGGCAGCGCAGTGCGCAAGATCGGCTACATCGACCTGCTCAACATTGCCGACCCGGCCGAGCTCGCGCGCAAGCCGCTCAATGACGGGGTGCTCAAGTTTCCGTTCTTCACCATCGAGAACGTCGACGTGGTCGATGCCACGCACATCGTGGTGGGCAACGACAACAACCTGCCGTTCTCCAGCAGCCGCGAGCCGAACAAGGCGGACGACAACGAACTGGTGCTGCTCGAAGCGGGGGCGCTGTTGCAGGCCAAGTAGCCCGGTCTTGATAATCGGGCGCATGTCGCCCGAACTGCTTCCCGCCATTGCCGCCTTCGCACGCGTTGCGCATCACGCCAGCTTCACGCGGGCGGCGGAAGAACTGGGCGTTTCGCCTTCGGCCCTGTCGCAGACGATGCGCACGCTCGAGCGGCGGCTGGGCGTGCGCCTGCTCGATCGCACCACCCGCCGCGTCGGCGTGACCGAACTGGGCCAGCAACTGCTGAAGGGCGCGCAGCCGGCTCTCGCCGCGCTCGCACAAACGGTCGAAGGCATCAACGAGGCGCGAGACAAGCCGGCCGGGCTATTGCGCCTGAACGTTGCGCGCGCGTCGGCTGAGCTACTGCTGTATCCGCACCTAGGGGACTTTGCCGAAGCGTTTCCGGACATCACGCTGGAACTCGTCTGCGACAACCGGATGGTCGACCTGATCGAGGGCGGATTCGATGCCGGCATCCGGCTCGGCGAAAGCCTGGCGCAGGACGTGGTGGCGTTGCCGGTGGGCGGCCCACAGCGCATGGTGACTGTCGCTTCGCCGCGCTACCTTGCGGAACGCCAATTGCCCAAGACGCCGGAAGACCTGCGCGAGCACCAATGCATGAACTACCGCCTGACCACGGGGGGCCTTTATCGGTGGGAATATGCGCAGGACGGCCGCGTGCTCGACATCGAGGTGGCCGGTCCGCTCATCAGCAACGACGGAGACGTGCTGCTGGCGGCGGCGCGCAACGGTGCCGGCATTGCGGTGGCCTTCGAAGGTGCGGTGCGCGGCGATCTTGACAGCGGCCGCCTGGTGCCGCTGCTCGAGCCCTGGTGGCCGACGTTCCCGGGCTTCTATCTCTACCACCCGAGTTCAGCGCAGATGCCGCGCAAGCTGCGGGTGTTCATCGACTTCCTGCAGGCGCGGCATGCACCGCCGCCGGTGTCGCAGCGCGCGGTCAAGCTCGCATCAGCGCCTCGATCTCGTCCGCCTTCACCGGCACGCCGCGCGAAATAAGCTCGCAGCCCGTGGCCGTGACGATGGCGTCGTCCTCGATGCGGATGCCGATGTTGTGGAACTGCTCGGGCACGCCCTCGCCGGGCCGCACGTAGATGCCGGGCTCCAGCGTCAGCACCATGCCGGGGTGCAGGATGCGGCTCGGCCGGTTCTTGATGACTTCGTTCGACAGCGGATCCTTGCGCTCGCTCACCTCGCCCACCTGCGTGGGCTCCACGTAGCTGCCGCAGTCGTGCACGTCCATGCCCAGCCAGTGGCCGGTGCGGTGCATGTAGAACTGGAAGTAGGCGCGCTTGTCGATCACGTCGTCCACGCTGCCCACCTTGTTGGCATCGAGCAGGCCCAGGTCGAGCATGCCTTGCGCCAGCACCTTGACGGCCGCATCGTGCGGGTCGGTGAAGCGGTTGCCGGCCTTCGTGGCCGCGGCCGATGCGTCCTGGCTGGCCAGCACCAGGTCGTACAGCGCGCGCTGCGGTCCGCTGAACTTGCCGTTGGCCGGGAAGGTGCGGGTGATGTCGCTCGCGTAGCCGTCGAGCTCGCAGCCGGCGTCGATCAGCACCAGCTCGCCGCTGCGCACCGGCGCCGCGTCGGCGCGGTAGTGCAGCACGCAGGCATTGGCACCGGCCGCCACGATGGAGCCATAGGCGGGATATTGCGAGCCGCCCAGGCGGAATTCATGCAGCAGCTCGGCGTCCAGGTGGTATTCGCGCACGTCCTTGCCTTCGCGCAGCATGCGGGCCGACAGCTGCATGGCGCGAACGTGGGCCCTGGCGCTGATTTGCGCGGCGCGCCGCATGATGTCCTGCTCGTGCGCGTCCTTGAAGAGGCGCATTTCGTCGAGCGGCCCGCACAGGTCGCGCTGTTCCTCCGGGCACAGCGCGCCGTAGCGCACGCGCGCGCGCACCGCCTGCAGCCAGCCATCGATGCGCGTTTCCAGGCCCTTGTGAATCGCGAACGGAAACCACACGGTCGACCTGTTCTCGAGGAGCTTGGGCAACCTGGCGTCGAGCTCGTCCACCGAAAAAGCCTCGTTGACGCCCAGCGCCGCCGGCGCCGCATCGGGGCCCAGCCGATAGCCGTCCCAGATCTCGCGCTCCAGGTCCTTGGGCGCGCAGAACAGCGTGGCGCGGCCGTCGCCCGCCAGCACCAGCCAGGCGTTCGGCTCGGTGAAGCCGGTCAGGTAATAGAAGTAGCTGTCGTGGCGGAACAGGAAATCGCTGTCGCGGTTGCGCTGCCGCTCGGGCGCGGTCGGCACGATGGCGATGCCGTCCTTGCCCAGCTGCGAGGCGAGGCGCGCGCGGCGCTCGGCGTAGATCTTGTTGTCTTCAGTGGTCATCTTGGCGTGTTCAGTTGAAGAAGCCGTTCGGGCGTGCCCACGTCGGTCCAGGGCCCGGTGTAGAGCTCGGCGCTCACGAGTTCATTGTCCATCGCGGCGCGCAGGATGGGAGCGAGCGGGGCTTTGGCGCCGGACGGATTGCCGGCGGGAATGCCGCAGTACGGCGGCGCAAAAAGTGCGGCACGGTACAGGCCGATGGTCGAGAAGGTGTACTTCTCGATCGCCGAATTGAGCGCCAATCCGCCTGCCGAAAGGCCGAAGTCGCCTTTGGGATTGTGCGGCGGGTTGGGCACCAGCCACAGGTGCGCGAGCTTGCCGCCGGCGACGAACCGGTCCACCGCGGCCTGCGCAAACACGAAATCGGGCGCGAACACATCGCCGGCCGCAACCCAGAAAAGCTCGCCGAGCTGGGGCAGGGCGCGCAGGATGCCGCCCGCGGTTTCCAGCGCGCCACCGAAGTCGCGCCCTTCGTCCGAATATGAAATTGATAGCGCATCGCGCTCGCTCAGCAAGGGCCTGGCGCCGAAGCGCCCCGAAATCTGCTCGCCGAGCCAGTCGATGTTGACCACCAGTTCGGTAAATCCGCCGGCGGCCAGCGCTTCCATCGGCCATTGCATCAACGGTTTGCCGCGCACTTCGAGCAGCGGCTTGGGCGTCGTGTCGGTCAACGGCCGCATGCGCTCGCCGCGTCCCGCGGCAAGGATCATGGCGCGAACGGAAACCCGGGTGCTCACGCCGCCACCTGGCCGCGCATCAGCTCGTTGCGTTCGGAGTGGCGGGGCTGGAACAGCGAGACCAGGCATTCCATCAGTGAATGCGCCTTGGCCGAATGATCGCCGCCGAAGTTGCACACGTACACGTCGAGCGTGGCGCCGCGCTGTTCGGGCCAGGTGTGGATGCACAGGTGCGATTCGGCCAGCAGCACCGTGGCCGTGACGCCGCCCGGCCCCTCCGGCGTAGCCGGAAATCCGTGGACCAGCTTGCCCACCGGCTGCAGCCCCGCGGCGGTGACCGCCTTAAGGCAGACGGCGCCGAGCGCCTCTTTGTCGGTGAGCCATTGCATGCCGCATTGGCAGTCGTGGAGATCGGCGGTGAGGTGCAACCCATGCATGGGTGGCAACTCTAGCAGTCCGGCATTGCAGAAGAACATCGGCGGGGTGTGGGGGCCGTATTGAAGGGCCTTGGAGCGAGCCCGGTAAAATCGCGGGTTCCCCCCAATCCACATTCCCCGAAAGTCCTCCGCCCATGGCAAACGAAGCCCTGATGGCCAACGCGATCCGCGCGCTGGCCATGGATGCCGTCCAACAAGCAAACTCCGGACATCCGGGCGCACCGATGGGCATGGCCGACATGGCCGTCGCACTCTGGGGCGAGCACCTGCGCTACAACCCCGCCAACCCGCATTGGTTCGACCGCGACCGCTTCGTGCTGTCGAACGGCCATGCCTCGATGCTGCTGTACGCGGTGCTGCACCTCACCGGCTACGACCTGCCGATCGGCGAGCTCAAGAACTTCCGCCAGCTCCACAGCAAGACCGCCGGCCACCCCGAAGTCGACGTGACCCCCGGCGTGGAAACCACCACCGGCCCACTGGGCCAGGGCATCACCAATGCCGTGGGCTTTGCCCTTGCCGAGAAGCTGCTCGCAGCCGAGTTCAACCGCAAGGACCACGCCATCGTCGACCACCACACCTACGCCTTCCTGGGCGACGGTTGCATGATGGAAGGCATCAGCCACGAGGCCTGCGCGCTGGCCGGCGCCTGGCACCTGAACAAGCTGATCGCGCTGTACGACGACAACGGCATCAGCATCGACGGCCAGGTCAAGCCCTGGTTCATCGACAACACCGAAGAACGCTTCAAGGCCTACGGCTGGAACGTCATCGGCCCGATCGACGGCAACGACGCCAAGGACGTGTCCAAGGCCATTGCCAAAGCCAAGAAGCAGGACAGCAAGCCCACCCTCGTCATCTGCAAGACGCAGATCGGCAAGGGCAGCCCGAACCGCGCCAACACCGCCAAGGCCCACGGCGAGCCGCTGGGCGCCGATGAAATCACCCTCACCCGCGCCGCGCTGAACTGGCCCTACGCCGCCTTCGAAGTGCCGGCGGAAGCCTACGCCGACTGGGACCACAAGGCCCAGGGCGCGAGCACCGAAGCCGCCTGGAACGACAAGTTCGACGCCTACGCCAAGGCCTTTCCTGAACTTGCCGCCGAATTCACCCGCCGCATGAAGGGCGAGCTGCCCAAGAACTTCCACCAGGTGGCATTCGACACCGTGGTGGCCGCCCACACCAAGGGCGAAACCGTGGCCAGCCGCAAGGCCAGCCAGCTCGCGCTCGAGGCCTTCACCGCCGCGCTGCCCGAAATGCTCGGCGGCAGCGCCGACCTCACCGGCTCCAACCTCACCAACACCAAGAGCACCGCGGCCCTGCGCTTCGATGCGAAGACAGGTGCCGTGGTCATGGGCCAGCCGCAGCAGCCCGCCCAGGGCGCCGAAGACGAGCCCAAGCCCGACAGCACCGCCGACAAGGCCGAGCCGCCCCACGGCGTGATCGGCCGCCACATCAACTACGGCGTGCGCGAGTTCGGCATGGCGGCCATCATGAACGGCGTGGCGCTGCATGGCGGCTTCATTCCCTACGGCGGCACCTTCCTCACCTTCAGCGACTACAGCCGCAACGCCATCCGCATGGCCGCGCTCATGAAGCGCCGCGTGGTGCACGTGTTCACGCACGACTCCATCGGCCTGGGCGAAGACGGCCCCACGCACCAGTCGATCGAGCACGCCGCGTCGCTGCGCCTCATTCCTAACCTGGACGTCTGGCGTCCGGGCGACACGGCCGAAACCGCCGTGGCCTGGGCCGTGGCGCTGCAGAACCAGTCGCGCCCCACGGCACTGCTGCTGAGCCGCCAGAACATCGCCTACGCGCCCAAGGGCGATCTCGGCGACATCAGCCGCGGCGCCTACGTGTTGTCGGAGCCCGAGGCCGTCGGCCTCAAGAGCAAGAAGACCGCCGCGGTCATCATTGCCACCGGCTCCGAAGTGCAATTGGCCCTCGCCGCGCAGAAATTGCTGGCAGGGAAGAAAATCGCGGTGCGCGTGGTGTCGATGCCTTCGACCACCACCTTCGACCGCCAGGACGTGGCCTACAAGAAGAGCGTGCTGCCGAAGAAGCTTCCGCGCATCGCCGTCGAAATGGGCTGCACCGGGGGCTGGTGGAAATACGGCTGCGCGGCCGTGGTGGGCATCGACAGCTACGGCGAATCGGCACCGGCGCCGGCGCTGTTCAAGCATTTCGGATTCACCGCAGAGAACGTGGCCGCCACCGTCGAAGCCGCCCTGCGCGACTGAGCCCGGCAAGGCGTTTCTTCTCTCCGTTCGATCACAAGTTTTTCAACCTTAGGAGCAAATCAGATGGCTATCAAACTCGGTATCAATGGCTTCGGTCGCATCGGTCGCAACGTGCTGCGCGCAGCGGTGCAGAACTTCAAGAACGACATCGAGATCGTTGCCATCAATGACCTGCTCGAGCCCGACTACCTGGCCTACATGCTCCAGTACGACTCGGTGCACGGCCGCTTCAAGGGCGAAGTCACGGTCGAAGGCAACCTGCTGATCGTCAACGGCAAGAAGATCCGCCTCACGCAGGAGCGCGATCCGTCGCAGCTCAAGTGGAACGAAGTCGGCGCCGACATCGTGCTGGAGTCGACCGGCCTCTTCCTCACCAAGGAAACCTGCCAGAAGCACCTCGACGCGGGCGCCAAGAAGGTGATCATGTCGGCCCCGTCGAAGGACGACACCCCCATGTTCGTCTACGGCGTGAACGACAAGAAGTACGCCGGCGAAGCCATCGTCAGCAACGCCAGCTGCACCACCAACTGCCTGGCGCCGCTTGCCAAGGTGCTGAACGACAAGTGGGGCATCAAGCGCGGCCTGATGACCACCGTGCACGCCGCCACCGCCACGCAGAAGACCGTCGACGGCCCGAGCAACAAGGACTGGCGCGGCGGCCGCGGCATCCTGGAAAACATCATTCCCTCGAGCACCGGCGCGGCCAAGGCCGTGGGCGTGGTGATCCCCGAGCTCAACAAGAAGCTCACCGGCATGAGCTTCCGCGTGCCGACCTCCGACGTGTCGGTGGTCGACCTCACGGTTGAACTCGAGAAGGAAGCCACCTACAAGGAAATCTGCGCCGAGATGAAGTCGCAGAGCGAAGGCGCGCTCAAGGGCGTGCTCGGCTACACCGAAGACAAGGTGGTGGCCACCGACTTCCGCGGCGACCCGCGCACTTCGATCTTCGACGCCGAAGCCGGCATTGCGCTGGACGGTACCTTCGTGAAGCTCGTGAGCTGGTACGACAACGAATGGGGCTACTCGAACAAGTGCCTGGAGATGGTGAAGGTCGTTTCGAAGTAAGGCTTCGAGGATCCACCAAAAACGCGCCCCTTGGGCGCGTTTTTTCATGGGCGCGCCGACATGGGCGACGTCTCAGCGCAGCTTCTCGCTACGCCGGATCTCGCTGCTGAGCTGCGATGTCATCCGCGTTGCCGCGCGCCGCGCGGCCAGTCCGTAGTCGCCGTTGAACTCACTGAACTCCGCTGTGCCATTGCCGATCGCACGCACGCGTGTGATCTCGACACCGGCGGCATCGCTCACCACGCAAGTCACCTCGGCGGTGAACGATGTGGGCGGCCAGGTGAGCCACGACGTCGAGCTCGAATCGGTCCTGATCTGGGGCGTGAACACCAGCGACACGCCCGCTGCTTCATTGGCCCTGGCGTCGTCGGCGGTGCGCAGCACGATCACGTCGCGGTAGACCGCGCGCAGCGCATCGCGGATCGACTTCTCGAGATCGCGATAGGGGTAGTAGCTCACGCGGTCACCGCTGCCGCCGGCGGTGGTCACCTGCTGGTCACGCTGGGTGTCGGTCATTACGTACGCCACCTTCTTCGGAATGAGATGAGCCGTTGCGCGCGGCGGTGCCGTTTCCGTGATCATCGTGATCGGATGGGAGCAGCCTGCCACGGCGGTGGTGAGGGCGAGAGCGGCGAACAGCCGAGCGGCCGAGGAATGAAGAAGCGACATGGTGCGGCTTTCTCCGGCTCTACGGCGCAACGGCCGCGACGAACTGCGCGTCGGCGTAGACCTTGCGCAACAGCGCGCGCACCAGCCGCGGGTAAGCGGCCTGGCCTGCGGGCACGGCCACGATGTTGGCATAGCTCGAATCGAAGGCGATCTCGGCGCGGTAGGTCTTGCGCAGCCGCTCCGTGGCCGCGCGCGTCACGGTCACCTCCACATCCATGCGGCCGGTGCCGTTGATCACGCCGAGGTCGAGTTCGTTGACGCGGATGATCGCCGCGATGCGGGTCGGCGCCTTGGGATCGTAGGCCGAAATCTCTCCCAGGTCACGCATCAGCGCGTCTTCCAGGTATTGCGCGAAGGTGCCGCTGGGCGACATCAGCTTCGCGCGGCGCAGGCTCAATGTGTTGATGCCGTCGTTCGGATCGGTCGGCTGCACCTTTGCCACGGCCACCATGGCGGGGCGCGTGGCTTCGAGCCGGTCCAGCGCTTCGTAGTCGGCTGCGTAGGGCGGCGCTGCGAGCTGCGCGCAGCCGGACGCCAGCAAGCCGGCGGCCACCGCGCCAAGCGTTGCAACGAAGGCGCGCAAGCGCCCACCCCGCGGTCTGGAGAAGATCGCCATGCCTGTTGCCCTCCTCGGGATGCCTGCTCCCGGGCGCGAGGGTATCAGGCATCGCGCCGCGAGCGAAGGCCCGCTGCCGGAGCTATCAGACCGGCTCGAGCACGTGGATGAGCTTGCTCTCGATCAGTTCCTTGGTCTTGGCGCCATGGGCTGCCATGTGCGGTGCCACCGCATGGGCCTGCAGGTGGGCCAGCGATTCCCACTTCTCGATCACCACGAAAGTGTCCGGGCCGAAGCTGGCTTTCGATGCCGGAATGCCTTGGGCATCAATGGTGGCGCCGTATTCGATGCAGCCCTCTTCGGCCAGCACGGCCGCGCGGTTGGCGGCAAAGGCTTCGAGCAATTTGGCGCGTTGGCCCGGCTTGGCGTGGATGACGGCGACGACGTGGATCATGGAAAAGGGCTCCAGTGTGGTTGTGTATGGCAGTCGCCGAATCTAAAAGATCCGCCGTCCGGGCGCGGGTCCCGCACGCGACCCTATCATCGCCCGCATGTTCTTTCCCCTGCCTCGCACGGCCACCGCGCCGTTCTGCCCCTCCGAAGTCAAGGGCAGCGTGGCGGTTCCAGAGGACCTGCCCTTCGGCAAGAAGCTGCTGCGCTATGCCGGGCCCGGCCTGCTGGTGTCGGTGGGCTACATGGATCCGGGCAACTGGGCCACCGACATCGAGGCCGGTTCGCGCTACGGCTACGGCCTGCTCTTCGTGGTGCTGCTCGCAAGCCTCGCGGCCATGCTGCTGCAGACGCTGTGCGTGCGGCTCGGCATCGTGGCGCAGAAAGACCTGGCGCGCGCCTGCCGCGAGCACTATTCGCCGCGCGCCAGCCGCTTCCTGTGGCTGGGCGCGGAACTCGCCATCGTGGCCTGCGACCTGGCCGAGGTGCTGGGCAGCGCGCTCGCGCTGCATCTGCTGTTCGGCGTGTCGATTCCGGTCGGCATTGCCATCACTGCATTCGACACGCTGCTCGTGCTGGGGCTCCAGGGCGCGGGCTTCCGGCGCGTCGAAGCCATCGTGCTCGGGCTGGTGGGCACCATCGCGGGCTGCTTCGTGGTGGAGCTTGCGATGTCGCAGCCCAACTGGTTCGGCGTGGCGATGGGCTTTGCGCCCAGCTTCGAGCGGCTGCAGCAACCCGGCGCGCTATACCTTGCGATCGGCGTGGTCGGCGCCACGGTGATGCCGCACAACCTGTACCTGCATTCGTCCATCGTGCAGACCCGGCTTGTGGCCGACACCGATGCGGCGCGCCGGGAGGCTGTGCGCTTCTGCACCTTCGATGCGGTGTTTTCGCTGTCGCTCGCGCTCCTGGTCAACGCGGCCATCATGGTGCTGGCGGCCAGCGCGTTCCACAGCACCGGCCATGTGGAGGTGACGGAGATCGATGATGCCTACCGGCTCATCGAGCCCGTTGTAGGCAGTGCGTTTGCAGCCACGCTGTTCGGCATTGCGCTCCTGGCCTCGGGCCAGAGTTCGACCTTCACCGGCACCATCGCGGGCCAGATCATCATGGAAGGCTTTCTCGACCTGAAGATCCCGTGCTGGCAGCGCCGCCTGATTACGCGCGCGCTGGCGCTTGGCCCGGCCTTTCTCGGCGTCTGGTGGTTCGGCGATGGCGGCGTGGGCAGGATGCTGGTGCTGAGCCAGGTGGTGCTTAGCTTCCAGCTGCCGTTCGCGATGTGGCCGCTGATCCGCTTCACCAGCAGCAACGCGCTGATGGGCGGCTTTGCCAACGGCACGCTGGTCAAGCTGCTGGCCTGGGGACTGTTCGGCGTGATCAGCGCGGCCAACGTGTGGCTGGTGGCCTCGACGATCCTGGGCGGCCCTTGAGGCGGAGCCGCGCCCGCCGCGCGCTCAGCGTTCGGCGCCGTCCTTCCACAGATGCACCAGCGCCTCCGGCGCCTCGGTCTCGGGCACGTCGAAACTGATCGAACCCGAGTGCGCGGCGGCGCTGTGCAGCACCAGCTCCACGCGGTAGAAGCGCTGGTCGCCGCCGGGCGAAGCGGACCCGTCGCGCTGTGCCGCATGCGGCGCAGCGCTTTGCAGGGCTTCGCCGATCTGCTGGCGCAGCTCCTCGCTGCAGTTGCCCAACTGGTAGCTGCGCGGGCGCGAGAGCCCGGGCAAATAGGCGACGCCGCCCTCGCGCGTCACGCGCACGACAGCGGCCTGGTCCAGGGGCGGAAGCTGAATCATGATGGCGAGACTCCCACGGTGTTCCATGCGGCGCCCACGGCCTGGTGCACCGCGCTGGCGGCGCCGAAGCGCCTGGCCGCATTTTCCACACTCAGCTGCGCGAAGGCCGCGAAATCGGCGTCCTGGCGCAATCGCCTGTCGCACACCGTGTCGTACCAGACGCGGCCCGCGGTCTCCCATGCCGGACCGGGGACGGCCGTGGCGGCGAGGTGGAAGGCACGGTTCGGAATGCCGGAGTTGATGTGCACGCCGCCATTGTCCTGCCGCGTGTCGACAAAGTCCTTCATGTGGGCGGGCTGGGGGTCCTTGCCCAGCACCGGGTCGTCGTAGGCGGTGCCGGGCTCGGCCATCGAGCGCAGCGCGCGCGCCTCCACCTTGCCGGTGAAAAGACCCGCGCCCACCAGCCAGTCGGCCTGTTGCGCCGTTTGCTTCAGGAGATGCTGCTTGACCAGCGCGCCGAACACATCGCAGATCGATTCGTTGAGCGCGCCCGGCTGTCCCTGGTAGACGAGGCCGCATTCATGGTCGATCACGCCGTGCGTGAGCTCATGGCCGATGATGTCCACCGCAATGGTGAAGCGGTTCATGACCTCGCCGTCGCCGTCGCCGAACACCATCTGCCTGCCGTTCCAGAACGCGTTGTCGTAGTCGTTGCCGTAGTGCACGCTGCCAGCCAGCGGCATGCCGGCGCCGTCGATCGAATCGCGCTCGAAGACGTCGTGGTACAGGCGGTAGGTGGCGCCGAGGTAGTCGTAGGCTTCGTCGGCCGCGATGTCGCCTGTGGCGGCCTGCGCCTCGGTGCGCACCAGCCGGCCGGGCAGGCTCATGGTGTGCTCCGCGTCGTGGATGGCGCGCGCGGGCGAGTCGCGCCGAAGGTAGCGCGGCGCCGCTCCGGACGAGACGCCTTTGGGCGCTGCCGCTTCGCGCAGGCCGCGGTGTTCGCGGTCGATCATCAGCGTCTGGGCCGCCCGCGCGCTGGCATGCGCGCCGGCACGTTCCGCCAGCCGGTCCAGCAGGTACGGCGGTACGAAGCTGGGTGGCAAAAGGGGCGGCGGCCGAAGCGGCATGGCGGTGTCCTCGGGCAATGAACGGGGTAGAAAAAGACGGTAGCAGAAAGCCGTAAAACCTGGATCACTCCGTTACTTCTGGTGTCACGGAATGCCCGCGTTCCAGCCATACGATCGGAGCTCCCGATCCACTTGCTGCCTTTGCCATGTTCATCGTCACCCTCAGCTACGTCCGCCCCCTCGAAGAGCTCGATGCTTTGATGGACGGGCACATGGCGTGGCTTCGAAAGCACTACGAAAGCGGGCTCTTCCTGGCCTCGGGCCGGCAGGTGCCGCGCAAGGGCGGCGTGATCTTCGCGCGCTCCGGCGACCGCGCCGCGCTGGAGGCGGTGCTGGCGCGCGATCCGTTCGTGCAGAACGGCGTTGCGACCACCGAAGTGATCGAGTTCGTGCCGAGCATGACCGCGCCGGCTACCGAGATCCTCAAGACCGTCTGACGCGGCTCCGGGCCGCGTGCCCTAGTCCCGTGGCGTTTCCTCGCGCCCGCCGGGATGCCGTGCAAAGCGCGCCGCGCCGCGATCGTGCACCGGTGCCGGATCGTTCCATGGCCAGCCGCCGAACTGGGTACGGCGATAGTCCGCCAGGGCCTGGCTGATCTCGGCTTGCGTGTTCATCACGAACGGCCCGTACTGGACCACCGGTTCGGCGATCGGGCGGCCCTGCAACAGCAGGAATTCGCCGGCCTCCCCGTCGCCGTTCCGCAGTTCCACGGATGCATCGGCGCGGAGCTCGATGGCGGCCGGACCTTCCACGCGCCGGCCCGCGATGTGCGCCAAGGCGCCCTTGAAGAAGTAGAGCATGCGCCGCGTGCCCTCGCCCGCGGCGGGCGGCAGCGTCCATTGCGCGCCGGGCGTCATCCGGAGGGTCCAGATCGCCACGTCGGCATCGTCCTTGGCGGCCCATGAATCCGGCGGCGGCGCGAGCGGCGCGATGGGTTCCTGTCCCGCGGCATCGACCATCCGGCCCGCGATGACCGCGACCTCCGTGCGACCGCCCGCCGCGTCGTCGGAGGCGAAACGCGGAATCGCTTCCGACCAGAACATCGTGAAGTGCGGCTCGGCCATCTTGCTGCCGGCCGGCAGGTTGAGCCAGATCTGGAACAGCTCCAGTGGATTGAGCGCGTTCGTGTCGAGCAGAGGAAACATCTCGGAATGCACGATGCCCTTGCCGGCCGTGAGCCACTGCACGTCGCCGCCGCCGAAGCGCGCGGTGGCGCCCAGCGAGTCTGAATGGTCGACCAGGCCCTTGCGCACGATGGTCACCGTCTCGAAACCCCGGTGCGGGTGCGAGGGAAAGCCGGGCACCGTCTCGCCGTGGTACATGCTCCAGCCGTCCTTGCGGCTGAAATCCTGCCCGATCTCGCGGCCTGCCAGCGGGGCCTCGGGCCCCATCTGCGCGTTGGCCCTGGGATAGGCGTCGTCGTGATAGACGCAGAACAGGAACGGATCGATCGTCTGCCACAGAAAGCCGAGCGGGCTCACCTGCAGCACGGCGCTGCCGGGTTCCTGTTGTTGCCGTTCTTCCTTGCTGCTGTTGCTGGACACCTCGGTATGCCTTTCGATGGGGCGCGCTGCCGAAGGCGTGGCGGCGCTGCTCTCCGGAATATCGGGGCGGGCGCGCTTGAAGGAAGGGCCCTTCCGCGCAACAGTGAGAAGCGCATATGGAACGATGGGCATCGCTCTCGTTCTTTCCAGCGCCGCAGCGTCACGGATTCTGGTGGGGCACTTCGGCGTTCGGGTCCATGTACATCAGCTCCCACAGGTGGCCGTCGATGTCCTGGAAGCCATGGCCGTACATGAAGCCGTAGTCCTGCGGCTCGCGCGGCACCGTGCCGCCCGCGGCCACCGCCTTGGCCACCATTTCGTCGACCTCCGCGCGGCTTTCGCACGAGAGGCACAGCAGCACCTCGGTGCTCTTGCTGGTGTCGGTGAGGCTCTTGCTGGTGAAGGTCTTGAAAAAGTCTTCGACCAGCAGCATGGCATGGATGCTCCCCTCCTGGATGACCATGCAGGCTGCGTTGGCGTCGGTGAATTTTTCGTTGAAGGTGTAGCCCAGCGCGGCGAAGAATGCCTTGGACTTCTCAAGGTTCTTGACGGCGAGGTTCACGAAGATCTGCTTGTTGGCCATGGTTGTCGTCCTGTGTCGATGAAGTGGATCGGTAGTTTGCCGGCGTGTTGTGTACACCGTCCACAAACGATAACAAAGAAAATGTACGGCGTCCACATATTTTTTCCTCTGGCCTTTCAGGCGAGCAGGCCAGCAAGGGCAATGGTGTTGCGATCCTCGAAGTAGGGGCCGACGATCTGCACGCCCAGCGGCAGTCCTCCGGCGGTGAAGCCTGCCGGCGCGGCCGTAGCGGGCAGTCCGCCAAGGCTCGCGAGCGACGCCCAGGCCCCTAACGTGCCATACGGTGCGGGAACTCCGTCGATAGTGATCGCTCGCTTTTCGAAATCCGGCTCGCTCACATGCTCGAAGGCTGCGCAGCCCACCGACGGGCACAGCACCGCGTCGAACTCCGTAAACAGCGCGCGCAGCTGGGCCCGGATGCGCGTGCGGGTGGCGAGCAGATCGAACCACGCGGAGAGCGGCATCGGCGAGCGGCCGCCCGGTTCCAGATGGGTGAGCACGGTCTCGACGATCTGTCCGTAGGTGTCGCCGACCTCCGCCAGGTCCGGCAGCAGATCGGATGCACACGACACGAATGCGCCCGCCTTCGCAAGCCGATGTCCGGCGCCTTCGACGGCGGCGCGCACGTCCGCCGCCACGGCCGCCTGCGGATGCGCCGCGACCACGAGCACGCGCCAATCCTTTGCGGCGGCGCGGCGCGGCGCCGGCAGTGCGAAACATCCCTGCGCCACATGCGCGGCATCGGGGCCGGCCAGCACCTCGAGCGCCAGCAACAGGTCGTCCGCACAATGGCCGATCGGCCCGATCTCGGAAGGCAGCCCGGCGGGGGCCTCCTCGGTGCCGGGAAAGGCAAGGCCGCGCGCCGGCAGCAGGCCTTCGCTCGGCTTGTGCGCATACACGCCGCAAAAGCTCGCTGGAACGCGAAGAGAGCCCGTCAGGTCGCTTCCCAGCTCCAGCGCCACCATGCCGGTGGCCACCGCCACGGCCCCGCCGCCGGACGAACCCCCGGGAGTGCGCCCGTGGTCCAGCGGGTGCACCGTGCGGCCATACACCGGGTTGGCGCACTGCCAGTCGGCCAGGCCGGGCGGCACGTTCGTCTTGCCGAGGATTACTGCGCCCGCCGCCCTGAGGCGCTGCACAGCGACCGCGTCATGCGGCGGAACGAAATCGCGGAACGGCGGCAAGCCCCAACTCGTCGGCAGGCCAGCGACGTTGAACGCCTCCTTGACCGTCATCGGCACGCCGAGCAGCGGACGGCGCTCGCCGCGCGCCAGCGCCGCATCGGCCTCTCTCGCCTGCTGGCGCGCCCGGTCGAAATCGCGCACCACCACCGCGTTCAGTGCGCCATCGAGCGCTTCGATGCGGGCGATGGCGGCTTCGCAGAGCTGGACGGCGCTCACCTGCCCGGCCGCCAGTGCCCGGGCCGAGCGTGCGGCGCCGGCGGCGAGCAAGGTCATCGGGTCGGGCGTCGGGGCCGAGGTGAAGACGGGCATCATGGGTCTCCATGGAAATCGAATTCAAGTTTCATATTCCCGCCGAACGGCTGCAAGAGGTGCAAGCCGCCATGCGGCGCGGCGCAGTCGTCCGTACCCGACTGCAGGCGCGCTATTTCGACACCGCCGATCAGGCGCTGGCCGCGCAAGGCATCGTGCTGCGGCTGCGGAAGGAGGGCCGGCGCTGGGTCCAGACCGTCAAGGCGGCAGGTGACAACGCACTGCACCGGCTCGAGCACAACGTCGATCTGGGGGCTGCCGCTGCTGGCAGCGCGGCACCGGCCATCGACCCGCAACGCCACCAGGGCACGCCCGTGGGCGAGCGGCTCGCCAAGCTCCTGGCCGCGAGCGGCGCGCCGCTGGTCGAGCGCCAGTCCACCGACATCATGCGGCTCACGCGCGACGTTCGCACCACCGGCGCCGGCGCTGCCGTGGTCGAACTGGCGCTGGACGTCGGCAAGGTCGTCGCCCATGCGGGCACGCCCGAGGCGCGCGAATCGCCCGTGTGCGAGCTGGAACTCGAACTCAAGCGCGGCGACGTGCAAGGCCTGGTCGCGCTCGCGCGCCGCTGGTCGCAGCAGCACGGGCTGTGGTTCAGCACGGTGTCGAAGGCCGAGCGCGGGGCACGTCTCCTGGCGGGGCTCGACGCCGTTCCGGCGATCAAGGCCGGAACGCCGCGCTTTGCCGATGCGCCCGACGGCCGGACCATCCAGCAAGCCGTGGTGGCGTCCTGCCTGGCGCACATGCTGCCCAACGCCAGCGAAATCGCGGCCGGCAGCGCCGACGAAGAGCAGGTCCATCAGCTGCGCATCGGCATCCGGCGCCTGCGCACCGCGCTGCGCGAACTCGCGGGGCTCGACGCGCGCACGGATCTTTTCAACGCTGCGGAATGGGAGCCGCCGCTGGTCGAAGCCTTCCGCGCGCTCGGCGTGCTGCGCGACCGCGAGCAGGTGGCGAAGCTGGCACAGGCGCAACTGCAGGACGCCGGGGCGCCGGTATTCGACCCGCTGTCCGGCGCCGACGCGGCAACCGCGCGTGCGCCCTCGCCGGGTGAAGTCGTGCGTGCGCCGGCTTTCCAGGCGTTGCTGGTGTCGTTGATCGGGTTCACGGCGGGGGCGGCGCCCGCGGAAGCCGGACGGAAAGACGATCACGGAGCATCGGAGAAAGCCCCCTCGCCGCCCGGCCCGCTGGATGCGCGCGATGCACGCCGCTTCCTGCGCAGGCGCCTGCAGCATCTGCACGAGCAGACCGTCCGGGATGGCCGGTGCTTCGAGTCATTGAGCGCCGAAGACCAGCATCGCACCCGCAAAAGGCTCAAGCGCCTGCGCTACCTCGCGGAGTTCGCGAGCCCGTTGCTCGGCGGTGCGGCCGATGAAAAAGACTCGGGCGCCGAACGCTACCTGAGACGCCTTCGCCCGGCGCAGGACGCGCTGGGCGAGTTCAACGACGAAGCCGTCGCCCTGGCGCTGTACCGCGAAGCCACCGCGCGCGACGCCCGCGCCTGGTTCGCCGTCGGCTGGTTCACCGCGCGCCATGCGGCCGGCGCGAAGGCGTGCCGCAAGGCGCTCTGCAAGATCGAGAAGGCGCCGCGGTTCTGGAAGAAGAAACTCGGCTAGGCGGCTGCGCTCGGACGCTTAGTGATGGTGCCCGTGCGCCCCATGCACATGCCGATGCTCGATTTCCACCGGCAGCGCAGCGCGCACATCCGTCACTTGCAGGCTGAAGCGCAGCGCCTTGCCCGCCCAAGGATGGTTGCCGTCGAGCAGCACCACGGGGCCCTTGATCTTCGTCACGGTGAAGAGGTGCTCGCGCCCATCGTCGAGCCGCCCCTGCAGCTGGCCGCCCACCTTCACGCCCGGCGGAAAGTCGGCCTTGGGAATGCTGCGCACCAGCGATTCGTCGCGCAGGCCGAAGGCGTCTTCGGGCGCCAGGTGCAGCGTGGTCTGAAAGCCCTTTTCCTTGCCGTCGAGCGCTTCCTCGATCTTGGGCAGCGTGTTCTCGTACCCGCCGTGCAGGTAGGCCATCGGCTCGGGGCTGGCTTCGATGAGCTTGCCCTGCGCGTCGGCGACCTTGTACTTGAGGGTGACGACGGTGTCTTTTTCGATTTTCATGCGGTGCATTTTCCGTGCAAAACGGCGGGCGGTTGGGGCTACGCCTTTGCAGCCTGCAACATGTCCGGCAGCCCCTCCGCCCCCTGCAGCTTCTCCATCACCATGGCGATGAACGCCGATACCGCGAGCGGCAGGTGCTTGCGGCTCGGGTACAGCACGCTCAGCCCCTGCCCCGTGCGCTGGTACTGCGGCAGCACCCGCACGAGCCGGCCGGCGTCAAGGTCGAGCCGGGCCATGGTGGGCGGGAGCAACGCCACGCCCAAGCCGGCGAGCGCGGCCTTGCGCAGCGCCTGGGCGGTGTTGCCGGTGAAGCGGCCCGTCACCTGCACTTCTTCTTCCCCGCCGCCGGGGCCGGCCAGGCGCCAGACGGTGCGGCCACTGGGATGGGCCGCGGTCACGCAATCGTGATTCGCCAGGTCTTGCAGGGCAGCGGGCTCGCCCCGAGCGGCGATGTAGGCGGGGCTCGCCACCATGCCGTCGCTGCGAGCGCTCATGAGCTTGCGGCCGACATAGCCTGAATCGGGCAGCGCGCCGCCGCGAAACGCGACGTCGATCTGCTCGGCGATCAGGTCGGCCTTGGCGTCGCTGAGCACGAAGTCGACGCGCACCAGCGGATGCGCAGCCAGAAAACCGGCGACCCATTCCATCGGGAAGAAATCGAAGAAATCGGCCGTGGCCGCCACGCGCACCAGGCCGCTCGGTTCACGGCTGCCCGTGATCAGCTCCTGCCCGGCCTCTGCCAGCCCGTCGATCGCGCCCGCACAGCGCTCATGAAAAGCCTGGCCCGCGCTGGTGAGCGTGAGCTTGCGCGTGGAGCGCTGCATCAGACGCGTGCCAAGTTGCGCTTCCAGCTGCTGGACGCGCCGGCTCACGGTGTTGGGCGGCAGCCCGAGCCGGCGCGCGGCCGCCGCAAAGCTGCCGTGGCGCACGACCTGCACAAACATGGCGATGTCGTTGAGGTCGAGCATGGCAATGATTCCTTCTCTTGATGGACGAGTGCAATCCTATTCTGCCGTCTAGTCGATCAATGGGTGCCGCCCTAACCTTCAATCCATGACTTCTTCAACCTTTTCATCCCCCACTCAGCGCCGCATCGTCTGGGGCCTTCGCATCCTCTTGGCGCTGGTTTTCGGCGCGGCGGGCATCGCCAAGCTGGCTGGCGCGCCGCAGATGGTCCAGGTGTTCGAGGCCATCGGCTTCGGCCAGTGGTTCCGCTATGTGACCGGCGTGGTCGAGGTCGGCGGCGCGGTGCTGCTGCTCGTGCCGGCGACCGGTTTTGTCGGCGCCTTGCTGATGGCCGTGACCATGGCCTTTGCCGTCGCCACGCACCTGATGCTGATCGGCGGCAGCCCCGCTCCAGCCATCGCCCTCGCACTTCTCTCGGCGTTCGCGGCCTGGCGCCTGCGGCCGGCGCCGCAATTGCCGGTCAGGGCGGGCTGATCTTTCTTCCTCTTTTTCTTTTTCTTCTTCTAGCGATTCAGGAGCACTCCATGACCACCGCCGTCGCAAGGCCCCCCATCACCGAAGCCCGTCCCATCGTCTACCGCACGCGCGGTTCGCAGCACGGGCCGATCATCCGGCTCATGAGCCCGGGCGACCTGGGCGAGTTCCTGAAGCCCTTCGTCTTCCTGGACCTGTTTGGCTTCGACACCACCGGCGGCGGCGCCGGCTTTGGCATGCACCCGCACTCGGGCATCGCCACACTGACGTGGCTGATCGAAGGCGACACGCTGTACGAAGACACGACCGGCGAAAAAGGCGTGCTGCCGGCCGGCGGCGTTGAGTGGATGCGCGCCGGCAACGGGGTGTGGCACAACGGCGCGCCCGCGCCGGGCACGAAGCGCGTCCAGGGCTTCCAGCTGTGGGTGGCCCTGCCATCTGCGGAAGAAAACGCGCCGGCCCAGAGCATCTATCTGGCCCCCTCGCAGGTGCCGGGCGAAGGCCCGGCGCGGGTGCTGCTCGGCCGCTACGGCGCAGCCCAAAGCCCCATTCCGGCACCGGCGCCCATGAACTACCTGGCTGTGCGGCTGAAGGACGGCGAGCACTGGCGCTACACGCCGCCCGCCGGCCACACGGTGGGCTGGGTCGCGGTCAACGCCGGCCGGCTTGACGCGGGCGGCGGCGAGCCGATCGCCGCCGGCGAACTCGCGGTGTTCGAAGAGTCCGGCGCGGCCATCGACTTCGTGGCGCACGGCGACACTTCCTTCGTGCTGGGCTCGGCCGTCAGGCATCCGCATGACCTGGTGATGGGGCACTACTCGGTGCACACCAGCAAGGCGGCGCTCGACCAGGGCGAGGCGGAGATCCGGCGCATCGGGGCCCGGCTGCGCGAGGAAGGCCGCCTCCGCTGAGTGAGTGAGGCGGGGCTGCTCGCCTTTGCGTCACCCAGCGCAAACCAGCGTGCACGCGGTGGGCGGCTGCGCCAGAATCGTTCGCTTCGAACGACCCTGCCGCAGCTTCCACCTCCATGAACATCGTCGACTCCTTCGCCAGCAACGCCTCCCACTTCGTCGATATCCGGCGCGACATCCACGCCCACCCTGAACTGGGTTTCGAAGAACACCGCACCTCCGAAAAGGTAGCGGGCCTGCTGGCCGAATGGGGCATCGAGGTGCACCGCGGCATCGCCGGCACGGGCCTGGTCGGCGTGCTGCGCAAGGGCACCGGCACACGCACCATCGGCCTGCGCGCCGACATGGACGCGCTGCCATTGAACGAGGCCAACGAGTTCGCCCACAAGTCCACCCACGCGGGCCGCATGCATGCCTGCGGCCACGACGGCCACACCACCATGCTGCTGGCCGCCGCATGGCACCTGTCGCAGCAGGGGCCCGACGATTTCGACGGCACGGTGCATTTCATCTTCCAGCCGGCCGAAGAGATGGGCAAGGCCGGTGCGAAGAAGATGATCCAGGACGGGCTGTTCGATCGCTTCCCTTGCGACGCCGTGTTTGCGCTGCACAATTTTCCCGTGGGCGACGTGGGCCGATTCGCGCTCAACGAAGGCGCGCTGATGGCGTCGAGCAATACCTACAGGATCACCGTGCGCGGGCGCGGCACGCACGCTTCGATGCCGCACACCGGCATCGATCCCGTGGCGGCGGTGGTCACGCTCGCGCAGCAGCTGCAGACCATCGTGCCGCGAACCATCCCGAGCACGGAGCGCGCGCTGCTCGCGGTCACGCAGCTGCAGGGCTCCGACGCGCCCAACGTGATTCCCGACGTGGCGACCGTGGGCGGCACGATCCGCACCTTTTCCATCGAAGCCATCGACAAGATCGAGGCGCGGCTGCGCGAAGTTGCGGCGGGCGTGGCCGCGGCGCACGGCTGCACGGCCGAGGTTTTCTTCAACCGCTCCTCGCCGCCTGTGGTCAACCACGTGGCCGAGGCGCGCTTTGCCGCGGGCGTGATGCGCGAGGTGGTGGGCGACGGCATGGTGACCGACAATTTCCCCGCCGTGATGGGCGCCGAGGACTTCGCCCACATGCTGCTCGCGCGGCCCGGCTGCTATGCGTTCCTCGGCAACGGGGACGGCGACCACCGCCTCGACGGCCATGGGCCCGGCCCTTGCATCATCCACAACACCTCGTTCGACTTCAACGACGAGATCATTCCGATCGGCGCCAGCTACTTCGTGAAGCTGGTGCAGCGCTGGCTGCCTGCGGGCGGCTGAAGAGATATTTGTTGCCAACGATGATGAAAGCGGCCACCTCGATGACCTCGACCCTGTTTACCCGACGTTCGCTGGCCGTGCTTGCAGCCGCCGCGGCGCTTGGCGCCATCGCGCCCGCGCAGGCACAGCAACAGCAGCGCGTGATCCACATCGTCGTGCCTTTCGGCACGGGCGCGGTGCAGGACACGGTGGCGCGCGCCTTCAACGCCGAACTGGGCGCGGCGCTCAACGCCAGTGCAATTGTGGAGAACCGCGCGGGTGCGGGTGGCACAGTGGGCGCGGCTGCCGTGGCCAAGGCACCAGCGGACGGCAACACGCTGCTGCTTGCGGCTGCGAGCCACAACATCGCGGGCTTCCTCTACAGCAAGCTTTCCTACGATCCGCTGAAGGACTTCGTGGGCGTGGCCAACATCGGCAACGCGGGCTACGTGCTGGCGGTGGCAAGCGGGCTCAATGTGTCGAACACGGCGGACTTCATCAAGGAGGTCAAGGCCAACCCGGGCAAGTACAACTATGCCTCGGCGGGCAACGGCAGTGCCACGCACCTGGCAATGGCGTCGTTTCTCGCCAAGGCGGGGCTGGAGATGACGCACATTCCGACCAAGTCGACGGGTGAGGCGGTGAACGAAGTGCTCGCGGGGCGGGTGCAGGCGGTCATTTCGTCGAGCATCGGCGTGATGGGTTTCCAGGCGGACCCGCGCATGAAGCTGCTCGCGTCCACCGGTAAAGGGCGCAGTCCCTTCTTGCCAGCCTTGCCGACCGTAGCCGAGAGCGGCCTGCCAGGCTACGCCTTCGATTCGTGGATCGGTCTGCTCGCACCTGCCGGCACGCCCAAGGCCGAGGTCGAGCGCCTCAATGTGGCCGCCAACAAGGTGCTGGCCGATCCGGCGATACAGGAGCGCTTCAAGCGGCTGGGCGTGGAGCCACGCACGCAAACTGCCGAAGAGTTCCAGAAGCTGCTGCGCGCCGACTGGGATGCGATGGGGGCGGTGGTGAAGGCGTCCGGGGCGAAGATCGACTAGGGGCTAGTGTTTTTTGGCGCTCTTGCTCAGGGCGCGTGCAAAGGCCACCGGGTACTCCCCTCCGCGAATGTCCCCCGCCCTTCGGGCTCCTCCTTTATTTCGCTGCGGGGAGCACCCGGCGCCCTGTGCACGCTGGGCGCCGGGGGTATTCCGCTCGATCAACGACTGCTCTGAAGCAAAAGAGCGCTTGCCTCACGCATATCCTGAAGATATATTGTTAATATATTTAAAACGCGACCCCTTCACACCGCACACCCAGGAGCCGATCACGTGACCAACCCCCGCTGGCAAGGCATCTTCCCCGCCATCACCACCAAGTTCCACGCCGACGAAAGCATCGATGCCGAGGGCACTGCGCGCCACATCGACTTCCAGATCCGCAACGGCATCCATGGCCTGGTGACCTGCGGCTCGCTGGGCGAGGCGAGCACGCTGAGCCTGGAAGAAAAACTCCAAGTCGCCCGGATCGCGCTGGAAGCGGCCGATGGCCGCATCCCGGTGCTGGCGAATGTGTCAGAAACCAGCACCCGCGAGGCGCTGCGCTATGTGGACGGGGCCAACCGGCTGGGCGTGGCGGGCTTCATGGTGATGCCCTCGGTGATCTACGTGGCCGATGCGCGCGAGGCGATGCTGAATGTGCGCACCATCGCCAATGCAGCCCGGAAGCCGGTCATGGTCTACAACAACCCGGTGGCCTACCGGGTGGACCTGAAGCCCGAGCACATGGTGGAGCTGGCGGACTGCGAGTGGATCGCGGCCATCAAGGAGAGCACGGGCGACATCCGCCGCATCACGGACCTGCGCAACACGGTGGGCGAGCGCTACCAGTTGTTCCTGGGGGTGGACGACCTGGCGTATGAAGGCCTGGCGCTGGGCTGCGACGGCCTGTTGGCGGGGGTGGGCTGCGCGTTCCCGCGCGAGACGGTGGCGCTGTATGACCTGATGAAGGCCGGCCAGTTTGCCGAGGCGCTGAAGCTGTACCAGTGGATGACGCCGATGCTGCACCTGGATGTCTCCAACAAGCTGGTGCAGAACCTGAAGCTGATCGACGCGCTGGTGGGCGTGGGCACGGAGCACATGCGCCGTCCGCGGCTGCCGCTGGTGGGCGAGGAGCGCGCGGCGGTGGAGGCGATCGTGAAGAAGGCGCTTGCCACGCGGCCTGTGCAGTACCAGTCGGTCATGGCATAAACCCCTCGTCCTCTACAAAGGAACAAGCATGAAGTCCAACGCACACATGATTCCGTTTCTCGGCCTCGTGGCCGTCGCCATGGCGGGCGCCGCCAACGCGCAGCAGGAGCAGGTCGTCAAGATCGGCCACAGCGGGCCGCTCTCCGGCCCCAATGCCTTCGCGGGCAAGGACAACGAGAACGGCGTGCGGCTTGCCATCGAGGAACTCAACGCGAAGAAGATCACCGCCGGCGGCAAGACGCTCAAGTTCGAGCTGGTCTCCGAAGACGACCAGTGCGACGCCAAGTCCGGCGTGAGCGTGGCGCAGAAGTTCGTGGACGACGGCGTCAAGTACGTGATGGGCCCCTACTGCTCGGGCGTGGCGATCCCGGCTTCGCGCGTCTATGCCGACGGCGGCACCATGGTCTCCACCGTGGGCACCAACCCGAAGGTGACGCAGGGCGGCTACAAGAATCTCTTCCGCATCATCGCGAGCGACAACCAGATCGGCTCCAGCATGGCCGTGTACGCGGCCAAGGTGCTCAAGGTGAGCAAGGTCGGCGTGATCGACGACCGCACGGCCTTCGGCCAGGGCCTCGCCGAAGAGTTCACCAAGGAAGCGAAGAAGCAGGGCCTCACCATCGTGGGCCAGGAGTTCACCACCGACAAGGCCGTGGACTTCACCGCCATCCTGACCAACATGAAGGCCAAGGCGCCCGAAGCCATCTTCTTCGGCGGATATGCGCCGCAGGCCGCGCCCATGGCGCGGCAGATGAAGCAGCTGGCGGTCCCCGGCAAGCTGCTGGGCGGCGACACCGTCTGCAGCCCGGCCACCGGCAAGCTCGGCGGCGATGCGGTCAACGATCTGGTGTTCTGCGCACAGGGCGGCTCCATTCTCGAAAAGGCGCAGAGCGGCCCGGCCTTCAAGGCCAAGTTCAAGAAGCGCTTCAACGTCGATGCCGACGCGTATGCCGCTTCGTACTACGACCAGGTGCTGTTCATCGGCGAATCGATGCAGAAGGCCAACTCCATCGATCCCGACAAGGTGGGCGCCGAGCTCTACAAGACCACCTACAAGGGCGTGGCGGCAACTTACAGCTACGACGACAAGGGCAACATGAAGCAGGCGCCGATCACGGTGTTCACCTTCAAGAACGCCGCGCCCGTTCCCCTGGCCAGCTACTGAGCCGAAGGAAGGCATGCACCGCATCCAGATCATCGATTCGCACACCGGCGGCGAGCCCACGCGCCTGGTCATCGGCGGGTTTCCCGACCTGGGCGGCGGCAGCATGGCCGAGCGCCGTGCCCTGCTGGCCGAGCGGCACGACAAGTGGCGCGCCGCCACGGTGCTCGAGCCGCGCGGCAGCGACGTGGTCGTGGGCGCGCTGCTCTGCGAGCCGGTATCGAAGGATGCCGCGGCCGGCGTGATCTTCTTCAACAACACCGGCTACCTCGGCATGTGCGGCCACGGCACCATCGGGCTGGTCGCAAGCCTCGCGCACATGGGCCGCCTCGGCGTGGGCGAGCACCGCATCGAAACGCCCGTGGGCACGGTCACGACCACGCTGCACGCCGATGGCTCCGTGAGCGTGCGCAACGTGCCGGCGTACCGGCATCTGCACCAGGTGCCGGTCGAGCTGCCGGGCCACGGCACCGTGTATGGCGATGTCGCTTGGGGCGGCAACTGGTTCTTCCTGGTGAGCGAGCACGGCCAGCGCGTGGAAAGCGGCAACCTCGCTGCGCTGACCGGCTACACGGCGGCGCTGCGAAAGGCGCTTGGGGCGCAAGGCATCACGGGGGCCGATGGTGCGGAGATCGACCACATCGAGCTCTTCGCCGACGACAGCGGTGGCGCCGACAGCCGCAATTTCGTGCTCTGCCCCGGCAACGCCTACGACCGCTCGCCTTGCGGCACCGGCACCAGCGCCAAGATCGCCTGCCTCGCGGCCGACGGCAAGCTCGCGCCGGGCGAAGCGTGGACGCAGGCCAGCGTGATCGGCAGCCGCTTCGAGGCCTGCTACCAGATGGAAGACGGCAAGGTCATTCCGACGCTGCGCGGCCGAGCGCACATCAGCGCCGAAGCCACGCTGCTGATCGACGACAACGATCCTTTCGGGTGGGGCATCCGGCTCTGACGCCGCGCTGCATGGACGCGGACGTCATCGTCATCGGGGCCGGCATCGTCGGTGCCGCTTGCGCGCATGCGCTGGCACAAACCGGCCGCCGCGTACTGGTGCTCGACGCGCGTATCGGTGGAGCCACGGGGGCCGGCATGGGGCACCTGGTGGTGATGGACGACAACCCGGCCGAGCTTGCATTGAGCAGCCATTCGACGGCGCAATGGCGCGCGCTGGCCCCGCGCATGGGCGAGGACTGCGCATACAGCGCCTGCGGCACGCTATGGATCGCCGCCAACGAAGTAGAAATGGCCGAGGCCGAGCACAAGCAGCAGCGGCTGCATGAGCACGGCATCGAAACCCGCCTGCTTGGCGCGCAGGAGCTGGCTCGCGCCGAGCCTGCCTTGCGCAAGGGCCTTGCGGGCGCGCTCGAAGTGCCCGGCGACGGCATCCTCTATGCACCGAATGCCGCGCGCTGGCTGCTCGCGCAAGGCGCGGATTCGATCCGCATCGAGCATGCGAAGGTCGATGCGATCGAATACGACGGCACGCTGCGACTCGCGGACGGCGGCCGTCGCAGCGCACCGCAGATCGTGCTGGCCAACGGCATCGAGGCCGCGACGCTCTGCCCCGAGCTTCCGATCCGCCCCAAGAAGGGCCACCTGCTGATCACCGACCGCTATCCTGGCACGGTGCACCACCAGCTCGTCGAGCTCGGCTACGTGACCAGCGCGCACCACAGCGACGGCGATTCGGTCGCATTCAACGTGCAGCCGCGGCCCACGGGCCAGCTGCTGATCGGCTCTTCGCGCCAGTTCGATACCACCGACCCAGCCGTCGAAGCACCGATGCTCGCGCGCATGCTGCAGCGCGCAATCGACTATCTGCCGGGCCTTGCGAATCTCAACGCGATCCGATCATGGACCGGCCTACGCGCCGCAACGCCCGACGGACTGCCGCTGCTTGGCAAGCACCCGTGGCGCGACAAGCTCTGGCTCGCCGTCGGCCACGAAGGCTTGGGCGTGACCACCGCGCCCGGCAGCGCTCACCTTCTCGTGGCACTGATGACCGGCGTCGCTCCGGCGTTCGATGCAGCGCCCTATGCACCGCGCAACCTGGCGGAGCGGCTCGCATGAGCAACGAAACCTCGCTGCATGTCGATGGCCGAGCCGTCCGCGTGAAAGCCGGGAGCTCGGTGGCCGCGGCCTTGTGCGTCGCCGGCGGGATGGGTGTTGCGCGTACCTCCATCACAGGCCAGCCGCGTGCGCCGTTCTGCGGTATGGGCGTGTGCCAGGAATGCCGTGTCCGGATCGACGGACGCCGCATGCTGGCGTGCCAGACCGTCTGCACCGAAGGCATGCAGGTGGAGACCGCGGCATGAGCGCCATGGCGCCGGCGCATTGCGATCTGTTGATCATCGGCGCGGGCCCCGCGGGCATGGCCGCGGCCGTGGCGGCCGCGCCCAGTGGCGCATCGATCGTCGTGATAGACGACAACCCCGCGCCGGGCGGGCAGATCTGGCGCGACGGTCCCGGCGCCGCGCTGCCGCCCGCCGCACGAAAGTGGCGCGAGGCACTCGAGCATCACGCCAACATCCGCGTGTGCAGCGGCACGCGCGTGGTCGCTGCGCCCGCGCCCGACCAACTGCTTCTCGAAGACGCCGAGCGCGGCTGGCGCATGCAATGGAAGAAACTGATTCTTTGCACCGGCGCGCGCGAGTTGCTGCTGCCTTTTCCGGGCTGGACGCTGCCCGGCGTCACGGGGGCGGGCGGCTTGCAGGCGCTTATCAAGGCGGGCTTGCCGGTCGAGGGCGAACGCATCGCCGTCGCGGGCAGCGGGCCTTTGCTGCTCGCGGCGGCGGCCACCGCGCGCGCCGCGGGCGCGAAGGTCGTGCGCATTGCCGAGCAGGCCTCGTTCGCGGCTGTCGCGGGCTTTGCCGCCAACCTGCTGCGCTGGCCGGGCAAGGCTGCCCAGGCCTTGACGCTCGCCGATGGGCGGTACCGCACCTCGTCGCACATCCTCTCAGTGGAGGGCAACGGCCGGGTTGAATCGGTCCGGCTCCGGCAAGGCGCACGCGAAGTGCAAGTCGAATGCGAGCGCGTGGCCTGCGGCTTCGGCCTCACGCCCAACACGCAACTCGGCCAGATGCTCGGCTGCGCGCTCGAAGGCGGCGGTGCGCGGGCACTGGCGGTCGATGCGTGGCAGCGCACCAGCCTGCCCGGCGTCTATGCGGCCGGCGAATGCACCGGCTTCGGCGGCAGCGAACGTGCGCTCGCGCAGGGCGCCATCGCCGGCCATGCAGCTGTCGGCAACGAGGTCGCCGCGAGGCGGCACGAAGCGGCGCGCGCCCGCTGGAGTGCCTTTGCGGCGCAGCTGCACCGCAGCTTCGCGCTGGCGCCTGTCATCAGGCGGCTGGCACAGCCAGACACCCTGGTATGCCGCTGCGAAGACGTGCCGTTCTCGGCGCTCGCGGATTGCAGCGGCTGGACCGACGCCAAGCTCCATCGCCGCTGCGGCATGGGCGCTTGCCAGGGACGCGTGTGCGGCGATGCGGCGCAGTTCCTGTTCGGATGGACGCCGCCCGTGCCGCGCCCGCCGCTCTCGCCCGCGCGCATTGCCACCCTGGCTGGACTGTCGGACCACAATGTGGGCCGACAATGAGGCCAAAGCACCAGAACAAGACAATGGCCCTCCCGAAGACCGTGCCCCGCCCCCAGCCCAAGCGACGGGCCGCCGACATCGCCTATGAGGCGATCGAGACGCTGCTCTCCACGCTGCAGCTGGAGCCCGGCAGCCAGATCGTCGAAGCCGACCTGGCCGAGCGCACCGGCCTCGGCCGCACGCCCGTGCGCGAAGCGCTGATGCGCATGGTGTCGATCGGCCTCATCGTGCAGCAGCCGCGCCGGGGTCTCCTGGTCTCGACCATCGACCTGGCCGACCACCTGGACGTGATCCAGACCCGGCGCGTGCTCGAACTGCTGATTGCCGCCTGCTCGGCGCGTCGCGCCACCGCGCTGCAGCGCAAGGAGATCGTGCGCTGCGCCGAGCTGATGGTGAAGGCCGCGCACCGCGGCGACCTGAACGACTACATGCAGGCCGACCGCGCGCTCGACTTCGTCAATCACCAGGCGAGCCACAACGATTCAGCCGTGAAGGCCGTGACCCCGCTCATCGTGCAATGCCGGCGCTTCTGGTACGCCTACCAGCATGAAGGCGAGATCGTGGAGGGCGCGAATGCGCACCTGGAACTTGCGCAAGGCATTGCCACGGGCGACGAGGCGGCGGCCACGGCTGGCGCCAATCGCCTGATGGACTACCTCGAGCGCTTTGCCCGCAAGATCATCGACAAGTAGGGCTGGAAGGCGTCGTTCGAGCAGAGCGGACGACGCTTCGCCCGTTCAGGAACGTGCCGATGCGCGTGCGGCGCACCATCAGTTCGTAGCTGGCCAATGCCGCGAGCGAGGTCGCCGCGATGTTGAGGCCCATCTTCGCCAGCGCCCCGAGCGGTGCGTTGAACAGCAGGATGCCGAAGCCGATGGTGCCGAGCATATGCACCAGGTACACCCAGTACGAGCTTTGCGAAAGATAGGCCAGCACCGCGTTGCGGTGCGGCAGGTACCGCACGAAGGCCCCGATCAGCGCCAGGCTCCAGAGCCATGAAGTCGCGTTGTAGGCCCCTGCGATCCAGAACGCCGGGCCTGGCCAGGCCAGGGGCAGCGCGGTGCCGCCGCGCACGGCTCCCAGCAAAAGCACCGTTGCGATGAAGAAGGCCAGCCCTGCCGCTGCATGGCTCTTGCAACGCGCTGCGAGGAGTGCGAGCAGGTGCTGCTCCCGCGGCCCGTGCAGGTACCAGCCGAACACGAAGAACAAGCCGCTCTGCACCCACTCGGTGAACGGCGGCAGGAAAGAGCCGGTGCCCGCCACAATGCCCGAGGGGTAGAAGGTGCCTACCAGCGCCAGGGGCCATGCGAGCACCAGGAAGCTCCACCGGCGCTGCACGAGTTGAGCGAAGCCGCTGCGCGCCGCATCGCCCAGCTTTGCCGGCAAGAAGCGACGCAGCCGCAAGGCAGCCCAAGCCATCACGCAGAGCCAGAACAACTGGTAGAGGAACCACAGGTGCATGGTGTTGAACGGCGATCCACCGGGCTGCCGGGCGGGCGTGAGCGCGGTGTCCAGGCCCGGCACGCCGCGCACGGTCAGATGGATGTAGACCATCGAGAGCACCGCGGTCAGCAAGAAGAGCGGTGGCCAGAACACCGCGAAGGGCAGCGCGAGCCGCAGGCTGCGGTTCTTCAGCATGCCGCCCGCGCCGCGCCGTTCGGCCAGCAGCGCTGCGAAGTAGCCGGCCAGTATGAAGAACACCGGCATCCGGAAGCTGTGGATGAACAGCAGCAGCAGGTCTGCCGCGGGCGACGTCTTCGGATCGCGCCAGGGCAGCGGCGAATCGGTGGTGATGTGGTTGATCGCCACGTGCAGCACGATGCCGAGCCACATCATGAGTGCGCGCAGGTTGTCGAGCGCGTAGAGCCGTGGGGAGGTGAGAGCCGCGTCGTTCATGGCGGCACTGTGAGGCCTCACGCAACGTCAGGGTCAAGCGGCTGCGCGCGAGGCTCCGAACTGCCCTGCCGGAGAACGGCAATGGCCTGCAGGAGATAGCCGCGCACCTCGGGCCCGACCACGGAGGCGGCCTGCAGCACCGGCTCCGCCGCCATCGCACGCATCAGCCGCTCGGCCAGGGCGGGGTCATGACCGGTGAATGCGTCGAACAGCCGGACCCAGTCGAGCGCGATCGCCCGCGCCGCCTCGTCGCCCGGCGGCACGCCACGGGCCTTGAGCGCGGCAAGCTCGCCCGCGAGCCGGCGCCATTCCTCCTCGGGCGGCTTGCCCAGCCGGGCGAGGTCGTCATCGTCCAGGTGGCGCAGCAGCGCGGCCATGCGAAGGCCGATCGCCTCGCCGATGTAGTCGATCAGTTCGGCGGGCGGGCCATCGGCGCGCCGCACCCCCGGCTCGCGCCGATACATCTCACCCCATCGCGTGATGAGATCCAAGCTGCCGTCCATCCACTGGCCCATGAGATTCATCCAGCGGGAGGCGAGTGGCTGCACTTCGAGCGCACCGGCCGGCACGCCGCGCGCCATCAGCGCCGCCACGTCGGCGAAGAGCGGCGGCCATTGGTCGGCCACGGTGGGCCAGTTGGCCATCAGTGACCTGATCTCGTCGGAACTGAAGTAGCGGCCATAGGCGGACATCTGCGCCAGAGCGGCGAGCCACTCCTTCATGTCGGGCTGGTGGCCCTCCGAAAGGCGTTGTTCAATCAGCCCTAGGAGTCTGGGCGGCAGACGGTTTTGAATCTGGCTCTGCCGGGTTCCGAACCATTGCCCGTCTGCGGCGCGTTATCGCAGCGGCTGGCGGGCGATGGCCGCTTGAAGAGCGGTTTGCGCCCCGCATTCCCCGCTATGCAGACTGCACGGCCGCCATCCGCCTGAGGTTCAGCGCCAGGCACACGAGCTTCCACTCGGCC